>Ga0209602_1000183_pt1 | contig 59867 bp, 66 predicted proteins | sample COGITO_mtgs_1205_3_FD_184810 | JGI IMG/M metagenome (GOLD analysis project Ga0209602, IMG submission 184810) | Pelagic marine microbial communities from North Sea - COGITO_mtgs_120524 (SPAdes) (version 2) | ecosystem: Environmental > Aquatic > Marine > Epipelagic ...
CCAAACACTACCATTGGGAATCTCGTTTAGGGTCGATTCTTGATCCCTTGGCCGACAAATTATTGTTAGTCGCGAGCTTTGCAACGCTCACGTGGCTAGGTTTTATACCTAACTGGTTACTTTGGTTAGTATTAGGTCGCGATATTATGATTATATCCGGCAGCTTGGCTTATCATTATTTCGTTGGGAAGTTTAAATTACTGCCACTATGGAGTAGTAAAATAAATACTTTTTTTCAAATCTTATTGGTATTTGCCATCATACTGCAGCATTATGCTGACCTTGCAATCCAATATTGGATAGAAACAGGGATTTCATTGGTGATTATCAGTGTCATTATCAGTGGGGCAGAATACATCACCGTATGGGGAAAGCGAGCATGGCAGCACCACCAGAACAACTAATCTCTGACGCACATAAGCTTTTTCTCATTGTGGCCACTTTGGCATTTGGCTGGGTGTTTTATTTATTAGCGCCGGTATTGATGCCATTTTTCATTGCCGCTTTGTTTGCCTATCTTGGTGACCCGATCGTAGATAAACTCGAACAGAGAAAGTTATCCCGCGCATTATCAGTGTCAATTGTTTACGCGGTGTTATTAACCGGCAGCTTATTGCTGTTTTTAGTTTTAGTGCCTTTATTAACAGCGCAAGTGGGGGCATTGTTTAAACGCTTGCCAGAATATCTCGGCCTTTTCCAATCCAGCACGATTCCATGGTTAGACTCGATGGGTTTTCCTGTCGAAATATTTGATATCGAGAGCATTAAACAAAACTTTGTAGAATATTGGACCAATGTCAGTCAAGTCGCTGGTAGTTTGTTCAGCTATATGACGAGTTCTAGCTTAGCGATATTGCAATGGTTAACCAATCTGATTTTAGTGCCTGTTTTAACCTTTTACCTCTTACGAGATTGGGATGATATTGTTGCTAAGTTCAGAGCGTTACTACCACGCCGCTATGCCAAACAATTCATCGCCTTATCGTTAGAATGCGATGACATGTTGGCGGCATTTATCCGTGGTCAATTAATGGTCATGTTGGCCTTGGCGACTATTTATACTATTGGACTCAGTCTTATCGGCCTAGAACTGGCTTTATTACTGGGGGTCATCGCGGGGATAGTCAGCTTTGTGCCTTATCTAGGGCTAATCGTCGGTATTGGGCTATCGGGCGTGGCCGCATTTTTTCAGTTTCATGAATGGATGCCCGTAATCATGGTCGCGAGTGTATTTGGTTTTGCCCAGTTGATAGAAGGCATGGTGTTAACCCCACGTTTTGTTGGCGAACGCATTGGCCTTCACCCAGTGGCTGTTTTATTCGCTGTGATGGCAGGAGCACAATTATTCGGCTTTATTGGTGTGTTGCTGGCATTACCTGTCGCAGCGGTGGTGATGGTGTTATTAAGCCATACCCATAAGCGATATCTTGATAGCGAACTCTATTCAACTGATCAAGGGCAAGTATGACCTTGTCTGCCACACAAATTCCATTGCGGTTGAACCTGCAAGAACTCTATCAAATAGCGAGTTTTTACTTTAGTCAGCAAGAGTTAGCGGATGTGGTGTCATCATTTTGCGAACAGAAGACGCCTCGTTTTCTTTATTTATGGGGCGATGCCTCATCAGGTAAAACGCATTTATCGTTAGCGATTGCAGAACAAGCACAAGTGAGCCAAAAAAAGACATTATATTTGCCCCTTGCAGAATTAGTTAAAACGGCCTCACCAGAAGTTTTACATGCTTTAGAAAATTTAGACTTAGTGTGCTTAGATGAACTAGAGGCAACCGAAGGCAATAAGGAATGGGAAGAGGCCTTGTTTCATTGTTTTAACCGCTTACAAGATTCAGGCTGCCAACTGTTAGTCGCATCACGTCATAACCCTGCCACGTTGAAAATACAGTTGGCTGATTTACGCTCTCGTTTAGCAACAGGTTTAATCTATCAACTTGAGAGTTTAGACGACAGTGCCAAGCAACGCGCGATGATAGTACAGTCGCGCGCACGCGGACTGGAGATGCCACTGGAAGTGGCCCAATATTTATTACGGCATCATAGCCGAGATTTGGGTGAACTGATGCATTTCCTTCATGCTTTAGACAAAGCCTCGATGGCGGCTAAACGTCGTCTCACCATCCCATTTGTACGCCAAATATTGCATTATGGCCAAAACTGAACTTACGATCGTGATGCCTGGTATGGCCGCGATTTTAAGCCAGGACATTAACCGAAGCACAATACCACCTTATCTTGCCAAGCTGATCAGTAAAGCGTCGCAGATTGAACAACCGATAGGGTTAAGCCGACACTTATTCAACCATTTTAGTGACAGTCGACTGACGGGTAGCGATTTACCAATTTGTGATCTGTCTCCGACACCCAAGCCCACACAAGCGATAACGATAAAAGCCGATCCCTGTTATTTACATGCTGATAGAGACCGATTATTACTGTTTGCGAAAGGCATCACATTGACCGAGCAAGAAAGTGGAGAATTGATTGGTGAAATTGAGCCCTTACTGTCAGAACTTGGTGAGCTTAAGCTAATCAACCCAAATAGTTGGCAGCTTGAATTAAAACAAATGCCAGATATCCAATTCAGTGCCTTAGAAGAAGTCGAAGGCAAAGGCGTTGATGCTTATTTACCAGTGGGTGAAGATCGCCGGCAATGGCTAACGCTGTGGAATGAGATACAAATGCAGCTTTATAATGCGGATTTAAATCAACATAGGATGGCGAGTCAGCAGGTGCCGATTAACAGTGTTTGGTTCTGGGGAATGGGTAATTTCGTGCCTACCCAAACAACATGGGCCTCTGTCTCCGGTAACGCTGAGCTATTAGCCAAGCTAGCAGCGACAAACCCATCAGCGCGTTATCAAAATGAACCAACCAAAAGTTGGTCAAATGGCAAGCATTTGTGGTTACTAGATGAAATTGATACCGAATCGGACTGGCAAGCGACATTACAAGATCTGGATAAAACGGTCTTTGAACCGCTATGGCAGCAACTATCAAAAGTCGCGATTGATAAAGTGATATTACAAGTGCCACAATTTGCTGAATATCACATCACGCCTTTAAGCCGCTGGCGGTTCTGGAAATGACTGACAATGTGATTATTGAAAGATCTTCCACCGGTTGGCAATCCTTGCCGGACACATGGCCGACAGCCATTCGAAAAATATTAGCGGCGAGAGGCATGCAGAACGAGCAGGACTTATGTTATCCGCTAGCGGAGTTACCTAAACCCCAAGCATTATTGGGCATGGATGACGCGGTGAGTCTGTTAATACAAGCATTAACTGAAAATTGGCGCATTATGATTGTGGCCGATTTTGATACCGATGGGGCGACGAGTTGTGCGGTTGCCATTCGAGGCTTAAAAGCCATGGGTGTGATTGAGATTGATTACATCGTGCCGAACCGCTTTGTCCATGGCTATGGTTTAACGCCCGCCTTATTGGATGAAATACCTCAAGCAGGACAGCCAGACTTATTAATTACGGTAGATAATGGCATCTCGAGTCATGCTGGGGTCACGGCAGCGCAACAACGGGGGATGAAAGTATTGGTGACCGATCATCATTTGCCCGGTGAGTCTTTACCCTCAGCAGATGCGATTATTAACCCAAATCAACACGGTGATAATTTTCCAAGTAAACATTTAGCCGGCGTCGGTGTGTGTTTTTATTTGTTATTAGGCTTACGCCAAAGACTAAGACAATTAGGCTGGTTTGAACAACAAGCGATAACTGAACCTAATCTCATGCATTTGACCGATTTACTTGCCTTGGGAACGGTTGCCGATGTCGTAAAACTCGATCGCTTAAATCGAACTTGGGTGTCATTAGGTATCAAGAGAATAAAAGCGGGTAAAGCCTGCGCGGGTATTAACGCATTAATGACAGCGGCAAAAAGGGACATAACGCAATGCGTTAGTAGCGATATGGGTTTTGCTGTTGGGCCAAGACTGAATGCTGCTGGCCGTTTAGAGAATATGGGGGTCGGAATTGAGGCTTTACTCACTGATGATGCAGCGGATGCTTTAGCGTTAGCGACACAGTTAGATGAAATCAATCAGCAACGCCGCGAAGTTGAACAAACGATGCAAGACGATGCTTTGGTGCAATTAGATAGCTTGACGCTCGACAACGAGGAAACGCCTATAGCCTACTGTCTTTATGATGATTTGTGGCATCAGGGTGTTGTAGGTTTATTGGCTTCTCGCATTAAAGAAAAGCAGCATCGACCGGTCATTGCTTTTGCACCCAGTAGCGAGACAGAAATAAAAGGCTCAGCACGCTCCATTCCAGGGATACATATTAGGGATGTATTAGCGTTAGTCGCGAGTAAAGCACCGGATATATTAAGCCATTTTGGCGGTCATGCCATGGCGGCTGGCGTGACGATTGCTAAAGCAGATTTGGCTGAGTTTCATCGTGTATTTTTAATCGCAATGAAAGAGAGCTTAGATCCCGAAAGTTTAAATAAACAGCGGCTATCAGATGGCGAGTTAAACGAACAAGAACTGACAGCGACATTGGCGGAACAGCTCCCACATATTGCACCTTGGGGCCAAGGCTTTCCAGAGCCACACTTTCACGGAGTTTTTCATATCGAAGCGGTCAAATTAGTGGGACAATTACAAAACCACTTGAGATTAACCTGCCGGTTAGCAGACCAGCGTATTGTCACAGCAATGGCATTTGGCCAAGAGCAACCAGACTGGTTACAAGCGGGCCAAAAGGCATTATTGCGTTACCGCCTGAATATCAATGACTTTAGAGATGTCAGACAATTACAATTATTAGTCGAAGAAGTCTTACCGATTAACCAAACGCAAGCCACTTAGTTTGGTTCAAGAACTATTCAATAGCATTGAGCAATCAATGTCAGACTTTAAAGCGCGCCCACAGCAGACACAGATGAGCGTGTTTATTGCCGAGCGTCTGAAACAAGCTACGCATCAGAGAGTGGCCGTCGTAGAAGCGCCAACAGGGGTTGGAAAAACCTTAGCGTACTTAGCGGGTGTCATCGACATCGCGCTAGAACATAAAAAGACATTAGTCATTAGTACCGCAACCGTTAATCTACAACAACAATTACTCCAAAAAGACTTACCACAGTTTCGAGATGCCACAGAGTTGCCCTTACGCTTTGTACAAGCAAAAGGCCGCCGCCGTTACATGTGCCCCAGTAAATTAGCCACGGTCAGATTAGGTAAAAGTCAGCAAGAATTATCACTCGAACCAGACACTAAATATCAACAGGCCAAACAGCAGAAAAAAGCCGAGCAGCTATACCAAGAATGGCAACAAGAAAAATGGGACGGCGACCGAGACAACTACAGCGGCAGCATTGCGCCAGAACTCTGGCATCACATTTCAACCGATTCAGAAGGCTGTGCCGGTAAAAACTGTTCGCAGTACCTCGCCTGTCCCTATTATCTTGTGCGTAAGGACATGCTGGCGGCGAATGTCATCGTGGCTAACCATGATCTTGTGCTCAGCGATGCCGATTTGGGTGGTGGATTAGTTTTACCTAATCCAGAAGAAGTGTTGTTTGTGTTTGATGAAGCACATAACTTACCTCAGAAAGCCCTAGACCATGCCGCTAAGGCATTAAACTTTGTCCAGTTAGCCCAAACCACTGAAACAGCAGACAGCGTCTTAAAAAAGATACCTAAGGCATTGGCATTTCGGCAGCATGATTTTGGTTATATGTTGTCTGAACTACGTCGAGATCTACCGGCTGTCATTACGATTTTACAACAAATGGAAACGTTATTAGAAAGCGATGACTTGGCAAAAGAGGTCATTGCAGGTCGGTTAAAGGATCCAAGAATCTACTGGCAAAGTCCATTAGTATCTGCGTTGGTCTTACCATGTCAGAACTTGCTACAACGTGCTAACGCAATCTACAAACACTATGTTGTTTTTGCTAAATGGCTCAAAGACGGCCTAGAAACCAAGGAAGTACCGAACGCGGTGGCAGAATCCTTATTGCCTCAAGTCGGCACCGTTCAAAACATTTTTGGGTATCTAATTGATTTTATGTCCCTATTTTTAGACGAAGACGTTGAGGATAGGCCACCCAATGTACGTTGGTTATCCTATGAACAATTTGCTAAAGAAAATACCATAGTCGTCCATGCTGGACCCATGACGGCGGCCTATTTTTTAGAAAAGAGTCTATGGAATAGGGCGTATGGCGCGGTATTAACGTCAGCGACGTTGAGAGGGATGGGCTTATTTAGTCGGTTTAGAACAGATTGTGGTTTAAGACGTTTCGGTGAGTCCCATTTCTTAGCCGTTCAATCACCATTCGATTATCAAGAACAAGCGACATTGTCTTTACCGAATATGACGTCGCTGCCGAATGAGAACAATGACCTTTGGAAACAAGAAGTAGCCGAGAAATTAGTCGGTGTCATTAATAATGATGAAGCGACGCTGGTCTTGTTTACCTCTAAACGAGTGATGGGCTTTGTCTATCAACAATTAAAAGCACATTTTGGTGAATTGATTCTATTGCAAGGAGACAGTCTGTCACCAAAGAATATGGTGTTAGAACATATTCGGCGGATAGAACAAGGCGAGGGCAGTATTATCTTTGGTATGGACAGGTTCGCTGAAGGCGTCGATTTACCAGGCGATTTATGCAGTCATGTTGTCATCACCAAATTGCCATTTCCCGTTTTTACGCGTCCGATTGAACAAGCAAAACAAGAATGGGTGTTACGCAGTGGCGGGCAACCCTTTATTGCCTTATCACTCCCCGCAGTGAGTATGAAGCTGATTCAAGCGTGTGGTCGCTTATTACGCAAAGAAACAGATTCAGGCCGGATAACGATCTTAGATCGTCGCCTATTAACTAAAGGTTATGGCAAACAATTATTAGCCCATTTACCCAATTATCGTTTAATAGAAGATTAAAAGCACAGGCAAAAAAAAGCCCTATACCGAGATAGGGCTTTCCTATTTGACGCTTTTAAAGAAGGTTTAATCTTCGCGACTAGTGACTTCTAATAAGTGATAGCCAAACTGTGTTTGCACAGGACCTTGTACGGTATTAAGCGGTGCTGAAAAAACAACTTTATCGAATTCAGGCACCATCATTCCCGGACCAAAAGAACCAAGATCACCACCTTGTGCGCTTGATGGGCAAGATGAGTTGTCTTTTGCAACAGCCGCAAAATCTGCACCTTGTTCGATTTCTTTTTTCAGTTCTAAACAGATTTCTTCGCTATCAACTAAAATGTGTCTTGCTGTTGCTTCGGCCATGGTCTTGATTCCTAAATTGAAAAGTTAATTTGTTATTATACCAACTCTGTTTATTTTCTGGAATCGGGAATTTTTTGTGTCAGAATGACATCTGATAAGCTACCTTCTAAAGATTTTAATTCATTGTCAGGTCATTAGATATGCAGAATCTCAATCTCGACTTTTCACAATCGCTGGCGATTGATACAGAAAAAATGACTTGGACTGGCAGTCCAGCTCAGGGAGTGGTACGTAAACCACTTGCTCGTGCTGAACAAGAAAGAGGTCATGCGACCAGCATTGTTCGTTATGAAGCAGAAGCAAGGTTTAAGCGGCACCGCCATCCTTTAGGCGAAGAGATTCTAGTATTAGAGGGGTTGTTTTCAGATGAACAGGGTGATTATGGCCCGGGTAGCTATATGCGAAACCCACCGGGAACAGGTCACGCACCCTTCAGTCAACAAGGCTGCACTTTATTTGTAAAACTACATCAGTTCGCAGCACAAGATAACAAACAGTTTGTATTAAATACCCACGGCGGGAAATGGCAATATAAGCGAGAAGGGCAACAAGTCATGTCGTTGCACCATTATGGCGAAGAGCAAGTCATGCTAATAAAAATAATGGCTGGCGGTATTATCGAGGTACCCGAACATGTCGGTGGTGAAGAAATATTGATTTTATCTGGTGAGCTGTGTGATAAGGATGCTCTGTATTCAGCAGGAACATGGTTGAGAAGACCAAATCATGAAGTGCTGTCAGCAAGAGAAGATAGCCTAATTTGGCTGAAAACAGGCCATTTTACTGGGTGAAACTTATGCTCTAAGACGTAATGTCATGAAATAATAACGGCCAACAGTGACACATAAAATACCACCAAGAATAAGCGTACTGGCAATAACCAACCGGGTTGATAAATGTTCAGATAAAAATAGAATACCCCCGATAGCCGTGATCACAGGGACTAATAACTGAACAACAGCGGCTTGTGTCGACGTCAAATCTCGTAAGGCGCGATACCAGATAACATAACCGAGTGCCGAGGTGATACCCCCAGATGCAACGGCCAAGAGAATACCTTCAGTAGTGTAATGCGCGGTCTCGAAATTCAATAACATTAAAAGCGCCACAAAAGGTAAAGTTCGTAAAAAATTGTAGCCGGTATCCATCAGAGCTTGTGACGACTTTTGTCCTTTTATACTATAGATAGCCCAAGCGACACCTGAGAACATCATTAATATCACGCCGAATAACGGCGGTGCAGTGAGACCAGGAAAGATCAAATAAACGAAACCAGCAAAAGCGAATAATAAGCCAGCCCATTCTGACAAGTGGAGCTGATTGCCAGAAACAGAAGACATCGCAATCATCGATATTTGGACAACGCCGAATAATATCAAGGCGCCCATTGCGGTACCCAGCAGGGTATAAGCGAACGAAAAGGTACAAGCATAGCTAAAGAGCATAAAGCCCGCTAACCAACTACCTTTGGAGCGTTCTGAGTCCGCTTGCCGGTGTAAAGTAATCAGTAATAATAAAACAAGGGCACCGGATGCCAAGCGTAGACCGGTAAAACTACCGGCATCAATTGCATCATGTTTCAAAGCATAACGGCATAACACCGAATTGGCAGCAAAGGCAGTGAGCGCTAGTAGCGTAATGCTAACGGTTTTGATTAGTGAACGGGTGGAGCCGTGAATGAAAGACGTCATTTCCGGTCGATTAACTAATGGCTAACACAGTGTCTAAAAACTGGATTTGATCACCTGCAATAATCTTTTTGCGTTTTCTAGTTTCAGTTTCTCCATTGACCAGGACCAAGCCGTCAGCAATCGCTTGCTTGGCTTGGGCGCCACTTGCGACAAGGCCCTCGAATTTTAAAATTTTATACAGTTCAGTAGGGGACTGTGTTAATTCTACACTAACAACATCATTTGACATAGGGAGAGGTCCAAATTGAGTCAGCAGAACTAAATGCTTGACGATAAAGGAAGATCACTTAATTATATAGTGCATTTTATATAAACACGACTGGTAAAGTATTGATGAGCTCAGATAAAAATAAACGGTTAGATGATATTGTGGCACAGTCCAAGAAATATCAGGCCGAACGGGAAGGTACTTATCGTGAACGGGCCTTGAAATTATACCCCTGGATTTGCGGCCGTTGTTCACGTGAATTTACGCGTGCTAATTTGCCAGAATTAACGGTGCATCACCGTGACCATAACCATGATAATAATCCTGCAAACGGATGTAATTGGGGTTTATTGTGTCTGTATTGTCATGATAATGAACATTCACGTTATATTGATCAGGTACGATACGGCGGCAGTGTTGATGATAGCCAAGCAAAATCCACGCACAATCCATTTTCTGATCTGGCTGATTTATTAAAAAAATGAGCGATGGCCCAGGACTGCCATTTTATTAAGGTCGAAATGTGAGCTGTCACACAGTTCTGATAAAGCTATCTCATACAATAAAGGCCACTTAAATAGCTTGGAATAAGCCAATGAAACTCTTGGTCAACATGATCCAATTGGCTATTGTCGCAGCGATAGTTTTACCTGTTCTATATATTTGGGAAACCGATAAAGTCGATAAGTTTTGCCAGAAAATAACACCAGGTATGTCACAAGAAACTTATCTTGGTTTAGTTGAACAAGATAACGTTAAATTAGTTGAAGTCGTGGGTGACGACGTACTCGGCGGCCAGTGGCATGGCATTGTAAAAACGCATTTGCCATGGCTAGATTATCAGTGCCAGACCAATGGCATTAGCAAATTGGTCTTGACAGCCGATATTGTTAAATCAGAAAAAGTCGAAAATGATGAGCAGCTAACGGACTAACCACCAGTCACATAGTTAATCATAATACCGGCCGCAACCGCAGAGCCAATAACACCAGCGACATTGGGCCCCATTGCATGCATCAGCAAGAAGTTATGTGGATCTGCTTCTAAACCCAGTTTGTTCGATACGCGTGCCGCCATTGGTACCGCAGACACACCGGCTGAACCAATTAACGGGTTAATGCCACCACCACAGAATTTATTAAGCAATTTTGCCATCAAGATGCCAGAAGCTGTACCAATTGAGAAAGCAACCATACCCAGTAATAAAATACCTAAAGTCGTAAAATCAAGAAATTGTTCGGAACTGAGCTTTGAGCCCACAGCCAAACCTAAAAAGATAGTGACAGTATTGATTAAAGAGTTTTGTGTGGTATTACTTAAGCGATCGACCACAGCACATTCTTTCATTAAGTTACCGAAACAGAACATCCCTAATAAAGGGGCTGCATCAGGTAGTAAGAAGGCGACCAAAAGTAATAATAATAACGGGAAAACTATCTTTTCACGCTGAGAAACATGACGCTGTTGTACCATTTTTATTTTACGTTCAGTTTCTGTCGTTAAGGCACGCATGATAGGCGGTTGAATCAATGGCACTAACGCCATATAAGAGTATGAAGCAACGGCAATCGCACCTAAGAGATCTGGCGCGAGTTTACTGGCAACGTAAATGGAGGTTGGCCCATCTGCACCACCGATGATACCAATAGCAGCGGCATCAGCAAGACTAAAATCAAAAACACCAAAAGTTGATAACAGTACCGCACCCATCAGGGTAGCGAAGATACCAAATTGGGCTGCAGCTCCTAAGAATAAGGTTTTAGGGTTAGCGAGTAGGGGGCCAAAGTCGGTCATTGCTCCGACGCCCATAAAGATAATCAGTGGAAAAGCACCACTTTCAATACCGATGGTGTAGAACAGATATAAAATGCCACCCGGATCGGCTAAACCAGCGCCAGGAATATTGGCTAATACACCACCAAAGCCAATTGGTACCAGTAATAAAGGTTCAAAGTTTTTATTAATGGCAAGGTATAGCAGTAACATGCCAATGATGATCATGAAACCTTGACCGGACGTAATTTGATAAAGCCCAGTATTTTCCCAAAGATGTAATAATTTTTCCATAGCTTAACCCTTACGCGACGGCAACAAGAAGATCACCGACTTGCACGGCATCGCCAGGTTTGACAGAAACAGAGGCGATGACGCCACTTTTTTCTGCCACAATTTGTGTTTCCATTTTCATCGCCTCAAGAATAAGCAGCACATCACCTTCTTGCACGGTTTGACCGGCATTAACTTCTACTTTCCAGATTGTACCGGCTAACGGAGCAGTAACAGGGTCACCAGTACCGACAGGCACATGTGCTACTGGGGCTGCAACCGGTGTTAGCGAAGAATTAACAGCCGCATTTTCGTAATGGGTGATTTCGCCGCCTTCATCGACTTCGACGACATAGCTTTCGCCATTAACATTGACGGTGTAGGTTTCAGGGCCTGATGGAGTGACTATTGCTGGAGCAGCTTTAGCTTGTGCACTTTCCATCGATGGTACAGGTTCAAATGCCTCTGGGTTATTCCGGTTAGCTAAGAATTTCAAGCCAACCTGTGGAAACAGCGCATAGGTTAAGACATCATCAACTTCACGCTCACCAGCTTGCAGTTCGATATTATCGTTGACAACATGTTCTTGTAACTCAGCGGTTAACTTGTCCATTTCAGATTCAATCAAATCAGCAGGGCGACAAGTAATGACATCAGCGCCTTCCAAAACACGCGCTTGCAACTCGGCGTTAAACGTTGCAGGTGCCGAACCATATTCACCTTTTAATACGCCTGCAGTTTCATTGGTAATGCTCTTATAGCGTTCGCCGGTTAAAACGTTCAATACAGCTTGTGTGCCGACAATTTGCGATGTGGGTGTTACGAGCGGAATATAACCCAAGTCTTCACGAACACGTGGAATCTCATCTAAAACTTCATCTAATCTATCGCCCGCACTTTGCTCACGCAATTGGCTTTCCATATTCGTCAACATGCCGCCTGGGACTTGGGCAACGAGGATACGAGAATCAACCCCTTTTAAGGTGCCTTCCCATTTGGCATATTTTTTACGGACATCTCGGAAGTAAGCTGCGACTTCCTCTAGCAACTCGATATTCAGTCCGGTATCACGCTCGGTACCTTCGGTCATAGCCACAACAGTTTCTGTCGGTGAGTGACCATAAGTCATCGACATCGATGAAATTGACGTATCAACAGTGTCAATCCCAGCTTCAATAGATTTCAATATTGTGGCGGTTGATAGGCCAGTCGTTGCATGGGAATGTAATTGAATCGGGATATCAATGGTTTGCTTAAGACGGGTCACTAACTCAAAAGCAGTGTAAGGCTTAAGCAAACCAGCCATATCTTTAATACATAAGGAATGGGCGCCCATATCTTCAATACGTTTTGCCTGGTCGAGCCACATCGATAAATCATGAACCGGGCTTAAGGTGTAAGAAAGTGTGCCTTGTGCATGACGGTCGTTTTCTAGCACGGCTTTAATGGCGGTTTCAAGATTTCGTGTGTCATTCATCGCATCAAAAACACGGAACACGTCAACGCCATTAATGGCAGCACGTTCAACAAACTTGTTCACTACGTCATCGGCATAATGACGATAGCCTAATAAATTCTGGCCGCGGAGTAACATTTGCTGACGGGTATTAGGCATTGCTGCTTTAAGGGTACGAATGCGGTGCCAAGGATCTTCACCGAGATAACGGATACAAGAGTCGAAGGTAGCGCCACCCCAAGTTTCGACAGACCAGTAACCGACTTGATCAAGTTTATTGGTAATCGGCAACATATCGTCTAAACGAAGACGGGTTGCAAATAAAGATTGGTGTGCATCTCTTAAGACAACGTCGGTAATTTTCAATGCGTTATGAGAGTCGGTCATAGTGATGGCCTTTGAATAGCGATATTTAAAAGTAAAGCAGTGGTGTTATTTATGGCGTTGTCGGTATTCATGCACAGCGGCAGATAAAACTGACAATAAATTGTCGGGTTCTTGTTTGGATTGAGCGACCGGCCTGACTGGGCCATGTTGAGGAATTACTGCTGTGGGCGAAGGGACGCCACCGGCAGGAAGAACGCCGACACTCTTTTCATATTGCGTGACCAGTTTCGACATTAAGCCTGTCACAAAAACCAACAGCGTTAAAAAGATAAAGACGAATCCCATGCCGTACAGCATCAGCGTAAAACCTTCATTTAATAAGCTAGATGCTTCCATCTACCAAGATCCTCAAGACATTTATTAATGCTTAACTGGGTCAAAATGACTGACAGTTACAGCTCAAACAGTCGGGCATTATAGCACTGTTAGACAGCGTCGCATTATTTAGCTGTTTAACCCCGTTGTGATTTGTCTACAAGCATCCTTTCTTTACTGCATAATAAACCGTTTACCCTTTAATTTTAATAAAAATGACACCAGAACAGCAAGACTTTTGGTTTCTCCCTTTAGGCGGCACGGGCGAAATCGGCATGAATATGAACCTCTACGGCCATAATGGACAATGGTTAATGGTCGATTGTGGTGTGATCTTCGATAAAAATAATGATGTTGATGGCGAAGTCATTGAAAATAATCTGAGCGAGCGGCCGCATATCCAAATGGCGGATCCGCAATTCATCGTTGAACGTCGGCAAAAATTGGCGGGTATAGTGATTACCCATGCCCATGAAGATCATATTGGGGCAGTGCCATATCTTTGGAAAAAATTGAAATGTCCTATTTATACGACCAAGTTCACCGCTGAAATTCTACGTAGAAAGTTAGTCGAAGTAGGGCTAGAGGATAAAGTACCGGTAACCATAGTAGAAGGGCATGAAACCATTGATATTGGTGTCTTTACTGTGCAATGGGTCGCGCTGACGCATTCGATTCCAGAACCGTATGGCATGGTGATATCAACACCCGTAGGCAAAGTTTTTCACACGGCAGATTGGAAGCTCGACAGGGGTCCAGTGATAGGCCAGCCTTATGATCAAAAGCACTACCAAGCGCTAGCGCAACAAAATATTGATGCCATGGTGTGTGACTCAACCAATGCCAATATACCCGGCTGGTCAGAATCAGAAGCGTCACTGTATAAAGGGCTAAAGCAACATGTAGAAAACGCTAAAGGTCGCGTGGTGGTCACTTGTTTTAGCAGTAACTTAGCCCGCCTGTATACGCTCGCCAAAATAGCCAAAGAGACCAACCGCCATTTGGGACTATTAGGCCGTTCAATGGCCAATATGATGTCAGCCGCCAAAACAACAGGGTTATGGACAACAGTTGAGACGCATATTGATTCGGCCCATTTAGGTTACTTACCCGCATCAACGGTATTGCTAGTTGCAACAGGTAGTCAAGGTGAGCCGAGAACGGCATTAAATCGGCTTAGCAGCAATACCTTCAGAGACATGGCGTTAGAGCCTGGCGATACCGTTATTTTCAGTTCTAAAGTCATTCCGGGTAATGAGCTAGCGATTGAACAAATGATCGATCGTCTTAAAACGATGAAAATTGATATTATCACCGACGACAACAGCACATTAAGTATTCATGCTTCAGGCCACCCGGCAGCAGATGAACTCAAAGCAATGTATCAATGGGTGAAACCGCGTTGTGCGATTCCAGTCCATGGCGAACCACACCATATCAATGCCAATGCTGCTGTTGCTAAGACTGCCGATGTATCCCAGCAATTATTAGGCAGCAATGGTGATTTGTATTATATTTCACCAGCCATCGGTATCCGGCGTAAAGCACTTAAGACTGGACGTTTAGGTATAAAAAACAACACCTTAATTAAAATTAGCTAAAGTAGGTGGAGGGTAAAGAGATCCCTGTACATTTATCACTAAGACGATTACAGTGACCGGCGACGGTTTACAAGGTTTTGACGACAAAGTGATGATGACTCAAATACATAAAAGTAAGATTAAATGACTGACGATGTGATAGAAATAGCAGGCGCAGGCCCAGCTGGTTTAGCAGCGGCAATTGCACTAGCAAAAGCTGGTAAAGAAGTGATTGTTCACGAAGCTTATAAAGAAGTAGGGTATCGTTTTGGCAGCTTGTATCAAGACTTCCAAGGGCTGGAAAATTGGACAACAGAACAAAATGTACTTGCGTTATTTGAAGAGCAAGGCTTAACAACAGGTTTTGCATCATTAGCTTGTAAGACGGGCACGGCATATGATTATAAGCAGCGTCGTTATGACATCAGTAGTGACGAACCGCTCTTTTATATGCTTGAGCGTGGCCCTGGACCGAACACATTAGACACCGCTTTATTAAAACAAGCCCAATCATTAGGCGTCGAGATTAAGTTTAATAGCCGGCTCCGTGAAATAACGGGGCAAGGCATTATGGCCGGTGGCCCTAAAGCAGCGGATGCGATTTCGGCAGGCTATCATTTTGCCACTGATATGGCAGATGGCTATTGGGTGATTTGTGATGATAATTTAGCACCAAAAGGCTATTCCTATCTATTGATCATGAACGGGGTAGGGACAGTAAAAAGTTGCATGTTCGCTGATTTTAAACAGGAAAAGAAATATGTAGCGCGGACAGTTACCGCGTTTGAACAGCTAGTCGATCTACAAATGACCAACCCTAAATTTCATGGCGGCATAGGCAATTTCTATGTCCCAGAAACTGCCTATAACGGTCAATATCCCGTTATTGGTGAACAAGCCGGCTTCCAAGACACACTGTGGGGCTTTGGTATGCGCTTGGTTATCTCATCAGGTTTATTAGCAGCACAAAGCTTATTAACAGGTGAGAATTACGATCAACTGTGGCGTCAGCAACTCAAACCTCAAATGGACGCTTCAGTGGTTAATCGCTGTATATTTAGCCTGTTGGGTAATAAAGGCTACGGCTGGTTTTTAAGTAAAAAAATCCAAGGTGACGCCAGAGTGTCACTACGCAAGGAGTACCAACACACTTTATTGAAAAAGGCACTACACCCTTGGGCTAAACGTCGTTATCAGAGCCGCCGCGTTTAATCTGGTCTTTCGGCCTGACATTGCCAACAAACATCAAAACTCGCTGTATTACGTTCTGAACATTGTGGGCAGTCCCAGCCAGATTCGTTCGCTTGTTTAAAAGCGCTATCAATCGCAGCCTTAGCTAAATCATAATCAGCATTGTCGACAACCCATAATTCCAACCAAGTTTCATGCGGCACGAGATCACCAGCTGCCGATGAGGCATATTCATTTTTCAATGTTGCGGTAATACGAGCATTCTCAATAATATTCTGGATGTTATAAACCAGAAAACGGTTTTCATTGGTATAGATGAGTTTCATATTTTAGAGCTGATGTCAATATCAGGCGTCAGAGAAAATTAAGCAGTGAAAATAACATAAAACAAGGTTAGGCAACATCGCTGAACTTCGTTACACTTAAGATAAATGATTTAACGGGAGTAAATAATGAGATTTTTAGGCCTTTCTGTATTAATGGCTTGTTTGACGCTGTTTAATGTTGCACGAGCAGATCTACTAGCTGTTGATAGCCCAGCGCCAGTTTTTGAACTACATGATCAAAATGGCGAATCTCACACCATTCAGGATTATCAGGGAAAATGGTTAGTACTGTATTTCTACCCCAAAGATGACACACCCGGCTGTACGACAGAAGCCTGTGCTTTTAGAGATGAGTATAAAGTTATTACGGAACTCAATACACAAGTGCTAGGCGTCAGTGTAGATGATCAAGAGAGTCACGCCGCTTTTGCAGAAAAATATAGTTTACCTTTCCCTTTATTGGCTGACACAGGTGGTATTGTCGCTAAGTCTTATGGTGCCTTGGCATCTCTAGGGCCGGTTAAGTTTGCCAAGAGACATACCATCATTATTAGCCCTGAAGGCCAAGTGAAAAAAGTCTACCGCAGTGTCAATGCCAGTCGTCACAGTCAAGAAGTCATTGCTGACTTAAAAGCATTAAGGGCAGAGCAAGCGATATTTTAATTAGACACGCTTACTTTTATAAAGAATCAAATTACTATCAATGTCATCTCTGTATCGAAGCACATTGGGCACAGCACGACAATAACTGGCTGATAATCCGATGGCATTAACCAAATCAGCAGCATAAATAGGCTCGGGATGACGTTGCAAATACCATTTGATACGGTCAGCGAAAGCATAAGGAATCGGTTCAAAGAATTGCGTTAATACCGAGATAGCATCACCCAATTGAATACGGCCAGCTTTGGTAATTTGGCTATGATAACCACGCCGATGAACGATTTTTTTAGGGTTAACAATCGTCTTAATTTTGGAACATGGCTCACAGTGGAATGTCAGCCTCAATTCAACACTGCCAATACGGACTACTGTCCCTGATGCCAAATCATGGAAGTCGAATGGCGGATTGATGACCATATCCTCTTTTAACTGACCCGGGCGCAGGTCAAAGTCCGTCAAACTATCTTGCGGTAAAATCAATAATTGCTTTAGCGGGTGCTCAGTACGGCTATCAGCAATACCACTTAACGACACATCGATTGATTTAGCAGAAGTAAGCGCCGATAAAGTACCGGCCGGCTTTAAAAATAGGTGTTCAACCACGTGTTTTCTTTGATCTATGCATGCTTAAGTAGGCGTAATTTATCGAAAGCCGGGCAACATTGACCCCATGATCTTCTTAGCAGATACCCCGCCTTCTTTGGTAAAGGGCACACGGGCGATACTGGTTTGTACATCACCATTAGAGGTATAACTGGCTTTACCTTGTAACAACACACTTTGTGCAGCATCGAGCAGGGCATCTGGAGCCAGAGACAGAGACAGCGGCAAAGTAATATCTTGTGTGCCATAAGCAGTCAGGTTTTGGTCACTTTTGGCTTCTAGGCTGCCAATAGTCAGACTGTTCAACGCGATATCACCGGCTATGGCTGAGATAGGCAATGGGAAGGGGTTAGGGTTATACAAAGACACATTAAAAATAGCCTTTCTATCTTGAACAGAAAAGTGCGATAACTGAATATTCTTGATTTCTGGTATGGCGACTAACTCATTAATATACGAAAAATTACAGCCAAATAAGCTCAAAGAAAGTAATAAAATAAAAAAACGTCTGGTCATAATATGTTCATTGTTAATAAAATTTAAGTGTTGTTAGCAAGAAGATAAAGTGGCAATAGACTAAGATGAGTCCGTTTAATAATGGATTGAGGTTAATAAACGCCCCATAACTCCTGATGTGAACCGACTTCACCCGGATCAAAACAACAAAAGGTATAGCCCAAACCAACAACCTCTGCCAAGACAGACTTTATTCCGTCACTACTGCGCCACCAGTGTTTAAGCGAGTAGCGATCAGGCGCGAGGGCGATAATACCGACTTGTGTCGACTCGCTGAAGGCCATTTGGTAGAGTTGCTGTGTCCTTCTAGCATGCACGCTCGAGGATAAGATATCGAAAGAGGTCGGTTGCAAAGCTGCTTTTTCAAACCATTGTCGGACTTTAACGGCGCTCAAATAAGTTCGGTTTTGAGCAGAGGCTGGGGCCGGTGCAACATGCAATTTGTTGACATCAACCCCTTGGCTGATTAAAAAAGCAGCTGCTTTGTCGGCATAACTAGGGTACTCAGGTTTAATAAAATTAGTATTTGGTCCACCAGACGTAATAAGAAGCTGATACTGGCCTTGCTCAAAAAGGGTCTTAGCATCAAGCAAGGCCTTTTCATTAAGCCAGCCTTCAACAACAAGGTATTTTCCTTGAACAGGTTGGTTTTTAGCTAAGAACGGGCCGAGATGTAGGAATAGATAGCTGAGCATTATGGCTAACATTAGCGTCATAACCAGCCAACCCCAAAGTGTGGGGAACGTGACGAGACGTTGCTTGAAAAGTGCTGACAAGAGGAGCAGCCGGTTTATTTAGGGGCGACAACAGGGTAGTTGGCTCTTGTCCAAGCCTTCATACCACCTTGCATATTATAAGTAGACTTAAAGCCCAGTTTCTTCATGAATTTAAGCGTTTTGCCACTACGGTTACCACTACGACAATAGAGTAAATAGGTTTTATTTTTATCAAGCTGTTTCAGCTTTTGAACGAAGTCTTTGCCATAAAAATCGATAAGGTGAGCATCAGCAATATGGCCAGCATGAAACTCTGGCATTGTCCTAACATCGATGATTTGGCTATTTTTATTATTAGTTTGCTCAGCGAGTAAATCGGAGAAAACATGGATATCGACGTTTTTAGAGATGACGTCATCAGCTTGCGCCACAGCAACGGTGAAAAGCAGGATAAAAAAAGCGAAATAGGTCGAAAAAGTTTGCAGGCGCATAGAAAACCCTTGGTAAAAAAATGAAATGATTTAAAGTCAGTTAGGTTAGCGTATTTTTATTTTGAACACTAGTTATAGAGACAAATCATCTCATGCTTTAGTTGCTTGAGCAGACTTAGGCTGTGTTATTTAATATCACTTAAATCCTAGGGGGAACAGAGCACGCTTACTTTCAACAATACTTACAAATAATGGCCAATCTTTATCAAGGTGATTACTTGTCATACATTTAATTGTAGAGTGCTTAAGAACCGAAAGTGTTACAGCTTTTCATATCTCCAGATTCAAAGCCGGTCTTAAACCAAGTCACCCGTTGATTAGCACTACCATGGGTAAATGAGTCTGGGCTAACATAACCTTGAGACTGTTTTTGCAATGTATCATCACCAATCGCACTGGCAGCACGTAAGCCTTCTTCAATATCACCACTTTCTAATAATTGACGCGAATGCTTAGCATGGAAAGCCCTCACACCTGCTAAACAATCAGCTTGTAATTCATGCAGTACAGAGAGCTTATTACCTTCGGTTTTGCTGATACGAATTCGAGCAGCACGCACCTTAGCAGATGTACCATTGAGTGTCTGAATATGGTGCCCAACTTCATGGGCAATGACGTAAGCCTGAGCGAAATCACCCGGGGCTTTAAATTGGTTCTTCAATTGATCATAAAAGCCTAAGTCGATATAAACTTTTTGGTCACCAGGGCAATAAAATGGCCCCATTGCCGATTGCGCCATGCCACAAGCTGATTTAACGACATCGCGAAAAAGCACCAAACGCGGTTCCTTATAAGTCAATCCGCGTTTTTCAAATAAAGTGGTCCAGGTCTCTTCAGTATCAGCCAAAAAAACAGCAGTAAAATCAGCCAATTCTTTTTCTACTTCAGTTTGACGTAGTGGGCCTTCTGTTTGTGTCACCGGTGCACTTTGTAAATCCAACCCACCTAAAATAGCACCCAAATTTCCCGTCATTAAGCCATAAGCACCAATGCCAACAACTAGAATAGCCGTGCCTTTAAAACCTAAAAAGCGGAAAACCATCGGCAATAATTTTAGCAGACTACCGCCACCGCCCATGCCGCCTGAGCGTTTGACATGGCGTTGATCTTCTATATTGTCACTTCGACCGTTTCCTTTCCAGCGCATGGTTAACTCCAACTAGTAAGGCTTTATAGGCATATAGATACAATGATTTCTACTAGGACGACTAGTCTAAATTTGTGCAGGCAGGAGAAAGTACTGGAAGAGATGGGCTTGAAACAAAAGTTAACGTTTCACCAGCGCCAGCTAATCGTGGCGATAAGCGCTAGTGAAACGATGTAAGCGAGATTAATCTGCTTTTTTAACGATTTGAGCTTGAATATAGTTTTCGATGCCCATTTTTTCAATCAAACCTAATTGGCTTTCTAACCAATCGACATGTTCTTCTTCTGATTCTAAAATTGAATTAAATAGATCACGAGAAACATAATCTTTTACTTCTTCGCAATACTGGATGCCAGCACGTAAATCAGGAATCGCATCATGCTCAAGAGCAAGATCACATTCCAACATTTCTTTGGTGTTTTCACCAATACGTAAAGCACCCAAATCTTGTAAATTAGGCAGACCCTCTAAGAATAAAATACGGTCGACAAGAATATCGGCATGTTTCATTTCATCAATAGATTCATGGTATTCATATTCGGCTAAATTGGTCATGCCCCAATCTTTATACATTTTGGCATGAAGGAAGTATTGGTTGATAGCAATCAGCTCGTTACCTAATGCTGTGTTTAATAATGCAATGACTTTTGGATCGCCTTTCATGATATTTCCCTGCTGAGATTAGAGTGAACAATACAAGTGACAATTCTAAAAAATATCGACATGGATGTCAAAACTAAGTGGCTGATTTATATGGTAAATAGGAATGCTTTGTATTTGACTTTAGCTTCGACGTTTCAGTCGTAAAAACAACAACATTCAATTAACCAATTTATTACAAACGATATGAAGCACTTAGTGAGTAGTTTGGTATTGAAAGTGGAATAGATAAAACGAATTGAGGTAAAAAAGGGTGGAGCAGAAGTGAGGTGTTTATTTAGCCTTGACTGGCTTGTTGCGGATAACTGATTCCAGATAACGTATCTTGTACAAGGGCATTAACCTTGAATTGGCACTTACCACAACATGATGCAGCACCAGTTGTTTCTTTCACATCATCAACTGAACAAGCACCACGTTTGACGGTGGCTTTGATAGTCGAAGAATTAACATTATTACAAATACAAACGATCATAATACTGGCTCTGTGAAGTAACGTTAATATGAATAATAATGATTCTCATTTGTTATGTCAATACTAAAAGCAAAAAAAATTAAAGAGTACTTCTCGAGATATCAAACAGGCGTTTATTTTGATTTAAAGTACATCGTAAATCATTGCCGAAATTTAATGTTTGGATCGCCAATACATTGATAAGCTGAATAATTCACAGTTTTGTGTTGATTATTAAATTGTAGGGAATTATAGCCACGCTATGAATAAGAATTACAGGGGATTTTAAAAGTCATGGAGTCAGCAAGCTTGATATCTAGCTATTCTAAACACTACAACAGCCACGAAGCTGATATTCAAAGCAACCGTACACCAAAAAATCTGCTTAAAAGGCTGTTTAACTGTTTTATGTCTCAGTAGCTGCTGCGCCAACAATGCACCAACCCAACCGCCGACGAACGACAGTAAGTGCAAGGTTCTTTCACTGATTCGCCGGTGCCTTTTACGTGATGCTGCTTTATCAAAAGCATAAATCAGAAAGGTCAAAAGTGAGATAGCAAAAAAATAGATTAGCGTTGCAGAAAACATGGAAGATATTATATTTTTTAATGCGTCACATTAACAGCGTGAAATATCGATTAAACGATCTATTGAGCAGAATCTGTTAGTTGTTGGCTTTGCGAAAAGATTACGGCTTGTAACAAGGTTAAAATTTGATCGGCCGTTAAACGACCTGACCCATTAATGGGAAGTTCACCGACGGGTGTCATCATATAACCATTAAATTCATAATCAGCAATGCCACTGAGCATAATATCGTTGGTGATTGTAGTGTAGCGTCAACATCCACTTTGACAGGGACAGTAAAGGTTTGCGTGGACAGCGGGCCTAAACTCTTTTTGTTATTGGCTTCAAGGCTTGAGACGAGATGTTCATTCAAAAAAAATATCGCCAGATAACTATCTGACAGGCAGTTTGTATTCATACGGGTTATAAACGTTAACTTCAAAAACAGCACCTTCCTGCTCAGCAGAGAACGATATCAGCTTAATCACTTGTACTTGAGGCATTTCCATTGTTGAGTAATCAATGGCATTGGCAGTATAAAAGGGCATTAAGCTCAAGAAAAAGAGTAAAATAGTCGCTGTTTTTGTTATTTTCATAGTCACGCTAATCATAATTGTTACGGCTTTGACTTCATCGGTATAGCAACAGTTCGATGAACTGAATATTTAATAAGATGGCAACCCATAGAGTAATGGAAGCACAATTTGACTAATTCCTTTTTTACGCCATTAAAGCAGCCATTGGGTTCAGGCTTGCCTGATTGTTTCACTTATCCTTTCTACTATGAGCCACATACTGTGTGCCTACAGGCAGCCGAGCAGCTTCAACAACAGTTAAAAACCAATTCGAATATCAACCAAGCTGAACAAGAAGGAAAAATGTTTGGTGTGCTGGTTGTGAAAGATGAATCAGGTGATCTTGGTTATTTAAGTGCTTTTTCAGGCCAACTATCGTTTGAAAGCAATGACTTCGTGCCAGCACTGTTTGATTTCAATACCGAGACTTCCTTCTTCAATCTCGGCCAAGCCGAGATCAATGTTATTAATCAAACATTACATAAGTTGGCGGAAAACCCTGATATTGCAATTTTGAAACAAATGCTCAATGAGCAACAGCAACTCGCTGAATCCGAGATTGCACATTGCCGGCAGGCTATTATTGCAGGACGCAAGGTGAGGAAAGCGCAACGTGCAGCAGGCTTGGCAAACACGTCAGGTGATGAATACCAAACGTTACTAGCGCAATTAGGCAAACAAAGTGTGGCCGAAAAAAACCAACTTAAAGCGCTCACCGAAGGTTGGCGCGTTAAGGTGGAAGAAAGCCAGATAGCTTTATCCCTGATTACAGATGAAATTGACGATCTAAAGAACAAAAGAAAGACATTATCCAATAGCTTGCAGCAACAGCTATTTGAGCAATACCATTTTTTAAATGCCGAAGGCGGACAAAATTCCTTACTGTCATTATTTGAGCAAACAACACAAGGTAGGCCGCCGGCAGGAGCAGGGGATTGTGCCGCGCCAAAACTGTTGCAATATGCCTACCAACATAAAATGAAGCCATTGGCGATGGCCGAGTTTTGGTGGGGTACCTCGCCTAAATCAGAGATAAGACATCATGGCCAGTTTTATGGCGCTTGCCAAGGTAAATGCAAACCGATATTAACGCATATGTTGCAAGGGTTAACAGTAGAAGCGAACCCTTTACTCAACAACCCAGGACGGGATAAGCAGCTGGAGTTTGTCTATCAAGATGATGTGATGGCCGTGATTAATAAACCGTCAGGCTTATTATCTGTACCTGGTAAGCAAATTCAAGACTGCGTTGTTAGCCGCCTTAGAATGCTTTTTCCTGAGGCATCTGGCCCGTTAATTGTCCATCGTCTAGATATGTCGACGTCAGGCTTGATGGTGATAGCATTGAATAAACAAGCCCATAAAAAGCTACAGCAGCAGTTTGTTCAACGCACAGTGAAAAAAAGGTATGTCGCGATACTAGATGGCGAACTTAAGCAGAAAACGGGACTGGTTGACTTACCTTTAAGAGTCGACTTAGAGGATAGACCACGTCAACTCGTTTGCTATGACTATGGCAAACCAGCTCAAACAAAGTGGCAAGCTATTGAATATCTTCAAGGAAAAACAAAGGTCTATTTCTATCCCGTTAGCGGTAGAACGCATCAACTTCGCGTTCATTCTGCACATAATATGGGGTTATCAATGCCAATTTTAGGAGATGACCTCTATGGCCAAAAAGCGAACCGACTGCATTTGCATGCCGAGATGCTTGAATTAGAACATCCGAAAACCAAAACACGGATGACTTTTCAAGTTGATGCCGATTTTTAAAATCGCTTTATTAATGAAATGCCTGATGGCTTGGCATTAAATTGTAAGCAGCTAGCGACGATAAATGATTTCAATCAAATGGTAACCAAATTTCGTTTTAATCGGTCCGTGTACCGTCAACAGTGGCTTTTTAAATACGACATTATCAAATGCTTTTAACATTCGGCCCGGCGGAAATTCGCCCAAGTCGCCGCCTTTCTTCGCCGACGATTTACATAAAGAATATTTTTTAGCCAAACGGTCAAAAGCAGCGCCTTTCGCTAACTGCTGCTTAAGATCATCGGCTTGCTCTTTGGTTTTAAGTAGAATATGGCGGGCGTTAGCAATCGGCATCGTGTTAACTTAATGCCTGTGCCAAATCAGCAATAATATCGTCGGCATCTTCAATTCCAATTGAAATCCGGATTAAACCTTCAGTGACACCGATAAACTCACGGCGATCTTTTGGCACGCCTGAATGCGTCATGGCAGCAGGGTGCTGCGCTAAACTTTCCGTCCCGCCTAAGCTAACAGCGAGCTTAACTAATTTCAGCTTGTTTAATACGGCAAATGCGCCAGCTTCGCCGCCTTTGACTTCGAATGAAAAGGTTGAGCCAGCACCAGTGCATTGCTTTTGATAAATAGCATATTGCGGATCGTTTGTTTTTAAGAGGCCAGGGTAGTCAATGCGGGTGACTTTATCGTGGCTTGATAAGAAATCAACGACTTTACTCGCGCCATCGTTGGCAGCTTTCATGCGAATTTTTAAGGTTTCTAGCGAGCGTAGGATAAGCCAAGCCGTATTAGAATCCATTGTCGTACCGATACTATTTCTGACTTTACGAACTTTGCTCACTAAGGCTTTGCTACCAGAGCAACTGCCGCCGATGAGATCAGAATGACCACCAACATATTTAGTCAGAGAATAAAGGCATAAATCGGCACCATGGGCTAAAGGCCGTTGCCACAAAGGGCCGAGCATGGTGTTATCAACCGCTAATACTGGTGCAGCCTCTTGGTCTTGCGTTAACTTGTCTAGTAAGGCCTTGCAGGCAGCAATATCAAGTATGTTATTCGTCGGATTGTCTGGTGTCTCTAACATCACAACAGAGATATTACCTAAGGCACTGGCATCTTTTATTGCACGCTCAAGGCCTGCTGAACCTTCACTGGAAAGATAGCCAACGGATTGAATACCCATTTGCTTTAAGATCACATTGATTAGTGTATCCGTACCACCATAAATGGGCTCAGAATAAACGACTACGTCACCGGGTCGAGAGAAGGTGAGAAGGGTCGTTGAAATGGCTGACATACCACTCCCGGTCAAAATACAGTCTTCAGCTTGATCCCAAACGGCAATGCGGTTTTCGGCAATTTCAATGGTCGGGTTATTAAAACGAGAATAAACCAGACCAGCTTGTTCACCGGGTTCTAACGGACGACGTCCTGACACCACATTGAAAAAATCTTTGCCTTGCTCAGCCGATTTGAACACAAAAGTTGATGTCTGAAAATTAGGGCATTTAATTGAACCTTCAGATAACTGAGGGTCGTAGCCGTAGCCCATCATCAATGACTCGGGCTTTAAAGGGTGTTGACCAATATGGGTTTTTTTATAATGTGTTGACAAGGTTGCTCCAGTTTAAAAAAGTAAATCTAATTAAGGACATGACTTAAAACAGTCGGATTTAGAAATAAAGATGAATTGTTATTTAATAAAGGATAAATAATCATCATTTGAAATATTATTTTCGATCAAACTGACGTAGCTACTAGCAATATTTTTAGTGGTTAAGCGGCTTTGTTGGTAACTAACTTGTTCTGAGAAATAAATGAAGAGCAGTGACGTCAGCAAAGAGATTAAAAAAGTAGCTTGTATTAATTTGGACGTTCTAAACGCTTTTGGCACTAGAGGTCGTCCTCAATCCCATACATCAGAATAAACACTCGGAAAGAAGGACTGTTAATTATTATCTTGGATTTAAGCAGCCTAGTTATTCGGCTGGCTGCCGTTAATAGTGCGATGATTCTAATAGATAAGGATAGCAGCGTCCATTAAAGGTAAAATGAAGTGTTTTATACCATTAACAAGATCATTAAAAGTACTTTTCAATCGCAATATGACCGGGTTGTTGGCGGGAATGACGACGAAGCCCTTTTTGTTCTAATAAACGGGTCATGTCAGTTATCATTACTGAGCTGCCACATAGCATGATATGACTCGAATCCACATCGAAAGCTATGCCAACAAGATCTTCAAGATCACCCGATTCAAGATAAGTCGTAAACCGCGAATGAATAGCCCCATCAGCAGTTTCACGGGTGATAAACGGCGCAAAACGGAATTGCGTCGGGTGCTGAATTAACAAGGCGTTAAGAGCGTCACGATAAGCCATATCAGCCGCCGTTTTAGTGGCATAGCACACAACAACTTTGTCAAAACGTTGCCAAAGTTCAGTCGTATTCAAAATAGAGAGAAAAGGACCAATCCCGGTGGCGGTGGCACAAAACCAAAGCTCAGTCCTTGTTTCCGGCACTTGATCTAATGTTAATAAACCACCAGCACGGTTTGCAACCGAAATAGGGGTATTAACATCCAGTTCTGCTAGCAAAGGACTAAAGCGACCGTCTTTGACGGTGTTGAAATGGACTTCTAATAGGACATCATCAGGTGAGTTAACAAGTGAGTAGGGTCGATAAATCATCCCGTCTTCGCGCTCGATACCGATGTTGGTAAACTGACCCGCTTTAAATGGAAATAGATCGGCATCGATTTTTATCGAATATAAATCAGTAGCCCATTGTTTCTTTTCAACGATTTTACCGGCTTGCCATGTGATCATCGGAGCATCCTAAAGCTAAGAAAGGGGTATTAAGGTAAATCATAGTCTAATTGTATTACAATATGTGAATAGCATAAAGATATCACACTATTTGCAATATATTCAGTAATTTAAATATTAAGCTTAATGTTAATTAATTTATAGTGAAACACTACATATTCGATATAAATGAACTGGTTGATGAAGAACAGGTCAATGACTTATTGATAGTGTTCAATTGTAGGTGCGATTATGAACAACCTTAAACCAAGAGGAACCAGAGAAAAGTGTGGCCGGGTAGCAGAACGCCGTAGCGATCGCCGCCGCGTTATTAAACATCCTTTTGGCAGTGCAAAATGGATTGAAGCCGTTCAAGTAGCTTATCTATCATGGCCAAGAGAAGATAGGCGTCAGCAAGAACGACGAATTTTTAGTCGTCGTAAAAGCGATCGAAGAAGCCAGCTACAAGCATATCGTAGACGGTCTCGCCAACAAAGAACATTGGATGTGCGAAGACGAAGTCAGATATTAACGGCAGAAGAAAGAAATATGCTAATGACTTGAACAGGCGGTTTTAACAAGAATAAGGTTTAAACGGCTTGCTTAGATTGGTGATGATAATGCCATAAAAACAAGCTTCCAGTGCTGAGCCAAGGTGACCAGTGCTGAATAAGGTCTCGGGCAACTTTAGGCGTCGGCCTATCAGGTAGGGTTTTTAGGTTTTGCAAAGACGTTAGCAAGATAAGATCATCAGCAGGAAAAATATCTTCCCGTTGCAAAGAAAACATCATATAAACTTCGGCACTCCAGCGACCAAAACCACGTATTTGTGTAATCGCGCCAATCGCAGTGTCATCATCCATAATCATCCAAGGCATCCGGATTGAACTCATCTGAGGCGATGGCCCTAGCCAATCCTTGTGCATATTCCATTTTACGTTGCGACAACCCCGCGCCCCGTAAAGCGCTGTCCGGCAGGGCTAACAGTGATGTCGCATCAATATCAGTCATTAGACTACTGACACGCTGCCAGAGAGTAGCTGCAGCCTGAGTTGAAATTTGTTGTGAGACGATAGTATTCAGAAAAGTCTCAAAACCAGCAGGCCGTATTCGAGGCTCTGGATAACCAAACTGGTCCAATGCTTGGGCAACATCGTCATCAAGTTTGGCAATGGCGTGTAATGATTTTTTGATATGGGCATTATTCATCGTGGATGAGCGTATACGATTGCTAACCGTTAATCTTTATCTTTACGAAGTCGAGCCCGATATTGGGTTTTGGCCAATTTCTGTAAATCCTTGACCGTGTCAGTTTCATTAACAATTTCTCGCCCTAACATGGTTTCAATCGCATCTTCGAGCGTCACAACACCTGCAACCTGCACATACTGATCTTCGACAAGAAATAAATGCTCACGCTTTTTAATGAACATATCCAATAACTGTTGAACAGGGAGTTGCTCAGAAACACGGGTGATGGGCTTAGCAAAATGATGAATAGCCTTTTCAGCATGAACCTCTCGTTCAGCCATTAATAACGTACGATTGGTAACGAGGCCAGTGATATTGTCTTGTTCTTCTTTATAAACCGGGATTCGGCTAAATTGCTGGTTTTTTTCAAATTCCAGTGCTTCGCTGATAGTGAGATCCTCACTGAGGCGATGCAATATGCTACGTGGTGTTAATATCTGTTCAGTCTTAGTTTCACGTAACTTAAGTACATTCACTAAATAATCATTTTCTTGGCTTACCAGTGAGCCCATCTTATGGCTCAGTGAGGCGAGGGCGATGATCTCTTCACGTGTAATTTCATCCTGTCCTTCCCTCTTAAAGGGGTGGTAATCAAAGTGGATACCCAAATTAAGGGATAAACCAGTTTAATCAGCCAGTAAATAATGCGTGCCGCTGGCAAAGCAAGTTGACGCCAAAATAGTGCGCCGATCGTTTTAGGAATAATTTCAGAAAAATACAGAATGGCCAAAGTCAGTAAGACCGCAATCAAAGTTTCCCATTGCGCGCTAAAAATACTGGCGGCTTGGGCGCCAACATCGGCAGCACCCATGGTGTGGGCAAAGGTATTTAAAATCAAAATGCTAGAGATAGACTGAGCAAGCCGTTCTTTCACCCTAACCAGTACTTGGGCTTTTTCAGGATTTTTGGTGGCGATACTCTCGACATAACTCGGTGTAATAGACAGTAACACTGCCTCTAAGATCGAGCATATAAAAGACACGCCAATGGCGATCGTAAGATAAATAATCAATAAGGTCATAGCAACGACAAACCGTTACAAAAACCAATAAATAGCATTAAGGCCATATTAATCATAGTTAAACAATACAAATAATTCAGTGTCATTACCAGCCCAGTTTACTTGTTATCACTTATCTAATGACCTTAACGTAATGTTCTGCTGAATAAATTCAGTGCTAACTGATAGCCTAATTGTGCCGTTTGACCATCATAACGCCCATCATCTTCTTCATCACGCATAAAGGCATGTTGGGCATTAAATTCATGCCAAGTAAAGGCAATATCCGTTGCATTGAGTTCAGTATAAACCTTAGCAAGTCCCGCTTTAGGCACATGGTTATCCTGCTTTCCCCAAATCATCAACAACTCGCCTTCAATATCATCTAGGCGTTCCATACTATGTTGACCGGGCACATTAGGAATCACTTGAACATGTAAATCGGTTGCGTAAAAACATGCTGTCCCTTTCACTTCTGGCTGTAATGCAGCACGAAAAGCCAAATGGCCACCAATACAAAACCCCATTGCACCAATATGGCCATTACACCAATCTTGTTGCTGAGAGTAGGCGATCAAAGCGGCATTGTCAGAATCATACCCCTGAACATCTTTGGTATGTTTATCGGCGTTGCCTTTTTCACGGCCGGCACCGTCATAACCTAAAATAGTCCCAATAGGGTTAAGTTCGTGAAACACTTCAGGTACCAACACAACATAGCCATGGCTAGCTATCAGCTTCGCCGCGCGTTCAATGGGGCCAGTTTGTTGAAATATCTCAGAATAAAACAAAATAGTGGGGTACTGGCCTTCAGAAGCAGGGCGATGGATATAAGTACGCATCACACCCGTCGGTGTATCAAGATCAGCAATCTGGCTTTGAATTTTCATGTTGGCTCGTTTTGAAAGGGTAATAAAAGAGATTGTACAGCGCTAAAACACAGTGAGTCCCGCGTATTTAATCACTGCCTTTTTCTAAAATAAAGATAAGTTTGTTATCAGACTCACTTGATTCAATCAGCTTATGACTAGATATTTCACAATAAACAGGAATATCGATAAAGGCACCGCGATCAGTTGCAATCACACGTAACCGCTCTCCTCCGCTCATTGCAGCGAGTGCCTTTTTGGTTTTAAGCAAGGGAAGTGGGCAGTTCAAGCCTGAGGTATCGATTTCGGTATCAAAATTAGACATAGTGAAGAAAGTAAATCTGGAAAATAAAGGACTATTTTAAACGATATTTGGCTTTATGCTTAAAAGATCATTAAACACAGATAATATCAAAGAGGCTAACAAGCAAAAAGGCTAACAAGCAAAAAGCCCCATCAAAGATAGGGCTTTATGCAATGTAATGTTTAGCTTATGGACTACGCAGCGTAAGTAAACGGCGCTGATAAACCCACTTTTTCTGATTGATGCCAATCATAGCCATTATCTTTATAGATAGCAGCGACAGATTTACTAATAGTAACTGGCTCGCCAGGTGAAACAGCAAGAGGGTGATTAGAGACGACAACTTTACCGCCATCTTCGCCTTCAAGTTCTTGCATCGTGTTAGAACCAAACTCTCCCACTTTAAGGTAATGAGTACGGCCTTCTTGAGTAAACTCGATAGGCACCTGTTTAACACTCATGATTTCGCCAACTAAACCAGCGATAACAGCTAGATGACCACCGTGGTTACCACTCCAGAGTTCAACAACCGCATTTTTTTGTTCTTCAGTAGCGCGATCATCAATATAAAGCGCTAACTTCCAGTTACCATCCGTTAATGAACCGGGTGAATGTAACCATGCAGATACTTTTATATCATTGAGCTGAACACCATCTAAATGGCCTTCTTCGATATGCCAGCCGACGAACGCTTCACAAAAGCCCTCAGTAGGTGGTGCTAGAAAAATACAGGGGCAAACCAGGTCACAGTTGCAAGATTCAAAATATTGACCAGTGATTTTCCAATTGTCAGACATGTTATCCTCCCTTTGTTAGCGTAAAATACTAAAACTCTTATTTATCTAAATTTATTATATACCTACTAGACTAAATTATGCTAGAAAATTATGTATGTTAAACCAAAATAACTTAAAAACAGCCGCGCCTATTGTTTTAGGGCCACTATCCTTACGAGATAAAGTGATTATCTACGGCGGCGTGACACTGGTAAGTCTCATTGGCTGGGCCTATATGTTTTATATGGGATGGGCAATGGAGAACATGCACCTAGTCGACATGTGGATGCCGCCAATGGGGGGTACACGACCATGGGATGCCTACGATTTTTGGATGTTATTTGTGATGTGGTCCGTCATGATGGTCGCGATGATGACACCTTCAGTTGTGCCAATGGTGATGATGTATAGCACCATTAACAAAAAAAAACAGAAAAAAGGTCTGCCATATTCTCCAACCTTTATCTTTCTTACTGGCTATCTAGTTGCTTGGGCATTATTTAGTATCGTTGCCTCAGCTATTCAATACCCCCTACATGAACTTGGCATGCTTAATCAAATGATGAACAGCCGTAGCTATCTATTGAGCGGTAGTATTTTGGTGCTAGCAGGTATTTATCAATGGACACCACTTAAAGATGCCTGTTTAACGGAGTGTCGTAGTCCACTGAGCTTTTTAATGACCTCATGGAGAGATGGTCACTTTGGGGCCTTCAAACTAGGCGTACATCATGGCTTATATTGTATCGGCTGCTGTTGGGCATTAATGGCTGTATTATTCGCTGTTGGCGTAATGAATATGCTATGGGTACTTCTCATCACCGTTTTTGTATTGTTAGAGAAGATAGGGCCTGTGTCCTCAAAATATCTACGTGCCGTCACAGGGCTGATGCTGATCGTTTGGGGTGGTTACTGGTTATCGCTATATCCATGGTGATTTTTTTGTTACTCCTGTTCAGATGAGAAAAGTAAGAAATTTATATTCGAATTACTCTTCTTCGTTTTGAATTTTTTTGCGTAAACCTTCATGTACCTTGGCATACTCTTCGCCTTGGCCAAAATCAGCAAAATGTGCGTAACGACGATGCGGATCGAGGATTTTACGGGCATGCTTGATCGGGCACCAATATTGTTCTGTTCGCGCAGCAACTTCTCTGGCATAGGAAAAAACACCGCCACAATAACCACAGTAAATACAATTTATTTTTTCAATAGAATTCAAATACGACAAGCTATGTCTATCGAGAATAATATATCGAGATCGTTGGACTTTGGGCATTCGGTAAAGGGGAAAACAGATGGCTTGATATAAGGTAATCCATATGTCGAGTATAGCGACAGGAAAAATAACGCTATAAATAAAAGGGGCTGTAATAATATTCCGTGGCTGACTTTGTAGAATAAAACTAAAAACCCCAGTTTTCAGCCGTTGCTGCGTTTTACGAATTTTTTTTTCAAATAGTATTTTCGTGCCTTCAACTCGATAGTTAAACTCGGCTTGTTGCTCCTGAATGAGTTTATATAATTCGTCTTCCAATTGACTTATCTCTGACAAAACCTGTCTTATTTTCTCATTCATAACTTATCTCATTTTACTTTGTGAATTTAGGTTGTTGGAGTCATATTAACCTGTGTCCAGTTCAGGAGCTATTTGTTTTTATTTGATAAGAAAGTAATAATTAAAGCTATGGCTCGATAATTAAACTTATATTTCTATGGTAAAAGAAACAAACTCGCAAAGAACAACATCAGAAATCAGCGGCTCGTTGGTAGATCGTATCGATGGATGGATAAGTTTAGTATTAAAAATAATGTTGATTATCGGTGCTGTGCTTGAGGCATTGCAGGGGAATTGGCTCAATTCTATTATCACCACAGGTATCGTCATATTGGCCTTTACCCCCCTCATGATGGGGTATCAATTCAACGTCCGCATCCCATCTGAGTTTGAGTTACTGGCAGTTTTATTTATCTACGCTTCACTGGTCTTGGGCGATATCTATGGCTTTTATACTAAATATTGGTGGTGGGATATTTTGTTACATGCGAGTTCAGGTCTGATCTTAGGTATTTTAGGTTTTTTACTCGTCCACGTACTCAATGAGCATGAGAATCTCAAAATGCATATGAAACCTTCGTTTGTCAGCTTGTTTGCCTTTATGTTTGCAGTGGGTATGGGTACGTTGTGGGAAGTTGTTGAATTTGCAATGGATCAATTTTTTGGCATGAATACACAAGGTGGGAGTTTGGTCGATACAATGGGGGACTTAGTGGTTGACTGTATAGGTGCATTGATTATATCTGTCTATGGTTATCGTTACCTTCTTAGTCCACATACCGACTCTTTTCTCAAGCGTTGGATACAACACTTTATTCTCCTTAATCGACATTTTTTTTCCCGTAGAAAACATAAAAAGACCAAATATTAGTTTTGTTGATACGGCGTTAGAGCAATTATGAGGATGGATATTTCGTTTACGATTGTTTATTTTTTTGTTCTAGCATGAAGTGCTTTTGAGTAAGATCGGTTAGCCCGTTCATTCATCGCATCATGCTCCTCTAGTATTTCTTCCGGTGCCTGAAAATAGGGCAAACTGACAGCCTTATTTTTCTTTTGATAAGTAAAAGGTTCTAAGCCTTTATTTTTGAAGAGGTGTTCAGTGTTTTTATTGGTCTTGAAGTAGAGCGTGTTATCGGTAATGAGGCCAAACATTAACTCGTCAAGAAAAGGGCCATAAACACCAAACATGAATTTACGTTGAACAGGCCCAATAGGTTGCATCATCTCCCCAACATACAAAGCAAATTCCTTTTCTGTTTGATTGCTTGTCATGTCTAAATTGCGTATTACAACACTGTCTTTAAGAATCGCTTTCTACCGATGGTCTTGGTGATAATGTCTTTATTGATATCGAAACCACGAGCAGGGGAGTATTCACGTCCGTAAAAAATAATCTGCAAGTGCAGTTTATTCCAATATTTCTTAGCAAATAACCGTTTGGCATCCTTCTCTGTTTGTTCAACATTCTTGCCGTTAGTCAGCCCCCAACGCCACATCAAGCGGTGAATATGAGTGTCGACAGGGAAAGTAGGGATGCCAAAAGCCTGTGACATGACGACAGAGGCGGTTTTATGGCCGACGCCAGGCAATGCTTCCAACTCCTCAAAGGTCTTTGGCACAACACCTTGATGTTTATCGACTAGCAATTCAGCTGCAGTTTTCAGGTTCTTGGCTTTCGTTGTTGATAAACCGATTTCCCGTATCAAGCGCTTGATTTCAGGCTGCTCTAGTTTAGCCATCTCAAACGGGGTAGGCGCTACAGCAAATAATTCAGGGGTAACTTCATTAACCTTTTTATCGGTTGTTTGTGCTGATAGCGCAACAGCGACTAACAAGGTATAAGGATCAGCATGATCAAGTGGGGTAGGCGTATCTGGGTATAGGTTTTCTAGGGTATCAATAACAAATTGTACTTTTTCAGACTTAGTCATACTTGTTTACAGCCAGCCGTTGATTAAAAATAAAGCCAAAATCATAGCATTTTTAAAAAATCCACAAGCTAGATTCTTCTTTTCCATGAGATTATCAGGAAATTCGAATTGGCTATCGTGAATTAAAGTATCGAGTAAACCTGCTAAATCGAGTGATTCACCTTGAGAGATGGCCGTTCACTTTTCAATCAAGTCAGTGCCAATGTGCCGTTGGTAAGTTGACGAATACAATACCATGAAATTCATGATTAATATGTTGAAAAAGTGCCAGATTAGTTATTCCAAAAATACGGAGACTGTACTAATACCCCTGCTCGCGTCTTAAAAGAAGAAACGGATGGAAAGCAGATGGTGCGAATGCGCCCTGAGGAGATTGTAAACCCGCTTCCTAATGTAAATTACGAGACATTATTATTAGAGCCTGGGGATGGTATCGTCACCAAGCATCATTGTTAGGCCGTGATGTACTTGACCCAAGTATTCCTAGGCATAAATACTCATTCTTTCCAGTTAATTACGCCATCTTGTTATGTGAGAAACATAGAACGTTAACGAATAACGTGAACTTTCAAAACAACCTGCTTAATGCATTATTGATACGAGATTAATGAAGCTGATTGAAAGCAAAGCGACTTTTAACTTTTAGACTCTAATTTAGCCCTGTCGGCCTTTGAGACGTACTTTTCTTTCTTACTATTCTGTAGCCGCTTGTCAGGATTTTTAGATTTTTGTTTTATCTGTTCAATTAACTTCTTTTTACGGTTCATAAGATCTTTTTTCGTTGAGTGTATACCTAGACTAAAGTTTATACCATATATGCTCAACGCGCTTTTTGTTTCTGGACTTTTTCAAGCGCTTCGGCCGAGCGTTTAAATTCAGGTGGTTTTTTCGAGGTCAATGGCCGCTGAAGACTGAGAAGTGAAGAGAGAAAGTACAACAGGTATTAAGGTCTTTTCTCTGAGTGATTTCGGTTAAGGGAACGGTGAGAGGAGAGTATAAATTCCCTACAGAAAAGTAACCCAATGGGTTTAGGATTATGAGGCTAAAGTGTCTCTGCAGATGATATTGTTACGGGAAGTGTTAAGGCTATCGTATAATCCTGGCTAGGATCTGAAATAATATTCAAGTCAGCCGAGAGTTTCTCAGCACGCCATTTCATATTATTTAGACCGTGGCCAATTTCAGTCTTATCTTGCTCTGGTGTACGGCCATTATTTTTTATTGTGATCGTGACTAATCCGTCTTCATATAGACCTTGAAGTATGATTTCAGAGGCATTCGAATGTTTCATGATATTGGTAAAAGCCTCCTGAAATATCCTGAGAATATGTAGGCTTTGCTGAGGATCAATGGTGACTTGCTCAGGCAGCGTTATGACATCCCAATGTAATTCAATATCCATTTTCTCAAGCTTAGTACCTATTAGGTATTTAAAATCTGCTAATAATGCATTCAAGGTATTGGCATGGACATTCAATGAATTAATAATCAACCTAAAGTCATCCAGACAAGCTTTCAAAATAGCGGCAATATTATTTTTTGTTTCATTATCGGGTTCAAGTTCGAGTAAGGCTAAAGTAGCCACCAATTGTCCACCGATGCCATCGTGCATATCACGCATAATCCGGCTACGTTCGTCAGCAATGGCTTTTGATTTTCCTAGATTCACAGCTTCTTGTTTTGTGCGTTTTAACTCATCATTATTATCTGCCAATGCTTGCATAGTGGTTTGTATAGATTGCGTTGCCAAATCAATTTTCGACTGTAAATCTTTCTCATTGAGTGCCAAAGCATTAATCACGTCATTAAACGTTTTTTGAAGTTCAAGTAATTCCCCCGTGCCATTTTCTTCACAACGGGTGTTGTAATGCCCTTGTTGAACCTGATTAGCAGAATCTACCAAAGCAGTGAGAGGCAGACTGAGTTTTTTACTGAAAAGGTGGCTCAAAATGAGTCCGGTTAACAGTGATAGAAGCGACACCAAGACAACCAGTATTAAACCCTCCTGTTGTTTTACCGTGATGGCTTCCCTTGAAAGGTTTATGTGAATAGAACCCACCGGCTCAGGACTGTCGAGTGATGGGCTGGCGTCAAAATCGCTAAGTTCAGTGTTAGAGCTCGTCACTAAACGATAAAAGGGTTCGTGTTCAGGGTGTTGGTCTACAGCACCTCTTTCGACTAAAGTTTGGTTTTTGATATCAGTAAAGCATATGTGCTCGACACCATTGATTTTAAGCATTAAATCAGAGAGCTCCTCAAGCTTAGGGATGTTGCCGGTATAAAGATAAAAATCTGACATTAAGCTAGCTTGCTCAGTCACAAGTTGTCCTTGTTCTTTTAGCTGTTCTTCGAGACTGGCTTTAGATTGATAGATAGAAAATGCTGCAATGATGAGCACTAATAAAAGCAAGGGCAAGATGGTGAGCAACACTAACTGCATTTTTATTTTAGAGCTAAGCATTAATTAACTTCCCCTTGTGTATCTAAGCTTTCTGAAGCAGATCGATAAACATGCGCAATGTTCGGGTTTATTTTTATCGTTGCGTCAGGATAGATAATGGCAAAACTATTCGGTGCTGTTTGGTTCAGATGAGCATTGATCGAGTGAGCTGTGCTACTAGCCACATCATCAAGTGATGAATAGACAGAAGCTAAAGCGCCAGCCTTTAAAAATGATTCTGAGTAACCGATCACGGGGACGTTATAATTAAAGGCCTGTTGTAATAACCATTTGGAATTTTTGCCCGTCCAGATCTCATTGTCTTGGATTGCGATAAGCACCGCCGCATCGAATAAGTCATGCCTGAGTAATTTGGCAGCCAAAGTTCCCTTAGGGACGATAACGATCTTGAGTTGCCCATGAGTTAAAGGCGCAATGGATTCTAATTCAGATAACAGTGCTTGATTCTGTTTTGATACAGCAACCAAAAGTGTCTTTTTATAACCTATTCCTGCAAGCGGGTCACTGTATGTTAGAAGGCGTTGTGCCGGTTGATTCAGGCTAATAACAGACATATTATCATGCGAGTGATTAGCATCAATATACGCGTTGGTTTGTTTATCCGTGAAACCGATGACAGTGGGGTTAGGCAGACGGAGGTCGATCAAGTCCTTAGCGGCTTTATTTCCGATGGCAACTAATAAGTCATCTGACGCAATATCCGCTTTTGAAAACTGGTGGGTTAACGTTGTTTTATAGTGTGTCGATTTGTCAGACTTTATCAGCTGTGACTGAATGTCATATACAGCTTGCCTAACAACGTGAGACCCACTGGATAAGATAAAGTGGATAGTGTTAGCCTGCACTGTGCCAGATGAGGCCAAGAACAATAGCAGGAGTAGGAAGTAACGCATTATCTTGTGAAGAGGCTACTTAGCTAGGAGGAGCGCAAGGGAGCATAAAAGAAAAGCTAAGGTTCATCATTTCCTCAGAGCAAAGTGGCTGAGTGAGCCAGTGAAGTAATGAAGTTGAATATGATTCCCTTATCCCCATAACCATTAAATAATCCCTTGTGTTGTTGCTTCATTAACAGCCTGCACCCTATTATTGACGGCGAGTTTCCTGTAGATATTAGACACGTATTCTTTAATCGTGTGGAAAGACAAATCCAACATTTTAGCGATTTCTTTTGTACTGTATCCTTTGCTTACCAGAATAAGCACTTCATGTTCGCGTTTACTTAAAATATCGGTTTTAGGCATGTTCGTTTCTGCCTTTGGCTTGGTAAATGAGTAATTTAATTCGGTTAATAAATGCCTTGCAATACTTGGGCTCATAGGCGAGCCGCCATTAACCATTTGAATGATAGCATCATTTATTTCAATGAAATCATCGTCTTTAAGTAAGTAGCCAGTTGCGCCAGCTTTAAGTGCTTCAATAACATGTGCACCATCACCAAAAATAGAAATGACAATAGCGAGTTGATGACTGTCATTCGGCAAGTCCAGCATTTTAATAAGGTCAAGGCCATTGCCATCCGGTAGATCGAGGTCGGTGAGTAAAATATCTGGCTGGGCAGTTTGGATGACATCGACAGCGTGTTGATAGCTGCCAACAGAGGCAATAATGCTAAACCGCTTTTCTTGCGTTATCGCCCGTTCGATACGCGCTCGAGTGACATTGTTATCCTCTACAATTAATAGTGTTGGCTTCATGTCCAGTCTCTCGTAATTAACCTATTTATAACCCACTTGAATTATAGCTTAGGGTCAAAACATCTCAGAGTATAACAAGCTTGTTACGAGCATATTTCACGAGTTGACGACGGTTTAGAATCTAACCAAATTAGGGTGGGGGTTATTAGCTTGCTACGATAAGGAGCTGACTAAGTGAAGTCGGGGTTGATAGAGTATTTCATCAACAGCAATGAGCCAGCCAATATGACGCTTAATCAAAGTAAGCAATAATGAACTGGCAGCATACTTATCAAGCTCTTCACTATTTTCGTCAAGAATGACGCGATTAATTTCAGCGACGATAGGTGCTGAATGATCAACCTCAATGTGGTAAACCGCCAAGTCTGTATACATCTCTTCAACAGATTTTATACGCCATAAGAAAGTGATTTCTACATCTCCAGAAACCAACGAAGCGCGACCATGGTCATCAAAGCCACCAAACCGACTGATACTGTTTTTGTCACGAAATTCAACGGAAGTGGCTTCAAAAACTGATTCTTTAAGTGAGGAATAGCTAATCTTATCCATATATCTCTCCGTAAAATATCATTATGAATACTGGTATAGATTATGGTAGTGAGACCGGCTTTATAACCCCCCAAATAGGGGGGGAACTGCAGATCAGCTTGATGGCCTATATAAGGATGTTCACTAAGCTAAAGGATTATCGTAACGTACTAGAAGCGAGTATATGACGCGGATGCATAGTAACGCGGATCAAACTGAAAATCGGGGTGGAACTCAACATAACGACTGTTGCCGAGGTTTTGTGCTGCCAGTGTCACTGTTATCCTGTTTTTATGGGATAGATTAAAGTGTTTAATGATAGATGCATCAACCCGAGTATGGTGTGGTGAGGGTTTACCTTCGCCAAACCATTCCATATTATCAATATGATAAAGCCCGACATTAAACTGCCAGTCATTGATTTTTTTAGCTGCCAGAATGCCATAGCTGTTTCTAGGAATACCAGATTCAACTTGAGTGTACTCGCGTGGTTCAGGCGAGCCAATAGTATTTATTCTGCTTAAAAAGGCACCGTCTCCATGACCTAAGTTAAAGTGGAAGCGTAAAAAGCTATGCTGTTCAGGACGATAAGTCACTTCCCCTTCAAAGCCATAAGTATCAAACCAACCCGTATTCATTGTCTGGAGTATTCGACTATCGTAATCAATACCATTGGTCACATTGACATTATCATTCCTAACGAACTCAATGACATTGTCATGTTGTTCTTTGTAGAGTTTAAATTCCCAAGATAATGGGAACTGAGAAAGTGAACCGAGATAACCAATATCATAGCTAGTGATTGACTCAGATTTTAAGTTATCTGTTGTTTCTAATTCACGGTTAATAACAAAGCCATTGCTCAAAGCTAAATCGAAGCGAGCATGCTTTTCTAATAAAGAAGGAAGCCGATAGGCGCGGGCGAAGGAAAAACGTAAAGATTGTGATGGGTGAACTTGCCAATTCAGGCTTAAACGCGGCGAGAGCCTGGTTTTATCAACTCGGCTTTTTTCAACCAAAGCACCAAGGTTAGCTGTGAGTTTTGGCAAAATCGGTATTTCTACATTACCGATTAAGCGTAGCTGGGTATCAGAAACAGCCTCATCATCAACAAAGAATAAACCACTGTCAATTGTGTCATAACGTGCACCTATACCGACGACATATTGGATACCATTATTCAGCAATTCGCTATATTGTACTTCGATATCAGAGCGGTTCGAGCGATAAGTCCGCGCTCCTGCCTCAACAAATTGGTCAGGCGCATCTGAAACGCCTAATAAGAGAGGTCCGAGAGGAGTCCCTTCTTCATCGAAGAGTGATGACAGAGGAGAGGTCGTTTTAGTTAAATCATTTTCATTACGATAGTTATGGTAGGCGTTGAGCTCTAACGCCTGTGTGGGAGAGAGAATATGGCTCCATTGCAGTTGAGCAGAGATCGCTTTTGCTTTGGTATCTCGATCCTCAAAAACTTCGTCGATTGGGTTTTCACCAGAATAGCCATTGGCATAAGACAGTCGCGTCGAAACAGTATTGGCCTGATTAACAGCCATTTTTGCGGAGAAAGACAAGTCATGAACATTGCGTGAGTCAACCACATTGTTAAACCCAAAATTATCGAAGACATCATCAAAGCCATCATTATCACGGGTGTTAGCCGTAAAACGATAATCCAAATTATCAAGACTGACGCTATGCCTTAATGATAATGAACGTTCACCTTTATTACCCATGCGGATATGGCTATAAAAGCTATCATCAAGCGCAATATCGCGCGTAATGATATTAATCACACCGGCAAAAGAGTTTGAGCTAAAGGCCGATGGGGCAGGGCCACGCACCACCTCAATCTTTTCGATATCTTCGATCTGTATGCCTAAGGTATCCCAATCAATCGCAGACACCGCAGGGATATAGCTTGAACGGCCATTGATTAAAACCTGCATGCGGTTGGCAAGTTCATTACCATAGCCATGCGAGACAACAGAGAAGCGATTGCCGCCAGTATGCCCCACATAAAAACCGGGTACCAAACGCATAATGTCAGCAATTTCGATAAACCCCGTTGCTTCAATCATCGCGCGATCGATCACGGTCACGGCAGAAGGGCTCTTAAGGACTGATTGGTTTAAACGGCTCGCGCTAACAACAGAAGGTAACTCAGAAAAAGAGTTAGCCTCATCATTAAAGTCTTCAGCGATTAACTGCTGAGAAAAGAGCAGTGTCAACATCGCAGAAGCGAAAAAGGGATTTAAAGCTTTAGCCATCTTATATAAACAGTCGCTCTTATGCCGGGTCAGTGAATACAAAAAGCTGTTAGTACAGGGCAATGAAAAAAACATATGAACGAACTCCAATCGGGGGGGTGTTAAATAATAGTAATTTACATTTAGGGCATTAACAATTAACGGCTAAGCAAAAAGGGTTGAGAGGGGTGAGCCCCCACCCGCCTTGAGGGGTGTGAAATGTACTTTTTGACTAAAACTTGCATTGCGTGAAACGCATTTCTAATGGTGATTAATTGTCTTTGTTCTGTTTTCCTTGTTTGTTAGTTTTACTTTTGCTTTTGCTTCTAAAAGGGAAGCGTCCCCTTTAATTTTGTGATTTTGGAAGATTGATGAATGTATTCTGGTTATGTACAAAAAAGCCAGCAAAAGCTGGCTTCTTAATCTAATCAACGCTAATCCCACTTCAACGCGCCACCCGTTTGATACTCGGTGACTTTGGTCTCAAAGAAGTTTTTCTCCTTGCGCATATTGGCTTGTTCATCTAGCCATGGCAGGGTGGCTTCGGCGCCGGGGAAGGGCGTTGCATGCCCAAGTTGTTTGGCACGGCGATTGGCGATAAAGCGGAATTGGCCAAGATGGTTTTCTTTTGAATAACCTAAAATCGGATCACGTAAGATATAGCTGGCGTAAATCTCTTCGGCGGCGTCAGCTTCTTCCCACATTTCCTGCACTTTACGGGGGTCGAGTTTGACGTTTTCTTCTTTAATAATTTGTTTAACCACACGAATACCAAAAGAGGCGTGCAGTACTTCATCACGCATAATGTATTGCAATTGTTCAGCAGTGCCTTTCATTAGGCCGCGACGTTGCAGGGCAAAGATCGGGCTAAAGCCATTGTAGAACCAACAGCCTTCGAAGATGCCGCCAAAGAAGGTATAGGCCATGACGAAGTTTTCTAATTCATCTTTATCACGCAAATCAATATCACTGCGTAAGATTGAATCCAAACGGCTATTCGCCAGTTGAATCTTTTGGTTGATTTCTGGCACTACACGGTAGCGATTGTAGATTTCGCTTTGGTCTAGGCCAATGGTTTCAATACAGTGTTGGTATGTCCAGGTATGCAACGCTTCTTCATACACTTGGCGTGCTTGATAGATTTGCAGTTCGGGCGCTGACATTTTTTCCATCACCGCTAGGCCAATATTACGCATGGCAAGAATATCGGAGGTGGTGAGGTAAGACAGCACATTTTCATAAACATGACGTTCTTCCATCGTCAGGTTATGACGGTAGTCGTGAACATCTTGTGCCATATTGATATCAAGCGGCGTCCAATGGTTTTTATTGGCATTGAGGAAATATTCCCACGCCCAGGGATATTTAAACGGTGCTAGCTGATTAATATCCGTCATGCCATTGATGACACGTTTGTCTTCTGGGTTGACCGGTGAAATATTGGCTGTCGGTAAAGAAGACACACTGGCTGTATCAGATTCTGGTACAGAAGGGGGAATAGCGACTGATGTTGGCTCATTGCTCGCCGGCGCTGTTTCTACCGCAGGCGTGCTGTCTGAAACCGTTGCAGCTGGCCCAGCTTCATTGTCAGTCGCTGACTCTGTTAATGGATTATCCCAATCTAACATTATTGACATGCCTCGCAATCAGGTTCGAGAATCGAACAGGCTTGGGGTGCATCTAGACCTTCACCTAACACCAGTTCATCGGATGGACTTGCTGCCGTCACGGCGGCAATGGTTTGCATTGGTTTTGAACTACTGGTTTTCTCAGCGGCTGTCGCGCCCATAGAACGGAGGTAGTAGGTTGTTTTCAAGCCACGTATCCAAGCCAGTTTGTACAAGTTATCCATGGTTTTACCTGATGGCTCAGCCATGTATAAGTTCAAGCTTTGACCTTGGTCAATCCATTTTTGACGACGTGATGCAGCTTCAATTAACCAACGGGCATCCATTTCAAACGCGGTGGTGTAAAGCGCTTTTAAGTCGTCTGGAATACGGTCGATTTGTTGTAGGCTACCATCGTAGTATTTCAGGTCGTTGATCATCACATCATCCCATAAGTTGAGCGCTTTTAAGTCAGCGACCATATACGGGTTAATGACGGTGAACTCACCTGATAGATTCGATTTCACAAACAAGTTTTGATAGGTCGGCTCAATCGATTGGCTGACACCACAAATATTTGAAATGGTGGCCGTTGGGGCAATCGCCATTGTGTTCGAGTTACGCATGCCTTGTTCTTTCACTTTGGCGCGTAATCTATCCCAATCGAGGGTGTGGCTATCATCTTGTTGCAGGTATTGGCCGCGTGCTTCTTTCAATAGGGCAATAGAGTCGATAGGCATAATGCCTTGGCTCCATAAACTGCCTTGGTAAGAACTATAGGCGCCACGTTCTGCTGCTAAATCTGATGACGCTTCGATGGTGCAGTAACTGACCGCTTCCATTGAGGTATCAGCAAATTGCACAGCGGCTTCTGTGCTGTAGGGTAGACGCATTTTGTAGAGTGCATCTTGGAAACCCATAATGCCTAGACCGACAGGGCGGTGTTTTAGATTCGAGTTACGCGCTTGCGGCACACTGTAATAGTTGTACTCAATGACGTTGTCTAACATCCGCATTGCCGTCGTGACCGTGCGTTTGACTTTGTCTATGTCTAGCTTGCCGTCGACAATATGTTGCGGCAAGTTGACAGAACCTAAGTTACAAACGGCGATTTCATCGTTTGAGGTATTCAAGGTGATTTCAGTACATAGGTTTGAACTATGGACGACACCCGCATGTTGTTGTGGGCTGCGGATATTACAAGGATCTTTAAATGTGACCCAAGGATGACCGGTTTCAAACAACATGCCTAACATTTTGCGCCATAAGTCATTGGCTGGCATGGTTTTGGTGTTACGAATCTCACCGCGCGCGGCTTTGGCTTCGTAAGCAATATAAGCTTCTTCAAATTTAAGCCCAACCAGATCATGTAAATCACTGACTTCTTCAGGTGAGAATAAAGTCCAATCGCCATCTTCAGCGACACGCTTCATGAATAAATCAGGGATCCAGTTAGCGGTGTTCATATCATGAGTACGACGACGATCATCACCGGTGTTTTTACGCATATCGAGGAATTCTTCGATATCGATGTGCCATGTTTCTAAGTACGCACAGACGGCACCTTTACGTTTGCCACCTTGGTTAACGGCAACAGCCGTGTCATTGGCAACTTTCAAGAACGGCACGACACCTTGTGACTTACCATTGGTGCCTTTGATATGAGACCCGAGACCACGAACACGCGTCCAGTCATTACCCAAACCACCGGCATATTTTGATAGCAGAGCATTATCACGCATGGCGTTATAAATACCGCTCAAATCATCAGGCACGGTAGTGAGGTAACAAGATGATAGTTGAGGACGTAATGTGCCGGCATTGAATAGCGTGGGTGTACTGCTCATAAAGTCGAAAGACGACAATAAGTTGTAGAACTCAATCGCACGTTCTTCACGGTTAATCTCATTAATGGCGAGGCCCATTGAAACACGCATATAGAAGGCTTGCGGCAACTCAAAACGAACGTCGTTTTGGTGAATGAAGTAACGGTCATAGAGCGTTTGTAAACCCAAATAGGTGAAGCTAAAGTCATTTTCAGGTTTAAGCGCGTTACCGAGTTTGTCTAAATCGTATTGGGCTAATTCAGGTGTTAATAATTCATGGTCAATCGCACGATGGATATAGTGTTTGAAGTAATCAGCGTATTGCTCAGCCATTTCACCTTGTGACGCATGGCGTGGGCTGTCATAAACATAGCTCAATGCTTCACGACGAATACCATCCATTAAGAGACGGGCAGCGACAGTGCTATAATCGGGATCTTTTTCGATAAAAGTACGGGCAGCCATGACTAAACCTTTTTCGACATCCGCTTCGTTAACGCCGTCAAATAGGTTTTGTTGGGTATCACGTATGATGGCGGCACCATCAACAGACTCAACGCCTTCGCAAGCTTCGCTAATCAGGTGTTGTAGGCGAGCGATATCAAGTGGCACACGGCTACCATCAGCGAGTGTGACGTTGAGATTGTTATCACTGACAAGACTAGGGTGCTTCTCTTCTTCTTCAGCCCGTTTTTGTGATTGAGATTCACGATACAACACATAAGCACGGGCAACTTTATATTCGCCTTCACGCATTAAGGCGAGCTCGACTTGGTCTTGAATCAATTCAATATGAACGGTGCCCGTCTCTTCTAAACGGCGGTTTAGATTGCTGACGATTTGTGCCGTAATCTTAGCGACGATTTCATGGATTCGGCCACTGTCTTGTGCTGAATCACCTTCAACGGCTAAGAAAGCCTTGGTGACGGCGACAGCGATTTTGTTGCCGTCAAAAGGGGTCAGTTGGCCATTACGGCGAATGACTTGGTATTGAGAGTCAGGAGAGGTTGTTGCTGTTGCTTCGTTATCCATATTGAGTAAACCTTGCGTAATATTCGTTGTGTTATTAAAACAAGACAACCACAAGCTGTAGTGGTCTTTCAGAACATAAACCACAAGATAGTGTGTTTTTTCAGGAATGGCAAGCCATTTTCTGTGGACTATTTGTGGGCAGGTTGTGGATAACTTTTGGCGACAATCTCGCAAGCAAGGCGGGGCGGGCTTTGGTGACAAATGACAAAAAATCTCACCCACTGAAAAAATACTTTAGCGGGTGGAAAAAAGCTATAAAGCGTTAACGGCGTCCAACACTTCTTCTAAATGGGTCTTAACTTTGACGTTACGCCATTCTTGACGCAATACACCGGTTTTATCAATCAAAAAAGTGCTGCGCACAATGCCGATATATTCGCGGCCGTAATTCTTTTTTAGCTGGATAACATCAAAAACTTTACAAGTGAGTTCTTCTTTGTCGGAGAGTAATTCAAAAGGAAAGTTTTGTTTGGCTTTAAACCCTTCGTGTACGCGCACACTGTCGCGAGAAACACCGACAATAATGGTGTCTTTAGTCGTGAAGGCATCAATATGATCACGAAAGTTTTGACCTTCTAATGTGCAGCCGGGCGTATTATCTTTAGGGTAGAAATAGATAACAACGTTTTTACCTTGCTGTTCAGAAAGGCGAAAAACAGTGTCACCCGTACTAGGGAGTTCAAAATCGGGGACAACTTGGTCTAGTGCGGTGTGTTGCATGAAACAATCCTTTTTATAGCCGAATCGAAAAAAGCACACCATACACAATCATCAGGGATCTTGTCATCTTGCCTTGGTCAACGTACCATTGCGGTTTATTTTTCGGAGATGTGCGGTCATGTTTAGTGGCAGTATGGTAGCACTTGTCACGCCTATGCGAGCTGATGGCTCGATCGATAGTGACAGCCTGCACAATTTAGTTGAGTTTCATATCGACAATGGGAGTGACGCGATTGTTGCCGTCGGTACAACAGGCGAATCAGCGACGTTATCGGTCGCGGAACACTGCCATGTTGTGGGCCAAGTGGTTAAGCAAGTGAATGGGCGTGTTCCTGTCATTGCTGGCACTGGGGCTAATTCAACGTCTGAAGCCATTGATCTTAGCCAATACGCTAAGGATTTAGGCGTTGATGCGGTCTTGTTAGTGACACCTTATTACAATAGGCCAACACAGGAAGGCTTATATCTGCATTATAAGGCGATTGCTGAAGCGGTCGACATCCCCCAAATTTTATATAATGTGCCAAGCCGAACGGCCTGTGACTTATTACCTGAAACAGTTGCACGGTTAGCTGAGATTCCGAATATTATCGGTATTAAAGAAGCGACAGGCGATATTAGCCGTGTCGAACAAATAAATACCTTATGCAACACAAAATTGGAACTCTACACCGGTGAAGATGCCAATGCCGTAGACTTTATCGTCGCAGGCGGGCAGGGTGTGATTTCTGTGACTGCGAATGTGGCGCCGGCAGCGATGCATGAGATGTGTGCAGCAGCATTAGACGATAATATTGTTAGAGCACGACAAATTAATAATGATTTGGCTTTATTACACCAAAGCTTATTTGTAGAAGCGAATCCGATTCCGGTGAAATGGGCATTAACTGTAATGGGTAAAATTCCAGCAGGTATTCGTCTGCCAATGACCGTTTTATCGGACAGATATCATCAGCCAGTGCGCGACGCACTCGTGGCTGCCAAAGTATTAAATTAATAATGAGTGAAATTAACAACATGAATGTTAATCGTATTAAACAGACAGCAGTAGCCATCATATTGGCGAGTATTGTCTCAGGGTGTAGCTCAATAGCAGCGTTAGATGACATCGTTGAGGATAATAGTCAGAAATACCAAAAAGCAACGGTATTGCCACCATTAGATGTACCGCCGGATTTAAGTACATCACGTATTAATGATGAGTTTGCTGATAAAGACGATGGGGCGAACTATACCGAATATGCAAATTCTGCTGAGGATCCATTGGCAGCTAAATACAATGTAGCGCCGAGTACCAAGCCAGCATTAATAGGTGAAGGCACATTGCGTTATTTGGTCGTCTATGGCCAATCAGATGAGATTTGGCAGCGTATGATCGCATTTTGGGGCAGCAATGAAATTGCTGTTAACCGCCAAGACCAAACCATTGGTTTAATGGATACCGTTGAAGATGCTGACGGCTATGCCTATCGAACACGTGTTGAAGCAGGTGATGTGCCCAAGACATTTAAGATGTATATCAGTGCTGCAAACTTCAATTCTGATGAGCAAAAAAATGAAGGCAAGCTAAGACAATTGGCTGACTATATGGGGACAATCCAACGTCAAGAGCGTCAGCAACAAGCATCAGTACAACAACAAAACAAGCCGTTAACCGTTACAACAGACATTAATGCGGTGATAGTCGACGAAGCTAGTGATCACCAAGCGCTAAAAGTGGATCGTAACTTTGAACAAGTTTGGCGTGGCATTGGCCGAATTATCGACAGCAAATATTTTGTTGTTCAGGATCGTGAACGTGATAAAGGCGTGTACTTTGTGCAATACCTTGATCCTTTTGTACTTGCTAAAGCAGGCGATGACAGTATGTTAAGTTCATTGGCATTTTGGCAAGATGAAATGGATAAAACACCAGAGTTGTTCTATTACATTAAATTAATAACGGATGAGGATGACACTAAGGTCATTATCAAAGACATTGATCAAGTCAGAACATCATCAGCAACAGCACGTCGCTTATTACGTCTTATCCAGGAAGAATTGGTCCGATAATGCGGTTTGCCTCTCTTGGCAGTGGTAGTCGAGGTAATGGGACATTAATATCACAAGGCGGTACGACCTTGTTAGTTGATTGCGGTTTTTCGGCTAAGGAAGCTGAAAAACGGCTGCAACAGATGGGGCAGACTGCGGCCGACTTAACCGCAATTGTGGTGACGCATGAACATGCCGATCACATTAGTGGTGTCCGTGTGTTAGCCCGTAAATATCAATTGCCCGTTTATGCAACTGCTGGAACGGCTGGATGTTTAGCCGATGATGTAGCTGGTTATATTCATGAATTTAATTGCCATGAACAGTTTGAAATTGATGATATTGAGGTGTCGCCATTTCCTGTGCCACACGATGCCCGAGAGCCAAGCCAGTTCGTTTTTGGAAATGGTAAGGTAAAAGTAGGGCTACTAACGGACGTCGGGTCGATTACACCTGTCATTGAACAAGCATTATCAGGGTGTCAGGCCTTATTACTGGAAGCAAACCATGATCTGATCATGTTGGATAACGGTGACTATCCAGATCATTTAAAATACCGGGTATCGGGCAAAATGGGCCATTTGAATAATGTGCAATCGAGCAGCCTACTTAAAAAAATCGATACCAGCCAGTTACAACATATTATGGCGATGCATTTAAGTGAAAAAAATAATCATCCAGATATTGTTACAACAGTATTTTCAGAGGCATTAAATTGCCAACAAGATTGGATTGGTATAGCCGATCAAGCCCTAGGATTTACTTGGCGAGGCATAACTTAAAACCAAGTTGAGATAACAAGAGAGAACAACAATGGAAAAAAGACAAGAGTTATTTGCAGGTAAGGCGAAAAGCGTTTATGAGACAGATGATGAAGATTTCGTTATTCTCAGTTTTCGTGACGATACTTCTGCATTTGATGGCGAAAAAATCGAACAATTAAGTCGTAAAGGCGAAGTGAATAATAAGTTCAACGCCTTTATTATGGAATATTTACAGAAGACAGGTATTCCAACGCATTTTGAGCGTTTGTTGAACGCCAATGAGTCTTTAGTGAAAAGCATGGACATGATGCCCGTTGAATGCGTGGTTCGAAATGTCGCTTCAGGTAGCTTATGTCGTCGTTTGGGCGTTGAAGATGGCCTTGAGCTGAGTCCGCCCGTGTTTGAGTTTTTTCTGAAAGATGACGCTTTACACGATCCAATGATAAACGAATATCATATCGAGACATTTGGATGGGCAAAAGCCAGTGATGTCGAAACAATGAAAAGCCTGACCTTTAAAGTTAACGATGGCCTAAAAAAACTATTTTCTGACGCGGGCATGATCCTAGTCGATTACAAATTAGAATTTGGCCTGTTTAAAGGAGAAGTCATCTTAGGTGATGAATTTAGCCCAGATGGTTGTCGCTTATGGGATGCTGAAACCAATAAAAAACTAGATAAAGACCGTTTCCGTCAAGGCCTCGGCGGCGTGATTGAAGCGTATGAAGAAGTTGCCTTACGGATAGGTGTACCGCTTTAAACTACTAATAACCTTTAGAGATAAAAAAAGCCGCGATTAAACGCGGCTTTTTTATTAAATATTTAGATTTAAAAGTATTTAGCTTTTAATCTTCTTCTTGTCGCCATGAAGCCCGCTAACGTAGGAGCGAATAAGAAAGCCGCTGCTGGAATTGGAGCAACAGTTGTTTGTTTTTGTTTTTCAAAGGCTGTGTCATACCATGCTTGTTGGTTAAAGTTAAAGCTCTGACCCGGCGTTAAGCTAGTGTCAGATGCGAAGTGGAACCAAACACCGATAAGATCACCATAAGCCATGCCTTCCCAAGGTGCTGCAAACATACTGTTGAGGCCCGACACATCAATGTCAAAACCAAAAGTATTGCCAGATACAGGCAAGTCACTTGAAAAATCTTGAAGTAAAGTGACAACTACACTACTTGTATTGTTTTGTGCGTTGTACGAGTATGCAAGTAATTTACTAGAAGAGAAATCAGCATATAAAACAGCTAGCGTATTCGGGGCGATAGATTTAGGATTTGGACTTGAACCGTTGATCACAAGCCAAAAACCATCTGCAGCTTGGCCATTAGCCGTTTTAGCATCTAAAACAGACCAGGTTAGGCGTTCAGTATCCGAGTTATAAGTAGATGATAAATGCTATTGAGGAAAGATATTGTACTTTGGTCCATATTTTAGTGATTAGTTTGTACTGACCAAGGCAAGTCTTCTCCAGCTTTAAAGGGAATGAGTACTTTGTCAGTGAAGTCGTACTGTTCAGGTATCTTCCAGCTTTCTTCATTTAATGTGACAGTTTTGGTGTTGCGAGGCAGCCGATAAAAATCTGGTCCAAAGTGACTGGCGAAGTCTTCCAACTTATCTAAAGCATTAGCTTGCTTAAAAGCTAATGCATAAAGTTCTAAGGCAGCATGGGCACTATAAATTCCTGCACAACCGCAGGCGCTTTCTTTGGCATTTTGTGTATGTGGCGCACTGTCAGTGCCTAAGAAAAACTGTGGGTTACCGCTGGTTGCTGCTTTAAGCAATACTTCTTGGTGATATCGCCGCTTTAAAATAGGCAAACAAAAATGGTGAGGACGAACACCACCGACGAGTAAATCATTACGGTTTAATAAGAGGTGGTGTGGGGTAATGGTTGCAGCAATGTTATCGTGCTCATTCATTACAAAATCAACGGCATCAGCCGTTGTAATATGTTCTAACACAATACGTAGCGTAGGGTGATTGCGTATTAAAGGCGCTAACACACGGTCGATAAAGACTTTTTCTCGGTCAAAAATATCAATATCATGATCGGTGACTTCGCCATGAATAAGGAGTGGCATCTCTAAACGTGCCATCTCAGCAAGGGCTCCAGAACAAAGTTGTAGGTCGGTAACACCTGCATCAGAGTTCGTCGTAGCGCCAGCAGGGTAGAGCTTGACAGCATGAACGAGGCCACTTTGATGTGCTTTTTTTATTTCAATGGGTGTCGTATTGTCTGTTAAATACAACGTCATCAAAGGTTGGAAATTATTGCCGCTAGGCACCGCATCTAAAATACGTTGCCGATAGGCCAATGCCTGTTCTGTCGTGACTACCGGCGGAACTAAGTTAGGCATAATGACAGCACGAGCAAAATAGCGGCTGGTATCCGTGACTGTTCTGTTTAATGCTGCGCCATCGCGCAAATGTAAATGCCAGTCGTCAGGTTGGGTTATTATCAGTTGCATTTTTAAGGCCTTAGTTATATTGAAGTATTATGCCATAGCCAATAACAAAGGGTTGTGTGAATACAACTTAATTTACTGTGAACTAAAACCGCTTTAAGCGTTATTTTTCTTGACCTTAAGCGCCATAACAAGTAAATTTAAAGGTTTATATTTACAAGAAATTTGTCGTTGTGGCAACTTAGAGAAGGGGAACAGGTGGAATTAAGTGGCGGTGAGATTCTAATTCGTTGTTTGGAAGACGAAGGTGTTGAATTTCTATTTGGCTATCCGGGTGGTGCGGTGCTTCATATTTATGATGCGCTTTATCAGCAAGATGCCGTTAAACATATTTTAGTACGCCATGAGCAAGCAGCGACACACGCAGCTGATGGCTATGCCCGTGCAACTGGCAAGCCCGGGGTCGTTTTAGTGACATCTGGCCCAGGTGCAACGAATGCGGTCACCGGGATTGCAACGGCGTATATGGATTCAATTCCGATGGTTGTGATCACCGGTCAAGTACCTTCATCAGTGATTGGCAGTGATGCCTTTCAGGAAGTGGATGCTGTTGGTATTACGCGCCCCTGTGTAAAACATAATTTCTTAGTTAAAGACATCAATCAATTAGCTGAAACAATGAAGAAAGCCTTTCATGTTGCCAGCACCGGTCGCCCAGGTCCCGTTGTAGTCGACGTGCCCAAAGACATTACTGATCCAGCGATTAAAGTCCCTTATCATTATCAGGAAGAGATCGTGATGCGATCTTATCAACCGACGGTTACAGGTGATTCTGAGCAGATTAGACAAGCCGTTGACTTATTACTGACAGCTAAAAAGCCAATGATTTATACCGGCGGCGGTGTTGTATTAGGTAATGCATCGGCAGAATTACGTACTTTTGTAAAAGCACTTGATTACCCTGTTACCACAACGTTGATGGGGCTAGGGTCAATTCCTTACGATGATAAGCAGTTTCTTGGCATGTTAGGTATGCATGGTAGTTACGAAGCCAATATGGCAATGCATGGTTGTGATGTGTTGATTGCTGTCGGTGCGCGTTTTGATGATCGTGTGACAGGTAAAATTGCTGAGTTTTGTCCAGATGCAAAAATCATTCATATTGATATTGATCCATCCTCAATATCGAAAACCATTACGGTTGATGTGCCTATCGTCGGAGACGTTGCGGTCGTACTGCAAGAAATGAGTCAGGCATTAGAAACTCGTAATAAACAAGTGAACAAAAAAGACATCGCAGCATGGTGGTCGACCATTAATGCTTGGCGTGCGAAAAATTGCATGACATACAGCGAAGCGGGAACGGCGATCAAACCCCAAAAAGCGGTTGAACTAGTCCATAAAATCACTAAAGGTGACGCTTATGTGACGTCTGATGTGGGCCAACATCAAATGTGGGCGGCACAGTATTACGGGTTTAGTAAACCAAATCGTTGGATTAACTCAGGCGGCTTAGGCACGATGGGCTTTGGATTGCCAGCGGCAATGGGTGTGCAATTGGCTTATCCTGATGAAACAGTTGTTTGCATCACAGGCGAAGGCAGTATTCAAATGTGTATTCAGGAACTATCAACCTGCTTACAATATGGCTTGCCGATTAAGATTATTGCACTAAATAACCGTTATCTCGGTATGGTGCGTCAATGGCAAGAGTTTTTCTACGAGAATCGTTACTCGCACTCTTATATGGAATCATTACCTGATTTCGTCAAATTAACGGAAAGTTATGGCCATGTTGGAATGCGAATTGAAAACCCTGATGAATTAGAGTCGAAATTGGAAGAGGCGTTTGCGATGAAAGATCGCTTGGTTTTTGTTGACATCGTCACGGATCAAATGGAAAACGTCTATCCGATGATTGCGAACGGCAAGGGCCATAATGAAATGCATATGTCACCGCATTGCGAATTGCCTCAAAGCCCAGAAAGAGAGTTAGCGTAATGCGTCATATTATTTCTATCTTGATTGAAAATGAGGCTGGCGCACTATCTCGTGTTGCCGGCTTGTTCTCTGCGCGCGCCTATAATATTGAATCATTAACGGTGGCACCGACTGAAGACCCGTCATTATCTCGAATGACAATAGTGACAAGCGGAACGGATCGTGTGATTGAGCAAATTACCAAGCAATTGAATAAGCTGATTGATGTGGTCAAATTGCTAGAATTGACGGACGGCCCGTATATCGAACGTGAAATGATGTTGCTGAAAGTTGAAGTAACATCAGAAGAGTCACAACAGCAGTTGAAACGTTTGTTAGATGTCTTTGAAGGGCATTTAATTGACCATACATCGTCCACGATGACGATTCAATTGACTGAGACAGGCGAACAACTAGATTCATTTATCGCTGCCTTAACCGAATATGAGATTTTAGAAACAGTACGCTCGGGCCTTTCCGGTATTGCCCGTGGCGATAAATACTTAAAAGTTTGAACCCAATTAATTGCAATTTTAAAAATATTTTCTAAGGAACTAAAACAATGAGTTTGAATGTGTATTACGATAAAGATTGTGACTTATCCATCATCAAAGGGATGAAAGTTACTATCGTTGGTTATGGCTCACAAGGTCATGCTCATGCCTGTAACCTTAAAGATTCAGGTGTCGATGTCACTGTTGCACTTCGTGCAGGTTCATCATCTATCGCTAAAGCAGAAGCAGAAGGTTTAAAAGTCAGTGACACAAAAAGTGCGGTTGCCAGTGCTGATTTAGTGATGATTTTAACGCCTGATGAATTTCAATCTCAGTTGTATAAAGAAGAAATTGAGCCAAACTTGAAGCAAGGTGCAGTTTTAGCATTTGCCCATGGTTTTGCCATTATTTATAACCAAGTTGTCCCTCGCAAAGATCTTGATGTCATCATGATCGCACCTAAAGCACCAGGCCATACTGTTCGCAGTGAGTTCGTTAAAGGCGGCGGTATTCCAGATTTGATCGCGATTCAACAAGATGCATCAGGTAAAGCGAAAGACATCGCTTTATCGTATGCTTCAGGTGTCGGTGGTGGTCGTACCGGGATTATCGAAACGACATTCCGTGATGAAACAGAAACGGATTTATTTGGTGAACAAGCTGTTTTATGTGGTGGTGCTGTTGAATTGGTTAAAGCCGGTTTTGAAACATTGACTGAAGCGGGCTATGCACCAGAAATGGCTTATTTCGAATGTTTGCATGAATTGAAATTGATTGTTGATTTGATGTATGAAGGCGGTATTGCCAACATGAACTACTCAATTTCAAACAATGCTGAATACGGCGAATATGTTACTGGCCCTAAAATCATTAACGAAGAAAGTCGCTGGGCGATGCGTGAAGCCTTAAAAGATATTCAAGAAGGTAAATACGCTAAGAAATTCATTTTAGAAGGTCAATCTGGCTACCCTGAAATGACTTCAATGCGTCATATTAATGCTGAGCACCCGATTGAGAAAACAGGCGCTGAATTACGTAAAATGATGCCTTGGATTCAAAAAATTGTTGATAAGTCTAAAAACTAAACATTAATTTTAAGAAAAGAAGCGGGGACGGCTGTGAAAATAGCCGTCCCCGTTTTGTTTGTGTCATCAGCGCATGGCATACTTACAACTTAAGATATTCAATAAGGATACAACTCTAAATGGCAGCCAGCAAAAAACCACCACGTCGCGGTATTTATTTATTACCTAACCTGTTTACCACAGCAGGTTTATTTGCTGGGTTTTACGCCATTATTGCTGCTATTAGAGGGGACTTTGAGTCTGCTGCGATAGCGATTTTCATTGCCATGATAATGGATGGCTTCGATGGCAGAATCGCGCGTATGACGAATACGCAAAGTGATTTTGGTGCTGAGTACGATAGCTTGGCTGACATGGTGTCATTTTGTTTAGCGCCTGCTTTGGTTATTTATCAATGGGCATTATTAGACATGGGTAAAATAGGCTGGATGGCAGCTTTTATCTATGCTGCCTGTGGTGCATTGCGTCTAGCACGCTTTAATACCCAAGTTGGCATTGCTGATAAACGCTATTTTCAAGGGCTAGCAAGTCCAGCCGCTGCAGCTTGTTTAGCAGGGTGGATATGGGTAGGCAGTAATAATCATCTTGATTTTGAAATGACCAGCCTCATTGCGTTACCGCTGACATTTATCTGCGGTATTCTAATGGTAAGCACATTACGTTATCACAGCTTTAAAGAACTCGATTTACGCGGGAAAATACCTTTCGTCGTCGTATTGATATTGGTTTTAGGGTTTGCCTTAGTCGCGATAGATCCCCCCATCGTTTTATTTGCCGGCTTCTTAGCCTACGCAATCTCTGGCCCTATTTTTACACTCACAAAATTACGCCAACATAAAACAGGTCGACAACAGGATAAATAAGGGGCTTGGCAAGGGCTTTAATTCAGCCTAGAATATGAGCTTATGGACATTCAAATGACACATTACATTTCAAAAGCAGTACATTCTGTACCGCAATGTATTCGTTCGTCTTTGAGTTGTTCAAACTCCCTGCTTCGACTGCCCTAGTGGCATACAGACTTAGCACAAAACCTCGTCAGCGAGACTGCTGACACACAATCCTATATTTTAGAAAGTCTGCAGAACAGTGGAGCAGGAAATGAGTGATAAATTAATTGTTTTTGATACAACCTTGAGAGATGGCGAACAAAGTCCGGGCGCCTCGATGACCAAGGATGAAAAAGTACGCATTGCGAGATCTTTAGAACGCATGCGCGTCGATATTATCGAAGCGGGTTTCCCAATTGCCAGTGTCGGTGATTTTGAATCGGTTCAAGCCGTCGCAAGAGCCGTGACAGAAAGCCGAGTGTGTGGTTTAGCCCGTGCTTTGGGTAATGATATTGACCGTGCTGGTGAGGCACTAAAAGACGCCAATGCGTCGCGAATTCATACTTTTATTGCCACATCGCCGATTCATATGAAAATGAAATTGCGTATGGAACCGGATCAAGTGATTGAGAATGCCGTTAAAGCGGTACAACGAGCACGGCAATATACTGATGATGTTGAGTTTTCACCAGAAGATGCCGGCAGGAGTGATCCTGATTTTTTATGCCGTATTTTAGAAGCGGTGATTGATGCGGGTGCGAGTACATTAAATATTCCAGATACGGTTGGTTACAACGTACCACAGCAGTTTGGTCAATTAATTCATACTTTACGTGAAGGTATTCCTAATTCTGACAAAGCGATTTTTTCTGTGCATTGTCATAATGATTTAGGCTTAGCTGTCGCCAATTCTTTATCAGCCGTATTAAATGGTGCTCGCCAAGTTGAATGTACCATCAATGGTTTAGGTGAACGTGCAGGTAATGCGGCCTTGGAAGAAATCGTGATGGCTGTTCGGACACGTCAGGATTTGTTCAAATGCGACACTGACATTGATACCACACAGATTTTGCCAGCCTCTCGTCTAGTATCAGGCATCACAGGCTTTGCAGTACAACCCAACAAAGCGATTGTGGGTGCCAATGCCTTTGCTCACGAATCGGGTATTCACCAAGATGGTGTATTGAAAAACCGTGAAACCTACGAAATCATGCGAGCTGAAGATGTGGGGTGGAACACCAATCGGATGGTATTAGGTAAACATTCGGGCCGAAATGCCTTTAGAAGTCGGCTTGAAGAGTTAGGGATCACCTATGAATCTGAAACAGAGTTAAATGCGATTTTTCAGCGCTTCAAAGAGTTGGCAGATAAAAAACATGAAATATTTGATGAAGATATCCAAGCTTTAGTCAGTGACACTATCGCGCCAGACAGCGAGCGTGTGAAGTTGATTTCATTGAAAGTGACCAGTGAAACAGGTGAAACGCCCGTTGCAAGAATGACTTTGTGTGTCGACGACGAAGAGAAGCAAGTTGAAATGGGCGGCAGTGGCCCTGTGGATGCGGCTTTTCGTGCTATCGAAGAAATCGTTCAAAGCCAAACTGAGTTGCAACTTTATTCGGTCAACAATATTACCAGCGGCACGGATTCACAAGGTGAGGTGAACGTCAGGCTTGAAAAGGGTGGCCGAATTGTTAGTGGCCAGGGCGCAGATACCGATATTGTCATTGCGTCAACGAAGGCCTATTTACATGCCTTAAATAAAATGATTATGCCCGTCGACCGAGCGCACCCGCAGGTCTAATCATGATAGATTCCAGACAGGTATCTGTGCTCTCTGCAATGGGGATACCTATCTGGCAATATCGCAACAATGCGGCGGAAGATGTGACTTCTGAGGATGATAACGTTGTTGAGCAAGTCAATAATAACTTTTTATTAGCGCGTATCGAACAAGCAATATGGTTGATCTGCCACGATAGCGACAATACGCAGCAAACGCAGCGACTCGTACAATCAATATTGTTGGCGATTGATGTACCGATGCCCCAGGTTTGTCTATTAACGACAGCCGAATTAAAAGTGTTAGAGTCCGAAACAATCGCAAATGCAGAACACAAGCAATTATTGACGTTCGGTGAATCAATAGTGAAACAATTGTTTGGTGAGTCAGCAACAGTTGAACAGCATCGCTACGAGCCACAGTTTACGTTGAATTCTAAATTAACCACGCTAGTTAATGTAGGCCTTGATTCATTATTAACAGCACCCGAAACCAAAAAACAACTGTGGCACAGTTTGCGGTATCTAAGGCTAACAACATAAGATGTCCGCACAACAAAAACTGCCAGAGAAAATCACCCTACGCGAGATGATAGAAACAGATCTGCTTGAGGTCACGCAAATAGAAAAGCAAGCAACCGCTTTTCCTTGGTCATTAAAACATTTTGAAGATTGCTTAAAGGCCGGACATCAAGCGTGGGTTATGACGGATGACGAACAAAATATCGTCAGTTTTACCGTTGTACAAAAGGTGGTTGATGAATTGCACTTATTGAACCTTTGTGTTCAGAGACAGCAGCAGGGGCAGGGCTTAGGTACTGCGATGCTAAATCATGTTATTCAACATGCAAAGCAACTAGCGTCAGTTTTAATCGTGTTAGAAGTCAGGCGATCAAATACCAAAGCACAAGCGTTATATAATAAGGTTGGCTTTAACGAGATGTCTGTACGCCGAGATTATTATCCCGCAGAACAGGGGCGAGAAGATGCGATCTTAATGGGGCTTGACCTAGATTTGATGTCCTTGTTCGCTGCAAGCTCATAAAGATTTGCTTTGGGTCCCTGCCAGACTCCGAATATTCTGATCAATATTATGGGCGAATATATAAACTGCAAATTGAAAGGGTTCCGAAAGCGTTTCTTTGAGAATCAATTTTTCAGAAGCGCCAATCGATTTGTAGTGAGTATGGGCGGAGTGAAAAATTAGGGTAAGCGATTTCCGACTAATTGAACTCA
>Ga0209602_1000184_pt1 | contig 59794 bp, 56 predicted proteins | sample COGITO_mtgs_1205_3_FD_184810 | JGI IMG/M metagenome (GOLD analysis project Ga0209602, IMG submission 184810) | Pelagic marine microbial communities from North Sea - COGITO_mtgs_120524 (SPAdes) (version 2) | ecosystem: Environmental > Aquatic > Marine > Epipelagic ...
TAAATTCACCGCCAATAAGCGCATCTGTCTGGTTGACCGCTCGTCTGACGTGCGAGTGACCGGTTTTACACATCACCGGCACACCGCCATTGTCAGTAATCAGTTGGCTGAGTCGATTGCTGCTTTTAACATCAAAAACCACCTTGGTTTTTGGATGCTGGCGCAAAATATCCTCAGCAAAAATCATCATTAGCTGATCTGGCCAGACAATGGCTCCACTGCCTGTAATAACCACCAGTCGATCGCCATCGCCATCGAGAGCAAAGCCTAGGTCCGCTTTATTAGCGGCCACGGTTTCTATAAGCGGTAATAGGTTTTTCTCGTCCGAGGGATTAGGGTCATGGTTGGGAAATTCGCCATCAGGCGTGCAAAAAATGGGTGTAAAATCGTAGCCTAGCTGAGTGAAAAGCTGCTCAGCCAGTGGCCCTGCAACTGCATTGCCGGCATCGATAACGATTTTGAAGTGATTCTTTGCGTTACAATTTTGGGTAATTGCGTCAAGATATGACTTGGACATATCCACAGTCTTTAACTGGCCCATTTGAGCTGGTTTTGGGCTTGATAAATGCATGAGCTGCTTTAGTTTTTGCAGAGTATCGCCATCAATAACCTCATCGCGAACAACAACTTTAAAGCCATTGTATTGTTTCGGGTTGTGGCTGGCGGTAATCATAATGCCCAGATCTGCTTGATCGCCGCAATGAATAGAATAGTTTACAACCGGTGTGCTAACAGCCCCGAGGTCAATAACATCCATGCCTTGATTGAGCAGGCCTTGGCAAAGGGCAATAGAGAGATCTTCTGAATTCAGGCGGCAATCTCTGCCGACATAGATGGCTTTATGGTTCCTGCCTTTGAACATTATCGCAAGCGCCGCGCCAAGACGAGCGGCAAATTCGGCTGTTATTTGTGTATAGGCAAGCCCGCGAATGTCGTAATCGCGAAATACTTCATCGGGCAGCTGTTCAAGTGTTGGCGCTTGGCTCACAATAAAATTTTCTCAGTTACCTAGAATCTATGATTCTATCTTAGTTGCCAGTAACGCTACTAAGTCTCTGGCTAATTGGGCTTTGTTGCATTTACTAAAGTGATGGGTTGATTCTTGCTCCACCCACAGGGCCTCGTTGTCATCCGAATTGAAACCAATGTCCTCCCGCGAAACATCGTTGGCAATAATGGCATCTAATTTTTTGCTGGCTAACTTTTCACGGGCATATTGCTCAACTTTCTGAGTTTCTGCGGCGAACCCTAAAACAAACAACTTAGGGTTATTTTCCTTAACGATGCTCACAATATCCGGTGTTTTCGCTAAATTTAGCGTCATTTTATCGGATTTTTTCTTAATTTTTTGATCAGAGGTTTCAGTTATATAGTAGTCTGCTACTGCGGCTGCAGAAATAAATATATCGGTTCCCTTAGCTGCTTCTGTGGCTGCTTCAAGCATTTCATTGGCAGAGGTAACGCTAATCAGCGTGCATCTGTCTGGCTGTTTAAGAGACACTGGCCCTGAAATAAGTATGACTTCAGCCCCGGCGTCAATCATTGCGTCAGCAATGGCATAGCCCATTTTTCCTGAGCTATGATTGCTAATATATCGCACAGGATCTATAGCCTCGCGGGTGGGACCAGCGGTAATCACGACTTTTTTACCCGTCATTTCACCGGTTTTAAACACTGAGCCAACTTGTCTTACGATCGTCTCAGGTTGCGGAAGCCTTCCGGGACCAACATCACCACAGGCTTGAATGCCGTTGTCAGGCTCTAGAATGATCACTTCACGCTGTTTGAGGCTTTCAATATTTTGTTGAGAGGCGCTGTTTGACCACATAGCCTGATTCATGGCGGGGGCTATCATTACGGGTGCTGTAGTTGCCAAGCAGATTGAGCTCATTAGGTCATTGGCACTTCCTTGGTTTAATGTGGCCACAAAATTCGCCGTTGCAGGTGCAATCAGAACAAGATCAGCCCAGCGTGCTAGCTCAATATGGCCCATAGCAGCTTCGGCCTCGGGATCCAGTAAATCCGTATGCACTGGGTTACCACTTAGAGCCTGAAGTGTCAGGGGGCGAATAAACTCCTGAGCCGATTCGCTCATTACAACACGAACTTCGGCACCCTCATCTTGAAGACGACGCGTAATTTCAGCGCTCTTATAGGCTGCAATGCCGCCAGTGATGCCTAAAATAATGCGTTTTTGTGACAGACTACTCATTAATACTCCAAACAGAGCTTCAATTTGAGGCTAAGATAACATTTCGAGACAAAATTCTATAGTAGAAAAGGACTTGCTGTGTCTATAAGGCAATGGCCGCTGGATGATAGGCCAAGAGAGAAATTGCTAAAAAAAGGGCCGGATGCGCTTACCAATTCTGAGTTATTGGCAATTTTTTTAAGGGTGGGTTATCGGGGTGTGGATGCAAAATCTATGGCACAGTCACTACTTGATGAGTTCGGTGGGCTGGCGCCATTGCTAGCCGCAGACAAAGCAGAGTTTTGCAAAAGTAAGGGGCTTGGGGAGGCAAAATATTGTCAGCTACAGGCTAGCTTAGAGCTCACCAAGCGATATTTAAGTGAACGGCTTACGATTAATGATGTTTTTAGCAGTCCAGATGAGGTCATGGATTACTTGGCGGTACAGATGCGCGATTATCATCGTGAGGTTTTTGTGATGCTGAGTCTAGATACTAAACATAGATTGATCGACTTTTCTGAGCTATTTCAGGGGACTATTAATTCGGCCAGCGTTTATCCTAGAGAAGTATGTAAAGTGGCGCTGCAAAAAAATGCTGCTGCCGTTATTGTGGCGCACAATCATCCCAGTGGAAATGCTGAGCCAAGCAAAGCAGATATTTCTATTACCAAAAAGTTAAAGGCCGCCCTAGGTATTTTAGATATTAAGCTGCTAGATCATTTTGTGATTGGCAAGGGAGAAATCGTTTCATTAGGCCAGCTAGGTAAGCTTTAGATTGCTTGTTGTCGAAGGACGAGCCCTAGACACTTATTGTCTTAAGTATTTGAAAAAAACAGCTGTTGGCAAAAAACAGCCCATTTATGGGTTAATTATCGCTTTTTGTTTGCTTCAAGATAGCCTTTCTGGTATAAAACGCGCCTCCTTAAAAGTCGGCCTGTAATTAAGGTTGTTGGGAAATAAATTCAAGTAGCTTTTGAGTATTGCTCAAAGCACAAACAGCAAACAAGAGGCAGCAACAATGTCTAAAGTATGTCAGGTCACGGGTAAGCGCCCAATGGCTGGAAATAACGTATCTCACGCGAAGAACAGAACACGTCGTCGCTTTGAGCCAAACTTGCACACACATCGTTTTTGGATTGAGTCTGAAAAAAGATTCGTTAAATTGCGCGTATCAACAAAAGGCATGCGCATTATTGATAAAAATGGTATCGAAAACGTTCTTGCCAGCCTTCGTGCTAACGGCGAGAAAATCTAGAGGATCCAGAAATGGCTAAATCATCTCGAGAAAAAATCCGCTTAGTGTCTAGCGCTGGTACAGGACACTTTTATACTACGGACAAAAACAAGCGTAACACGCCTGACAAGATGGAGATCAAAAAATACGATCCAACCATCCGTAAGCACGTTATCTATAAAGAAGCTAAAATTAAGTAGTTTATGTTTGGCTTTCTGCCTTACTTTAAAGTTCTTGGCTGAATGAATAGAAAAGCTCTGACATTGTCAGGGCTTTTTAACTAAATTCATCACCATTTTTATATGGTGTCTTAGTCAGCTAGTACATTCTCTGCTTGAAGTCCTTTTTGGCCATCGACAACTTCCATAGTAACGGCTTGTCCCTCTTTCAAAGATTTGAAGCCTTCAGCTTGGATGGCACTGTGGTGAACAAATACGTCACTTCCGCCTTCCTGCTCAATAAAACCAAAACCTTTACTATCATTAAACCACTTTATAGTGCCAGCAACTCTTTCACCTGACATAACAACCTCTCTTAAAATACCACAGCATCAAAATATGATGCTTTAAACAACAGTCCTTACAGACTGAATAAACACTTTGAACTCATGTTTTTATTATTAAACCCAAAGATCTCCGAAGAGAGTAAAATTTAGGAAAATTCCACATTTCATTAACAATCAGTTTATTGCTTTTTACTGATTTTTGCTAATTTGGGGCTATTTTGTTCATTAAAAGGTGTTTTTAGGGGTGTTTTAGCCTTTAAATGCTGCATTATGGTTTTTTTTGCAAAATGTAATTGAGACAGTAAAAAAGAAAACAAATATTTGATGCAAGTGGCATTATGAATCCTGACAAAGTGCTGGATGCGTAATTCGTGGCAACAGGAGAAAAACTTTTGAATATTAAGCAGGGAATATACAGACATTTTAAGGGTAATAAATACCATATCCTAGGTGTCGCTCAGCACAGTGAAGATGGGTCTACTCTGGTAGTCTATCGCCCGATGTATGGCGCTGGAGACCTATGGGTGCGTCCAGTTGAGATGTTTCTTGAGGCAGTTGAGTTGAATGGTCAGCAGGTGCCAAGGTTTGAGTTCTTGGAGCAGGTTGAGCAGTGATATTTATTACCCGATCTATTTCAATTCCCCTTGAGGAAATTGAATTAACGGCTATTCGTGCAAGTGGCCCTGGTGGTCAAAATGTGAATAAGGTATCGTCCGCGGTTCATCTGAGGTTTGATATTAACAATTCTTCGCTGCCGGATGCCTTTAAGCAGAGATTGCTGGCTCTGAAGGATCAGCGTATTACCAAAGATGGCGTTATAATTATTAAGGCACAGCAGTTTCGACGCTGGGAAAAGAACCGATCGGCTGCCCTTGAGCGACTTAAAAGATTGGCCCAATCTGTGGCCGCATTACCCAAAGCGCGCAAGGCAACAAGGCCTACTTTTAGCTCTCAAAGAAAGCGGCTGGACAAAAAATCGCAACATGGACAAAAGAAAGCGATGCGCTCGAAGCGCATTGATCACTAATGGTTGAGGAAAACTCCATGGAAAACCCAAAGCCCCATGCCTTTGAGTCGCTAACTCCCGATTCAATAATGGACGCCGTTGAAAGCTGCGGTTTTATCACTGACGGCAGGTTGTTGGCGCTAAATAGTTATGAGAACAGGGTTTATCAGGTGGGTATTGATGAATCTGTGCCCCTAATTGCAAAATTTTATCGGCCTAATCGCTGGACTGATGCGCAAATTTTAGAGGAGCATCAGTTTTGTTTTCAATTGCAGGGCCAAGAATTACCGGTGGTTTGCCCAGTAGTAAATGATCAAGATTTTTCATTATTTACGCATCAGGGCTTCAGGTTCTCGCTGTTCCCTCGCCGAGGGGGTTATGCTCCAGAGTTGGATAATCTGGATAATCTATTAATTTTGGGTCGTCTTTTAGGTCGCTTTCATGCCATAGGCGCTACCCAGCCTTTTGATTCTCGTCCCAAATTAGATATTCAAACATTTGGATGGGAGTCATTTAATATCATTAGCGAACAATTTATCCCCTCAGAGTTGCGCGCTGCTTACGACTCCCTAGTACCCGATGTGTTAAATCGATGCCAGGCCATTTTTGATGATTTTGGCGAACCTAATTGGATTAGAGTGCATGGCGACTGCCATTCAGGAAATATTCTCTGGCGTGATGATAATCCTCATTTTGTTGATTTTGACGATGCTCGGATGGCCCCAGCGGTGCAAGATTTGTGGATGCTGTTATCCGGTGATAGAAATGAACAAAAGGCTCAAATGACAGAACTCATTGAGGGCTACAGCGAATTCCATCATTTTGAGCTGCGTGAATTAAAGCTTATCGAGGTGCTGAGAACATTGCGAATTATTAACCATAGCGCCTGGATTGCCCGTCGCTGGCAGGATCCGGCGTTTCCTCGAGCCTTTCCTTGGTTTAACTCACCACGTTATTGGAGTGACCAGATTTTGACACTTCGTGAACAATTTGCGGCTTTGGATGAACCTCCGCTGGAAATTGTTCCGTAAGCAGTCTAATTTATACATAAATGAAGTAATTTAATTATGCATTAAATTTGCATTAACTTTATGTCAATTCAACAGTAAAATGTATGCTGTATTTAGTTTAAATTTTAAGTAATAAATAGAGGTGCGATGTGAGCGATTTTCCTGCAGAGTTAAAATATGCAAATAGCCATGAATGGGCGAGATTAGAAAGTGATGGAACGATTGTTGTTGGTATTACTGATCATGCTCAAGACGCATTGGGTGATATTGTATTTATTGAGCTTCCAGAGATTGGAGTCGAGGTTACTGCAGGCGCAGAAGTTGCGGTTGTTGAATCGGTTAAGGCGGCATCGGATATTTACTCGCCTATTACCGGTGAGGTGGTTGAGGTTAATTCTGGTCTAGAGGATCAGCCGGAATTAGTGAATGGCAGTCCCTATGAAGATGGCTGGTTGTTTACTGTTCGTGTTGATTCAGAAAAAGACTATTCTGCCTTGCTAGATGCAGAGGGTTATAAAGGGCTAGTTGAAGAAGCCTAAGCTAAAGGGCTAATTGAATTTAGTCTCTGAGTGAGATTATTTCCCATTTTCTTGACTCGGCTTGCGCTTTTAGCGCCGAGTCAGGATCTACGGCCACTGGGTTTGAGACTTCAAGTAACAGTGGTAGGTCATTAATAGAGTCAGAATAGAAATAACTCTGATCGTCCGTTTCTCCCTGCTCTTTGAGCCACTGATTAAAGCGTATAACTTTACCTTCCTTAAATGTCGGTGTTCCCGATACCTTGCCGGTGTAGTTGCCATTTATTTCTTCTAAGTCAGTGGCAATAATTTCATCAATGCCAAGCCACTGGCAAATGGGCTCAACAATAAAACGATGGGTTGAAGTGATAACTAAAAGACGGTCCCCTGCCTCGCGGTGTGCCTTAATAAGCTCTTCAGCCTTGCTGAGCTTCATTGGTTCTATCACGCTTACCATGAACTCTTGGTGTAATTTCTGAAGCTCTTGTCGTGGAATTTTTGTCAGTGGCTCAAGAGAAAACTCTAAATAAGCAAAAATATCTAAACACCCCGCCTCATAATCTGCATAGAAGCGGTCATTCATTTGTTTGTAATGTTGCGGATCTACTAGGCGCTTTTCGACCATAAATTCACCCCAGCCATGATCGCTATCGCCGGCTATCAGTGTGTTATCGAGATCAAAGATGGCTAGTGCCATAGGAGAGGTCCGGTTGAATGGTTTGGGTTTATATGGGCGCCAAGCATAGCCTCCCTATCGCAATCGCTCAAGAGAAAATTGCTGAGTCCTCGCGACTGTGGAACAATGGGGCTTTATGTATAACATTTGGTGGTATTTTTAAATTGGTTGATAAAGACGGATTTCGCGCTAATGTGGCCATGGTGATCAGCAATGGTCGCGGCCAAATTTTGCTGGCTAAAAGAGTGGGCCAAAAAGCTTGGCAGTTTCCTCAGGGAGGAATTGACCAAGGAGAGTCTGCTCAGCAGGCATTGTTTCGTGAGCTATACGAAGAAGTTGGGCTCAAGTCAGAGGATGTGAAAATTGTTCAGCAATGCAAGCGCTGGCTTCGTTATCATATTCCTGAAAAGATGCAGCGTAAAAATGTTACGCCACGCTGTATTGGGCAAAAGCAACGTTGGTTCTTTTTACAGCTGGTGAGTGATCAGAAAAAGATTGATTTTAATGCAACCGGCCATCCAGAATTTGATGCTTGGGAATGGGTAAGTTATTGGTATCCTATTAATCAGGTGGTTTCATTTAAGCAGAATGTATACCGACAGGCGTTGGCGGAATTTGCGCCAATCAACGCTCGGTTTCAAAAGCGGAGAAAGCGCGATTAGATGAATATACTCGACTCTCTTAAAACCATCTTCCAAGAGGTTAATGCTGCTCGAAGCCTGCCCGAGGTGCTGACAATCATTGTCACCGAGGTTCAGGCCGCGATGAATGCAGAGGTCTGTTCTGTTTATCTGTTTGATGAGACAGATAGCCGCTATGTATTAATGGCAACCAAGGGTCTGCGCCAGGAATCTATTGGCAAGGTGCGTTTGCAGATGGGTGAGGGTCTGGTAGGTTTAGTGGCAGCCAAAGAAGAGCCGCTAAATTTACAGAATGCCGATAAACATCCCAATTTTGTTTTTTTTGAGGAGATTGGTGAGGATATTTACCACTCATTTCTTGGTGTGCCGATTATTCATCACAGAAAGGTTTTGGGTGTTCTGGTCTTGCAGCAGCAAACCGAGAGGCGATTTGCTGCAGAAGAAGAGGCCTTTATGGTTACGGTCTGTGCCCAGCTTTCTGGGGCAATTGCTCACGCTGAGGCGACAGGTGCATTAAGCAAGTTAGCTTCGGCGGGAAGAGGTAAAAGTAAAGAGGCTATATTCCATGGTATAGCCAGCTCACCCGGCGTTGGTATTGGTCGCGCTGTATTGGCACAGCAAACTATGGATTTGGCTTCCGTGCCCGAAAGATACACGGAAAACTCTGAAGCAGAGGTGGCAATATTTCGAGAGGCCTTAAAATCCGTCAAGCAGGACATGCGCGATTTGGGTGTCGGGCTAGAAGGCAAGCTTAGCTCAGAAGAGCTTGCGCTGTTTAATGTTTACATCAGCATGCTAGATGATGATTCACTGGGTGGTGAGGTAATTAACGCTATACAGATGGGGCAAACGGCGCAGAGCGCTTGGAGCTCAGTGATCTTGAAGCACGTCCGAACCTTCAGGCATATGGAAGACCCCTATTTGCGAGAGCGTGCGTCAGACGTTGAGGGGTTAGGGAAAAGAGTATTGGGTTACTTGCAACAAACCAGTGAGAAAAAAGGGCCGTTGCCCAAGCGCATTGTTTTGATTGGTGAGGATTTGTCCGCTACCGCCCTAGCTGATATTCCGGTTGAGCGTTTAGTGGGTATTGTTTCGCTTAAAGGCGCTAGCAACTCGCATATGGCCATTGTTGCTCGTGCCCTAGGGATTCCTGCGGTTATGGGCGCACTGGATATGCCCTGTGCAGAGCTTGAAGGCAAAGAGCTCATTGTAGACGGATTTTCAGGTAATGTGATTAGCCAAGCCACGCGCACCTTGAAGCGTGACTATGTTCAGCGTCAGCGTGAAGAGCAAATTATCATTAAAGATTTGCAGAAATTACGCGATGTGCCCTGTAAAACAACCGATGGCTTTGATTTTGCTCTCTGGGTTAATACAGGATTGCGTAACGATAACGTTCAATCATTGCGCAGTGGTGCGGCGGCAGTAGGGCTATTTCGAACAGAAATTCCTTTTATATTGCGTTCTAGTTTTCCTACAGAAGATGAGCAGGTAGCTGTTTATCGGGAGCATCTAGAAACCTTTGCGCCCAGACCAGTTACCATGAGAACCCTTGATATTGGTGGCGATAAAGACTTGCCCTATTTCCCAATCGAGGAAGAAAACCCATTTCTTGGGTGGCGTGGAATAAGGATTTCTCTCGACCATCCAGAGATTTTTCTGGTGCAAATCAGAGCGCTTTTAAGAGCCAGTGAGGGGCTAAATAACCTGAAAATTATGCTGCCTATGATCAGTAATCTTTCAGAGCTTGATGCCGCGCTTGCCTTAATTCATAGGGCTTACAGAGAGCTAACTGAAGAAGAAAACTATAACCTTAAGCTGCCACCCTTGGGCGCTATGATTGAGGTGCCGGCTGCAGTTTATCAGGTAAAAGAGATTGGTAGCCGCGTTGACTTTATGTCTGTGGGTACCAATGATTTAACACAATACTTGCTAGCGGTTGATCGGAACAATCCTCGTGTGGCTGAGATCTATGACTCTCTTCATCCCAGTGTATTAAGGGCGTTAAAAAGTATTCAAGAGCAAGCGGTCTCGGTGGATTGCCAGCTCAGTGTCTGTGGTGAAATGGCAGGTGATCCTGTCTCTGCTGTGGTGTTGATGGGGCTGGGTTATAAGAATCTTTCCATGAGCGCCAGCTCATTGCTTAGGGTTAAATCCTTAATGCTTAAAGTCAGTCGAGAAATGGCAGAAGACTGGGTCGATGAAGCGCTTTGTTTGTCAGATGCTGCTTCGGTCGGGCGCTATATGTCTGAGGCGCTAGCGCCATACACATTAAAACAAAGCAAATTGGCCTCCTAGTGGCGCCAGGATTTCAAACTCCTTATAGAAGAGGCGGTCATAAACCGCTATGATTTGCGCTGAATTTATTTTGAGTCCATCTTCATGATTATGCATCCAGATATTGATCCTGTGGCGATCAGCCTAGGACCGTTGCAGATTCACTGGTATAGCCTAATGTATCTTATGGCATTCGCCTGCGCCTGGTTTATTGCTATGCGAGCAAGCCAGCGCACCTGGTCGCCCGTTAAGAAAACCCAGGTAGAAGATTTAATTGTCTATGGCGCCTGGGGTGTTTTGTTGGGCGGCCGCTTGGGCTATATGTTTTTCTACAGTTTTGACAAATGGGTAGCTGACCCTTCCATGCTATTTCGCCTGTGGGAAGGCGGCATGTCCTTTCATGGTGGCCTGCTAGGAGTTATTTTGGCAATCTACATTTATGCCAGAAAGCATCGACTGCCCTTTTTGGCAGTAGGCGATTTTGTGGCTCCATTAGTGCCTACTGGTTTATTATTTGGGCGCCTAGGGAATTTTATTGGACAAGAGCTTTATGGGCGAGCTACAGAGGGCCCTTGGGCTATGCTTTTCCCTTCAGATCCGTTACAGATGGGAAGGCATCCATCGCAACTATACGAAGCGTTCTTAGAAGGATTGGTTCTATTTTTTATAGTCCACTTTTATGCAAGAAAACCAAGACTATTTGGCGAAGTAAGCGGCGTATTTTTAATAGGCTATGGCGCCTTCCGCTTTATGGTTGAATTTGTTCGTCAGCCAGATGCACAGTTCGCCGGGCAGTCAGCGGTATTTGAAGCCTTTAATTGGATGACCAGAGGACAAACACTCTGTGTGCCAATGATTCTTTTAGGCTTGTGGTTACTCAGAAAATCACTTCCATTGGTGGGTAAAAAACTTAAATCGCCAGCTTAAACTTCTGGCTAGAGGGTGTAGAGCAAAGAATGAAACAGTACTTAGATTTAATCAGCCATATAGCTGATAACGGGGTTTTTAAAGGGGATCGAACCGGCACTGGGACGCTTAGTGTGTTTGGCTATCAAATGCGCTTCGACCTGCAGCAAGGCTTCCCTTTAGTGACGACCAAAAAGGTCCACCTAAAGTCGATTTTGCATGAATTATTATGGTTTATTAAAGGCGATACCAACATTCGTTACCTAGTAGAAAATGGCGTGGGCATATGGAATGAATGGCCCTACCAAAGCTGGTTGCGACAAACTGGCGCTGATCAAAAATTTGAAATGCATTCTGATGAATGGAAGGTGGGGCTTAAGGAGTTCGTTGAGCGCATCAAAACAGACGAAGATTTTGCGCAGCAATATGGCGAGTTAGGTCCGGTTTATGGTCGTCAGTGGCGTAATTTTGAGGGCGTAGATCAGTTATCACAAATTATTGATGATATTAAATCAAACCCTGATTCAAGACGCTTGATTGTGTCAGCTTGGAATCCAAAGGACATTCCGGTAATGGCTAAATCTGGGCTGCCACCCTGTCATAGCTTATTTCAGTTTTATGTATCCGAAGGCAAGTTGTCATGTCAGCTATATCAGCGTAGCGCAGATGTATTTTTGGGGGTGCCATTTAATATTGCATCCTATGCCGCCCTAACAATGATGGTCGCTCAGGTTACTGGCCTAGAGCTCGGTGATTTTGTACATAGTTTTGGCGATGCTCATCTTTACACTAATCATAAGGACCAGATCAAAGAGCAGCTGAGTCGAGAACCATTGCCGCTGCCCACCTTAAAAATTAATCCTCAGGTCAATAATCTGTTTGATTTTGTTTATGATGACTTCGAATTGGTTGACTACCAGTCACATAGCGCTATTCGGGCGCCTGTTGCGGTATAGGAGAAATTATGAAAATTGCACTTATTGTGGCGGCTAGCCAAAACAATGTGATTGGCTTGAACAATCAATTGCCCTGGCATCTGCCTGAAGATCTGCAGTACTTCAAGTCTGTGACTATGGGTAAGCCGATTTTGATGGGTCGCAAAACCTATGATTCCATTGGCCGGCCGCTTCCGGGACGAGCTAATATAGTTCTGACGCGCGACGCTAACTGGACGGCTGATGGGGTAGAAGTTGTCAATGATTTGGATTCAGCAATAGCAGCTTCTAAAAAAGCCTGCGCAGCCGCAGGTTCTGACGAGCTAATGATTATTGGCGGCGAGCAAATTTATCGGAAATTCTTACCTGTTGCCAGCAAGCTTTATCTTACCAAGGTTGAAGCTGAAATTGAGGGAGATGCCTATTTTCCTGCTATTGATTCAACTCAATGGCAACAGGTAGCAGAAAAAATACCAGAAAAAGTTGGTAATTACAGTTATCGTTTTGTGGTTTTAGAGCGAATAGCTGGATTGTCATAAAAAGACTAAATTTCCGTGCTAAAGTTGTGTTAATATTGCGCGATTACTGCAATTAAGTGTGTTTTATTTATAAGAAAATATACTAAGCTGCATTGATTATTGGCTTAAAGACTGATTGAAAGTCTAACCAAGAAATTAAGCGCTCAACAAGCTGCTACAGAGTTCCGTTGAGCTAGACCATGTAACTAATCTGATAGACCCAATGAGGGAACTATGAAAAAGCAATCATTGATAGCACTGGCACCAATGGCCATTTTTGCTTTCGCTATGAGTGCTATGGCGGAAGAAACCGCTGTAGTCGAGCGTACAGCAGAAGTAAGCGAAATTTTAAATGCTGGGGCTGAAAAGGTTCAGGCGGCAAAAAAATCTCAAGTCACCGTTGATCGCATAGCGGATCAAACTGATGGTTTGCTCCAAGAGTTCAAGCAGGTGAACAAACAAATTGAATCTCTAAGAGTTTATAACTCGCAACTTGAGCGTCAAATCGTCAGCCAAAAGCGCATGATGGTTGAGCTTGAAGAGTCTATTGAGAATGCTACCGTTATTGAGCGCGGCATTTCGCCTCTTATGGCAAATATGCTAGATGCCCTTGAAGACTTTGTCGGTCTGGATATGCCGTTCAAGCTTGAGCGTCGCCAACAAGCGATTGCGGAACTTTATGTCAATCTTGATAGCGCCAAGTTCTCTGCAGCTGAAAAGTTCCGACAGATTCTTGAGGTTTATGATATTGAGTCTGACTACAGTCTTTCAATGGAAGCCTACACTGATCAGATCGATCTGAATGGTGATGGTTCTTTGGTGGAGGTTCAAATACTAAGAATCGGTCGTGTTGCTTTGACCTATCAAAGCAAAGACAAATCTAGAGTGGGTGTTTGGGACAAAAATTCTAAAAGTTGGCAGCCGCTTGGCTCTGAATATCGTCGCGCTGTAGATCAAGCAATCCGCATCGCGGTTAAACTAGCGCCTCAGGATGTTATTGAAGTGCCGATTACAGCTCCGGAGACAGCACAATGAAAACTAAAATGATAAATATTTTCGTAGCATTTTTTGCTGTAGCGGCGCTATCAACTCCTGTGGTAGCAAGTGAAGCAAAAAGCCTTGTAGAACTGCTGGACATGATTGAATCAGCTAAGATTTCAGAAACAGCTGAATCTCGTCAACGCGAAGCTGACTTTTTGAAAGACCAGCGCAAACAGAATCAGTTGCTAAAGGGTGCTAAAAATACCAAAGCTGAAGAAGAGCGTCGTTCTGATCGACTTGAGCAGATTATTCGTGATAACGACGTTATTTTGGCTGCACTTCGTGAACAACGTGATAAGCGTTTGGGCTCACTTAAGGAGCTATTCGGTCATCTTACGGGTACAGCGGGTGATTTAAGAGCCAAAATTGATCAGTCGATAGTCAGCACGCAGATTACAGGTCGAACCGAATTTTTAGATGACTTAATTGCAAAAATGAGCAGCGACACCAAGCTTCCATCAATTGAAGATATTGAAAAGCTTTGGTATGAGCAGCAGCGTGAAATGATCGAAAGCGGCCGCGTAGTTAAGTTTAACCGCACCGTTATTTTAGCTAATGGCGAGCCGGCAGAAATGGAAGTTGTTCGTGTGGGTGCTTACAACCTTGTTGCTGACGGCATGTACCTTGAGTACAACCCTGCCTCTGGTCTAGTTTCTGAGTTGACTCGTCAGCCATCAGGTTTCAGCGGTGGTGCAGAAGATCTTCAAGAAGCCACTTCAGGGTTTACTAAAGTTGGTCTAGATCCAACAGGTCCATTTGGCGGAGGCCTTCTAGCGGCATTAATCAACGCGCCAACTTTAATTGAGCGCTGGCACTTTGGTGGCATCGTAGGCTATGTAATTACTGCTGTATTTATCTTTGCAATTATTTTGGCCGCATGGCGCTTCTTTGTTCTATTTGGAATGTCGCGTGCTGTTAAAACCCAGCTGGCTAACAACACTTCCAATACTGGAAACCCACTAGGGCGAGTATTGAAAGTAGCCGGTGATAACCCAGGTTTAGATGCCGAGTCTCTCGAGCTGAAGCTTCATGAGGCGGTCTTAAAAGAAAGACCCGAAATTGAGTCTGGCTTAAATCTATTGAAGATTATTGCCATGGTAGCCCCGCTTTTAGGTCTACTGGGTACAGTGACCGGTATGATTATCACCTTCCAGATGATTACTTTGTTTGGTGCAGGCGATCCTAAAGCAATGGCTGGCGGTATTTCGCAGGCGTTGATTACTACAGTGCTGGGTCTGATTGTAGCGATTCCAACGGTGCTATTGCACACATTGGTTAATGGCAAGGCTCAGGGTATTCTGCATGTTCTAGAAGAACAGAGTGCGGGTATTGTGGCAGGTTCTCTAGAGGACAAATAAGCATGTTTTTTGTTGATACCTGGGCAGAGCTCGGCAAGTTTATGGATTCAGGCGGCATGGTCCTTTGGGCCATCGTCGTACTGCTGTTCGTGATGTGGACCCTGCTGTTTGAACGACTGTGGTATCTGCGGTCTACCGTAGGTGCCGATGTTCAAACTGCCTTAGATGAGTGGGAAGCGAGAGGCGAGCGAAAGTCTAAAACTGCACGTCAGATTCGTGAAAAGCTAATTTCTGAAGTCAGTGTCAAGATTGACGACAATATTATGATGATCAAAACCTTGGTGGCTATAGCTCCTTTGTTTGGGTTGCTGGGAACGGTAACTGGGATGATCGTAGTATTTGATGTTATGGCGTTTACTGGCGGTGGCGATGCGAAAGCAATGGCTGGGGGTGTATCTCAGGCTACTGTTCCTACCATGTCAGGTATGGTGGCAGCACTTTCTGGTGTTTTTGGGCTGACCTATGTCGAGCGAGAAGCAGAACGTGAAAAACATCTGCTTGAAGATCATCTAACAATGGATCACTAGTTGGGCTGATATGCCGATTGGCATCACCCTGTGAGAGTTAACTATGCGCGATAGAACAACTAAGCCACAAGAGCAAGGTCAAGCGATTGATTTAACGCCGATGCTCGACGTGGTATTTATTATGCTAATTTTCTTTATCGTCACAGCTTCATTTATTAAGTTGCCTGGTGTTGAGGTTAATCGAGTTGATACCACAACCTCTGACCCTTACAAAAAAGTAGGCATTCTAGTAGCTGTGAGTGATACCAACGAGTTTTGGATTGACAAAAAAAGAGTTGAAATGACCGCTCTTAAAATAAATTTAACTCGTTTATTTAATGAGAACCCCAAGGGCGGCATGGTTATCCAAGCCGATAATGATTCTGATATTGAAACAGTGGCTAAGATAGCCGATATAGCCCGTGAAATTGGTATATCGCCTGTCGCTGTGTCTGTAGAAAACGACTGAGTTTTGAGTATGGTTGGTTATAGAGTAGGAATTTCAGCAGGGTTAGGGCTTTTGGTAACACTCGCGTTGGTGTTTGTTATGTTTAAGCTCATCGACTCGGGAAACAAGGATATGAATGAGCAACCGGCTTATAAAATCCCTGACTTCCTGCATGTCGAGCGTGATCGCACGGAAAATATGAAGGCCACTGAGGTTGAAAAACCTGATGAGCCTGAAGAAATGCCAGATATCCCTGAAGAGCAAATTGAATTTGAAGCTCCAGAAAATGCGGTCAATATGGCAGCACCTACGGCAGGCGGCGAATTGAATATTGGCAACTCCGGTTTCGCCAGAGATTCAGATTATATTCCTGTTTACGTTCCACAGCCGAGATACCCGAATCGTGCGCAATCACGAGGTAAAGAGGGTTATGCAGTGGTTCAGGTGGTAATTACCACTATGGGTGGTGTTCGTGATCCAGTGATGATTGAAGAATTTCCAGAAGGTTGGGGCTTTGGTCGTTCAGCGGTTAAGGCGGCAACTAAATTGAAGTACAACCCAAGAGTTGTCGATGGCGTTCCTGAAGAAGTCCCAGGCGTGCTGTATAAATTTACTTTCCAGATGGCTAAATAAGGGGTATCTGATGTTAAAAAGTATAACAACTGTCGCCCTATTTACTGTTGCTTTTCTAGCACCTGTTATGGTGTCGACTATAGCTCCTTATTCTGATCTTGGTGCTTCAGCCTTTGCTGAGGAAGAAAAGAAAGAACCTAAATTTAAGAATGTTAAAACCCGTAAGCGTCAATCAGTAGGCGCAAAATGTGGTAAATCTCTAGAAAAAGTTCAGGTGGTTCTTGAAGAAGAGGACTGGACTAAATCAATGGAGATGCTTGAGAGTATTGAGGCAAGCAGCAAAACTTGTAAATCTGCTTATGAGCAAACTCAGGTGTGGAAATTTAAAGGCTATGTCTATTATTCGTTGGACGATTTTGAAGGCTCAATTCGTTCATATAAGCAGGTCATCAATGGTGAGGGTACTCCAGAAGATCTTCGTTTAGATACCCGATATACCCTAGCCCAGTTATACACTGCTGAAGGTCGTTATGCTGATGCCGCTGTGCAATTAGAAATCTGGATTGAGGAATCAACCATTGTTAGTAATGCGGCGCGCGGCTTGCTTGCACAGATTTATTATCAACTTGAACGAAAAGATGATGCTTTAGCTCTTCTTGAAATAGCGATTGATGACGTCGAATCTAAAGGAAAACTCCCTAAAGAGCGTTGGTGGTCATTGCAGCGCGTACTTTACTACGAGAAAAACGAATATGGCAAAGTCGTCGACATTCTTGAAAAATTGGTTAAGCATTATCCTAAATGGACGTTCTGGAAACAGCTCGGTGGTATGTATGCTGAACAGGAAAGACCCCTTGACCAGCTAGTTGCCTCAGAAGTCGTTTATATGAACGGCAAATATGACAAAGAAAGTCAGGTATTAGGCCTAGGTTATATGTATTTAGCTGCTGAGGTTCCTTACAAAGCCGCGCAAATTATTGCCAAGGGTATGGATGACGAAATCATTGAACGTACGGTTAAAAACCTTGAGGTACTTGGCACAGCTTGGTATCAGGCAAAAGAGCTCAATTTAGCGCTCAGTGCACTTGATGAAGCCTCAAAGCTTAGCGAGTCAGGTGAATTGCAGTCTCGTATGGCAGGGGTTTACCTTGATTTAGGGCAAGACAAGCAAGCTTATCAGGCTACCCTGAAGGCCGCTGAGAAAGGCAGTGTTAAGCGTCCAAGCTCAAATTATCTCATTATGGGAAGTGCCTTAGTTAATATGCACTGTTACAAAGATGCGGTTGGGGCCTTCCAAAAAGCCCTTAAAGTTGCCGAAGATGAAAAGGAAAAACGTTTCCCTAAACAATGGATAAAATATGCTGATGTTGAAGGTACGCGTCTGGGTAAGTTACGTGATCTCGGTGCTGAGGTTCCAAGTTGTAGAAAGTAGCTAACTTAAAGAATAAAAAAAGCCCGGTTTTAACCGGGCTTTTTTGTGTCCAGGGGAACATTATTAGTTACAGCTGTGATAAGTCCCTAACGGCGCCTTTGTCTGCGCTAGTGGCAAGTTTGGCATAGGCTTTAAGAGCTGCAGAGACCTTTCTGGGTCGTGCTTCCTTAGGCTGCCAACCAATATTGTCTTGCTCTGAACGACGCTTAGCAAGCTCTTCGTCTGAAATCAACACATCAATGGTGCGGTTAGGAATATCAATGCGAATGGTGTCGCCCTTTTTTATGAGCCCAATAGTGCCACCAGCGCCAGCTTCTGGAGAAACATGGCCAATAGACAGCCCAGAGGTTCCACCGGAAAAACGTCCGTCAGTAATAAGGGCACAGGACTTGCCAAGATTTTTGGATTTTATATAGCTGGTTGGGTAAAGCATTTCTTGCATGCCTGGTCCGCCTCTTGGACCCTCGTAGCGCACGACAACCACATCACCTGCCTTAACTTCGTCATTCAGAATACTGGCAACCGCTTCGTCCTGACTTTCAGTGATAAAGGCTGGACCTTCAAACACTAGAATAGACTCATCTACGCCAGAAGTTTTAACCACACAGCCATCTTCAGCGAGATTTCCGGTCAGAATGGCTAGACCACCTTCGGTACTGAAGGCATTTTCTAGGTTACGAATACAGCCATTGGCACGATCAGCATCTAGCGAAGGCCAGCGAGTGGCTTGACTAAAGGCAGTCTGCGTAGGAATACCCGCAGGGCCTGCTTTATAAAATGTTTTTACTTCTTCACTAACATGGCCGCTAACAATGTCCCACTTATCAAATGCTTCAGCAAGGGTAGCAGAATGTACTGTGGGCAAATCATTGTGAATCAAGCCCGCGCGATCAAGTTCGGCTAGGATACCCATAATGCCACCCGCTCTATGCACATCTTCAACATGATATTCAGGAGTGTTGGGCGCCACCTTACAAAGCTGAGGAACCACGCGCGAAAGCGCATCAATGTTCGACATATCAAAATCTATACCCGCTTCTTGAACCGCTGCTAGCAGATGCAAAATCGTATTGGTCGATCCGCCCATGCAGATATCGAGGGTCATAGCGTTTTCGAACGCTTTAAAGTTAGCAATGGATCTAGGTAAAACAGATTCGTCATCCTGTTCATAATAACGTTTTGCCATTGAAACAATGGTTCGACCAGCCTCTTCAAACAAACCCTTACGATCAGCATGAGTGGCTAATGTAGTGCCATTACCAGGAAGCGACAAGCCTAGAGCTTCGGTTAAGCAGTTCATTGAGTTTGCTGTAAACATGCCAGAGCAAGAGCCACAGGTTGGGCAAGCAGAGCGCTCATACTCAGCAACCTTTTCATCACTTGCAGTTTCATCGGCAGCGATAACCATTGCATCCACAAGATCAAGATTATGATCGGCTAGTTTAGTTTTTCCTGCTTCCATTGGGCCGCCGGAAACAAAAATAACTGGAATATTAAGGCGCATAGCCGCCATTAACATGCCTGGGGTGATCTTGTCGCAGTTAGAGATACAGACTAAGGCATCCGCACAGTGTGCATTGACCATATATTCTACGGAGTCAGCAATAACATCTCGCGATGGCAATGAATAGAGCATGCCATCATGGCCCATAGCAATACCGTCATCGACGGCGATAGTATGAAACTCGCGGGCAATACCGCCAGCCTTGGCGACTTCACCGGCTACTAAGTCACCCATATCCTTCAAGTGTACATGGCCTGGTACAAACTGAGTATAGGAGTTAGCGATGGCGATCATTGGCTTATTAAAGTCATCATCTTTCATGCCGGTAGCGCGCCATAAAGCTCTGGCACCGGCCATGTTGCGACCCTGAGTAGTAGTATGTGAACGATACTTAGGCATTATTTGTCTCTTATTTAGTTAAAAGCTTATCGGATAATTTAATTTTACTACAGGTATTCGATGTAACTCTAAAGAATTTTGCTAAAAATCCGCGAATTGCGCTGATAGTTATATAGCGACTGTTTTTGTTCGGGCAAATCACTCAATTCAACCTCAACAAAACCTTTCTCCAAAAACCAATGGGCGGTTTGAGTGGTTAGGACAAAAATTTGAGTCATTTTTGCTTTAAGCGCATCTGCTTCTAAGCGCTGAAGAAGCCTAGTAGCTATACCCTGATTAAGAAATTCTGGATTAGTTGCCATACAGGCAATTTCACCCTGTGAAGAATCACTGGTCGGATAAAGTGCGGCACAGCCCAGCAAGTCACCCTCAGGGTGAAGCACTAGAGTAAATCTTGAGATCTCAGTTTCGAGTAATTCTCTAGAGCGTTTCACTAAAATTTGTTGCTCTTCTAGAGGGGTAATTAAGTCCAAGATTCCGCCTACGTCACTAATTTCAGCCGGCCTAATGACTTCAGAATGGTCCTGCATAACTAGTGTGCCACTGCCATCTCGGGTAAATAACTCGGTGAGCAGTGCGCCATCCTCAGCGCAGCTGACTAGATGCACGCGGTTAACACCCTCACTACATGCACAGCAAGCAGTCTCTAATAATTTATTCTGTGCTGTATTGTCGCTTTTTGTTTGTAGGGTCATAGCTTCAGGCACTGACAAACTTCTAAGAAGATTGTCATCTTCAAGAATACCTGACACTTCAGTGACTAAAATAAGCTTTTCTGCATTGATGGCGATTGCAGTTTGAGCCGCAACCTCTTGATAGCTTAAATTGAAAGCCTCACCAGTGGGTGAAAAGCCAATCGGAGATAGCAAAACTAGGCCGCCTATCTGAAGCTGTTGTTGAATAGACTCAGCATCAATACCTCGAACTTCTCCAGTATGCAGATAATCAACACCATTCAGAATACCTATGGGCTTGGCAGTAATAAAGTTGCCGCCAATGGCCTTAACCTGAGCGCCGTGCATCGGGGAGTTAGGTAAGCCAGTGGATAATTCAGCTTCGATTTGCCACCGCGTACTGCCCAAGGCCTCTTTAACCGATTGCATGGCACTGCTATCAGTGATTCGCAACTGACTATGAAATTGGCTCTGTTCACCAGATTGTGCGATGCGCTGATCAATTTGTGGGCGAGCGCCATGCACTAACACAATGCGAATACCTAAGCTTTGCAGTAGTGCAATATCGTGGATCGTACGATGGAAATTGGCATGGGCAACCGTATCGCCATCAAGGGCAATAACAAAGGTCTTGCCCCTGTGTTTGTGGATATAGGGCGATGTTTGTCGGAAGAAATCCACATAGCTATCTGAATTCATGGCGCGATTATATTGTTTTTGGGCGCTCAGCAACAGTATTCAATGTTTTAGACAGAGTAAATGGGTTGCTCTATCAGTCTTTTTCAGTAAATTCATCGTTAATCAGCTCAATTGAGCATGCTATGATTAGCGAAAATGGTACGCAAAAATCTTTGAGCATTTTGAATCAGCATTATGAGCTTTTTATTAATACAGCAATCTTACCAAGCCAAGCTAAGTCTCTTTCTTGAAAAGGCAGGAGCAGGGGATTGGATAAATGATTGCCTAGCTAAGGTTGAATTTGCTCAGCAACTTGAGCGCGCATGGGGATGCAGTGATTTTGCCGCCGATCAGGCGATAGGAGATCCTCAGGGGTTTCGTCAACTTGTAGAAAGCGGTGATCTTGAGCGAGCCTATTCACAAACCACCCTACTAGATTCACTGCAACAGAATATTTCTGTCATACCTAAAGATGACGAGAAAGCCTTAGGTAAGCAGCTAAGACTTTTTCGCCGCCGCGAGATGCAGCGAATCGTATGGCGTGATCTGAACCGCCTAGCGGATTTAACCGAAACTACCCGTGATGTGACGCTGTTGGCTGAGGCCTGTATCAATGTCGCATTGGATTATTTACATCCAATGGTTGCTAAAGATATGGGCAAACCATTGGATAGTGAAGGCAATGAGCAAAAACTACTTGTGATTGCTATGGGCAAAATGGGTGGCGGTGAGCTTAATCTATCCTCAGATATTGATCTTATTTTCGCTTACCCAGAAGCCGGTGAAACCGAGGGTGCAAAGCGCTCAGTATCCAATCAGCAGTTTTTTGAGCGACTGGGGCAAAAACTCATTGCCTCGCTGGATACGCAAACGGTTGATGGCTTTGTTTTTCGCGTTGATATGCGCTTGCGTCCCTACGGGCAAAGTGGCCCGCTGGTACAAAATTTTTCTGCCCTAGAAGATTACTACACCACTCAGGGTCGTGGCTGGGAGCGTTTTGCCATGGTTAAGGCGAGAGTAGTGACCGGCAATAAAAAGGCTATTGCAAGGCTTGAAGAAATACTTAGTCCCTTTGTTTATCGTCGCTATCTCGATTATGGCGCGATTGAGGCATTACGAGATTTAAAGCGAAAAATTAATCTCGAGGTTGCCCGCAAAGGCATGCATGACAATATTAAGCTTGGTCAGGGTGGGATTAGAGAGCTTGAATTTATTGTACAAAGTTTTCAGCTTATTCGAGGGGGTCGATTACAGGGCTTACAGGTTCAGTCATTCCATCAAGCGTTAGAGCAGATCGCGCTGGAGGGGTTGTTAGCCGAAGACGAAAAGGTACTGCTTTGGAATGCCTACGAGTTTTTACGCAATACAGAACATGTGCTTCAGGCCATCGATGACAAGCAAACGCAACAGTTACCTGTCGACGAGTTGGAGCGAATGCGAGTGGCTTTAGTGCTGGGAGAATTGAGCTGGGATAGCTTTTTAGTTCGGTTAGACAGTCATAGAGAAAATGTTCATCACTGTTTTAGCAACATGATTGCCGGTGATGAAGTTGTCGATTCAAATCAACAGCAGAATGCTGGGTTGCAATGGCAGCCTGAGATGAATTCAGATGAAAGCCTGTTGGTTTTACTAAAGCTAGATTATCAGCAGCCGCAGACTATTATTGAAATCCTAGAAAAGTTTTATCAAAGCCGCGCAGTGATCAGTTTAGCGGCTGTTCCAAGGGCGCGCTTGGATACACTCATGCCCGAAGTGTTACGCATCTGCGCTGCTCAAGAGGAGAGTGATCGAACCTTTGGCCTAGTGTTTAAACTGATTCAAGCGGTTCTGCGAAGAAGTGTTTATCTTACCCTGTTGATAGAAAACACTCAGGCGCTAGAGCAATTGGCACTTTTATGTCAAAGAAGCCAATGGATTGCCGACCAGCTAACGGCTTTTCCAGATCTATTGGATGAGCTTTTGGATCCGAGAAACCTGTTCGCCGCTCAGACCAAAAGTGACCTACTTGATTCATTGCGCCAACAAACTTTACGCATAGATACCCATGACCAAGAACAGCAAATGGAGATTATTCGCTATTTTGTTCGCGCCTGTAATTTACGTATTGCTGCCAGTGAAATTACTGGTCGTCTGACCTTAATGGAGGCGAGTGATCAGCTAACCTGGACGGCTGAGGTGGTGGTAGAGCACGTAGCTAATGTTGCCTGGGACCAAATGGTGGCTAAGTATGGAACGCCCGCACCGGCAACGAATAAGACCTATGATGGCGCAACCCCTGGCTTTATTGTGGTCGCCTATGGCAAGGTTGGCGGCTTAGAGATGGGGTATAAATCTGATTTAGATCTGGTTTTTTTGCATGACAATTTATCCGGTGAGACGGCGGGCGGCCCTAGGTCAGTGGACAGTTCGACATTTTTTGCCCGCCTTGGTCAGCGAATTATTCATCTGCTGTCCACATCAACCCATGCGGGAATGGCCTATGAAATTGATATGCGACTCAGACCCTCAGGCAATTCGGGTATGCTGGTGTCCAGTCTGAGCTCGTTTGAAAAGTATCAACAACAGAGTGCATGGACATGGGAGCATCAGGCCTTGGTTCGCTCTAGAGTGATAGCGGGTGATAAAATAACAGCTGAGTGTTTTAATACCATCAGAGTTAATCAGCTCCGTACAAAAAGAAATACTGAAAAATTGCGCGATGATGTGGCTGAAATGCGTATTAAAATGCGCAAACATCTGGATAAAAGCACAAAAGAGGGCAAATACTGCCTAAAGCAGGCATCTGGAGGTATCGTAGATATTGAATTTATGGTTCAATTTGCGGTCTTGGCTTGGTCCCATAAATCTGAACAATTAGTTCAGTGGACAGATACCGTTCGACTCTTGGAAACTATGTCGAACAAAGATGTTATTAGCCAGCAGCAGGCTCAGCAATTAATAGAAGCCTACAAGATATTTCGTTCGGCGGCTCATGATTTGCAATTGCAAAATCAGCCTGCTGAGGTGTTGTTGTCAAAATTTACCGAGCAGCGTGAGGCAGTTCGGTTATGTTGGCAGAGTTTTTTAAGTAATCACAAACAAGAGGATTAGGTCGATGGCATTTGCAGACCGCGACGGTTTTATTTGGATGGATGGCGAATTAGTGGATTGGCGCGACGCGCAGATACATTTTTTAACCTCATCTTTACATTATGGCACAGGCGTTTTTGAGGGCATTCGTGCCTATGAAACAGACGCCGGTACCTGTATTTTCCGCTTGGAAGACCATGTTCGCCGTTTGTTCAATTCTGCGAAAATTTTGCACCTTAATATTCCTTACACTGAAGAAGAAGTCAGTGAGGCTATTCGTGAAGTCGTGCGTGTGAATAATCTTAAGGAAGCCTATATTCGTCCCTTAGTATTCTTGGGCTCTGAAGGCATGGGTTTGCGCGCTGAAGGCTTAAAGGTCCATTTAGGTATCGCCGCTTGGGAATGGCCGTCTTACACATCACCAGAGACATTAGAATCTGGTCTGAAGGTTCGTACCTCCTCTTACACAAGACATCATGTGAATATCACCATGGTAAAAGCTAAGGCCAGTGGTAACTATATTAATTCTACGCTGGCACTGCGTGAAGCGCTGGATTCAGGCTGTGACGAAGCAATTATGTTAGACCCTGAGGGCTATGTTTCTGAGGGTAGTGCAGAAAACTTCTTTATTGTGCGTAAGGGGGCGATCTATACGCCAGACCTGACTTCATGCTTGGATGGTATTACTCGAGATACCGTATTCACACTAGCCAAAGATCATGGCATAGATGTTCATGAAAAGCGCATCTCTCGCGATGAGGTCTATATCAGTGATGAGGCTTTCTTCAGTGGAACTGCGGCTGAAATTGTGCCAATCCGTGAATATGATAGCCGAACAATAGGTAGTGGTGCGCGCGGTTCAATTACCGGCGCATTGCAGTCAGCTTATTTTGATTTGGTGCGTGGTAAGAGTTCTAAATACAAGGACTGGCTAACGCCGGTGGATAAATAGCATCTAATTCAGAGAGTTTGAATTTTGAGTTCTTTTCCCAACGAAATGTCAGTAGTGTTTGATGTACAAGAACTCTACTATTTACCACAGTATTTGCCAATCCACTGTGAACTTTTAAAAAGAGGTCAAATTGATACTTGTTTCGTTTTCTACAGAGGCCAATTTGATGCTGTTGTCCAAAAAATCATTGAGGCTGAAAACTTAAATTATCACTGGGTTAAGAACAAGTCTGAAGCAAATAGTCTTTACCAAACTAAAAAAGCGGATTGGGTCTTTTTTAGCAATACATTTCCCTTTTTAGACGATGTGCATACGGTAAGTAAGTCTGCCCAAATTGGTCATGGCATTGGTGCTAAAGCAAGCTACTATAATCAGTCAGATTCCCCTACTACTGTTCGTTTTGTAGAAGGAGAGCACAAAACAAATCGACTTAGAAGCATGTATCCTAATAATAAATTTATCAATGCGGGATTTTCTAAGTTAGATCCTATTTTTAATGGCGAGACTTGTGGTTTAGATTTAGATAGTCTGAAGTTGGATCCAAGTAAAAAAACCATTATATACGCCCCTACCTTTTACCCCAGTAGTCTTGAACGATTCCCAAAAAAATTCCCTGAGGATTTTCAAGAATTTAATATTATTATCAAGCCCCATTATTTCTCGTTAAGCAAAGAAAAGTATAAAGGTCAGCGAAAACTGCTAGAACATTGGAATAAATGTAATAACGTCTATCTAGCAAAAGTCGATGATTACTCCTTGGTTCCCTTTATGGCAATCGCTGATTTGCTGATAAGTGATACTTCATCGGCGATTATTGAATTTGCGGCTCTAGATAAACCAGTGATTTGGTGTAATTTTCTGAAATTGCGTTGGACTTATAGAGGAGTTTTTTCTTACAGATTCAAAAAACGTATGGATAAAGATTATCAGGAATATTCTCAGGTTGCTGTTAGGTCAGACTCGTACAAAATGCTTAAAGATAATGTCTTGGAGCAAATACTTAAGCCAACAGCTCTTTCTGATCAGAGGCTGCGCTATGCTGAAAAAATGGCAGGTTTGCTAGACGGAAAAGTCAGTGAACGTATTGTAGATTATTTACTGGAAAATAAATAAATTTTTATATTATTGGGTAAAAAAATGAAAACTATTGTTACTTTTGGAACCTATGATCTTTTACATGTAGGGCATATCAGGCTCTTATCTAGAGCAAAGGAATTGGGAGGCCGCTTAATAGTGGGGGTGTCCTCTGACAGCCTAAATTTTTCCAAAAAAAATAAATACCCTGAATTCTCTCAGCAGGAAAGAATGGAGATTATTAGCATGATAAAAGGTGTTGATGAGGTTTTTCTGGAAGAGAGTTTGGAATTGAAAGATTTCTATTTAAGAGAATTTGGCGCTGATGTTTTAGTTATGGGTGACGATTGGTTGGGTAAATTTGATCATTTCAAAACCATATGCGAAGTGGTTTATTTACCAAGAACACCTTCAATTTCTACCACCGCTATTATCGAAAAGACCCGTAGTTAACTTTTATAAGTGATGGAGTTTTGCTCAAGGAAGTTAAATAGACCTTCTTTATTTAATTATGACCGACAAAGATAGCCAATCACTTAGATCAAATATATCCTCTGGCGACAATTGCCCCGCCACCTGCTTTAAACGCATCATCGAAAGAATATAGTCATAGCGCGCGCTGGCGAAATTTCTTTTTGCCTGAAATACGGTTCGTTGAGCTAACAGCACATCAATGATATTCCTTGTGCCCACTTCATAGCCTGCTTGAGTTGCTTTCAATGCACTTTCAGCGGATTTAGTAGCCTGTGTTCGCGCTTTAACACGAGCAATATTGGTCATGACTTGCTGATGGGTCGAGCGTGCTGCTTGGACGGTGTTGCGCTTGGCAGCAATGAAATTATGTTTGGCAGCCTTTGCTTTGAAAGAGGATTGACGTGCCTGTGAGCTGATTAATCCACCTGAGAAAATAGGCATTGTCAGGTTTAGATTAACTGATGTTTGTTCGGTTATAACCCCATCAGAAGTCAGGGTAGGTTTGAGATCTCGTTTGCTATAGTCAGTGGATAATGTAATTTTGGGTAGATGCTGAGCTTTGGCCGCGGTAGCTGTCGCATTGGCTGCTTGCTGAACTAGTTGGCTTGCTTTCAGTGTGAAATTATTAGCAAGAGAAAATTCTACCCAGGAGTCCACATCAATGGGATCTGGTGAGGCAGCGATAAAGCTATTCTTTAGACCTGATAATTTATCATGACTCTGACCGGTGAGAGACTGTAGTTTTTCAAAAGCAATATCTAGAGCACCACTGGCTTCAAGGTTGTTCGCGGTTGCCTCATCAAATATGGCTTGAATTTCAAAGACATCAGTTATTGGTAAAAGACCTACTTCAAAACGCTCTTGGGTCTGCTCGAGCTGTCGAGAAATGGCCGATAGTTCTGCTTCTCTGGTTAGTTTGTTTTCATAGGCACGAAGCACATTAAAATAAGTTTCGCTCACTCGAATAATCAGATCCTGCTGATTGGCGGCAAAGGTGGCTTCAGCCACTTGATCCATATTCTTAGCGCTTTTGAACTGAAACCAGGCGGGCACATTAAACAGCGATTGACTTAAGCTGGCTGAATAGGTGGTTTTATCTGGGTTTGTAGTAGTGGGGTCGTTAGGTTCGAGCTTATTTGCTGAGCCTGAAAGCTGAGGAAGAAGAACAGCTCTACCCTGCTTTAGCGTCTCTTTATCTGCATTGTAGTTGGCTTTGGCAGCAAGAATAACAGGATCATTTTTAACAGCTATCTTATATATATCCGATAAGGTTTCAGCTTTTGCTGAGACATTTAGACCTGTGAGTATGGCCAGTATTAAGATGGCTCTAACGGTTGTTAGCATGCTTTCTCCGTGGGTTATATGACAGATATCATAGCCCATAATTAATGGGTTAACCAATATTGTAAGTTTAAGTTATTTTGATGAGCTGTGGTGCCAAGTCTCAAAATAAACCTACGTTTTGCTTACTGATAATGATCAATAATAATAACAACTGTCGTATGCAATAGAGTATTTTATCATCAACTGTATGACATTAAAGCCTTTTACTCATGCGTTCTGATGGCATGATAAGTGAATTTCGGGTATATTTTTCAAAACTTATAAATGTGTTTTCTTATGCAGAGACAGAATTTTAGTTTGGCTTGTTTGCACAAAGAATGCGAGCTCAACTTTAGCCGAATTACTCGCCTTGTCGGGGTCCATCCTGATTTGGGGAGTTCGTTCTGTGTTGCCAAAAACAGTCAGTCAGAAATCCAATTTGAGGTAATTGATTCGGCGAGATTTACTACTACCTTAGCGATTAAAATTATTGCCAAAACGCCCCAATGGTTACCAAGTATTGAAATGAAAGTGCGCATTTATCGCGATGCCAGAATGGCTGAGGTGATTGAATGGTGCTCGGACAGTTGCATTCCTTGGGCGTTGGTTGAGCGCAAAGGCCCTCAGTCTAGAGATGAAAAATGGCAGTGGAATGTGTTCTTAGGCGAGCTTTTATATCAGGCGCTTCGTCACAAACGAATTGCAAAAGCAAAAAGCAGTTAGATCTTGAGCATTTTAAAATTAATTCAGATGACGGATCTTCATCTTGGGCCAACCGCAGATTATCAATGTAGGGGATTCAATACATTAGATTCTTTTAAAGCAGTATTGGAAGCCTTTGAATCAAACAGTCACGGCGAAGAAATGCTGGTGCTTACTGGAGATCTCGCCAGTGACGCACAACCAGAGGCCTACCAGCAATTAAATAAAATTTTGATACAAAAGAAAAAAAAGGCGGTTTGGCTTCCGGGCAATCATGACCAACTATCACTGATGCAAGAGAATTTGCCAAATTACCCCTATCAGTCGGTCTATGAGCATGAGCACTGGGCAGTATTGATGATAGATAGCTCGGTTCCAGGTCAAGCTGGAGGGAAAATATCAAACCAACAGTTACAGCAGTTGGAAGAGCAACTTGAGCGATTAAAAGATAAATATCTGTTGGTTGCCATGCATCATAGTCCAGTGTCGTTGAATAGCCAGTGGCTTGATGAGCACCGAATATCTAATCATCAAAAACTGCATAGCCTGTTAGTTGCCAATGGCAATGTGAAAGCGGTAATAACCGGCCATATTCACCAGCAACATGAAACTGATTGGCAAGGGATTAAGGTTTACTCGACGCCATCAACCTGTTTCCAGTTTGCAGAAAATTCAGATCAGTTTGCTCTTACTGATAAAAATCCCGCTTATCGATGGTTAGATTTACAGCCAGATGGTCATATTGAAACCGGTATTAATCGGGTAGATTACCCAAGCAAATAATCATGGTTAATTTGACGCTGACAATAGGCGTATATGCACTATAATATTGGCTAACTCAATTGTCTGATAATCCTATGTCTATGCTCCTTTATTTGCATGGTTTCAATAGTTCACCGCAGTCCAAAAAAGCGATTGAAACTCAGCGATGGATGGTCAAAAATACTCCCGCTATAAAGTTTATTTGCCCGCAACTTTCTCCCTATGCTTCTGATGTTATGAGTGAGCTTAGACTGATAGTTGAAGCTTATCTTCCTCAACCAATTTTTTTGGTGGGCAGTTCGATGGGCGGTTTTTTCGCCACCTGTTTAGCAGAGCAATATAACCTGCCAGCTGTGCTGATAAATCCTGCCGTCAACCCAGGTTCTGGGTTACACTCTTGGTTGGGAGAAAACGAGAACTTTATGACGGGCGAGCGCTGGATTTTTGAGCCTGAGCATATTGAAGAATATGTGAGTTTGAATCCAGAGAAAATTGAGCGAAAGCAAAATTATAAGCTGCTATTGCAAACAGGTGACGAGGTATTAGATTACCGTCTGGCACAGCATCGTTATCAGGGTTGTCATATTGAGACAGAGGATGGAGGCGACCATAGTTTTGTGGACTATCAGCGACATTTGCCAGCAAATATGGAATTTTTACTTAACGCGCATAAAAACTAATAACTGAAAAAGTACTCTTAAATAATGAGCAACTATAACGCAGAAGATATTGAAGTACTCACGGGGCTAGATCCAGTCAAGAAACGTCCCGGTATGTATACGGACACCAGTCGCCCTAATCATTTGGCTCAAGAGGTTATCGACAACAGTGTTGATGAGGCCTTGGCCGGTCATGCGCGCCGTGTGGATGTCACTCTGCATAAAGATGGCTCACTGTCTGTCTGTGACGATGGTCGCGGTATGCCGGTAGATATCCATCCAGAACAGGGTTTGCCTGGGGTAGAGGTTATTCTTTCTACATTACATGCGGGCGGAAAATTCTCTAATAACAATTACCAGTTTTCTGGCGGTCTTCATGGTGTAGGTGTATCCGTAGTTAACGCCCTATCCGACCGGTTGGATGTCACTGTAAAGCGCGGCGGCAAGATTCATCAAATACAGTTTGCCAACGGCGATAAGACCTCTGACTTAAAACTAATAGATACCTGTGGTCAGCGTAATACAGGCACAATTTTGCGTTTCTGGCCTAATCCGGAATATTTTGATTCGGTTAAATTTAGCGTTTCAAGACTTCGCCATGTGTTAAGAGCTAAGGCAGTGCTATGCAGTGGCCTTACCATGAGCTTTTATGATGAAAATACCAGCGAAAGCTTAGAGTGGTATTACGAGGACGGCCTAAAAGATTATATTGCAGATGCCTTGCATGGTTGGGAAGTATTACCCCTAGAGCCCTTTATCGGTGCATTTTCCGCAGAAAATGAAGCGGTGGACTGGGCGGTGCAATGGCTTCCTGATGGCGGCGAAGTCGTTCAAGAAAGTTATGTTAATTTAATTCCAACGCCACAGGGCGGAACCCATGTTAATGGATTGCGTACCGGCCTTTTAGAAGCCATGCGAGAATTTTGTGAATTTCGCAATCTTCTGCCCCGAGGTGTCAAGCTTACGCCAGATGATATCTGGGATCGCTGTAGTTTTGTGTTGTCATCAAAAATGGCGGATCCACAGTTCTCCGGACAAACCAAAGATCGTTTATCTTCACGAGAAGTCGCGGCATTTATTACCGGCGTGATTAAAGATGCCTTCAGTTTATGGCTTAACCAGCATACCGAAGAAGCAGAAAGACTTGCTGAACTCTGTATTTTGCATGCTCAACGACGGATGCGTGCCAGCAAGAAAGTGGTGCGCAAAAAGATTACACAGGGACCAGCACTGCCGGGTAAATTAGCGGATTGCTCTAGCGACGAGCCCGAACAGTGTGAAATATTTTTGGTTGAGGGTGATTCGGCGGGGGGGTCTGCTAAGCAGGCGCGCAATCGAGAAAATCAGGCAATCATGCCATTGCGTGGCAAGATACTTAATACTTGGGAAGTGGAATCTCAGGAGATTCTTGGTTCTCAAGAGGTACATGATATCTCTGTCGCTTTGGGGGTGGACCCCGGGCTAGAGGCTGTAGAGGATTTACGTTATCACAAGGTGTGTATTCTTGCCGATGCGGATTCCGATGGACTGCATATTGCCACCCTGCTCTGCGCGCTATTTGTACGTCACTTTCGCCCACTGGTCGCCAGTGGTCATGTGTATGTGGCCATGCCGCCCCTGTTTAGAATTGATGTGGGTAAAGAGGTGTATTACGCGCTTGATGAAGCCGAGAGGCAGAGCATCCTCGATCGAATAGAGTCCGAAGGAAAACGCGGCAAGGTGAATGTTCAGCGCTTTAAAGGTTTGGGTGAAATGAATCCACCTCAGCTACGAGAGACCACTATGGATCCCGATACAAGACGTCTAGTACAGCTGACCCTAGAGCCGGGCGACGATACTAATTCAGTGCTTGATATGTTGTTGGCAAAAAAGCGCTCGCCAGACAGACGTCAATGGTTAGAAACCAAGGGTAATTTGGCCGATACCGGCAATCTGTAAACAGAATATGACAAAGGAAGGGTAATGAACGATACAGTAACCTTTAATGATCAGGGGCAAGAGAGCCGATCACTGAGTAGCTACACCGAGCAGGCATACCTTGATTATTCAATGTATGTGATTCTCGATCGCGCCCTGCCGCATATTGGCGACGGTCTTAAGCCAGTGCAACGACGCATTGTTTACGCCATGAGTGAGTTAGGCTTAAAAGCCACGGCTAAATATAAGAAATCAGCCAGAACTGTGGGTGATGTGATTGGTAAATTCCATCCCCATGGTGACAGTGCCGCCTATGAAGCTATGGTTTTGATGGCGCAGCCTTTTTCCTATCGTTATCCGCTAGTGGATGGTCAGGGCAACTGGGGTTCTCAAGACGATCCTAAGTCTTTCGCCGCAATGCGTTATACCGAATCTAAACTCTCAAAATATGCAGAATTATTACTGGCTGAATTAGGTCAGGGTACCAGTAACTGGCGCCCCAATTTTGACGCCTCCCTAGAAGAACCCGAGATATTACCCGCCCGTGTGCCGAGTATTTTACTTAATGGTACAACCGGTATTGCTGTGGGTATGGCGACAGATATCCCGCCGCATAATCTCAATGAGGTGGTTAGTGCTACCTTACATTTACTGGATAACCCCAAGGCGGATATCCCCGAGCTCATGAACTTTATTAAAGCGCCCGATTTTCCGACGGACGCGGAAATTATCACGCCTAAAGCCGATATTCAGGCATTTTATGAAACCGGTCGCGGCTCGGTAAAGATGCGCGCTGTATGGAATAAAGAAGATGGTGATGTGATTGTTACTGCACTGCCATTTCAATCATCGGGTTCCAAGGTGTTGGAGCAAATTGCTACCCAGATGCGCAATAAAAAATTGCCTATGGTGGCCGATCTTCGCGACGAATCAGACCATGAAAACCCAACACGCTTGGTGATCACGCCAAAATCCAATCGCGTGGATTTAGCAATTTTAATGGATCATCTATTCGCAACGACGGATTTAGAGCGTAGCTACAGAATTAATCTCAATATTATTGGGGTCGATGGTAAGCCGGCGGTAATGAATTTAAAGCGTATTTTAAAAGAATGGTTAAGCTTTAGAATTGATGTAACTCGCCGCCGTTTGGATTACAGGCTACAAAAAGTTGAAAAGCGGCTGCACCTATTAGACGGCTTGTTAATTGCCTTTTTGAATATTGATGATGTCATTCATATTATTCGTACCGAGGACCACCCAAAGCCTGCATTGATGCAAAAATATGGGCTGTCCGACCTGCAAGCAGACTATATTCTTGATACTAAATTACGTCAGTTGGCGCGTTTAGAAGAAGTTAGAATTCGTGCTGAGCAAGAAGAGTTGGCAAAAGAAAAATCCGAACTAGAATTATTGCTAAGTTCGGATGCTCGACTCAAAACCCTGGTCAAGAAAGAGCTAAAAGCCAGTGCCGATGAATACGGTGATGAGCGTCGCTCAGCATTAACAGAGCGCACTGAAGCTCAGGCCTTTAGCGAGAAAGATTTACTGACCGCAGAGCCTGTGACCGTTGTGCTATCGGATAAGGGTTGGCTTAGAGCCGCCAAGGGCCATGATATTGACCCTACTAGCTTAAACTATAAGGCAGGGGATAAATTCCTATCCTCCGCTCTGGGTCGTAGTAACCAGAATGTATTCCTTCAAGACACTACCGGTCGGTTTTATGCGCTCTCGGCCCATACATTGCCCTCGGCACGAGGTCAGGGAGAACCGGCTACGGGTAGGCTCAACCCACCCTCAGGTTCGTTATTCACGCATTTGGTAATGGGCGATGATTCACAAAAGATTCTGTTAGGTACAGATGCGGGTTATGGCTTTGTGGCTAAAATTGGCGATCTATTTACCAAGAATAAAGCCGGTAAAGCCGTGGTATCCATTCCAAAAGGCGGAAAAATACTGAGTCCCAAATTAGTTTCCGACGAGAACCTGCTGATTGCGGCAGTCAGTAATGAGGGTAGACTTCTTGCCTTCCCGCTGAGTGATTTACCTGAGTTATCCAGAGGTAAGGGTAATAAAATTATTAATGTTCCGAGCTCCAGATTACAGGCTCGTGAAGAGTTTGTGGTCGACTTTGCAGTGATTCCAGAGGGCGGTTCTCTGGTGGTTCACTCGGGTAAGCGTTATCTGGTGATGAAGTCTAAAGACTTAGAGCATTATCGGGGTGAGCGCGGACGCCGCGGGCATAAACTGCCCCGTGGATTCCAAAAAGTGGATCGCTTAAAAGCAGAGTAAAGAACAAAATATTAAGATTTTTTTAATAGCTGCACGGCGCGAGTTATTTGGTTGTCGTTACTGCCAGGTTGTTGCTCTACTTGCTCGATAATAATATCCGGCTCAATTCCCTGCCCATGGATAAATCGCCCACTTGGAGTTAAATAATGCGCCGTGGTTAATTTTATACCTCGTCCATCGCCGAGGGGAATAACCGACTGCACCGAGCCTTTACCAAAACTTTGTGTGCCTATGATGGTTGCGCGCTCTTGATCCTGAAGTGCGCCTGCGACTATTTCTGAGGCTGAGGCGCTACCGCCATTTATCAGTACCACTATCGGAGCGCCATTAATTAGGTCGCCATAGGTGGCATAGTATTGCTGATTCGCTCTGGGTTTACGACCCTCGGTATACAATAAAAGACCCTGGTCAATAAGGCTATCAGCCACTTCAACTGAAACCGGCATTAGACCCCCAGGGTTATTTCTAAGGTCTAATACTAGACCCTCAAGAGGTTCTTCGTTTTGCAATTTATTAATAGCAGAAATAAATTCTTGGCTGGTTTCGGCCTGAAAGGTTGAGATACGGATATAGCCTATACCCTCATCAAGTATTAGGCTGCGCACCGAACTCTTTGCCGGTTCCTCACGCTGAAGATTAAATTCTAGATGTTGTAACGGGTCTCTAACAACGCCCAGAATAATCTCTGATCCCTGTGCCCCACGCAATGTTTGTATGACCTCGTCTAAGGCCATATCTGTGGTTGGTTGGTAGTCAATGGAAGTAATCTTATCGCCCGTCTGAATGCCGGCTTTCCTTGCTGGGCTGCCGTCGAGGGTTGCGATAACTTCCACTGCACCCTGATTAATATTGATATCAATCCCCAAGCCGCCAGGATCGCCGGATGTTTTCCCCTGCAGCGCTTCATAATCATCTTTATCGAGATAGGTGGAATGAGGATCCAAATTGTTAAGCAGATCTTCGATAGAACTTTCGGCTAGCTGGGTATCTGAGGGCACCTCTACATATTCTGCGCGCACCTTATCTAATACCGCCGAAAATAGCTGTTCCTCGTTGGCATTTTCTGGCGTATCGATGTTGGCCAGCCCACTGACAGAGCAGAGACATAAGATAATTGCAAAAAAAGCGGTATGGATTTTATTGGGTAACTTCATAGTCATTATACGCTTAGGGTTCCGTTAGCGTTTACTCAGCCAAATTCTAGGATTCACGGGCTTACCATTCTCTCGTACCTCAAAGTATAGTGCAGTATGGGTTAAGCCGCCTGTATTACCTGCGCGCGCGACAATTTCTCCACTTTGAACCCAGTCACCTGTTTCTCTTAGTAATTCATTGTTATGGGCATAAAGCGTCATATAACCGTCGCCATGGTCAATGATTACCAATAAACCAAACCCTCTTAGATAGTCGGAAAAAACCACACGTCCATGGTGTACCGATTGAATATTAGCGCCCTCTTTAGCGCTAACAAGCCAGCCTTGCCAGCGTAAATATTCACTGCGTTTACTTCCATAGCTGGCGGTTAGTTTGCCGCGCACTGGCCAATTAAGTTTACCCTTGCTCAGTACAAAAGAGGGATAATCTTGCGCGGGAGCAATGGCTTTAGCCGCTTTTTCGACTGTCTGGATGACGGTTTCGAGTTCATCCCGTTGTTTCTTGTATTGATTGAGTTGATTATTATTAGATAGCAGCGACTTGCTTAGTTTTTTGAGTGTTGTTTTGCGCTTGCTCAGGTTGCCCGCAAGTTTCTGCTTGTCTTGCTCTAGCTCTTTTCTTGAGCCAGCCAGCGATTGTTTAATGGATTGAATCTTCGAAAGGGTTATTTTTAAGCTTTCAATATCCGCAGTGAACTGATCGATTTTCTTAGATCGAGCCTCTAAAAGGTAGTCATAATATTTCAGTATTCTGGATAGCTGTTCAGGATTTTCTTGGTTGAGTAGTAATTTTACCGGTTCTTCATTACCTGTTTTATAGGCCGCTTGTATTTGTTTGGCAATTGTCGAGCGTTGGTTTTCGATTCGCTGTTCAAGATTGTTTTTCTTACTTGTGAGTAGCGATAAATTGCGCTCATTTTCCGTTATTTTTTTGCCAATATTACGATTTTTTTTATTGAGATCTCTAATGTCTCGTTCGATTGTTTCAAGCTGCTGCTGCAGAGAGTTTTTTTCTTTGCGCTGGTTGCGCAATTTTTTCTCAAGGCTAGAGATGCTGGTTTTTAGCTGTTTAAGTTCTTTTTTCTGATGATTATCAGCCGAGGCGCCAAGGCTAAATCCCAGGCAAATAAAAGTCGCAAGCAGAACACTCCAGATAGGTATGCGAGATGCTAATAGCCTATCTGAAGCAAGCTTGTGCATTAGATAATAAGTGATCGGCCAGACATTTCGGCGGGCTTTTCTAGCCCCATCATATCCAAAATAGTTGGCGCTATATCAGCTAGAGAGCCACCAGAATCAAGAGAAATCTGACGTGGTCCTGCATAAACTAGCGGGACTGGTAATGTGGTATGTTGAGTATGGGGCTGATTGCTAACCTCGTCGAACATCTCTTCAACATTGCCATGGTCGGCGGTAATGAGTACCTCTCCGTCCTGCTTTGCCGCAGCTTCTATAACTCGCTGAAGGCAGGTATCTATAGTTTCAACGGCTTTAACAGAGGCATCAAAGTTGCCGGTATGACCCACTTGATCGCAATTGGCATAGTTACAGATAATGGTATCAAAACGCCCAGAATCAATAGCTTCAACCAGTTTTTCTGTTACCTCAAAGGCGCTCATTTCTGGCTTTTGATCATAGGTTTCTACATCTGGCGATGGAATAAGTGTACGTTCTTCGCCGTCATAGAGGGCTTCGCGACCCCCACTAAAGAAAAACGTCACATGGGCGTATTTCTCAGTTTCGGCAATACGTAATTGCTGTTTGCCTTGGTTGGAGAGAAATTCCCCAAGTGAATTTACCAACTTTTCTGGCGGGTAGGCGCAGGGTAAGTCCAGTGTAGCTTCATACTCAGTGGTCATAACAAAGCTGGATAAGTTGACCACTTTGTGTCGCTCGAAACCGTCAAACTGTTCGTCAACCAAGGCGTGGGTGATTTCACGGGCGCGGTCAGGGCGAAAGTTCATAGAAATGATGGCATCGCCGTCTTCAATGGCGATAGCGGTTTCTCCTGGCGCAATAATTGCCGTTGCTTGAACAAATTCGTCATTTTCATCGCGACTGTAGGCAGCTTCTAAGCCTTCCACAGCAGTGGCGGCTGTATGGCTGGCATGACCTTCGATCATTAGACGATAGGCCTGTTCAACTCGATCCCAGCGATTGTCACGGTCCATAGAGAAGAAACGGCCAATTATGGTGGCTATTTTACCTGTGCCTAGCTTTTCGCACAGGGCCTGTGTTTTTTCTAATGAGGGCTTAGCACTTCGCGGCGGGCAGTCGCGGCCATCAAGAGAGGCATGAATATAAACTTTATTGGCGCCGCGTTGAACGGCCATTTCAAGCATGGCATTGATATGGTCTTCATGGCTGTGAACTCCGCCCGGAGAAAGCAGGCCAACAATGTGAACAGCTTTATCATTGGCTATAGCGCCATCAATGGCATCGCAAAATACGGGATTAGTGAAGAAGTCGCCGTCGGCAATCGCTTTATTGATGCGCGTAAAGTTTTGATACACCACGCGCCCAGCGCCTAATGTCATGTGGCCAACTTCCGAGTTGCCCATCTGTCCATCGGGTAATCCTACGGCCAAACCTGAGGTGCTAATTAATGTTTTGGGATTGTTTTCCCATAAATTACGCCAGTAGGGGGCGTTAGCAGCAGAGATCGCGTTGTATTTCCCGCTATCACTGTAGCCAAATCCGTCGACAATAATTAATACTTTTGGTGATTTTTTGGAGCTCATAATCTTTTTACGCACAGAATGAATATAGGGTTAATTTTAAAGCGTTGTGGATGCTTTCGCTATGCCGATCGTTAAATATTACTGATTTTCGAGTATTTCCCAGCGTTCATAGCATTGGCTTAGCTTTTTTTGCAGTTCTGATAGCCGATTTTCTGTTTTTTGAACCTGATCACGTGCGCTTTTAAAGAAGTCGGGGTCACTCATTAGCTGTGAGATCTCGGCAATGTCTATTTCAAGCTTTTCGATTTGGCCTGGTAATGCGTCTAATTCACGCTGATCCTTATAGGACATTTTAGCGGTTTTTTTCTTATTTCGGGTATCAGTTTTTTTCGGCTTACTGCTCTGGTTTAATTGCTGAGTGCGCTGGCGCAACCAATCGTTATAGCCGCCCACATAGCTGTTGAATGCACCATTGCCCTCGAAGGCTAGGGTGCTGGTGACTACATTGTTAATAAAGGCACGATCGTGACTAACTAGGATAATAGTACCCTTGTAGTCAATGAGTAGCTCCTCCAATAGATCTAGGGTGTCAATATCTAGATCATTGGTCGGCTCATCAAGAATTAGCATGTTGGATGGCTGGGTGAATAGCTTAGCCAAAAGCAGGCGATTACGCTCTCCGCCAGAGAGTACTTTAACCGGTTGACGACAGCGCTCTGGCGCAAATAGAAAATCACGTAAATAGCTGACAACGTGTCGCGATTTACCGCCAACGTCTATCATATCACGGCCACCAGACACATTATCCTGTACTGTTTTTTCTTCATTCAGAGCGCTTCTGTACTGATCAAAGTAGGCAATATTGAGGTTGGTGCCTATGTTAATTTTACCTGTGCTGGGTGCAAGTTCACCCTGAAGTAATTTTATAAGTGTGGTTTTACCTGAGCCATTGCCACCAATAAGGCCAATTTTGTCGCCGCGCTGAATCAATGTGGAAAAGCCTTTTACAACGGCTTTTTGCTCTGGGTCGCCCTCGAATACAAAATTAATATCTCTGGCTTCAACTACGATTTTCCCCGATTTTTCTGCCTGCACAACGTTGAGCTTGGCTTTGCCCTGATGCTTGCGTCGCTCTGAAAGTTCAACTCGCATAGCTTCAAGTGCACGCACGCGTCCCTCATTGCGGGTTCGGCGAGCTTTAATGCCCTCTCGAATCCATGCCTCTTCCTGTGAAAGCCGCTTATCAAATAGCGCATTATGCTTATCTTCAGTTTCAAGCATATCTTTTTTGCGCTTGAGGTAAGTGTTGTAATTACAGTTAAATTCCATCACTTTGCCGCGATCTATTTCAATAAATCGGGTAGCCAGATTATCCATAAACTCGCGGTCATGGCTTATAAATAATAGCGCAGCTTCCCACTTCTTAAGAAAGGACTCAAGCCACTGTATAGCCTCAATGTCTAAGTGGTTGGTAGGCTCATCGAGAATAAGTAAATCTGGGTCGCTAACCAGCGCGCGAGCCAATAGCACCCGTCGCTTGTAGCCACCAGAAAGATCGGCAATATCAGTGTTAGCATTAAGTCCCATCTTGGTGATAATCGCATCGACTCTTGAGTTCACATCCCAGCCACCTACCTGGTCAAGCTCTTCCTGACAGGCCTCGAGTTCCGCCATATTTTTCTTGGTTGGCTGAGTGGCTACTTCTGCACTCAGTCGGTAATAGCTTTGAGCTAATGCGCCCTCCTTGCCAAGGCCGTTGGCGATTACCTCGTAAACGCTTCCCTGAGTATCTGTGGGTACAGCCTGTTCTAACTGGGCTATTTTGACGCCATCAGTGGTTTTTACTAGTCCATCATCAGGGATAATTTTCCCCGTTAAAATATTTAGTAATGTGGATTTTCCGGCGCCATTGCGACCGATAAGACAGACGCGTTCACCACGCTCAATTGACAGACTTATGCCATCAATAAGAGCAGGTTGTCCGTAGCTTAAATAGATATCTTGTAAGGTAACTAGTGCCATAGCGGGTTGTCGATTATTTCCCTAGTGGTTTGATCATAAGAATTAACTTTGGCAACAGTGTCATCGATCCCAGAAGCGCGGCAATCATTGCTACGCTGGTCAGTAATCCAAAGTAGATGGAAGGAATAAAATTAGAAAGGGTTAAAACGGAAAACCCAATAATAATAGTTATTGCGGTATAAAACAGCGCCTGCCCGATACTATTATGAGCACGATGCATGGTGGCGATGTAGTCGCCATCTTTCGAAAATTCGCGTTTAAATCGAGTGATATAGTGGATGCTGTGATCCACACCAATCCCCACAGTAATTGCGGCAATGGTGATAGTCATCATATCGAGAGGTATCTTCAGTAAACCCATCCCACCCAATACCACGGCGGCGGCAAGAAAATTAGGAATAACAGCGATAAACGAAAGTTTAAGTGATCTAAATAGCACTAAAAACATTAGCATAATGCCAATAAATACTGCGCCTATAGTCATTATCTGTGATTTAAATAGACTTTGAAGCATATTGTTATAAAGCACTAATAGGCCGGTAAAACGAATATTCTCTTCTGCGATACCGACTTCATTAATTGCAAATTGTTTAATTTTAGCGAGTAATTCAGCGCGTTTTAGCCCAGCGGTTTCCATAGCTCTTAATTGAATGCGCGTCTCATCAAGCTCTTCAATTAGATAAGGTGCTACTAGTTGCTGATAGATCTCTGGGCTTAGGCTTTGTCGCATAAATGCAATTTCAAAGTCATTGAGTTTATGCCCCATAAGATCGGCGGCTACCTGGTCGAGCTGAACCAGCGAGCTTACTTTGCCAATCTCTGGCTGAGCATCAAGGTATTGGGTTAATTTTGCCAGTTCCGCTAATCCGGTTGATGAAAACCAATAGCTTTCTTGATTTGAGCTGGACGAAATCTCAGTTTCAAAACCCTCATACTCATCAAGATCTTCGTATTCATCAAAATCCTCATACTCATCAAGGCCCTCGTAGTCGTCAAAATCAGCATCGTTTTCATTAATAATGACGACAGGTGGAGCGTAAGCAGGAGCCTGCAAGATAATATCCAGTGGTGTGGTGCCACCCAGGGCTGTATCTATAACTTCCATACCGCGATAAATTTCAGTATCACTCTTAAAGTAATCAATAAAACGATTGTCGACTTCAAGGCGTGAAATCCCTAGAGCGGACAGCAATGCTAGCGCTAGGGCAAATAGTAAAACAAGGGAGCCACGCTGCTGGGTAAACTGGGCAAATTGCGCAGTAATGACACCGCTGCGGTCTTTTTTGGCGGTATTTTTATCCTTGCCAAGGATCATCATGCCCGCAGGCAAGATAATAAATGAAACGCCTAGGGCGATAATAATTCCCAGAGTCATCATCCAGCCAAAATCAATCACAGGGCGAATATTACTCACCACGAGAGAGCTAAAGGCGACGATGGTTGTAAGCACTGTGTATAGGCAGGGCTTAGCCATCGACTGAACGGTCTCTGTGACAAGCATGCGCTGCTCAGCTTTTGGCTTGGTGGCAAAAAGCTCTCGATAGCGGACGATTAGGTGGATGGTTAGTGCTAGGGTAATGATTAACAAAAGTGATACAAAGTTTGATGAAATAACAGTCAGCCGCCAATCTAACCAACTGAGTAATCCAAGCACAATAATGAGACACAGGGCGCAGGTTGCTACAGGTAAAATAACCCAGCGTATTGAGCGAAAAATAAAGCTCAGTGTGGCGATCATGAACACTAGAATACCAATGCCAAAAACAGCAAGGTCACTTTTGATAAAGTCCACCATATCCGCGGTGATCATATCTGGACCCCCGAGATAGATGGTTGCCTGATCACGATACTGATCCATTAGGTTGCGAACCTCGGCGACGCGCTGGTGATCCTCTGCGGTCTTAGCTGTGCGGTAATCAAGGAATTCCTGACTAATTGACGCTAACACCAGCTGTTGTTGGCTGTTGAGACCTTCTGTATCGCGAATTAATCGGAGATTATCGCGCTGGCTCACTAACTCTAAATACTGCGAGTCGAGACTTAATTTAGCAATAATACCGGTGGTCTTGCCGTCAGCACTGAGCAACATATCTTTATAGATAGGGCTAGTTAGGAATTCTTGCTTTGCTAGCTGCTTATCAACCCCCTCAGATAGCACTGTATTGAGTGGGTTTTCTAAATCACCTACAGTAATTTTTGGGCTGTATAGCAGTGGGGCATCAAGGAGCGATAGCGTGGAATCTACCCCTTTAATATTATTTAGATTTTTTGAAATAGAGCTAAGGGTTTCTAGGTTTTTGTCATCTAGAAGCTCGCCGAACTTGGGTGAAAAGGTAACAATTAAAAAATCATCACTACCGTAGCGTTTAGATACCTCGCGAAAAAAATTGAGATCTTCATCATATTCCAAGGTTAAAGAGTCTGCAGAGGCATCTAATTTAAAATTAGGTAAACCCATGCCCATCAATAGTGTGACGGCCAAAACAAAGGCGATGGCCTGCCAGGGGCGATCGATAATTATTCGCTGGTAAAACACTAGCAAAGCTTGGGTCATGCCAGAGTTATCCTTATTAAAAGTTCAGGTGCACATTATGAAGCTATAGTTGCTAAGGTGAAAGCTTAAAAGTCAGTCTATGACTAATCTACACTTAGAGTAGCAGGGTTTATCAAAGTAAAAATCAAAAGGAGGGTTAAATTATATGGCAATTAAAAATGCATTCTATGCGCAATCTGGGGGTGTTACATCGGTTATTAATGCCTCTGCCTGCGGTGTAATTGAGGCTTGCAGGAAATATAGTGACAAAATTGGCACGCTGTATGCGGGTCAAAATGGTATTATCGGCGCTCTGAAAGAAGAGCTTATCGATACCAATGAAGAGTCTGACCAAGTAATCTCGGATCTGCGTTATATACCAGGCGGGGCCTTTGGTTCCTGTCGCTACAAAATGAAAAATATTAACGAAAACCCTCTGGAGTACGAGCGTCTAATCGATGTTTTTAAGGCGCATAATATAGGGTACTTTTTTTATAATGGCGGGGGTGATTCAGCAGATACATGCCTAAAGGTATCACAGATTTCAAAAACCATGGGCTACCCTATTCAAGCGATTCATATCCCTAAAACCATTGATAACGATCTACCCTTTACCGATTGCTCACCGGGCTTTGGCTCTGTGGCTAAGTATGTTGCCACATCGACCCTAGAGGCTGGTTTGGATATTGCCGCTATGTCGGCTACCTCAACCAAAGTTTTTATTCTTGAAGTGATGGGTAGGCATGCGGGTTGGATTGCCGCAGCCAGTGGTCTCGCTGCGCAGAAATTGGATCAGCCGCCGCATATGATTTTGTTTCCTGAGGTGGCTTTTGAGCGCGATCGATTTATTGATCAGGTTAAAAAAACCGTTGAGTCCAGTGGCTACTGCGTGGTGGTAGCATCTGAGGGCGTGACCTATGCGGACGGGGGGCTTTTGTCAGGTTCGTTGGTGGAAGATGCCTTTGGGCATAAACAACTTGGCGGTGTGGCCCCTGCGTTGTGCAGTATGATCAAGAATACTCTAGGTTATAAATACCACTATGCCGTGGCGGATTATTTGCAGCGTTCAGCGCGACATCTAGCCTCTAGAACCGATGTTGAGCAGGCCTATGCTGTGGGTCATATTGCGGTGGAAAAAGCCCTAGAGGGAAAAAATGCCATTATGATCAGTATTCAGCGGACCAAGAGTGAAAACTACAGCTGGACTTTGGGTGAAGTGGCCTTAGATAGGGTGGCCAATCAGGAAAAACCTATGCCGAAATCATTTATTAGTGAAAACGGCTTTGGGATTACCCAAAAGGCACGGGATTATTTATTGCCGCTTATTAATGGTGAGGATTACCCACCCTTTAAGAATGGAATTCCCGCATATGCAGAATTACAAAATAAGTTAATTGCCAAACGCTGCGAGCAATGGACACTATCCTAGTGGTTAATTTATTGTTCTAATAGAGTTTTGACTTATATTGGATAGAATATGCATCTGCATTTTTTAGGTATCTGCGGGACATTTATGGGCAGTTTGGCCCAATTGGCTAAATCAGCAGGCCATCAGGTGTCTGGCTGTGATGCCAATGTTTATCCTCCCATGAGCACCCAGCTTGAGAAATCAGGCATTGAGCTAATACAGGGTTTTGATCCTGCCCAGTTGCAGCCTGCACCAGACCTCATTGTGGTGGGTAATGCACTGTCTCGTGGTAACCCCTGCGTAGAATATATGCTCGAGCAAAAATTACCATTTACCTCTGGCCCCCAATGGTTAGGCGACAATATTTTAAAAGACCGGCATGTTATTTCGATTGCCGGCACTCATGGCAAAACATCCACAACCAGTATGCTGGCTAAAATTCTCGATTATGCCAATTATCAAACGGGCTATTTGATTGGGGGTGTACCGCAAGACTTTGGCGTTTCCGCAAAACTTGGGGCAACAGCACCTGATGGTAATCAATACTTTGTTATTGAGGCTGATGAATATGACACCGCTTTTTTTGATAAGCGCTCTAAGTTTGTTCATTACCACAGCAATAGCCTAGTTATTAATAATCTAGAATTTGATCATGCCGATATTTTTGACGATCTAGCGGCTATTCAGCGTCAGTTCCATCACTGTGTCCGCACTATTCCTAGTAGTGGCTCGATAATTTATCCCGTGGATAATTCTGCAGTTTCTGCGGTTATTGAGCAGGGTTGTTGGAGCCAAAAGCAAACCTTTGGCTCCAATCAGGCCGATTGGCAGTACCAGCTTATGGCCGATGATGGTTCTCAATTTATACTGGTGAACAATGCGACAGGCGAGCGTGGCTCTGTTAATTGGAATCAACTAGGGCTGCATAATGTATGTAACGCAATGGCCGCTACGGTTGCCGCCTGTCAGGTGGGGGTCAGCGTTCAGCAGGCCTGCCAAGCACTGTCTGAATTTGTTGGCATCAAGCGGCGAATGGAAGCTATTTATAGCGACCAGCAATTAACCATTTACGATGATTTTGCACATCATCCTACAGCGATTAAAACCACTCTTGATGGATTAAGAGCAAAAGTTGGGGATGCTCAAATATTGGCGGTAGTAGAGCCAAGATCAGCGACCATGAGATTAGGTATTCATCAGCAGGTATTAGGTTCATCGGTTGAGATGGCGGATAGAGTTTTTTGGTATCAAAATGCCAGTGTAGATTGGGATCTTTCCCAAGTAGCTGAGCAAACTCTTTCCACTGCTTCAGTTAGCATGGATATCGAAGATTTAATTAATCAGGTTGAAAAAACCATTGTCGATAATCAGGCCGCCAATAAAGTCACCCATGTGGTTATTATGAGTAATGGCGGATTTGAGGGCTTCCATCAGCTTTTGGTTGATAAGTTTAAGTAATTACTGGCTACTTAATAAAAACGTTACCGGGCCATCATTACAGAGTGATACCTGCATATCGGCACCAAATTCACCGCTTGCGACCCTACCTTGGCACTCTATTTGGGCTTGCTTTAAAAAGTAATCATAAAGTGCCTCTGCCGGCTCAGGGGGTGCGGCTGAGGAGAAGCTGGGACGCATGCCTTTTTTAGTATCTGCGGCAAGAGTGAATTGCGAGACCACCAGAAGGCCGCCACCAATATCATTTAGTGATAGATTCATTTTGCCGAGCTCATCATTAAAGATTCGGTAGTTTAAAATTTTTTTTAAAAGCTGATCGGCATTATCTTGGTCATCGTTTTTTTCGACTCCCAGTAAAAGTAAAATCCCCTGATCAATATTACCCTGCGGCCTATTTTCAATGGCAACTGATGCGGATGAAACGCGCTGAATAAGTCCGAGCATGAGAATATTCCTTATTGGGGCAAAGCTACTTGATTAGGTTGCCATAGAGTCAAAATCAACGCAATTTAAACGTTAATGATAAAGAAGGCGGTAGAGTATATTTTTAATATCGATGCTTGTTTCAATGGTTAAGCGCTAATCACTAGGTTTCGTCCCATTTGTTTTGCTTGATAGACACAGTTTTCAGCAGAGGATAAAAGGTTGTCTAAATCACTATTGCGAGCCATGGAGGTAACTCCCAAGCTTAGGGTTAACTCTATGTTGGCGCCGTTAGATTCCAGATTTGTTTCAGAGGCCTTTTTTCGTAGCCTCTCGGCTATTGTGGTAGCTATATCTTGAGCCACATTGGGTAGCAGCATAATTAATTGATTGCCGCTCCACCTTCCGGCTATGTCTTCCCTGCGAAGCTCTTGAGTAAGAAGCTGCCCCATTTTTGTTAATGCCAAGTCTCCAATTTTTCTACCATGATGGTCATTGATCGACTTGCAATGGTCTAGATCTGCCAAAATAATTGAAAAGTTGCGGTTTTCGGCGGTAAATCTTTGAGACCAGTACTCTAATTTTTCTTCGAGAAAATAACGGTTGGGAAGTTGAGTTAAAAAATCTTGAGTAGCGAGATTTTTGTCATCGGAATCATCTTGCCTAAGAAGAGCGAATCGAGTGTTTTCAATGGTCATGGATATGGATGTAAGCAGTCCATAGGAAAATAAGAAACGCATAATTAAAGTGCCGTCATAGGCTATTAATGCAGAATTTGAGAGGCCGCTAATCAGAATAATAATAGCTATAGAATAGAGCCCAGTAATGATCATTAGGCTTGAATAATGCCCCAGTAGCATAGCGAAGGCTGGCAAGGTCAGCACACACCATAGCGCTGAAATTTGATGATCAGATACAACTATTAAGAAGAGCATGCCGGCCGCTAGGCTACTAAGAAAAATATTGGCTGCTAATTTATAGCATTGGAAAATACAAAAAATGGTTAAGGCGCAGGATATTAAGCTCGTTACGACTATGTAGAAAATAACCTGTGTACTTTGCTCTTGGTAGCAAAAATAAATCGCACATGAGATCGCGATTAACTGATGAGCCACCAGGCAGAAAAGCAAAAAATAGCGTTGAGTTTTTTGTAAGCTGTCCATGCAGACTATCCCCAGCATTTATTATGCTTAGGATAGTCTACTCTTGGGCAGATTTTTGTTTTGTTAATGAATTACTTAGGAGCGCGCTTGCGTAGATTTTCGGTAAGTAATTTTTTGCGCAATCGAATACTGATTGGCGTCACTTCAACCAGCTCATCATCTTCAATAAATTCTAGTGCTTGCTCAAGGGTATGCTTGATCGGCGGCACCAGCGTTAGTGCTTCATCGGTACCGGATGCACGAACATTGGTCAGCTGCTTGCCTTTAATGGGGTTGACCACAAGATCGTTACCACGACTGTGAATGCCAACAATCTGACCTTCATAAACGTCAATCGCATGGCCTAGGAATAAACGACCACGGGCTTGAATGTTAAATAGCGCGAAAGCGGCCGTCTTGCCTTTAACCATACTTACCAAAGCACCATTTTGACGGCTGTGGGTTTCACCCTCTTTTAATGGACCGTAATGATCAAAGACGCTAGTCATGATGCCTGAGCCAGAGGTCAGGGTTAGAAAGGCACCACGGAAGCCAATCAGTCCGCGAGATGGGATCATGAATTCAAGACGCACACGTCCTTTTCCATCGGGCTCCATATTGGTCATTTCACCTTTACGAATACCCAACTCTTCCATAACCGAACCCTGATGCTGCTCTTCCACATCAATAACAACCTGCTCATAGGGCTCTTGAACACTGCCGTCAACAATTTTGGTCACTACCTCTGGACGAGAAACACCCATCTCAAAACCTTCGCGGCGCATAGTCTCAATAAGCACTGAGAGGTGAAGCTCGCCACGACCTGAAACAATAAATTTATCTGGAGAGTCGCCCTGCTTTACACGCAGTGCCACGTTGTGAATCAACTCTTGATCAAGACGATCTTTAATATTTCTGGTAGTTACATACTTGCCTTCTAGGCCAGCAAAAGGTGAGTTGTTAACAATAAAGGTCATGCTTACTGTGGGCTCATCAACGCTGAGTGCTGGCAGAGCTTCAATAGTTTCTGGATCGCACAGCGTGTCGGAGATACCAAGTCCGTCGATACCATTAATACAAACGATATCGCCAGCTTCAGCTAATTCTGTTTCTACCTGCTCAAGACCTAGATAGCCCTTCACATTTAAAACCTTTCCTTTACGCTCACTTCCGTCTGCGGCTTTTACCACTACCTGCTGGCCTGGTTTTAACTTGCCTCGGGTGATTCGGCCAACACCAATAACACCAACATAGCTGTCATAGGCTAGCGCTGAAATCTGCATTTGGAATGCACCGTTAATATCAACTTTAGGGGATGGCACATCTGCAACGATCATTTCGTAGAGAGGTGTCATGTCTTCCGCCATGTTATCAACATCAGTTCCAGCAATACCGTTCAAAGCTGAGGCATAAATAACGGGGAAGTCCAACTGTTCATCGGTAGCGCCAAGGCTGTCAAATAGATCAAAAACCTGATCCATTACCCAGTCTGGGCGAGCACCAGGGCGATCTACCTTGTTAATAACAACAATAGGGCGAAGACCCTGTTCAAACGCCTTAGAGGTAACAAATCGTGTTTGTGGCATAGGGCCATCAACCGCATCAACCAGAAGCAGTACCGAGTCGACCATGGATAGAACACGCTCTACCTCTCCACCGAAATCGGCGTGTCCTGGGGTGTCTACGATATTGATGCGATAGTCATTCCATTTGATCGCAGTGTTCTTAGCGAGAATAGTAATACCGCGTTCTTTTTCCTGATCATTTGAATCCATCAGTCTCTCAGAACCAACATCTTTGCGGTCGAGAGTCCCTGATTGGCTCAAAAGTTTGTCCACGAGCGTTGTTTTACCGTGGTCTACGTGGGCGATAATGGCAATATTACGTAAATTTTCAATAGACATGGAGATACCTGATGTTGGCCGTAAGGTGCGAAAAAGTCGCGATTATACGAGAATTTCAGGGAACTGCTATATAAAGTTTTCAAATCGGGGTCAAATAAGGCGGGTTTTGGGGTAATTACACTAGATTGCTAGAATTCTTGTAACAAATTATTAGCCTTACCAGCGAATAACCCCATATCTTGAATATAGATGAGATATTTAACTAAGTTATGCTTTATACTGGGGCGGTTTCGGCTTAATCGGTAATAAATCACCGTATAAGCACTTATTTGGTGCGATATCAGGTATATTGCACCAAATTAAAGCAATATTTTGTTGTTTAATGTCAAAACTCCTGCTTGAAATTGTATAAATACTTAGCGGGAAGCCTTAGCGCTGAATCTTTAGATGGATTTGCGGTATTCGTACTATTGGCACAGAAATTGCTTTGTTTAAATCACATTTATTTGTTTATTGTTGTTTGTCATTCGGGCGGTAAGGCTTCGGATTTCAAATGAAGTTTAGTTACACAAGATCCATAGTGGAGGAAAAAATGTCCGAGAAGACTTTAAATCTTATTAAAGAAAGTGAAGCCCGTTGGGTTGATCTTCGTTTCACCGATACAAAAGGTAAAGAGCAACATGTTTCTATACCTGTTTCTGAAGTAAATGATGAATTTTTCGTTGAAGGTAAAATGTTTGACGGTTCATCGATTGCTGGCTGGAAGGGTATTAACGAATCAGACATGATTCTTATGCCTGATGACAGTACAGCTGTTCTAGATCCTTTCACTGATGAGACGACTATTATCATCCGTTGTGGAATTGTTGAGCCTACTACTATGCAAGGGTATGACCGCGATCCCCGCTCGATTGCAGAGCGTGCAGAGCAGTATCTGCAAACAACCGGTCTTGGTGATACAGCATTCTTTGGTCCAGAGCCTGAATTCTTCATTTTTGATGATGTTAAGTGGGGCGCTGATATGAGTGGTGCTTTCTACAAAATTTCATCTGAAGAAGCTGCTTGGTCATCTTCAGCTGAATTCCCTGATGGCAATATGGGTCACCGTCCTGGCGTTAAAGGCGGTTATTTCCCCGTACCACCAGTTGATAGCCTGCATGATATGCGTGCTGCTATGTGTGGTGCTATGGAGCAAATGGGCCTAGACATTGAAGTACATCACCATGAAGTGGGTACAGCGGGTCAATGTGAAATTGGTGTTCGTTTTAACACCCTAGTAAAGAAAGCTGACGAAGTTCAGATCTTTAAATACTGTGTTCACAATGTAGCTCATGCCTATGGCAAGACTGCTACCTTTATGCCTAAGCCATTAGTAGGCGATAACGGTTCAGGTATGCATTGTCACCAATCTTTCTGGAAAGATGGCGAAAATCAGTTTGCTGGCGACAGCTATGCCGGTTTAAGTGAAACTGCACTTTATTATATTGGCGGTATCATTAAGCACGCAAAAGCGATTAATGCATTTGCCAACGCTTCAACAAACTCTTACAAGCGTTTGATCCCAGGCTTTGAAGCACCAGTAATGTTGGCTTACTCAGCTCGCAACCGTTCAGCATCTATTCGCATCCCTTACGTGCCAAGCCCTAAAGGCAAGCGTATCGAAGCAAGATTCGGTGATCCAACAGCTAACCCATACCTCATGTTTGCATCAATGCTTATGGCGGGTATCGACGGTGTTAAGAATAAGCTTCACCCAGGTGATGCGGCGGATAAAGATCTTTATGATCTTCCTGCTGAAGAAGCTGCAGCAATTCCTCAGGTTGCAGGCAGCCTAAGAGAAGCGCTTGAATCATTAGATGGAGATCGTGAATTCCTGACTTCAGGTGGCGTATTCACTAATGACATGATTGATGCTTACATCGAACTTAAAATGGAAGAGGTTTATGCCGTAGAGCATACAACTCACCCAGTTGAGTTTGATATGTACTACAGCGTTTAATGATGTATTAGCAGTGTGTAAGCACTGCTGGAAAAACCCGACGTTAATAGCGTCGGGTTTTTTTTGTCTTGACCAAAGCTGATGCAGGGGCATGGGTAGGCATGGTCTGAGAATAAAATTAGAAGTAAGATAATAGATTTACGCACCATTATAGTGCATAGTGCTGATGTTCCTTTTCTTATGTCATGGTCTATTAGCTGCTGTGAAGATGAATCACCCAGCCGGCAAAGGTTTGTTCACTGGTTCAAATAATTGGCGCGCAAATTGCAAGCTCATTAAAGTTAAGTTAACTGTTAGGAGTAACATGCAGGTGGGTTCAACTCAGTTATACAGATTTCTAATCGATAATCTCAATTCAGCGCTTTTGCTATTGAATGATGATTTGACGGTGGAATATTTGAATCCAGCCTTTGAGGCCTTACTTAAAGTTAGTAGTTCTAGGTTAAATGGCTGTCCTGCCAGTGCGATATTTAGAGACGGTAGTAATGTGATGCAAAGCATTGAGAGCTCTTTGGCTACTGGGAGACCTTTCACGCGGCGGCATGAGTTTTTGGATTGCTATTCAACTGAGCCAATTAAGGTTGATTATTCGGTTATTCCCGTAGAGCTCGGCTCTGAGAAAAAATTGTTAATGGAATTGCAGCCCATTGATCGTTTTTTAAAGATTAACCGCGAAGAGGCGATGCTATCGGTTCAGGACACGTCAAAAACTTTGATTCGTGGCTTGGCCCATGAAATTAAAAACCCCTTAGGCGGTATTCGTGGTGCAGCACAGTTGTTAGATAACGAGATAGCGGAACAAAGCCTTGAGGGAGAAACTAGAGAGCTTTGCCAAATTATCATGACCGAGACCGATCGGCTAAGAAATCTCGTTGATCGTCTACTAGGGCCTAATCAGGTACCCACTTATGCGCAGATTAGTATTCACGAAGTCACCGAACGTGTGGTAGCCGTTTTGCAGGCTGAACTGCAGGGTCAAATTGAAATTGTGCGTGATTATGACCCCAGTATTCCCTCTCTTGAGGGAGACTTCGAGCAATTGATTCAAGCGGTACTTAATGTGGCGCGCAACGCTATGCAGGCTTTGCTAGATGCCAAGCAAGACGCGCCAAAAATAATATTTAGGACTCGGGTTAGTCGAAGTTTCACTATTGCTGGCGAGCGCCACAAAATGATCTGTAAAGTAGAGATTATTGACAATGGTCCCGGCGTTTCTGAAGAGATTAAAGAGCAAATTTTCTTCCCAATGATCAGTGGGCGAAAGCAGGGCTCTGGTCTTGGTCTTACCATTGCGCAAAATGCCATCAATGGGCACCAAGGAATCATAGAATGTGACTCGAAACCAGGTAACACCTGTTTCTCAATCTATCTACCAATAAAGGTAAAGTAAGAACATGACATCAGAAATTTGGATAGCAGAGGATGACCGATCACTGCGCTGGGTAATGGAAAAGGCTATTCGTCGAGAAGAAATGCAGGTGCGTAGCTTTGAAAATGGCGAGGACTTACTTGAGGCGCTCAATGACTCAAAACCAGAGATTATAATCTCGGATATTCGCATGCCTGGAATGGACGGATTGGAATTATTGCAGCGCATTCATGCTGAGCATCAAAATTTGCCGATTATCATTACAACAGCGCATTCCGATCTTGATAGTGCGGTAGCAGCCTATCAAAGCGGCGCCTTTGAATACCTGCCTAAGCCCTTTGATTTGGAAGAATTGATTGATGTGGCAAGACGGGGTATCAGCTTTGCTAAAGAGCAAAAAACTTCTGCCGCTGTCGCCCTGTCGCCCCAGAGTGAAATTATTGGCGAAGCGCCGGCAATGCAAGAGGTTTTCCGTGCTATTGGCAGGCTGTCTAATTCGAATATTACAGTACTGATTAACGGTGAGTCGGGTACGGGTAAAGAATTGGTTGCTCAGGCGTTGCACAAGCATAGCCCGCGAAAAAATAACAAATTTATAGCCCTAAATATGGCGGCTATTCCCCATGATCTTATTGAGTCTGAATTATTTGGGCATGAAAAAGGTGCTTTTACGGGCGCTGCTCAAAAAAGAGAAGGCCGGTTTGAACAGGCGAATGGCGGCACTCTTTTCTTAGACGAGATAGGTGATATGCCGTCGGAGGCTCAGACGCGCTTGCTCAGGGTCTTGGCCGATGGAGAGTTCTATCGTGTCGGCGGGCATACCGCAGTTAAAGTCGATGTGCGAATTATTGCAGCCACCCACCAAGATTTGGAAACACTGGTCACTGAAAATCGTTTTCGTGAAGATCTGTACCATCGGTTAAATGTTATTAGAGTTCATTTGCCACGACTTGCTGATAGGCGAGAGGATATTCCTGAGCTTATGCAGCATTTCTTCCACAGTGCCGCCAAAGAACTTGAAATGGAGCCTAAGGCCCTTTCACCCGAGGCTGAGGAGTTTTTATATAGCCTTCCATGGCCTGGCAATGTAAGGCAATTGGAGAATATTTGTCGCTGGTTAACCGTTATGGCTGCTGGACGCGAGGTTCTGTTGTCTGATTTGCCGCCAGAACTCCGTGCGGAGCACGCAGGTAAAGATGCCATGGTGGTCGGAGACTGGCAAGACATGCTTCGAAAATGGGCTGACAAGGCATTAAATTCAGGAAGTAAAGATATTCTATCGACGGCGATACCGGATTTTGAGCAAACTATGATCGAGGCAGCGCTAGAATATACTGGCGGACGCAAGAAGGATGCCGCTCAATTGTTGGGTTGGGGGCGAAATACTCTGACCCGAAAATTGCAGGAATATAATTTAGGTAAATAAAATCGAGACATTAAAAAACCCGCCAAAAGGCGGGTTTTTTTGTATCTACTAAGCTATTAGTGCTTAGTATCGTCTTTATCTTTTGCATCAGCTTCAGCTTGCTGAACCGCATTGGCAAACAAAGCGTCAAAATTAATTGGCGGAAGAAGCAATGCTGGGAATGAGCCCTTAGTTACGACATTATCTAAGGTTTCACGCAGGTAAGGGAATAGAATACCTGGGCAGGTTGTATTTAAAACCTGAGGCATTTGCTCTTCAGTAAAGCCCTTAATGGTAAATAAACCGGCTTGTTCAGCTTCAACAACGTAAATTGTTTCTTCGCCGTCAGCCATAGTGATGGTCACTCGAAGAGCAACTTCAAAAACACCCTCATCAATTTTTTTGGTTTTGGTGTTTAGGTCTTGGTTGACCTTAGGCTTCCATTGTTTTTGAAACGCAGCAGCACCCTGTGGTGTTTCAAATGAAAGATCTTTTAAGTAGATGCGCTGAATTGAAAACTGTGCCTGCTCTGCTTCTTGTTTTTTTGCTGTTGATTTCTTAGCCATTGTAAAACCCTTAAAAAATTTACTGTTATTCGTATTATTAAACTCTGCAGTACTTTTTCACAGCTTAACTTTCAACGTTAAGCAGGTTATCTAAAGAACCACTAAGCGCTATTCTGTTTAAATCAGTGAAGCCCCCAATGTGTTGCTCACCAATCCAAATCTGTGGGACGGTAAACTGACCGCTTCGCTCGGCAATTTCTGCGCGAAGCTCCTGGTCGTTATCAACCGCGATATACTCGTATTCTACACCCTTACTACTCAATAGCTGTGTTGCCGCCACACAATAAGGGCAATAACGCGTACCGTAAACTATAACGTTCGACATTTCTATTAAATCACTCAATGGGTTATTTTTTTGCACCGCTTACCAAGGGTAAGTTGCCATGTTTCCATTGAGCAATGCCGCCCGCAAGTCTTCTGATGTCATAGCCTAGCTTGTTTAGAGCGCCACCAGCGGCACCAGCATGCTGGCCCATTTGATCAGTAATCACAATCAGTGATTCCTTATGTTTTTCAAGCTCATTGGCTCGGCTTTCAAGGGTATTATGCGGGATATTAATAGATCCATGGATATGCCCCAGACTAAAATCTTTAGCCGATCGAACATCCAGTAAAATAGCCTTATCTTGATTCATTAACCCGACAAGTTGGCTAGATGAAATAGGAATCCCGTTGTTTTTGCGCATTAATGCAACTAAAAGGGTAAGAAGGGCAATGAGAATGGCAATTAAAAACCATTCTTGGCTAACAAAAATAAAAAAATTCACGAATAAGTTCTCTCAGGCAAAATAGCTATATCAGAAGTCTGATTTTAAAGTACAAGTATACAACGGTTTTAGTTGTGTTGGAACGAGTAGAATGCTGGGTTTGTTACCATTTAGCCCAAACCGGTTGGCAGCTTTCTGGAAGCTTTGCAACCATGCCTAGTGCCGCCCAGGGCTGACCGGGGGCATGAAAGTCTGAGCCGCAGGAGGCTAGAAGACTGTAGTCATTGCACAATTTAGCCATAGACTGCGTGGTATCAGCTTTTTGGGCGCCAGAAATAACTTCAATAGCCTCACCGCCAAAATCAATAAAGTCTTCAATGAGTCCGCATAGTTTTGTTCGGGTCATTTTATATTTGGTGGGGTGAGCTATAACCGCGATACCGCCAGCGCCACGAATCCAAGAAATTACCGTTTCAAGATCTGCCCATTGCTGCTTGATATCGCCTGCTTTTCCTGCGCCTAAATAGCGCTTAAAGGCCTGCTGTATATTGTTAACAGCACCAATGTCCACTAAGTGTTGGGCAAAGTGTGGACGCCCCACCTGTTTGCCACCACAGAAACGTTTAGCGCCCTCAAGGCAGTTTTCAAAACCCAGATTATGCAATTTTTCGTCAATTAAGTTGGCGCGAATGCCTCTGGCTTTGGTTTGAAACTCGATTCCAGCCAATAGGTCTTTATTAGATAGGTCCATGTTAAGACCCACAATATGCACACCCATATTGCGCCAAGTGGTAGAAAACTCAATGCCAGAAATAAGCTTAAGGTCAGTGTCTAGCGAGCTAAGCTGATGATGACAGTCGATGTTGTCGTGATCAGTAATCGCCAAAACATCAATATTGCGCTCATGGGCGAGCGTAACAAGTTCTTCCGGCGATAAAGAGCCGTCAGAAAGATTGGTATGACAATGTAGATCAATGTTCATAACTCTATTATAACGCTCTCTTGTGTGGATGCCATGAATCTTTATAATCAAGTTATGCAATTATCTAATGAAACCTCCTGCCTTGTTAAGCCCATCACGGAGCTTCAGAGAGATCAGGTCATCAAACTCACCTCGCGGTACCTTGAGCTAGCTAAGCAGTGTTTTAAAAAGCAGTTTGCTGAAATTGCGGTGGATTTTGACCTCAAGGGCAAGTGCGCCGGCATGTATCAACGAAATACTCAGGGAAGACGCATTCGCTACAACCCCTATTTAATGGCCAAATATTTCACACATAGCCTTGAGCAAACTGTGCCTCACGAGGTTGCACATTATATTACTGACTGTTTATGGCCATTTCGCAGAGTTAAGCCCCATGGAAAGGAGTGGCGGTCGGTCATGGAGGCCTTTGGTGTAGAGCCCAAAGTCACTGGCAGCTTTGATTTAACAGGTATTCCTGTCAAGCAATATCAGAAATTCGCCTACAGCTGTAGCTGTAAAACCCATCAACTTTCAGCTATCAGGCACCGCAGGCAGTCTTCTGGGATGGCAGACTATTACTGCCGCGCCTGCAAGCAGCGATTAGAGTGGGTGGCTGACTAATGTCAGATGAAGATTCGAATTGGTTTGTTTATATGATTCGCGCCAGCGATGATTCTTTATACACCGGCATAACCACGGACTTAGCTCGTCGTTTAGAGCAGCATCAGACCGGAAAAGGCGGTGCAAAATATTTTCGGGGGAGGCAAGCCTGCGATTTTGTTTTCACAGAATCGGGCCACAGTCGCAGCAGCGCCTCTGTTCGTGAGGCGCAGATAAAAAAAATGACCCGCAAGCAAAAAAATTTGTTACTATAAAATATATTGTATATACATTTAAAAGAGATTAATTCCCAGTGATAGATTGATTTTAGGTGGAGTTAATTTGTATATACAATTAAACTGTATATACAAATTAATGGTGTTTTATGAGTGCTGGAAAACAAAAATTACCGCAATTTGCGCTAATCAAGCAGTTTCTAGAGCAGCAAATATCTTCTGGCGAGCTTTCGTCAGGTGCGAAAATTCCTACGGAGCAGTCCTTAGCAGACAGTTTTTCAGTGAGTCGCATGACGGCTAGGCGCGCTGTTCAGGAGTTAGCGGATATGGGAATGCTCACCAGAACCCCAGGTTCAGGTACTTTTGTGGCTGAACCCATAAAAACCGTCCCCATGATAGCCATAACCAATTTGGTTGATGCCGCTAAGCAGTCAAAAACCCATAGTCATCGCATAATATCTGCTGATGCCGTTCAGCTTGCCGCCAATAAAGCAAGATTGATGGGTTTGATGGCCGATACATTGGTGTATCAGCTTAATTTACTGCATTTAAATAACAATCGTCCTGTTCAGTGGCAGCAAATTTGCGTTAATCGCAGCTTAGCGCCGGCGCTGTTAAAGCAAAAAATGGATAAAATAGACCCTAATGATTATCTACAGTGGGTCTGTACCCCTACAAAATCTGATTATCAGGTAAGCTCAGTGTTGCCCAGCGCCAGTCAGCGCCGCGATCTAGATTTATCGCATCAGGATAATGCTAGCTGTCTGTCGGTGGAGCGTCGAGACTGGGTAGGTGAGTCGGTTTTAAGTATTTCCACAATGTTACATCCTGCTGAGCAGTTTTATTTAGGTGATCCCCTCAAGGACGTTAAAATATGAAAAAAGTCGCCCTATTTGTCGATATTCAGAATATTTATTACACCGTAAGAGACCGCTACCAAGGGTTTTTTAACTACCAAGCCCTATGGGATGAATTATCAGCGGAATATTCGATTATTTCGGCCAATGCCTATGCCATAGATAGCGGCAACTCTAAACAACAGGCTTTTCAGCAAACATTACGGAATATGGGGTTCAATATTCTGTTAAAGCCGTATATTCAGCGGTCAGATGGCTCTGCAAAAGGGGATTGGGACGTAGGTATTGCTATTGATATGATGGATGCTGCAGCCTCTGCAGAGGCAGATATGTTGGTATTGTTATCGGGCGATGGTGATTTTGACTTATTGTTAAAACGAATCAAAAATAATTCAGGATTAGACACCCTGGTCTATGGGGTGCCTCAGTTAACTGCAACATCCTTAATCGATGCTGCAGCTGTGTTCAAAGGTATTGATAAAGACCTGTTGATGCCTAGGTAATAATACCACCGGCAGGGCCGTTACCCTCTTGTCCGGGTACGACAATTTTTGAAGCCTGCTCACGACGCATGCGTTCAAGTTCTCGGCCTGCTTCTTCAACCGCAATGGCAGCTTTTCCAGCAAAATCCTCAGCTGCTTCGCCAACTGTTGCACCATCTAATGCAAAGTTTAAGGGGATAGCGCCCATCGGGGTCATTACCTGAGCGGAACCAAAAAATGCAATCTCACGATCTGGATCGTCTGAACCATCAGCAAGCACTGGCGTTAGCTTGCGGATAGCGCCAGTTTTCTGGTCAGTGTAGTTTTCTTCCCTAAAAAGTTCATTAGGGCTCATTGCATTGCTTTCTTCATTGCTCATAAAGTATCGCCAAATAGTTGATTGGGTTTAAAAATCGAAATGTAACAGAGATTGATGGTTATGGATAGGCGTGTAAAACTTAACCCTTTAATTGCCGGGTTAAAAGACAGCTACTCACAACCATAAGCATAGATGCAATTAAGCAGGCACTGAGGCCATGTTGTTGATAAATAAGCCCTGAAAATAAGGTGCCTACCAGTCTTCCTGCAGCGTTAGCCATATAGTAAAAGCCAACATCGGCACTGACGGAGTCACGTTCAGCGTAATCAATAATTAAATAGGAATGCACACTAGAGTTCACGGCAAAAATTGCGCCGTATACCAATAATCCAATGATTAATGTAAGCGTTGGATTCCAAGCTAGCCAAAGACCAGAAGCAATTAATGCCGGTACTATCGCCAATAGCCATGCCCAACGGGTGAGTGTTGCTCCATTAGGTGGGTTTTGTTGTTTATTGCGCGTAATAATAGGTGCTGCGGCCTGTACAACGCCATAAAAAATAATCCAACCGGCCATAAAGCTCCCAACCTGAAGATATTCCCATTGCAGTTGAGACTGAAGAAATACCGGAAGCGCAATCACAAACCATATATCTCTGGAACCAAACAGAAAAAAGCGCGCGGCAGATAAATAGTTGATATTTCTACTTTTTGAGAGAGTTTCATGAAATTTTGGCTTATATGTGGTTTTTTGCGATTCAAGAAAGAGCCAACTCAGCACCAGAGTTAGGCTTAAAAGTACCATGAGCGCCACAAGACTATTGCGAAAATCAAGGGTTGCCATCAGTAGCCCGCCCAGAAAGAAACCTAGTCCTTTGATTGTGTTTTTGGAGCCTGTGAGTAGCGCAACCCAACGAAAAAGCTGTGTCTGCTGGTTATCATTGACCAATAGTTTAATGCTGCTTTTGGCGCTCATCTTATTAAGATCTTTGGCTACGCCTGATAGGGCTTGTGCGGCCATAACATAAACGACGTTGAGCATTGAGGGCGAAATACAGAGCATCCCCAGGGCAAGAATTTGTAGGCTAATGCCTATATGAAGTGAGGTAGTTAGCCCGATTCTTGTAGCCAACCAGCCACCATAGAGGTTGGTCAGAATGCCAAAAAACTCATACAGTATAAATAGGCTGGCAAGTTCTAAGGGCGAATAACCCAAGCCATGAAAGAACAGCAGCACCAGCATACGCAATGCGCCATCAGTCAGGGTAAATGCCCAGTAACTCAGGGTAATTATGAAATATTGTTGATTAGCTGTTGCTGTCGTCATGACTACATAGAGTGACAGACTTTAGACACCAGTTCCATCATGCGATT
>Ga0209602_1000186_pt1 | contig 59427 bp, 34 predicted proteins | sample COGITO_mtgs_1205_3_FD_184810 | JGI IMG/M metagenome (GOLD analysis project Ga0209602, IMG submission 184810) | Pelagic marine microbial communities from North Sea - COGITO_mtgs_120524 (SPAdes) (version 2) | ecosystem: Environmental > Aquatic > Marine > Epipelagic ...
AGCGAGGGCCATGGAGGAGTGGTGGGCGACGCACCACCCTCATCCCGATTACCCGCGACTCGGCCGAGACGATTCGAAAAATGCGTCCCAAGGGAGCGTACCATTGCGGGGTCACCTTTTAAGTGTTTGTGGTTTTTTTTCAAATTGGCAACTTGGAATACTGCACACGCGTGTCCCTCCGCCAGCGCGACCAGCGCTGGCGCAGTCCCACGTCGTCGTCGCTGCGCAGGGCCCGCACGTGCGCGGCCGAGCACCGGCCGCACCACCACCACAAACCCACCACCGCACCCACCAGTCCCAATGGAATCACACCGACGTGGTGCAGCACGTCAAAGGTCATGAGACGCGCGCTAACCGCGCTCCGTGCCGTTGGCGCGCGCGAGTGCGACACTTAGCGCGTGCCCAATGTCGCAGCACGGCAGCGCCTCGGGCGCGAGCGCCACCGAGTCCAGGAAGCGACAGTCCACTGTCAAGGATCTGATAGGCAAGACCCACGACAAGCTCGGGCACTCGGGACCGCTCTCGCTGACCGAGCACCTGTCGGCCGCCAAGACGCTCCGCTCCATACGGGATCGCATCGCCGCCGGCGAGCGCCTCGACCAGAAGACCCAGGTGCTGCTCATGTGCACGGGCATCGCTTGCTACCGGCGCTGGTCGGTGGGCGACGTCGGCATCGGCGCGTCCACGGCTGGCAGCGGCACCACTGCCAAGGACGAGGCGGCCGAGACGCGCATGAACGAAGAGGCCAGGGAGCTCGTGCGCGGCACCGCGGCGCGGCTCTTTGTGCTCCTGTGCATGGCCGAAAAAACCAAAGACAAGCTGCTCGATGTGGAGACGGCACAGCAGGCGGTGGCCACCGCGGGGCTCACGTCGGTGTGGGCGCAGCTGCGACCCAAACCTGTGCCCAAGAAGAAGCACAAGAAGCAGCAGAGACGTGCGCCACCAGCGGCCAACGACGGCAACGCGGAGATGGAAGCGGAGGAGGAGGAGGAGCTCGACGAGGAGGACCGGCGCGAGCAGGCCTCGTGGGAGATTGCGACGCGGCTGAGCACGGCCGAGGTGGCGCGTCATGCCTTGACCCTGGGCGTGAGCTGTCTCGACGACGACACGAGCACCGCCATCGACAAGCTCATGCCCTTCTTCTTTAGGGCCGCGGGGTGCAACATGGCCGACTCGATGCTCATGCCCACGGGTGATCAGGACTTTATAGCGCTGTCGATGGCCAAGCCCATGGCCGATCTCAAAGGCGAGGAGCGGGCGAAGCGGTTGAAGGCGCTCTCGATTGCGGCCGAGAGCGAGGCGGGTCAAAGCATCGTTCGAGACATGCTGCTGTCGTTCTTGCTGCCAGCGTCGCACGTTGGCGTGCGCAAAACCCTGCTGCTCACGCGCGCCTCGAGCACGCACGCGGGCGTGGACTACCCGGAGCTCACGACGAGGTCGCATGAGGTGGCGATGGCCGGTAGCGAGTGGATCTGGGCCCACGGTACCGACGTCCTGGAGCGCATGTGTTGCTTGATCGCCGGCCTGGCCGTGCTGACCACAAAAGGTGGAGAGGATCCTGTCAGAAAACAAGACGCCTTTTGCGGTCGACTCCAGCTGCCCTTTTTAGAGACGGCACCGCCTCCGCGCGAAAAGATGCGCATCACGCTCATCCCGCACACGAAGCGCTGGGTACTCTACAATTTGGACCAGCGGGGCATGCCCAGGGTTCTTTGCTCACTCAAGGGTTTTGAGGGTTTTTGCGACGTCGTGTTGCAGCTGGTAGCCAGTTTGCGTTAGGCCCATAACACCCCACGCGCGCAGTTGTAGTATGCGCGTGTACATTGTCATGTCTTGGCTCGTTATAGTCGCGTCTGTCGGCTTTGATCTAAATCGTGGCCGGCAGCTCGCGCACGACCACCCTCCCCCTCCGTCGACGCCTCCAAACCCACCGTCTCCACCGTCGCCCCCACCCACCACGCCCCCGCAAGCGGGCTGCGATTACATCGATGGGGGTAGAAGCTGTGATGACGACAATACAAATTCGTGCGACGAGCAGAGCGAAGACGGCAGCTGGGATCGCAGCTGTGATTTGCACCCTTCCACGGGCTGCGACGACTGGACAGGATGCAAGTACCCTCCGCCTCCGCCGCTCGCGCCCGCGCCGCCTGGCGGCTATAGCCCACCCCCCGAGCCACCGCCCGAGGACTACCTCGTCGAAAGAATCATCGGGTGGAGCGTGCTCGGAGTGGTGCTCGTGCTCCTTCTCGTCGTCTGCTGCGTTTGGAGACAATACCGGTCCGCAGAGCGCGGCACTGGTGGCCGTGGGGCGCTGCACTACATCTGCTGTTGTTGCATTGAGTGCTGCCGCTACTCGAATTGGCATCAAGGCGAACACAATGGCAATGGCGTGCCCTTTGGCGAAAAGGACGCGCAGATGATGGCCGAGGGCGAGCTGCGGGAACGCAACGACCGGCTAGTGGAGACGATGCAACGAGACGTGCGAGTGGCCGCGGCCATCATGCCGCCACTCCACTTGGTCACGCACAAGGTGTAGAGTGGGTACTCGGGTTTTACGTCGTGTCTCGTGTCGTTTACGAATCGTGAACGCTTCGCAAAGTGCTTGCATTTCTAAAGTGCATCTACTTTTGCCCTCGCGGCTTCTGAAAGTGGAGTCTTCTTTCTACTTTTGCCAGCCCTCCAAAAGGCGGGCACTTCGGTTTAGAATTTTTTTTCTAAAAGTGGGGGGATGTTAGAAGCCGGGACGGCACCTTTAGAAAGGCAAGCACCTATCGGGCAGTGCGGCCGTCTTCTTGCGGAAGGTGCATGTTGTTGCATGTGCAGAGCACATTTGGCAGATGGAGGTGGTCGTCCCAATCCCGACTGCGGAGGGCGCGGCCGTCGCGACGCTCGCCTTGCACCCGGATGCCAACGATCCGCTCAAGGACTTGGAGCCAATGCCGAGTCGCGAGGACGTGGTCAAGCCGGTGCAGGTGCTCTGGGACGTCTTGCACAAGAATCGTCGTCGGGAGCTTGGCCTGGAGCGCCTCGACGACTACACCCAAATCGGCGAGGAGATGCGCGCGGCGTTGTCCAATGTCGGCGACCGGGACCTGGTCCGCATGATCAACAACCTGTGCAACCGTCTCGCCCAAGTCAACCACCCATTGGACCTGCGCCGGGAGCTGGAAAAGGCCGGCCGCAAGGACCTGCTCGAGTACCAGGGCACCATTCGCAAGGGTGCCGACGTGATCGATGACGACGTCCGTCAGATGATGAAGTCGGCTCCCCACCACCTCACTGGCAACAACTTCACGCACACCGAGGTCAAGCAGGGCGCGCAGGTGCTCGACCTCGTCGCCGACCCGCAGATTCGAAAGCTGGAGGAACTCAATGCCCTCGACGAGGTCCGCGTCTTCGAGGCGGAGAAGCGGCGCCAGGCCGATGCGCACTTGAGCCACATCACACGCCTGGACGCCGAGATTGCCAAGCTGACGCAGGAAAAGCGCGAGTGCGTGCAAGAGGCAGAGCACCTCGAAAATCAAGGCAAAGTCGCGCTGCGGCAGGCGGGGGAGCTCCAGCAGGGGCACAAGCCCATCCACCTGAGCCGGCTCAAGCGCGCCCGCGAGACGGCGCTCGGTCTGCTCACGCAGCCCAACAAGCGGGCGGCGCACGCGGCCGCGGGCAAGACGCTGCCGGGCACGCCGCGCGACGCTGGCCTGCACATGGCCCTGGGCATCGACACCAGCTCCGAGCCAAGCGAGATCAAGTTCAACCGCGTCGCCAACGGCTTCCTGCACACGGCCACGGGCAACCGCCTGGCGCAGCACGTGGCCGCCGTGAACACCCTCGCCTCGGCCGAGGTCGGCACGACGGGGTCGCCGTGGGAGAGCTGCGCCGACGATGCGCTCGCCGAAATCATCCGCGGCGCGCAAGCGGCCATGCAGCATCGCGCCGAGGCCAAGGCGGCCGCCGCCGCGGAGGAGGCGGCCGCCGCCGCGGAGGAGGAGGCGGCGGCGGCGGCGGAGGCGGCGTCCTCGCCCGTCCCGGCCCTCGGTCCGGTGCTCGCCGAGATGGCCGCCCACGCCGCCGCGCCGGTGGCCTAGACTTGGTGATCATGTGCTTGGGTTTTGCGTCTAAACTGAGACGTCGAAGTCGGCTCCGCGCGAATCGGAGCGGGGGTGGGTAAACTTTGTAACATGAATCTGAAAAATGAGCATGCATCACCACTGTGCCATTTTTTTACTGGCGAGCTTCGTGGCAAGCCACGCTTCATCATGGATGCCCCATGCGCGACGCAAAACCCAAGCACCCTCTAAAAATCCTCGTCCAGCACCAGGCGAGGCGGACAGTGCTCCTTGATGATCTCGACCACGTCGGTGCCGCGCAGCTTTTGGTACAGCGTGTAGTTGAAGGCGTCGTGGAACACGAGCAGGGCAGGAAGCGCCGTCACTTCCAATTCCTCGGCAAAGCTGGAGGTGGTTGCGTCCTCGTACCGCCACACGAAATCGTGGGACTTTTTCGCCTTGTCGAGGTCGAGCGTCGCCTTGGGACACAGGGCGCACTGCTCGCTTCCAAACTGCACCACCAGTGAAGGGGGCACGAGTTGCACCTCCTGGCCTTGGAGCGCCAGGAGGTGCGTCTGGATCAGTTCGTGCCTGGTCCACTCGGCCGGTTCCGCATCGTCTGCCGGTTCCGGGAATGCCACGCGCGCCTGGGTAACCATGGGCGGCATGGCGCGCCACGCGCGTGCACGTGTCGGGTGCCTGTGGCAAGCCGCAAGCCGGTTTTGGTGGCAGAATAGCGAGCGCAACGGGTTGTGATTGCCTTCTTGCGGAGCGTGCAGTAAAGGTCACCATCAGCGTTCACAGTGCGTGCAGTGAGTGCACCCGCCGGCCACCTCCCACGGCCCGACACGCCACGATGTCCACTCCAAACAACGACGATGCCGCACTGTCGTACAACCGCGTCCGATTCGACGCCTACCGTCGATGCGCATGCGAATTTGTCACCGGAGAAACGTACGATGCCAACGAGCTGGCCAACATGCTCCACGACTTGCGCTGGGTGGAAGTGCCCCGCGCGTTTTCGGTGGCATTGTACAATGCGGCACGCAAGGGTCCCCTGCGCCCCGGGCTCGCGCGCAACTTTAAGGAGCTTCTCGAATACGTCACCTTTTTGGCCTTTGGGTCTGCGGAGCGCGAGGTGGTGCAACCGTGGTACCTGAAAAACTGGGACGACTTTTTCGTCTCGTGCGTCTCGGGCATCCTGAGCCTCAACGCCCGCTCCGACGAGGTGCTGCTAAAGAGGGAGGCGGTGGTGCGACGCGCCTTTTCCGGCGTGCTCACCCTCGTCGAGGGCGCGCGTGGCTACATGAGTCTCGACCGTCTGACGCACTCCTCGGCGGCGCACGCGCTGCTCGTGGCCGCCGGCCACGCCTCGCACAGCTTTTTGTGGAATGGGTGGACGCAGCTCGGCGGCGAGGTTGACGGTGTACCCGCAGGATGCGTCAACGACGCAAATCGAAAGATGACACTTGCGCACACATTCCTGATGGACGAGATCGCCCGGTCCATTCTCGACGGGCAAAACTTCAATGTGCTCTCGTGGGACCACGCCTTTGGCCACTTTGCGGGATCCACAAAATGGCGCTCGTTTGCCGAGCGCTGCAAGCTCTACGCCAGCCGAATTCCTTCGAATCTGGCAAACATTTCATCGGTGCGGCTTCTCGAGTACGAGGTCGAGGATGCCTACAGGCGGGCGCGCAATACGATTCACCAGATTCACCAGCGTGCCGCCATCGAGGCGGCTCGTTTGTCCGTTGCGAGACCCAACAAGCGCAAACTCGTGGAGGAGGAGGCGCACCGGTCATCGCCACACGCTGCCGCCGTGATGATACACGCTTCCGACACGGAAGCGTGCACTCCGCACGTTGCGATCACGCCGCAGTTGGAATCCATCTGGCACCAGGTGGCATCGGTGGCGCCTCGACCGAGTGGTTTGTGGACGAGCACCGGGCTCGACAGCCGGAGGATTGTTTGCTAGGGAGGGTTGCGCGACGACCTGTTTGCGTTGCGTGGAATTTACCACCAGAGGGGCCGTGTCTAGTAACCAAGGGCGAGCGCGTGAGTGGGTGCTCGCGCGCGCGCGCGTGTGAGAGTGAAAGAGTGAAAGAGTGAGTGCGTGTTTACACAACACTTGAGCACTCGAATGCTTGACACGGCTCGTGCCTATCCCGGTGAGCACGTTGTCGCCACTTCCGCATCCATGGTCGTGGCCGGGTTTGTGCTCCTGCTTGGTGTGGCGATTCTGGTCGTCTTCATCTGGCTGGGCCGTGGCGAGCAAAATGACAGCGGAAGGCCCGACCTTCTGGGCTCGCGCGTCACCATTCGCGAGATTGCGTCGCGATACCGCGTGACGTGGTCGCCGAGCAAGCTGGGCGTCTCGATTCACGACCACCAAAAGCAGACGCCCGAAGGCAACGGCAGCATCGTCTACGCCATTGCATGGGGCGGGCTGCTGGTCTGGTTGGCCATGACGGGCGTCTTCCTGATCATTGCCGGCGCGGCCGAGACGATTGAAAACTTTCGCGAGCAGCGACAACTGGATGCGGCCATTTGCGTGTGCATAGCGCTCGGCATCTGCGCGGTGTGGATTCCCATCTTTCGGATCCACTCCAAGTCGCCCAAGGAGGTGATCGAGGTGCAGCGGGCCGTCGTGCACATTCGATCGGCCGAACAGGATGCGAGCGATGCCTACGGTGTCGATCCACGCGCGCCCGTGCCAGACCACTCGGAGCTCGAGCGCGGCAAGAGCGCCTTCTTGTGGACGGGCTTTGTCCTGCTCGTCGTGGCCTGGGCGCTCGCGCTCTCCGCCACGGCGCGGACACAAGCCTGGACGTTGCCGAGCCCGCAGTATGGCACGATGATCTTTGTGGCGCCAGGGTACGGCCTGTTGACGGGGTGGCTGCTGTACGCCGCTTCGCTCAACTTTGGAGTCGCCTACTGCGCCGACAGCTGTCCCGACGGCGTGCGCGCCGTGCCCGATGGCTCCAATGGGTACGCCTACCGCGGCTCGCCATGGCCCATTGTGGTGGCCGTCGTTGCGCTGATCTGCGCACTCGCCATCCCGGACCCGTCGCAACCCGTGCCGCTCGTGCTGGCGCTGCTGCTCTTCACGCCGCGGTACCAGTCCAATTTGTGGGCGGCGGCGGTGGGGCTGCTGGGCATTGGCCTGGGCGTGCTGCGTGTCTGGACAGAGCGGTCCTAGCACAGCAGCATGACCGCGTGGCGACACTCTTGCGGCGCGTGTGCGTATGCGCTACTAGGACAACCATGCGCCTTTCCAACGTGTACTTCAAAAAGGTGGCAGCGACACGTGCTCCGAATGGCCGCTTTGCAAAGCGGCGCAACGCGCGCATCGCGAAAAAATCGATGCGTGTGCTTGCGTGTGCGTGTTTGGTGTTGGTGATGGGCGTGGTGTTTTCGCGGACGTTTATGTAATAACACACACACGCACATGTTTGAAACTATTTCTGTCGCGCTAACGCGCGCTTCGCAACCCCACACCCCACACGCACGCGCGCGCATCGGAAAGGAAGCACGCGCACCCATGGACGACGACGAGAGCGACAACGAGTCCTTGCCGCCGCCGGCAAACGGGCACGCGGTGCCCGCGGCAGCGGCGCAGGGCGCGGCCAATGGCAATGGCGCGGCAGCGCAAGCGCCGCCGCCGCAACCACCGCCGCAACCCCAACCGCCAGCGCCGCAACACCCACTGTGGGAGCGCGCCGCGGGACGCGGCGGCGGTGGCACCGCACCCAAGGGCAATCCGGGCCAGATCACCTCGCAGGGGCGGTTTGGTCCCATCTCCATGGCCGCGCTCGAGCAGCGCGCGCGACACGAATTCGACGGCGCGTCTTCCGTCGGCGCGCGCACGGCGCACGAGCGTTCCAAGGCCGACAAGCCACGTCGTGCACGCGGGGAGGATGACGACAACGAAGACGACGACAACTCTGGCGAGCCGCGCCGCCGCAAGAAGCGACGCTCTGGCGTGCACGATTACGACGACTTGGAGGATGCCGACGATGAGGATGACAACCGGTCGGATGCCGCGAGTGGCGTGGATGTCTGTGCGGGTGCCGCGTTTGGGGGAGGCGACGGCAGACGGAACACGTGCCGCTCCCTGTCCATTGCCTCCGACACGGACGATGGCGTCTCCTCGGTGACCTCGTCGCGTGCACGCGAAGCGCACCGCCGCGCGTTTCCAATCTCGGGCGAGACCTGCGTCGGGTGCGCGCTGCCCGCCAAGGTGGGGCCCGTTGACGACTTTGTGCGCACCCATTGCGACAAGATGAAGGAGGATGCGCTCTTCAAGATGGCCGCCTTGGTCTACCAGCAGCAGGTGGTGGAGCCCGCCGAGGCCGAGGACGTGCCGGTGCCGGTGAGACGATTGCATGCGATTCAAACCACACAGTGCGTACACAAACTGACACGCGTGTGTGTTTGCCTGCAAAAGCTTTGGCCCTGGAAGGACATACGCGCGCACTACACGATGCACCGCATGGACCCCAAGATGCAGCGCTACGAAAACATGCGCACGCTGGCCGCGATGCGCAAGACCATCGAGCTGTCGCTGCAAAAGGAGGAGCAGGACGAGGAGGGCAACCGCGTCTTCACCCTCGACAAGGGCAACGCCGAGCAGATCATGAAGGTGATCACATTGCAGTCGCGCGAAATCACCCTGCTGCACGATACCCACAGCACGCCCAAGGCGGCCTCGGCCAAAAAGTGAGCCTGTCTGCGCCACATAACACACGAGCGTCGGTGTACAGTACAGTGTAGAGCGTGGTGAGAGTCTGGTTGTGTCATCGCGTCTCCATAATGGCACAGCTCCCGAATCTGGCGCGCCTGTCGCTCACGGTCACGACCGCGCCAACCGACGCGGGGATGTTGTACGACGAAGACGACTGGTACGACGATGCAGTCGTAGACGAGGAGCCCCCGCGCCGCCGGCAAAAGCCGGGGAACGCGCCGCCCGGAAAGCCGCCGCCACCCTCGCCTCCTCCGGGCGGTGGGACACCGACGCATGCGGGCCCCACGATTCCGCCTGGCACGCCATTCCAAGACGTCGATTGGCGCGCCATTGTGCGCGAGCTCAAGCAGCGCGCGCCGCTTTCCTCGGAACGCGACGGCATCAAGTCGTTTGCGTTTACGGTGCACGCGCAAGAGTTTGCTGGCGGGCACGTCTGGGAGATCAAGATGCGCCTGCAGCGAGGGCCGTGCACAAACGGCGGCTCACTGTGCGTTTCGCTCATCATCGAGCCCATGAGTGCTCCGGCGTTTGGAAAACGGTGCGTGGAAATCGCCCTCGAAGACGACCGCATGCGTGCCGTTCCTCCCGTCTTTGAGGTCGAGTCGCTCTTTTACGACATTCCAGAGGGAGATTACACAGCGCTGTGCCGGAAGGAGATGCTGCGACCCGAGGATTGGAGCGACCCGAATGCGCATCTCGGACAGGGTGCCGTCATCCTCCAGCTCGCGGACACCTTGGCGCCGCTGCTGGACACGCGCCGTCTCAAGCTCATCGACGGGTCCAGGTTTGCGCCCGACTCGTCGCGAGGCAACCCAGACGTGTTCGCTGAAAACATGTCCCTGACAGCTGCCCTCGCCCTGCTTCGTGGCTACGGCTACTACGAGGCGCGAGGGTGGTTTTCGACCTATCTCGTCCAGGCCTCGCTCTCCAACAACAACTTTTTCCGTCCCGAGCTGAGCAACCCGCAGAGAATGATCGATCACGCACACGCCGACCTTTTGTGGACCGAGGTGGTGATGACCACCCCAACAAAGGACCTCTACCAGGCCATCGTAGACTTTCCCGACACACTGGCGGCGCGGTGGAGCGATTGGTCGCCCTTTTCCTTGGAAGACGGCCTCTCTGAGCAGTTTAGAAGGCACCTCTACAGCAAGGAGGCGTGCAAGCGCTACGCCGATGTCGCCAAATACGAGTACATTATCGAGATGCTGGACTGGTGCAAGCGCGACGAGACGGACAATGGCATCGTGCGCGATCGGATGTCGGGTCGATGGATGGACGAGTTTGACGAGCTGTCCATCCGAGACATCCGAAGGGTCACAATGGCCAAGGTTGCCGAGATGGAAGCCGCGTACTTTATGCTGTACCGCTTCGACGAGGTTCCGCAAGAGCAAGAGCGAGTGGTCGAGTTCATCGACACATTCCTGAAGAAGGTTTGGAGTCGATGGGTCGAGGAGCCCGGCGTAAACGGCAAGCCGTATCCGGAGGATTTCCTGGAAAAGGTCATCTTCAGTGGCGACGCACTCGAGCGCGACAATCCTCCGCACCGCTCGTTGAAGATTGTCACCGAAAACGGCAGCCCCAAGGTGGTCTTCGTGGACAACCGGGACGATTTCACGTGCGAGAATACGGACAGCGTTGAGCAACGGAGGCAGCAGCAGCCCTTTCAGCCGGTTTACCGCACGCCGCCTTCCAGCGCCTGAACATCTTGCGGAGTGTGGTCGATGCACCAGCATCCACATCTGCCGCACGCCCGCGCAGAGGGCCCTCCACCCATGCCTGATGTTGGGATCGAGACGAGTGGCGACGACCAAAGGCTGCGGATCAAGCTGGTCTCGAGCAAAGGGCAAGAGGTCCTCTTCCAAGTCAAGCCGTCGACCAAGCTCGGCACGGTGATGCGCGCCTACTGCACGCGATTAAACATGCGGATGGACGCCACCCGCTTCATCTTTGACGGCAATCGATTGAACGAGGGCCTGCTCGTGAGCCAGAGCGGGCTCGAGGACGACGACGTCATAGACGTTGCGGAGGAGATGGTTGGGGGTGGCGCTGGTGGCGCTGGTGGCGCTGGTGGCGCTGGTGGCGCTGGTGGTGCTGGTGGCAGTAAAGGCGCCAGCGGGTGACGCACGCGCGTACCGCTAACTGTGATTTCCGTGCCGCGTGTGTGAGTGTAGTAGTAGCGTGGCAGGGGGCGTGTCGTGTGCGTGTCCTCTGTCCACAAGAGATGTCCTCTGGGTTGGATTTGCGCAAGCGCGGAACGCGCAAGGACCCCCAGACGCAGGCAAAAAAGCAGCGCGGCAGGCTGGGAGATCCCCTGAATGCCATCGATGCCGGCTCCCCGGGAGAGATTCGCATCTCCTCGGACACCATGATCGCCATCCAGCACCTGTACAACTCGTCGCCCTCGATCCAGGCGGCGCGCGCCATCCTGCTGGGTCAGCTGCTCGGCTCGGGCGTCGTCGTGCGTCGCGAAGGCCGCGACGTCAACCTGAAGCCCGTGTTTGCGCGCCACCTCGAGGACGTGTGGGTGCCGTTTGCGAGGGCAGTCATCGACCACTTTTTGATGTTTGGCTTTGTCCTGGTGTCGCTCGAAAAGGAGTCGCCGCCGCCATTTGCGAATTTTGTAAAGGGCAAGCAGCTCGCGGCCACCTCGAGCATGGCGCCGCGCACGAGGCAGGGCACCACCAAGGAGGCGCCCACGCCGGCCGAGGTGCGTGCCAAGGGAGCGCCGACCATCACCGACGACGCGCGACTCGACAAGCGCATCAATGACAACAAGCTGCGAAACAGTAGCGGCAACCTGGTGCCAACGGTGCCCGACCTGGGGCAGTACGAGGTCAGCTTTGTGCACGTGGGCGAGTCCAACTACCAGCGCGAGTACCGGGTGTTTTCGACCAATAGCGATAACGTTTTCAGGCAGGACTACTCCTCGGAGCTCTTCTTCAAGTCGCAGCCCGACGCCGCGGGCAACATTTGCTCGCCCGTGGCCACCGTCTTCCAGTCGGCCTCCTTCATCTCGTCGCTCGAGGAGCTCGCGCTGCAGGCCGAGGTGGTGCGCGCGCGGCAGCTGCTCGTGACGCAGCCTGCGAATCGCAACCAGGGCAACCAAAACCTGGACCCGAGCAACCTCTTCTTTGACAGCGAGTCGCGCGCCGTGCAGGCGTCGGCGGCGTCGGACGAGGACACGGCGCAGGCGCAAAACCTGGCGACGACGGCCAAGCTCATGCAGATGATCAACCGCATGCAGACGACGGACCAGTCGGGGCGGGAGCGCCCGGCGGCCTCGGGCGGCGTGACGCATGTGCCGCCGCCGATGCCTCCTCAACTATTCACTTGGTGCGTGCTACGTCAATCAAACCAACGCACGCGACCCTTTCACACGGCCCCTACTCCACCACAGCCCTGAGCGCCAGCAAGTGGTGCCGGGCGTGCGTCCGCCCGAGGCGCGCTCCGACCTGGTCGACCTCATGAGAGTGGTCAACGACCACAGTGCGCACGCACCTCGAACACCGTTTCCAACCGCCCACTCACGCATCGATTGTCCCATCCAGTTGCCGCGGCTCTCGGCGTACCCGCGTCGGTCATCTTCGAGGGTGCGCGTAGCGCCTTGAACCGTAGGCGGACGTGCAGCTCACGCTTGTTCTTGTTGCACAGGCAAGTTTTCGAGCAACAGCATGAGCCAGCTGCAGCTGTGCGCCGCTCACCCCGTGTCCTAGGCAAAGCGCAATACTCACCACCAATGTGTTTGTGCAGGCTCAACACCACCGTGGCCAGCATCTCCCTTGCGGTGAACAAGGTCCTGACGGCCTGGTGCGCCTCCTTTGCCCCACAGCCAACTTTGCGCGCTTGCTCACACCCTCCGCCCCTCCGCGCAGCTACCAAGTCGTCTACGACGACTCCAACGAGGAGGACGAGCTCGTGCTGCTCACCGCGCCCCTCTCCAGCACCACCGAGATCGAGGCGCTCTACACGGCTGGCCTCATCGACATCGACTCGGCCCTCCCCGCGGCGCTGCACTCCCTCGGCGCCAGTGCCGTCGAGATCGAGGGCGCGCTCAAGCGCCGGCGAGAGACCGACAAGAACAAGCCCAACCCCGAGGCGGCCATGGCCGAGACCTCGGCCATGCTGGGCGAGTACGACGCGCAGCTCAAGGCCGCGCAGACCGAAAAGACCTTGGCCGAGGTGGACAAGGTCAGGGCCGACACCGACAAGACCGCGGCCGAGGTCGGCGTGGTGGACGAGACCGTCAAGAAGACGGCGGCGGAGACCAAGAAGACGGAGCACGACGCCAAGGCGCCCTACGCCTCAGCGGCGCCGGCGGCCGGGGCGGCGGGGGGCGCGGCGGCGGGGGGCGCGGCGGCGGCCAAGAAGAAGCCATCGGGAGACAAAAAGTAGACACGCGTTTGTGTGCATGTGTATGTGCGTGTGTGTGTGCAACATGTCGGCTTTTTTTAACAAGACTGGATCATAAACACCATGCTCAGAAAAACGAGCTTCCCACTTCTGGGGACCAGTGTCAACTCTTGGGCGTTTCCCCCGCGACGTGAAACCCGAGTACGCTTTTGGCCACTCTACAGGTCATTGTCCTCGTCCTCGTCCTCGTCCTCGTCATTGGCGGCGTGGCCATTGGCGGTGCCATCGTGCGCGTCGGTAGCTTCGGCGGCGTCAGTGTTGCTGGATGCGGCGTCGACGACGCCATCCGAGTGCTTGTACTGCACGATGCGCAGCACGTTGCCCACCTCGCTGATGCTGTAGGTGCCCTTGGGACCCATGCGGTAGGCCAGCTCCCACTCGACAACGTCCTCCGTCTGGAGGTGGTACCGATTCGACTTGGCACCCAGGGTCAGGTGGTTGCTGAACGACTTCTTGCCGATGGCGCCGTGCAGCGCACCACCGCCGTGCGCCTTGAGCTGGCGCTTCTTGGCCTCGGGCTCGATGCGGCACGACTTGACAATCTCCTCCTTGTCGAGCGCCTGCCACTGGTTCATCTCCGGGTTGAGCTGCGCGCGCTTGGGGCAATCCTTGGCCTTGGTCCACTTTAGCACGTCGACGCGCGCGCGCTGGCGATCGTTGTTGATGACAATCTCGGGAGGGTCCATTTGCATCTTTTCCTCGACCCGCGCGGCCCAGATGGGAAAGTTGCGATCGGCAATCGTGCCGCTGATGAAGCGGAGAAAGCGCGACTCGTCGTCGTGGCCGGCAACCGTAAACGTGGTGTACACGCAGCTGGAATCCCCGGCTTCGATGTGGCACAAGTAGTCGGGCGAGCAATACTCGAGCCACTTTTCCGGCGCCTTGGTGGCCAGGATTTGCCCGAGCGCCTTGCCATTGGCCACACTGTTGGACTTCTTGGGAAGCGACTTGATGGCCGACTCGGGCACGTAGTATTGCGTCTTTCCAAAGGAGAGAATGTACGGCTTGCCCTTGGCGGGGCACGTGCACTGGACGAGCGCGGGACCGTCGTGCGCGACGAGCGCCATTGCGAGCGTGGCGCGCACGGCTCCAAGGGCCGCGTTCGCGCGGATTCCAAGGTTAGCGCGCGTGCGCGTGTGCGCGTATCTGCTTCTTGCGGAAGGTGGTAAAAGGAGCGCGCGCGTGTGTGACGGCGGGCAGACGCGAGTGTGGTGCGCGCACGCATGGCGAGCGAGGCGCTTGCAAAGGAACCCGAGGATTCGGTGGTGGAAGACATGCGCCTCGTCATGCACATGATTGAGCTGGCCCTGCGCAATGTCGACGTGGCATACGAGGAAGAACAGAATGCCTACTTCCGAGACGTGTGGGGCAGGTTGCAGTCGCGGCTAATGTGCCTGCGCTGCGCGGCGATGAGTTCCAATTGGAAGCCAGAGTTTATCGCCGTGCTGCACCGCGCACGCTACTTGCGAGAGCAGGCCTTTCTTCCGTTTGGAGTGGCGGTGCTGTCCAACTTTGACGACGACACAGACCCCGATGAAACGAAGCCGCCCATTGGCTGCTTTGCGTGCGCCAACACAAGGGAGCTATCGGCCAAGACAATCCAAAAGCACGGCGCCTTTGAAATCGTGGGCAATCCCATCTGGCGCGAGGGCAATCCGTACGACTTTTTGCTCACCTGCCCACCACAGAAGCTCCGCGAGCGCTTGACCGAACGCTTCAAAACGGACAAGCGGATCGCCTCGTTTGATACCGAGGAGGCTCAGCAACCCCATCCATTCTACCGCGGGATGTTTGTCGCCGGAGCAAAGTGCACGCGCCTGGCGGGGGCATTCGTTTGGTTGCAAAACTTTTTGCCCGACCTGGCCCACCGGATCGAGAAGGAATTGGAAGAGGGCATGACGGAGGAAATGCTCGAGCGTCCGCCCGATGAGGTCTCGGTCATCACCAAGACAATGGCATACTGTGTGGTGGCACAACTCGAAGAAATGGAGACGTTTCTGCGCGAGGATGTGGATCGAGTGGAGGCCGTGGCGATACCACCGAAGCTCAAACTCTTGGACGGGGACATACTCGAAACCTACATACACGGGCAGGAGTGGAACGCTTGGGCGAATGTGGGCGCCATCAACGGTCGCATCAACGCGAAAAAGGGTGAAGCGGTCTCCGCTTCGATGGGAAGCGTTCTTCCCGACAAGCCAACTTGGTTTGAGGAGGCGCAGCACGGCGAATGGACACTGGTTAGGTGGATGTGGATGTGCGCCTACCAAGACAATCTCAAACGCGCCATGGAGAGCATGCAAACCAAACTCCCCGACCAGCCCTCGCCAACACCGTCCGCCCACTCTACGCCGGAGGAGGACCCCTCCGAGGATGAAGAAGGCGAAGAGGATGACGACGAGACCACTGATGAACCCTCGGAAGCGGACGAGCGCACGCTCCGGCGCAAGCGGCGAGAACACTTCCGGCGCAAGCGGCGCGAACGCACGATGCAGGCAGAGTCGGAGCCTCCGCCGCGCCGCCGGCGCACCGCAGTGGTGGAAGACGACGACGAGCAGCAGGAAGAGGAAGAAGAAGAAGAAGAAGAAGAAGAGGCGAATGACCCGGACATCGAAGTCGAGCCAGAGGCGGAGACGTCTGAGCACCCGGAGCAAACATCCTACGACCAGTCCGAGATGCAAATGGCCGTCTTTGAAGCCCAGGAGGCGATGCTTTGCGAGGTCTTGCGCCGGGCCCACGAGTCGGCGGCCCAAAAGATGCGCCTCGCCGTGGACCAGCAGTCCGTGGCTGGCACCTGCAAGGCGCAGCGCGAGTACGAGGCACAGCTGGACATGGCGCGGCACTTGCAGACGTCCTTTGAGCTCGGACGCATTGTGTGATGTGGAGCTTGTGCTCGCCGACGGGTACCAGCACTGTGGTTTGTTTTAAAAAACACACTTGTACACACAAAAAAACACGAGTTACGGCATCAGACTTGCAAAATCGAGCATGGGCTTCTCGTCTTGGTGCTTGCGGTACGTCTCGAGCGCGGCGCGGTTGCAGGCCACGTGCAGCGCGCAAAACGCTTGGAAGCTGTCCAGCACCGCTATGCTGTGCTCGTGCACCGGATTTTCCATGTCGAGGGGTCCTGGCGCTTCCTTGCGGGTCGTTAGGAGCATTTGTCTGATTTCGCCCGCGTAAAACAGCAGGTGTCTTGCTTCACTCTCCCCGATTGCGCACGGGTGCAGCATGTGGGCAATCGGGTTGAAATGACCGCCCGTGAGCGGATTCTTGCGCAAAAAGTTCCACGCGTATATCATATTCTTGGAGTCGTCGACAATGCCGCCCTGGTACATTGTGTGCCAGCTCGCAAACGTTGTCTTGTACATGGGCGGCGCATTGGGCCTGGGCGCCGCGGTCTTGGGCGTCTCGAACATTGTCGGGGGCTCGGACTTGGGCGCCTCGGACTTGGGCGCCTCGGACTTGGGCGCCTCGGACTTGGGCGCGGGCTTGATCGGCTCCGGTTCCTTTTGTGCGTCCGCGAGGAGGGGCCACCCGTTGGTGGTGACGCCGACAACCGGTTGCGACGCGGAGGCGCCCATCGCGTTCTTCAAGTCTACACACAATGCACACACACACACACACACACACTTTCCGCAAGACTCTGTCATGCGCATGACAGAGTCTTGCGCTGTGGGCTCTTTTAAAAAAACCAATCACGCTAGTCTTTGTGGTCACTGTTGATGCAAACAGTCGCGCGAATGACACGCGCGGATGGGCTCCCATTCGCATGATAGATGCTCCACGGCCCTTCACAACACGGACGCCGCGTACAACCAGGCCGCGCGGCTGCTCGGGCTCGAGGATGGCATGGCCGTGTTGAGGGCGCACGATCGGCCCTACTGCAGACAGATGCGCGGCGTTGTCGCCTCGAATGGCACGCTCGTGGTTTACCACGCCATTCTCAAATCGATGCACAGTGAGACTCTGCTTCGATTGGACAAGACGACCGACTGGCTCTCCTCGTTTAATGTCAGCGGCAGTTGCTTGGAGCAAGAGCGGCCCGACGCGCTTCTGATGCACATCGAGGCGCTGCCACACCGCTTCACCGTGGTGCGCGAGCCCATGTCGCACTTGTTCAGTGGGATGGCCCAGGTGGAATCGTACTGGCACCACCCGGGTCCTGCGGGCATGGAGAGCTTGCGCACAGACACCCGCTGGAAAACGTCGCGTTGGCGCCAGTGCTGGACGACTGCAAACCCGTCGAATCCACCCATGCGATTCCACTCCCCCGCTCTTTGCACGCCCGTGGAACGTGCAACGGCGATGCTCAAAGACATGCTCGACCAGTCGGGGCCGAGGGCGTACTTGATCATCCTCACGCACGCCTTGCCACAAACCATCGGGCTGCTGAGCCCGCAGATGCACTGGACGATTCCGCTGGTCATGCACTCGGAGAAGGATGCGGACGAGTGGCCGGTGCTGGTGCGAACGCTTTCGTTGGGAATCTCCCCAATCGCTCGAGGCCACGCGAATGTGCGCACCCGGAAGCACGACGCGTCCAAGTTTGAGTTCAACCAAAGCAACATGCTGCAAAACCACAGCGTGCTGCACCAAGCAATCTGCGCGATGCTCCAACGAGAGTACGCATGCCTTGGGTATGGCACATCTCCGTGTTCGGGATGGCTGAAGGCATGAAGAAGCGCCGCGTTTTTTTGCGACCACAACAGCATCTTGCGGAAGGTGGCCAGTGTCCTCCTCAGAGAGGCGCAGCCGCGTACACCACGCACCCCTGTCGTTTTCCATGCTAAAGTCCAAACCCGCTGGGGGTGGTTCTGCCGCTCGGGCCAAAGTGGCAATGAAGAGCAACAAGCAGCTCGATAGGCAACGCGCGGCTCGGCGCAAGCAGCTCAACTCGGCCATGCAGATTGGACCCAAGCCCATCGAGGCCAGCGACTTTTTCATGCCCCACAACAAGGACTTGTTCAACGTCCCAATGGACCACGTCGTCTCGTGCAAGATGCCCCCGTACAAGGCTGCCGACCTCGGCAAAGAGGAGCTCGCCAATGGCACTGCGATCCGCGACAAGCGCGAAGACAAGCTCTTTTACATCAACGCCGGGACGCCGAAAAAGGGACGCCCCGACGCCGGTCTGGCATTCCACGGGTACCCATGGGTCAGGTATGGCGATGGAGACAATGGGGCGTTCATTCCCGTCGGCTGGGAGCTTGAGCTGAGCGACGAGCAGCGCATGGGCACGCGCTGGTCCGATCCGATTGGTTCCGACGAGAAGCCCGATCCGTACAAGGTTCCCGTTGCCGCCAACGGCGACTACTCGCTCAACGAGACCCCCCACAACACCAAGGCCGACTTTCTCGCACGCTGCATGGGCCACAAGGCCCTGTGCACGCCCTCCACCGAGGCGTTCAAGACCTTTGTCCTCGGCGTTCCGACCGACTACAAGACGGGTGGCTCGATGCAGGCACTGAAGGAGGTCAACCCGGAGGAGTGGACGCACCAGCGCAACGCCATGTTTAAGACATTCGGCAAGATCTACATGGTGTACCCGAGGCCCGTCGACCCCGTCTTCGACGAGCACGGCCGGGTCTTTGCCAAGGGCGAGATTGCCCGCGCACCCAACGCCCCGCATCCGCTGACCATTGTTCACGAGGTCGAGGACAAGGACCCGGTGAGCTTTGTTCCGGGTACCACCGGCAACGAGTTTGAGCACGTCTACGCGCCGCAGCCCGTCCTCTTTTGCTCCTTTACTCCCGACACCACGAGCAATGAGGCCGTGGAGTTTGGCGAGCGCACCCTCTCGGGGCCGCACGACACGACCCGCGCCTGGCCGCTGCTGCCGAGCCACGTGGTCGCCATCCGCAAGCTTCTCAAGCACTACGAGCTCGAGGCTGAGTTCCCGGCGTTGGCCAATCTGCACGAGTCGCGCGACGGCGCCATGCTCAATCTCGAGTACCACCGCGACCAGGGCATGCAGCGTCTCGGCCTGCCCAGCGGGGAGGACCACGAGCCCATTCCCCAGGAGTGGCTCAAAAAAGTGGCCAACCTTCCCTTTGGCAAGGTCTGGGTCCAAAAGTGCACGCGCGCGTGCCCCGACGGCATGACGGAGTTTGGAACCGATCAGCCGATGCTGGTTCCGCTCCTCAAGGGTCGTGCCGAGGAAAAAAATGGCACCCCGTGGATCGATTCACGCAAGCTCGATGAGGACAAGACGCTCGAGGGAACGCTGCGCTACGTGGGCGTCATGAAGGCGCTCCACCGCATTCTCGGCAAGGAGTGGGACAAGTCGGGGACCAAGCGCAAGGCGGCGCACGGCTTTGCGGCCCTGTCGGCGCAGCGAGACGAGATGCGCGAGGAGGACGAGGACGGCAACAAGGGCAAAAAGGCGCGCAAGATGTCCAAGGCCAAGGACGTGGACGATGTGATCGCGGCCCAGTACGCCGCCAAGAGCGGCGATGTGGGAGATGCCAAGTCGGGGCCCAGCACGGCCCTCGTCAACCGGATGGCAGATTTGGAAGCCATCGCGGCCAACCGCTTCGTCTACAATGCGACGACGCAGGGCCGTGGGCGCCTCACCTTTCCGGAGGACTGCGCCAGTGGGGCGGTGCGCGTCCAGTGGCCACACTGCGGCCGCATCACGATCACCCTGGGCAAGCGTGGCAGTGACGACTTTCAGGAGCTCCACGTGCCTCCGGGAATGGCCTTCTCGTTCACCTACTGCAAGGACGCCAACTCGGACGACGAGTCGGAGAATGACCTCTGAGTGCGACGCGCACGAGCGCAAACAGACTCGGCGGTGCCACTGTTGTTGGTACGCACACGCGCCGCCGCCGCTAGCGTGCTGGCATGCTGTGTACATGACGTGTGGTGATAACGGGAGGAATCGGACCGGTAAAAGTGTAAAGCGACGCGTGGTGCGTGTGTTGTTGTCGTATCAAAGAGACTCTGCTGCGTTTGTCATGGGCACGCGCACGCAACAGATGCACGAGTTTCTCTCGGGCTACCTGGGCCCGTCGAGTGGGCCGCCCACCTTTGGCGTGCCCAACCAGCCGCTCAATGCGCGGCTTCCCGTGAGCCCCGGCGAGGGCATCCCGGGCGGCATTCGACCCATACCAACCTCGTCACAGTCCAACAAGAAGACCAACGCCCAGATCCCCTACGTGCGCTTGGTCTATTCGGCAAAGGGCACGGCCGGGCTGCGCGCGGCGCCCCAGGAGGGTGACATTGTGCTCGTGGAGCAGACCACCTTGTACCGCAAGGATGCGGGAGATCGATTGGGCCACGGCACCAACTCGTACGCGTACACGCGCACGATTGAGAGCCTCAACGCTGAAAATGAGCTGCTCTCCGAGCCGCGCGACGAGGCGTACACGTACGACACCTTTCCGTACCGACTCGACGGCGTCATCAACAACGTCGACTCTGAGGATCCGCAGAACGAGTTCAGGGATTACACCATTGCCAACGTGGCCATCTACGGGCCGTGCCGGCTCGACCACGGTGAGAAGACACGGTGCGACTTCAAGAAGACCCACCCTGGATCGATCTTGTACGTGGGACTCGAGGCCATCCAAGTGGGCGGCAAGTTTACGCACAGGCTCGTGCGCTTCTCGAGCGCGCAGCTCTCGCGCGGCGTGCACGTGCTCGAGGGCCCAGGCCGCACGCTGGTGTGTGCGTGGACCTTGGGGATGCTCATGGACAGCAACCAGTCCAAGAACATGGTGACGGTGCTCGTCAATGTGTCGCCGATACGCGAAACCGACTTGCGGGGAACGGTGGCGGACCAGCTGAAGCGCAAGTGGGACATTCCCAAGCTGCGACCACGGAGCGATTCGCCACCACCCGACAATGCTCGCCCAAGCGAGAGTTGGCACTAGAATGCGTGCGTGCGCGTGTGTGTGCGTGTGTGTGCGTGTGTGTGCGTGTGTGTGTGCGTGCTTGCGTGTGTACTCGTCGATTGAAACTCATTCGAATGCGCGCGCGCGCGCGCTAAGTGGCGTCGTCTTGCGGCGTGTGCACGATTGTGCGTGTGTCCGCGTGTGTCCGCGTGTGTCCGCGTGTCGTGAGCGCATGCCCAACGGCACCAACTCCGAATGACCGACGCCTTCCCCCACGTGGCGCGGCGTCGCGATCGAATCGAGCCCTCGGGCGAGTGCACGCGCGAGGAGGCGCGCAAACGGCTGCGTCTCCTGAAACCACTGCTGGAAGTCTTGGGAGCCAAGCTCGGCCGCCCCGGGCTCTTGTCGCCCATGGCCATCGATTCGATTGGCACGCTGCTCTGCCCGCCTGCATCGTCGGGACCGATGGCAGCAAGCAACCCACTGGTGGAGCGCTACCGCAAGTTGCTCACCGACGCGCCACCCGACAATGTCGAGTTTCAGTTTCCGCGCGTGCGGCTGCAGCTGCGCACACACGAAACCATCTCGGTCGAGGACGCCGAGCAGTTGGAAACGCGCAAGCGGTTGAGCTGCGTTGCGATTCGAGGAACCGAGGAGATGGCGCGTCGACTGGATCCGAGCGAGCGTGCGCTCTCGGACCTTACAATCGAATTGGACGACAACGGAACCAGCGTCGTCGTGCGCGAGCAAAAGAATCCGCTGCGCGCCGTCGTCTACCTCGCACCTGCGCCCGATACAACTGCGCAGGGCAACAAGGGCAGAAGGCACAACATCCTCGAGGCGCACATTCCAATGGAAAAGCAAGCTGTGCTCTCTAGCCTCTTTGTGGGGTCGGGAAAGGGTCGACTGGCCCAGCTTCGCCCCGATCCGCTGACCGCGCAGCATTTTCCACCGTTGCCGGCGCCCTCGACGAATGACGGCCACCACCTGCTTCCGACCTGGATGACCGAGCATCTCGCCACGCTTGCACAAAACCTCTTTCGCCTGCACGTGATGTCGACCGCTGCAATGCCCCAGGGGCGTTCGCGGATGCTCTACTTTGACCGGGCGAGCGTCTACCGCAACGACGACCCGCAGCGATTCCAGCACCGCGAACACACCCTCATACGCTGCCCTCTCCACGCCGCTTCCTCGTCTTGCGTGTGCGGGCTACACGGCAAGGCGCCAAGCACCCCATTTCAATCGCTGGAGTTTCGCATCGAGCTGTGCGGCGGCATCTTTGGCACAACCGAGGGAAAACGGTGCTGCCCGCGCCACTTTGAAGCCGAGGTGCAAGAATGCGCCCCTTTTCCCGGCCTGTGCACGCGGTGCCTCAAAGTCGAGCTGTGGTGCCGGCATGAGCGCACGCCCACCGCCCCGGGCGGGCCGCCGCCCTCCTTTGCAGAGGGAGGGTTGCGCATCGCGATGACCGACCTGCTGCTAAACTCCGATTACAGACTTCCCAAGCCACCGCCCGGTGAGTGGATGTGCGAGGCTGTGCGCCAGATGGCAGCGTGCGCGTGCAGCCTCGCGCGCCCAGAGTGCTCAGGACCGAGCGGCGCCACGGCCGCCGCCGAGCTCAAGGCCGATGCCGACGGCGTCATGGCCGCACTCGACCACGAGTGTCACGCGCGCGGGCACGTCGACGCGCAGCTCGGCGCGCTCGACGAGACGTGCGTCTGGCTATTGCGGCGCGGCGGTGGCAAGTGCTGCCGCCGGTCCCAGAAGATCGAAATGGACACCAAGCGAAAGCTACCCGGGGATCCACCCGACGTTGGCAAAACGCATGGGCACCTGTTTCGTGTGCAGCGGTAGCCTTTTTTAATACACTCGCGTTATTACACATCGGACACCCCCTCACTCTCAAACTCCCCATCAAAGTCCTCCTCGTCGTCGCCACACCCCGCAGTGGTCGCATTCTGCGCAGCTCGCGCCTCGAGTTGCGCCGATTCTCGCTTGATGCGCAAGCCCTCTAGCCGCTTTGCGAACAAATCGTCGATGCCGCCGCCGCTGCCGCCGCCGCTCGCGCAGACGGGCGGCACGACCGCGGGCTTGAGAGGCGCGGGAGTGGGAGCGAGCGCGGGCTTGGCCACGATTCGCGCCGCGGGCACGCGGCTTGAGGCGTCAATGTTGCGCAGCGCCGCGCGCAGCTTGCCCGAGTCCACGCCGGCGAGGCACACGGCGGTGGGCCGCAGCCGCACCACCTGGCACTGCGCGACGCCCAGCTCGCGCGCAAAGCGCGACAAATAGTCCTCCTTGTCGTATGCCCCCCAGAGCGCGAGCGGCTCAATGTCGGACTTGGCCGATACGGCCTCCAATCCGTCAAAGGTGCGGTTTTTCCAGACGAACCGGTCGTGCACAAACTCATTGTCAGGATGCGCCCAGTCCCCGTGCTTGATGGCATCCTTGTGCTCCTTGGTCACCGCCACGATGAGTTCGCCATCCTTTACGAGCCGGCGCGACGCGTACGGAATGGAGCAGTGCGCCTCGTTTCGTAGCGTCTGGCGCACATCGCCGCCCGCCGACAGCATGAGCACGACGCCGTCCGCGGCGTTGGACATGCTCATGAGGCCCTGGCTGACCGCGGCGTCGACGGCGGTAGTATATTGAAAGGTGGGCTGTGGCGCGTCCTCTATGCGCCGCAGCGAATTGACCGCCACGTCCACCTGCGTCACCGCGCCGCGGTAGCGACCTCTGGAACTCTGATCGGGCACGGTGTCAATCATCGGGAAACCCAACGCCTTGGCCGCGAGCTCCAGTATGCGCGCGCGGTTGCGCGAGCCGGCCATGGAGACGCGACGCAGCGCCGCCGGGCCGGGTTCGGTGCCCTTTTCGAGGCAGTCTTCCAGCGTCATCCCCTTTTTCAGCGCCGCCACCAGCCTCATGTGAAACGTGGCGCCCGCGACGCCCGCGCCCGCCTTGCACACCAAATAGGACGTCTGGTGCACGCGGTCCATGCCCCGCCGCGATGGATCCGGCGCGCTCGAGTGATCCGCACAGTAGAGTCCGACAAAGCAGCCAGGAGAATCAAAGCCGGCCACCCACTCATCGCGATCCCGGTCGGACTCGTCGCAGTCGAGCGCGGGGCCAACCTGAAGATTGCTGTCAACGACTTGGGAGGGAATCGCGTCGCGCAGCCGTTTCATGGCGGCGCGTCGCGCTTTAGGATCCCTGAGAATCTGTGCGACGACGGGGCCGTCGACGCGCACGGCCGAGACTCCAGTGAACCACTTTGGTGAGAAAATGGATACGGGGACGCCCGGCTCACTTCCGGCGAGGCGAAAAACCACATTCTTGTAAACGCCAGTGTCTTCCCGTCTCTCCGCTTGCGGCAGCAACACTGCCTCGTCAAACGAGCGCAACGCGCGCACGAGGTGATTGCGCAGTGCGACCGGCACTTCGTCCAATGCAAGGATTCGCGCCATTGCGCTCTTGTTACATGCAACACGCACACGCTCCTAACCGTACACCACAACAAGTTCCTCTTACTTAGCGACACCCATGGTCCATCGTGCGCTCTGCTCAGGCGGCGGGTACCCAGTCGGGCGGGGCGACGCGACGCCACTGCTTGTGGTCGCCATTGAAAAAAAAGCGAGGAGTGCAGCGCTTGAACAGCTCCTTTTGCTCGAAGATGTCGTTGCGGCGACCGTTTGGACCGGGCACGATGCACTGCTCGACCTGACCCGTGGCCGCGTACGTGCCCGATTCGAACTTGAAGACGCCACCGCGAAACAGCTCCTCGAGCTCGAGGTTGGCCGGGTTGTTGTCGTTGGCGAAACCCGTGTACTCAAAGGTGGCAGCCGCCGCGTCGTCGGTAAACTCACCGGCGGCCTCGGCATCCACTGCCTCCTTTTCGGCGAGCTTGATCTCGTCTTCAAACGCTTGCTTCTTCTTGAGCGCCTCAAAGTCGACGTCCTCGGGAGTCGCCTTCTTGGCCTTGTCCCATGCCTGCACCGCGTTGAACTCGGCCTCACGAGCAAGGGCATTAGTGTCTTTGGCGGCTTTCACAATGTCCGTCGCGAGTTCCTCGTTGCGGCGCGCCACCTTCTTGGCGTGCTCGGCGATGACGTCGGCCTCCCTGGCGAGGCCGACGAGTAGCTCGTAGTCCTCAATGGGACGCTTGCCGTTGGCGTTGGCCGTCTCGCTCATGCTGCTGCCTTTTTGCTTCTGCAAACCACTAGGCGCACTCTCCGCAAGAAGTGCAAAAACTGGTCACGCGTGTATTGAGAAAAAAAAACACACACACAACACGGGGACACAACACGCCCAACCAACCGACAAACACGACTGGTGCGTCAGCACTCCATGGGGTTGAAGTCGTCGCCGTCGTCATTCTTCCGCTTGCGCCCCGCCGGCTTTGGCTTGGCCTTGGGGGCCGGCTCCGCGCGCTTCTTGGTGGGCTTTGCGGAAGGGGCGCGACCGAAGAGCGCCGGCCGCGGGTTCTTGTACACCGTGTTTTCCCAATCGGGGTCGGTGTAGTAGTCGTCCTCGGGGCGAAACACGGTGAGGGTGCCGTTGGCCAGCTGGTCCTTGAGCGCCTCCTCCTTCATGGTACTCATCTCGTCGTCATCCTCGACCGCTTCAGTGGAATCATCGGCGTCGATCTTCTTCGAGACCACGCTCCGGAGGTCCGTCGAGTTCTCGGCAGTCTCCACGTCCATCTCATCGGTCTCCTCGGGTGCGTCGGCCGGCTCCGCGGCGGGTGGCGTCGGCGTCGGCGACGGCGCCGCCTCGGCGTCGCCGTCGTCGTCGGGCGTGACGACTGCCCCGCCCACAAAGGTGCCACCCGTCTCCGCGTCCTTGTCGTAGGTGGCCTCCAGTGAGGCGATGACGTCGGCGACTCCCTTGGTCTCGGACTGCGCCTCCTCGGCGACAAGGATGGCGGAGAGATCGATGCCATTGTCCAGCAAAAAGGGCGTGAGGCTGTGGGAGGCGGCGACCTCCCTGCCAAGCTCGAGTTCGGCCGCGTTGCGCGTGGCACCGTCGTAGACCGACTTGAGCCTGTCCGACTTGATGTTGCGCTGGCGCTCGAGGGCGTGCGCATACCCGCCGGTGAACCGGCCCTTCATCTCGCGCATGAACCCGTCCTCGATGGCGCGCATCGCGTCGTCCATCGGGTACTTGGGGTCGCCGTCGGGCTTGGTTTGGTCTTGGTACAGCCAGCGGCCCACCTCGCGCTTGTACACGAGGTCCAGCTCCTTGCAGCCGGCATCGTACTGGTCCTGGATTGCGCGCTTGTACTTTGCAACAAACCGATTGCGCTGGTCGGTGTTCTTTCTGTACTTGATCGGCATGTGCTCCCGGGCCTTGGCCGCCTGAACCTTGAGCTCTTGGAGGCGGACGCGGTAGAGCTGCACGGCGTGCAGCATGCGCATGTCCTCGTCGGTGGAGAAGCGCTCGATCGGATCGATGCCCTGGCGATGAAGCCAGTACGCAAAGTTGAGCGGCTCGAGGGGAAGGTCCTCGTCGAGCGCCCCCTCGTCGAGGAGTTGGTTGCACTTGGCCTCCCACTCGTGGTGGGTGGCAAACTCCTTGGCATCCCCAAGCGGATCCTCGGGGAGCAGGTAGACGCGGTCGATGCTCACTGGGCTTGGCAACGGGAGGAAGGCCTCGTTGAGGCGTTTCTGCTGCGCCTCGGTACGCGTGCTCATGCGGGCCAACACCGAGTTGCGCCACGTCTTCTTGAAGCGGTTGCGGGAGACTTCATTCGTGAGGAGGCTGTGCTTGTACTCCAGCTCCGTGTAGGAGTCGATGGAATACTTGTTGGGGTCGATGACGCCCTCGTCGACGAGGGAGTTGTAGTTGGTCACGGCATGGTGCTTGGCCTTTTTGATCGGCGCGTGCTCGAGTCCCTCCACAGGCTCGCGCCGGAAGGCCTTGCTCAGCACGACTTGCGGGAGAGGGTCCTTCCACTTTGCCGCCTCGGCAACGAATGCGCGAAGGCGGTAGGCGAGCCGCTTCGAGTAGGGCAGCGGAGCTTGGGTGGGGCACTTTTCGCCGGGAAGCAGCGAGCGCCCATACCACATGAGCATCTGGCCAGCGGCGGTGGCGAGCTCGGCGAGTTGCTTGGCGCCGAGCTCAGTCTCCAGGTGATCGTACGCCAGCTCCTCGGGACCGTTGCGCCACGTCGAGTAGTTGTCCTCTTGGATGTCCCGACGGTCCTGTGTCATGGGCTTGTCCGCATCGATGCCATTGCCCGTGAGGATGGCCGTGCGAATGTCCTTGTGGTACTCGAGGATGCGCTCCGCCGACTGCATGCGAATGGACTTCTTGTGGAGTTGGTCCTTGGTCGATAGGTGCTCGTCGTCAGGCTTGGGCATGAGCATGCCCATTCCCGACGGCACGCCGACCCTTGGCACAAAGTGCTCGTCGAAGAGTGCCGCCGGCCCCGCCGAGGTGCGGGGTGCGCCGTGCACAAGCGGCAGCCCCGCGCTGTAGTTTTTGCCAATCTTTGAGCCCGGTTGGACAGGGACGTAGGCAGGAAGCTCGGCCGTGAAGCGCGCGCGGTGAAGCGGAGCGTTCTCGACCTCGCCGACGACCTCCTCCGCTGCGGTCACGCGCCAACCCCGCTGGCCATTGCTATCGACGATCGTCGTGTTGCCCGTGTGCGTTCCACCCTCGAGAAAAAGGGTGAGCAGCGCCCTGCTAGAAAAGTCGCCCTCGGGAAAGTCGCTCTTGAAGAGCAGGTCAAAGTTCAGGCACTTGGCCGCGTTGGACACGCGGTCGCCCATGTGGACGTTGTTTGCGCCATAGATGGTGCAGCAGCCTGGGGCGTAGTAGTCCAGGTTTTTGTGGACGACCATGTCGACGTCCGGCGCAGCGTCCGCTCCGCGGAAGACGTTGCTCATCATGCTTCCGAACATCCGACGCTCAAAGGCAACCCGGGAAGCTTGGTCCTTGGCGCCCTTTTTCGCGGCGGCCATCTGGACGCTGATGTGCGCCGACCGCGTGCCCTGCGTCTCCCCCTCCTCGGTGCAGCGCTGCTTGAGCTTTTGCTTGTTGGCGCTGACACCGTCCAGTATGGACTCCATCGCGCGGTGGAACGTCATGGCGTCCTTGTACAGGTCGATAGCCGGGTTTTCGGCATCGACAACGTCCTTGAGCTTGCCGGCGGCGTCGCGCCGGCATCCCATCTGCTTCCAGAGCATGACTCGAAGCCAGGTGAAGAGCGTCGTGACGGGTTCGGGCGCCCGAACCTTGAACAGGTCGTTAAAGTACGAGTCCCAGTCGCGGTTGCGGCGCTCGCTAAACCCGTGACTGCGAGGGCTGGCAATGTGATCGGCGATGATGGTGTTGAAGTACGTGATCGGGATGTGCGCAAAGTCGTCCAGCATGGTCTGGAGAGCGTCGCGGTTGAACTTGGTGCCGAGTATCTGTTGGTTCTCGGCAAACGCCTTGGCCAGGGTGATAAAGGTGCGCTGCCGGTAGCTCACCCAGTAGGTCCAGTTGGCGGTGTCCAAGACCATCGAACGCAGGGTCGCCTCGTCGATCTTCTTGGTCACGAAGAGGCGACGGACGAGCTTCAGGTTGGCCTTGCAAAGGTCCGCCGAGCCGTAGCGGGTATTGCCGTTGCTCTGGTTGGCGGCTTGCTCGGTCTTCTCATTGTACTCGGCGCGCCGCTTGCTGTCCTCGACGCCCGACGCCAGCTTGCAGTCCATGCTGTCACAGACGACACCAGCGCGCACGCGCTGCTCCATGCCAGCCTGCGTGCTGAGCCCGCGACCGATTGCGGCAATCTGGAGGTCCGCTTGCTCCTCGCTTCCGAGTTGGACGACCAGGCAGGCGTGCATCTCAAAGAGGCACTGGACCCGGCGACCCTTGCATGGCTTTGCGGCGGCGCACTCGCCGCCGGCATGGAACTGGCACTTCATGATGCCCAGGTTGGCGCAGCCGCAACTGATGACGCAGGGCGTGCGCAGATTGTCGGGCAGTGGTGCGGCGTTGTCGGTGCCAGCGTTGTTGGTTGAGGAGAGGCCATGCATCTTGCGTTCAAAGTCGGAATAGGTCAGATCGGGGTCGTACTCCTTGGAAATGGACTCCCGCTCGCCTTCGGCCTTGTCAAAGGCCAGCTCCAGCTTGTCCAGGGGGAGCTTGGCCTCGCGCTTTGCGGCAATGTTGGTGCGCATCTTGTCGGCGGCGCGTCCGGTGAGGGGAGCACTGGTGTCGGGTGCGGCGGCATGCTGATCGATCGTGTTGGCTTGCTTCATGTCCTTCAGTGCCACTTTCATGCGTTGGTCCAAGGTCGGTGCATTGCGAATCAGGTCCTTCAGTTGCTCCAGCTTACGGTGGTCGGGTTTCTTGGCAGGGACTTGGGTGGCAACCAAGAGGTCGTCTTCGACTACCAGTTGCTCATCGACCTCGTCGGGGTCCATCGAGATGGGTTGCGAACGCGACACCTGCGCAGGTTGGCACGGGGCCGCGTTACTCATACTGCATAGGCACTCTCCGCAAGAAGTGGTGGTGGCTGGTGGGGTGGGCACTTGTGGCGTTGGCGCTCCGGGCGGTGCGCTGCGCACCTCGTGGAGAGACATTGCCTTTTTTGTGCGTCGCGTGTGTACGGTCTGGTGGCGTTTGGGGATCTGGGATTTGCCGACTCGGAGTTCTGAGGTCGCTTGTGGCGTCGGCGTTCCGGGCCGGTTTGAGGCCTCTGACCTACACCAAAACGGGAGGGTTTGGACCGGCCATCAGGGGGGTGGAAGGGGGGGTGTTAAACACGGAACAGGGGGTGTTAAACCTTACGGAACAGGGGGTGTTAACTGCGGAACAGCTACGAACGGCCCGACTCGGCGGACCCCCTGATGGGCGGTCCAAACCCCCCGGCCTATGCCGTCGCCTCCGGCGTAACGGCCCTCTTGCGGCTTGTGCCTTTGTATACTTTTGAAGGGCCGGGGCACACACGCCCCGCGCCACACCACGCACGCACGAGCACCATGAACCGGACCGAACCTGAGATTCAGATGAGCGACGAGGCGGCCCCTGCGGTGCTCGTGCGTGCCATGGCGGATGCCGCTGAGGCCGATGATTCGGCGGAGGCAATGGACGCCGTCTTCGATGGGGTCCAGCAGTCGGAAGTGGGGCCCAACTCGGATGACCTGTCCATGGGGTTCCAAGACGCCCAAGTGGAGGTCGATTCTCAGGAGTCGGAGGCGGAGAAGGCGGCAAAGGCGGAGGCGGTGGCGGCCAAGACCGCCAAGGTCATCAGTGGTCTCACTCCCGATCGCGTCAGGCAGCTCAACGATCTCATGCACGCGTTGGACATGAACTGCAATACGAGCGTGCGCAAGGTAGTGGACGGCATGCGCAGCCTTGCCATGAACTCCGAGCAGTTGTGGATGATGCTGGAGTCGTTCGATGTCGAGAGGGCTGCCATGCGTGAGGGGTTTGGCAAGGTCACCGAGAAGGGCCTCAGTGCCCAGAGGGTTGTCTTCAAGTACGAGAAGGAGTACCGCGCGTCCGAGAGCGCAAACCGCCTCGAGGAGCTGAAGGAGACGAATGGAACACTCGTCGTGCTTGCCAAGGAGATGGAAAACCCCACCGACGATGCGGTGCAGGCCGAGTGGGACAAGCTTCCCGAGCACGAGCGCGAGGCGCGCACCCTCGCGGCGGAGTACGGCGTCGGGCTTCCCCGCATACACACGCTCATGCAGCAGGCACGGGATGCGGAGGCCACAAAGCGAAAGCCACAGCCCGATGTCGCGGTTCTCATCGCGCGTTGCCGCAAGGAGCTCGAAGAAAATGGGAGGAAGACATTCGATGACCGCATCGCAATCGCCCGCAAGAGCGAGTCGAGCTACACGAACGCCATCAAACACCTCGAGGAGCGCTTCCCCCAGCGCGGCGAGTACCTGAAGGCGACCCGCGACATTCGCGACATCCTGAGCGGCACGGTGGCGCCTCGGCCAGACCCCGCGCCTCCTCCGGCGGTCTCCTACGACGACTGCGTAAAGTCGATGAACCAGGCGCAGGCGGTGGCGGACGAGGCGGCGATCGAGCGCGATCTGCTCCAACCCGGTTCGGAGCAGTACTTTATGGATCTCCACAAGTTCAACCGGCTGCGCGCCGAAGTCGCCGTGATGCAGGAACCGGTGTACATGCCACCCGTCGACGCGACCGTTGAGCTGACCGGCGAGGAGGCCAAAGCGGCGGCCGACGCGGCACACGCCGAGTCGGTGCATTGGAAGGAGTCGGTGGAGGCGACGACCATTCGACGCGACGCGGCCGAACGCGCCATGCGCCGCCTCTACCTGTCCAACGAGGCCAACCGGGCCAACCTCGATGCAGTTGCGGTCGCGTACCGAAACGCCATCCACAAATCCAAGTTTTTTCACAACCAAGGCTTGTCGAGTGCGCGCGACGCGGCTGCGGCCGAGCACGAGGTGAAGTCCTTTCTCTCCGACCAGTGGAAGCAGGCCCACGCCAAGTGGCAGCGCTGCAATAGCGACGTCACGTTCTGGCGCGAGAAGGCCGAGGCGCTGAAGCCCAAGCCCAAGCCCAAGCCCAAGACCGTGAAGCAGAGGCTCGGTGAGAGCAGAGAGAGGGTCCTTGCTCGGGCCTTTGCGTACGCAGGGCGCTGGGAGCCAGCGCCCTACGCGAACACCGCCGCTTGTCAGCGCCACCGCGCTCGCGTCGAGATGATGGACGGCCCTCCTGCGCACGTTCGCTACGTCCAGGACGAGAGCGGCCGCACCGTGCCGATTCCAACGTCGGAGTACAGGGTGACCATCGACACGCCAGAGGTCGACGCCCGCGTGCACGCGCACAACGAGCGGCTCGAGGCTCGTAAGATGGATCGCGAGAAGATGGCCCAGCAGCGCGAGCAGCTCCAAGCTCGGGCGAAGCACGTGATCCACGAATCGAACGAGAAGAAGGCGATCGCCGATCGCATTCGCGAGGCGGACGTCCAAGCCAAGAAGCAGTGGTTCGTGGAGAACAAGAACACGCTGCTCGCGTTCGAGGAGCAGACCCGCGACATCATCGGCGCCTTGTCCAAGAAGGCGGTCAATACCTTCCCCTGCCTCCATCGCAAGCGTAAGAACAAGCCCGAGAAGACCATGGCCGAGCCCGCCGGCGGCGGCGGCATGGTGGTGCACGGCCACCCGGTCAAGCGCTCCAAGACGATCTGATGGATCTGCGACGCGCGCTGGGCGCGCGTGCGCGGCGTATAAACGTGGTGGCACTCTTGGTTTGTGGGCGAGGTTCATAGCCGTCTGTGTGTGCTTGCGTTTCTAAAAGTGCCGTCCCGGCTTCTAACATCCCCCCACTTTCAGAAAAAAAATTTCTAAACCGAAGTGCCCGCCTTTTGAGGGGCCGGCAAAAGTAGAAAGAAGACTTCACTTTCAGAAGCGAAAGTAGATACACTTTAGAAAGTGCTTGGGTTTTACGTCGCGCGGTCGCGTCAAAAAACTGGCCTCTGCGTGAAGGCCCTCTGTCCTCTGCGTGTGGGTGCTTGCATTTCTAAAGTGCATCTACTTTTGCCCTCGCGGCTTCTGAAAGTGAAGTCTTCTTTCTACTTTTGCCAGCCCTCCAAAAGGCGGGCACTTCGGTTTAGAATTTTTTTTTCTAAAAGTGGGGGGATGTTAGAAGCCGGGACGGCACTTTTAGAAACGCAAGCACCCGCGCACCATGCGAGTGTATTCTTGCGGAAGGTGTGCAATGTCTCCTTTAGAAGCAAACGTGCTGGCGCTACGCACCGATTGCTCTCACCAACACACCAATGGAACCCCACGAGGTCCTTGATCAGCGACTGTACGAGCAACACTTGGAAGACCTCGAGCGCGAGGAAGAGGAGGCGAATTTGCCTTCGACTCCCCCGGCGGTCGTGCGCCAGGGCAACAACCTCACCGTCGATGTTCAAGTGGACGATGAGGGTTCAAACAAGCGCAAGCGCGAGGAGGAGGAGATGCCAGAGGCGCCTCCCGAGCCCGAGGATGGCATCGAGGCGGGAGTGACCACGGTCCACCCACTGCAAGCCTTTGTGCCCCTGGCGATCAAGCTGGACCCGACCACCATGCACCCCTACTCTAGCGACTACTGCCTTCCCAATCCGGAAGACGCCACGCCCATGCGGCTCGGTGGCGAGGGCATTCCGGTGCACGTTATGTTCGTTCTGGACCTGTCGCCATCGATGACCACTCGTTACGGCACGCTGCCCTCTGGGGCCGATGCACTCCGCAAGTTGCTCTCGGACGATGGACTGCCCAAGTGGTTTGCCGAGCACGGCAATGCTCTCGGCAACGTCACGGTCTCCATTGCCGGGTTTAGTGGCACTTGTGGCTGGGTGGAGGACAATCACTGCGCCTACGAGGCCTACCTCTCAGCCGACCAGTGCGAGCGCAAGGGACACACCCTGCACACCAGCACCAACAAGGAAAAGGTGCTCGACAACGTGGTGGACGCGAACAACCCCGAAGAGCTCAAGGCCTACTGCGCGGCCTGGTCGGCCAAGGTGAGCAAGCTGGACTGTGCCGAAATGCTTGAGCGCGACAAGGGCCATGGCACCAATACGGACGCCGCAATCCGCTTTGCGCACGCGGCCATGGAGCAGCTTTGCAACGAGCGGGGTGGCGTGAGCATGGTGTACCTGTGCACCGACGGATGCTCGACGCTCGGGCACACGTCGGCAAGCGCCCTCAAGGGCATCATCGATGAACATACCTGGGTCGGTAACAAGCCGACGCGGCACGACTGTGTCACGCTGTATGGCAACCGCGTGCAACTGCACGCGCTCATGATGGGCAGCGCGCCCAATCCCTCGGTGCTCACGCAGCTTCTCGGGTCCAAGGGACTCGTAGCATACGCGCCCGACAACGACGACTTTCAAGCCACTCTCGAGGCGCTCCTCAAGCCGACGCTTTTGGCGATCCGCGATTCGCCCGGGACGCTCGACGTTGTGAGCATGGTCACCATTTGCGACCCCGACGGCAACGCGGTGACCGACACCTGGATCACGTGGTTTTCGCAAGGCCTGCTCGCGGGCGACAACTACTCCGCCTTGTTTGGAGCACGCGTGCCCAATGCCTTTTACGACCGCGTGTCCAAGGGTGAGTACCCAGACTTGCACGTCATTCGCCGCATGTCCGCCAAGGTGGAGTGCTGGATGTCGCCCAACTTGAACTCGATGGCCCAAGTCCAGCAAAAGGCCAATGGCGCGCTGTGGACGCCGGACACCCTGCGCGAATGGCTCACCAAGCGTGGCCTCCAGTCCGCCTTCTCCAAGCACCTGCCCCTCCACGGAGGCACCTGGTGGGCACCCGAGTACCTTCGGCGCGGCCAACTCCACGATCGCGTTCCCATTCCGGGCGCGGTCGACGGCCGTGCGCGCGTCATGGCGTTTGGGTCCCCGCAGCCCCGCGAACTCGGCCCGGACCACGACGGCCACGTGGTGGACCCACGCGACAAGACGGGTCTCTTTCAGTGGCTCACTGCCAAGTACGGTCTCCTCGCCGAGCTCAACGAGGAGCTCGGGCGTTCGCGGACACACGCCGAGTCGCAGGCCACGGCCACCAAGTACGAGGGCCTTTTGGTCCGGTCTGGACACCGTGGACTCTCGCGGCGCTGTGGGGCGCTGCGCGAAGCATCGCGAAGCATTCAAGAGGAGGAGCGCGTGCTCGAAGAGGACCCGTTTACGGGCATGAACGAGCTGCGTCCGCGGCGTTCGCAAACCTCGGCCTCGCACTACGCGTCCGCGGCAATGTCACAGACGACCGAGTAGGCGTGCGTCCGAGTGTGTGTGAGTGTGTGAGTGTGGGTGTGGGTGTATGTGTGAGCGCACGTGCGCTAGTTGTAAACGCTAACAAAAACCTTGTGCATTCTTGCGGCGAGTGGTTTCCCCTCTCTTGCACGGGAGCACGCACGCGCGCTGGGTGCACGATGCCCCCCAAATCGATCACCCGAATTGCAAAACCGAGAAGGAGCATGGTCAAGGGCGGTATCCACCTGAGCGGACTCGGCGCCTTTTACGAGCGTCGATTGACCGAGCTAAAAGCCTTGGTGCTGGACGTCGACGTCGACGACGTCGACGACGACGTCCCATGCGATACGGTGCGCGTGATCTGCGACAAGCTCGCGGGGCGAGGCGCCAACCTAAAGCAAAACATCGAGATGGCACAGCGGTGCTTTAGTGCGGATACAAACTCGACCGACGCGTTGACGATGCGCAACCGATGCGAAGTCGTCATGAAGGGGGAGTGGAAGCGCATGGCCAAAAACGGACAACGAGCTTGGGATCACATTGCGGACGAGCACAACCAGCTGCCCGAGAACGTCACAATGCGCGCGGTGTTTCTTCGCTTGGTGTCGCCCATCGGAGGGCTCGAGGCCTACTGCGCGCACCGTCTTCGTGAGTCCTACCCACAAAACACTGACAAGTTGAGGGACGTGTCGAACGAGGTCTGTCTCTTTTTCAGAGACGTTCCCAAGTCGATGCCGGCGTTCAAGGTGACCTTCATGGGAAGTTCGCCTGCATACCATGGCTGGTTGATTGTGGAACCCTTCACGAAAGATTGGTTTGAGTTGCGAAACGACGAGCGCGCAGCCTGGATTGCGGGCGCGATGAACATCACCGTTGGTGCCGCCAAGCTGAGCAAGTCAGACAGCCAAGGAAGTGCGATACGTGACCTAAATCTGACGCCCACGCATGGACCTGTGGAATCTCATCCTGGATTGGAGTGGATGCGGCTCTACAATGCGCAAACGCTACGGGTAAATCAAAGCCCACGAGCTGGGCCTGCGAACATGCAAAGGCGCGTTCCCACTGACGACCTGGGACGCGAGGGTTGGTGCCCGAGAAGCACATACGAACAGGCCAAAAATAGCGACGCGTTTCTACGATCGATTACCGATGCAGCAGATCGAATGGACTCCACATTCCACACACTCAACCTGGAATTCAGCGACGATGCCAAGGACGGCACATTGGGGCTCACGTGCCTGCAGGCACTCGAGCGAGGATGGGTATCTAGTTGGCGCGTCGGGGTGTCAAAGCCCGAACTGCTCGACAAGCACGGCACTCCGCTCGTGGCTTCGGAGGTGATCTTGACGCACGACTACACGGATCCAGACGACCCAATCGAGTGTCTCACGGGCTACACCATGACGTCCAAAATCAAACGGGACTGGATGAAGGCCAACCCGCCGCCACTCCGTGAAGGCACACCAAACAGCGAGCTGTTGGGCTGGTTCAAGGGCACGTGGCTGGCCGAGCTGCTCACGCACCACTTTGACAAGATTGAGGCCATGGTCGCGGGCGCAGTCGCCGAGAGACACAATCGAATAGACGAGGAGATTGAGCGACAGAAGCGCAAAGAGGCGGTGGCTGCGATGTGGGCATCGGCGGCGGATCAGGCACAAGAGGAGGAGCTCAGGACCGAATGCCGCATGGCCGCCGACAAGTTTGCCGAGCAGCGCGCCGCCGACGCGAACAAGGCGCCCAACATGCCACCACCCGTCGACCTCGCAAAGGGATCGTTTTCGGATTGCATCCACGTGGTGCAGGAGAAGAAGCCGGTGAAGAAGCGTGAGAGCGTGGTTGACTTTGATACCGCCCGCGCCCTCGCCGCCTCCTCCAGCGCCACGAGTATCCAAGCCGTGTGGCGCGGAAGGGCTGCGCGACGGCGACCCGTTCATCAAGAGATGCCGCTCGGGTGCATCGACATTGCCTTTCGTCAGGGGATGCCGCCCGGGTGCATTGACATTGCCAGCACGACACAATCGGTGCTCGAAGCGTCCATTTACGCAATCGATCGGGGTCACAGGGTGGCCGAAAAGGGAGCGACTGCGGCAGTACGGAAGAAGACGCGCAAGAAGCAGCCGCCGCCGCCACCAACGCGCAGCTGCTCGGTGCCTTCCTGGTGGACGCGAGAAGTTACCAAGCAGGTGCCGCTGGGCACAAACCGCATCTTCCATGCAACGTCGCACGACTCGGAGGAAACGCGGACCAGCTGGGTCATCGGGAGAGTGTGGCCAAAGCACGTCGCGGAGGCACGACCCTCAACCATGAACAACATCGTCGACCACGAGCGCCAAGTCGCGTATGCAAAGATTGACCCCGATTGGCAACGGGTGCTTGCATTGACCTTGTCTGCACAAAAATCCGGACTGGTCAAGAAGTGGGACATTGTCTTCAGCTACGCGATCAACGAACACGGCCGTGAGATTGTTCCCCTAAACTTACCCAAGTATACAAACCCATCGGTGGCTTGCGCGTACACTTCGACCGTGTACTCCGAGGTCACCCTTCCGGATGGTCGAACCGATAGGCTCACGTTTGAAAAGCCAGACCCGTACGGGGACTGTCTCGTCCAGATGCACTTCCAGAGACTGGTGTATCACGCGGCAAGGGAGAGGGCCGTGCCAGCAAGCATCTCCGATGACGAGGAGCGGGCGAGACTAAACGCTGAGGCACTCCTGCGCGAGGAGGACCAAGAGCACCGAAACAAGGAATCCAAGGCAAAGAAGAAGGCCGACGCAAGGCGCGCGTGCGAAAAGGAGCAGGCTAAAAGGGCGCAACTGGTTCGGGAGGCGACCGAGGGCGCCGCAAAAACGCTCGCGGCCAAGCAGGCGGCCTCAGCTGCGGCGCACGCCGAGGAGCAACGCCGCCTCGCCCATGCCAAAAAGGAGGAGCGTGCGCGCGCGGAAGCGGCCAAGTTTGAGGCGGTCTTGGCCAAGAAGCGGGCTGACGAGGCGGAGGCAGTCGCGGCCACAGAGGCCGCGGAAGCGGAAGCAGAGGCTGCAGAAAACGCCGCGCTCGCCGAAGCGTACGCTCTCAAGGAGGCACAGGAGGCGGCCGAGCGCGCGCACGCCGAAGAGGCAAACCGTGTCCGTCTGGCCCAAGCGGAAATGATGGCGCGTCTCAGGGCCAACAAGGCACCAGCACCAGCACCAGCACCAGCACCAGCACCAGCGGCAGCACCCGTGACCAATGGCAAGGGCCGTGGTCGTGCCAATGCTGGCCGTGGTGGCCGGGGCGGCCGTGGGGCCGTCTCCGCCCCAGCGCCGCCACCTGAACCCAAAGAAGATGACGATTCGAAGCTCTGTGTCGTCTGCTTCGAGGAGGACAAGTCGCGCGTCTGCGTCCCGTGCGGGCACGTTTGCATGTGCAGCAACTGTGCCACAAACGAGAAGATCAAGATCTGTCCAATGTGCCGCGTCGAGATCACAATGGTGATTCCGTACTTTTTCTAGTGTGTGCGCGTGTGAGCGTGTGTGTGTGTAAACGTGTGTAAACGCATTGTTAAACTTGGAATTCATCAAGCACACGCGCGACATCCAAACAACCGAAAGTCCTTGTACACCTGGGGCACCGGACGATCCTCCAGCCGTGCGTCGAGAATGGCCAGTGCCACGGCATACTGCGCGGGTCCCAGTGGGCTCATGTAAATGGGCCACCCACCCGAGGTGGCGCCGCTCAGAATGGCCTTGGCCTGCTCGGGAGAGACGCAACACAGTGCATTCACGGCGTAAAAAAGCTCGGAGCCCTTGCCCGGTTTGTGGTGGTGCTGGATCATGACCAGCTCGCCGGGTTTGATGCGGTGCCGTGTCCCGTCTCCTCCGTGGTTGCACGTGGCGTATTTGGTGGACGCTTCAATCGTAATCCCCGGAGACTCGAGCATGTGTCAATGCGCGCACACTCACACACACACACACACACACACGCTCACACACACGCGCACACGCGCACACGCGCACACGCGCACACGCTCACAGTTGCGTGCTACACTCTCCGCAAGCATCGCGATACAGCAACTAACAGTCTGCGCACGCGCTCGGTGGAAACGAGGCGGCGATGGCCGCCGCCATCCAGACGATGCTCACTGGGAAGATCCAGCACCCGCGAATGGCAAGAAGCCGGCTGGCCCACGGACTCGATTCCTGCACGCCCCATGGCGACCCTATTTGTGTGAGATCGTCGGCTGTGCTGATTCCGTCTGCCAGCGCGGTCACCCCGATGAGCACAGCAAACCAGACGTTCTTGGTATTGTACATGTGGGCGAGCATCGTGTGCATCGAGAGCACCCCGAGAATGTAAAAGGCGGCATACACGCATGAGGACACGGCGATGCTGGCGGTTTGGCAATGCTTGGCCGTGCGTGTTTGTCTCGCCACGAGCGCGGGTCGCTCCTCGCGCAAAAAGTAGGTCACTGCCCTGTAAAAGGGCGTCATCTGCGCAACGTGCGGGTCGGCCGAGAGCGCACTGCTTCTTCGACACAGAAACTGCGCAACGGCCACGATGGCGAGGTCCACGGTCCACAAGTAAAAGGCAACGGCCACAGTAAAGTTGCCAAATCGCATGTCCGTTTCCTTGTGCTCAAGGCCGTACTCGAAGACCAGTGGTCGGCCCAGGTAGAGCGTGGAGAGCACCACAATGTAGAGCGACGTGATCAAGTGCCCGAATCGGAGCCCGGGACCCAGCTCGCGCACAATGGTGGTTGTGCAGCTTTCGTAGGTCCAATCAAAGGAGAGGCTGCCATTGAGCCAGAGGGCAAAGCGAACGGCGTTGAGCTCCGAAAAGGACGGCTGTGTCGTGCCGAGGTAACGGCTGACGTCCCGCGCACAGTTTTCGTAGCGCGGGGCGTACCAAGCCGTGCTCTCGTCCACGTCCACTAATCGGTTGACATCGTACGGGACGCGCTTGTTCGCCATCGACGCGCCACGCGCGAGCGCACGCACCACGCGCGTCTTCGGTCCCCTCGTCTCTCACACGGTTTTGAAGCGTGCCTAATTTGCACAACCCACTGGGGTAGTGAGTGTGCAACCACGCGTCTTGCGTCGTGTGCACGCCGAGGCTCACGCGAGCGCGTGTGCCACCATGGCCTCCGACGCCGAGGAGGACGAGTACACCGACGAGTTGTTGCAACGGGACGTGGACGACCTCGTCAACATCGAAGACGACGGGAGTGGTGTCGATGCAAACGTACTCGCCGGTCGGAGTGCCGCATTCCAGCAGGCGCAACAGATCAGGGTGCGCGAAGCCGCGATTGCGGAGGATATCGTAGCGTTTGCCGGCGCGTCGAGCGATTCGCGTGCGCTGTGGGTGATCTGGGTCGAGCAGATCCTCGAGAAGCGCGCGGCTGACCCGCTGCAGTTTGCGCGCAACCCCGACTGGAACGAGGACCTGGATCCCCTCATCGGTCCCAGGGACACGGGCCGGGCACTCACCAATGGCTTCGAGCGCCAAGATGGCAACATCGTGTGGGAGTACCTCTCGGGAGATGCCTTTCGCAGTGGCACGCACCAGGAGTGGAAGGACGACCAGCCTTCCGAGGAGCTGCTCAAATTGGTCAAGGACGCGCTCGAGCTCGGAACGAAGCAGCGCATTCGCCCAAGGCGACGGCCAAAGACCAATGCGGAGCTCGGCACTTCCACAAGAACGGGTCGCACCGCTGGCTTTCTCGCGCCGCTGCAGGATCCGTCGAGTGGTGGTGGCGGGCAAGAGTTTCGTGGCGGGGCGTACCAAATCGAACGCGACGTGTTCGGCAACCCGGTCGAGGACCCGGACAACCCCGGTGTCGCCAAGCAGGTGGCAATCGACCCAGCGCTGCAAAGGCTAAAGTATGCACGCGCGCGCAGTGGCAACGGATCGCGCATCCTGCGCGATCGTGCGGGCAAGCCCATTCTTCGCGCACGCGTGCGTGCCACCAAGGCGGTAACACGGTCGATTCGGTTGCAGATCCAATCGGTGCGCCTCAACGAGCAGCACTGGGAATGGATGTACTCCCGGCATCTCGAGAATGATCAGATGTTTGACACGCCGAGCATGACGCCGTATCTGCACAATGAGGAGTTTGCCAAGCCCATTCCCAACAAGGCAAAGCCAGAGAGGCGCATCGGCATGAACGAGACGGGCGCGGCCATTCCGCTGCTGACGCGCGGAACGCTTGGGTTTGATGGCGTCACGCTGACCAAGGGGAATGCCGGAGCGGCCAAGCCCAAGGTGGCCGTCGAGAGCATGGACGACCTGGCACGCAACTGGACCTCGGCACGACTGCGGGTGCTGCCACGCATGCGCTTTCACAAGGACAAGCTTCCCAAGACGCTCGTGGGCGTACGAGTCGTCGACGTGACCCTCCAGGACCAAACACTCGTAAAGTGCATCAGCGTCGATTCGGACGGCGAGGTGTGCTGGACCACCGCCTTTGCGCTCAGCGACGCGGAGATTTATGCAAACGCCTTTTACGGCAACGCCGATGCCACGCGTGACGTCTTGCAACTCGGTGTGCGCGGCTACGATTCGTGGGGCGACGGCAATCCCGCAACCTATGCGGGTGCACTTCTTGCGTCAGACGCCCCCGCGTTTGCAGACGCGCGCCTCGCGCAGTCCTTTAGGGGATTGCCACTGTACTTTGCAAACGCCAACCAGGTGGCCGAAGAGTGCAAGGGTCAAGGGAGCAAAACAATCACAGCGCAGGTTGAAGACGTACGCGTACGCGATGCCGGGATGCAAGGACCGGGCGACACCGGTCCCAACAAGTCGTACTCGGAGGTCTACCGCCAGCTCATGTGGGAGCCGCAACCCCTGCGCGGCGTTGCCACCTTTCCGAGCGAGGGCAGTGCCTTTCGGACCAAGAGCGATCTGCAGGCCCTCGGAAAAAAAGACCCTGCCCCACAGCTGCCGCGGTACCTCAACTTTACCATCGAGGGTCGCGATCGGGCAAACAGGGCCATCAACGAGAATGCACCCGTTGTCGCGCCGGGGCCACACGGGCGCACGATGCACCCACCCCCCACGCTCAACGAGAGTGTGCGCATCCGCCTGCTTCAGCACTACCCAGAGGTGGTTCTGTCCATGCCTGGCGACATGCGTGCTCGGATCCCGCAAGCCAACCTCCTTCTCGGTGGCCTGGGCAATAAAGAGACGGACCAGTCCAAGGCCTTTGCGGCAGCGTGGTCGGAGGTAAACAGGCAGTACCTCGATGCGGGTCGTCGCGGAGACGCGCAGTTTCGCAAGCTCATCGCAACAATGAATGACGATGCCAGGAGCAGGGGACTTCCCGTCCTCGCTGGCGAGGATGCAAGGCGTGCCTGGCGCGCCTCGCTCGACAGCGACGCCTTTGCACATCTGGCGCCCACGACCATTCGCGGCGCGATTGCGCGCTACATGGCCGAGAATGCCGACGCGCTCGCCTACTATCGTAAAGACGAACAGGGCGCGCTTCTGCCACTCGAAACCTCGCACGACAAGGGCTTGCAAAAGCCGGGTGGCCTCTACTACTCGTGCCGCATCGACACTGGCATCGATGCTCGTCAGGGTGGTCTCGACACCTTTCTGCCTCTTCCCATGGAGGCGGGCGTGTTTGAGATTGCCGACCTTGCCCTGGCACGAGGCGTGCACGACCACGTCTACACGCGTCCACAGGGTGCACCGGAAGCATCCAACCCCGGCTTCACGGCCCGTGCCGGACCACCGCAGTGGTGGCGCGATGCGCAGACAACGATGCGACTCCGGTTTCGGTATGCGGACGCGGCACCCTACCACGATGCCGTCGCTGGAACGCGCGTGTCATCCATCTGGACCGAAGGCTTCGTTTCTGGACAACCGCCACCAACTCCCGAGGTTGGACGCGCTCTGTACGATGTATTGGTTCCCACCAACGAGCAGGGATCGCGACGATCGCTGTTTCCAACCGATCAGCTACGCCGCCTTGACACCACTGAGGCCAGTCCAGAACCCAACAATGCACCTTCGTTAAACGGCGAGTTGGCAAAGGCCCTCAAGGCGCACCATCCCGGAGCCCTTCCGAGCCATCTCACGCCCACCAAGTTGGTGCTCGGATCGGCCGTGACAGAGAACAACGTGCAGAGCGTCGTGTTTGATGCGTCCTACCCCCTTCGTCAGCTCGACAATGCGTCCGCTGTTGCCAAGACGATGGTGCAGGCCTTGCCGCACCGGCACGACCTGCGCGTGCCGTGCATGCCCCTCTACCCGACGCGGCTCTCTCTTGAGGCACGTCGCGCCGCCTGGGACCGGGTGCACCGGCTGCAGGAGGCCGAGCGCAACGGCGAATCGCCCGAGGTGGGGGAGGCGCGCCCGGAGGACCAGGCAGCGTTTTACGAGTACGCAACCGACGAGCTTCGCAACAAGGCGCTCGCGCCTTCCACCGACGCGCCCGAGGCACTCCCAGCCACACGCATACAGGGCTACGACGAGACGCGCCGAGAGGGCGCGTGGGCAAAGACGCTCGTCACGCCGCTGTACGTGGTCGCGCTCGATTATGACGACTTCAAACGGGCCGTTGTCGCGTGCGACAAGGAGTGGACCGACTTTTTCAACAACCACAAGGTGTACTGGGAGCACAAGGACCGCTTCTTGATCGTGAAGCGCAGCGATGGTGAGGGGCGCTACCTCGTTCTGAACACCGACTACGTCTACCCTGCGGAAAACGATCCGTCGGGTCATTGGAAGACGCACGATGGGACGTGGCCCGGGATGGAAGACGACGAGAGCGTGAAGCTCGCAACGCGACCGCAAAAGCGCACGCGCGAGTCGTGGTTTGCCGACCGCTTGCGCTTTGGTGGGCGCCAACCCACCAGCGTCCTCGCGGGAGGCCCCGCTTCCGAATTGGAGCGCTTCAAGAGCGACGTGCGCGACTGGGAATGCATGTACAGGGCCTACGAGCAGGTACGCAACCAATTGCACGAGGCTTCGGTGTTGAATGGAGAAATCGAGAGCCGCGTCGACGCGCTGCGTACCGACTCGCTCCGGCTGTGCTGGGGCTTGGCCAAGCTCGGGCAGCAAACCCCATCCGACGCCGGCGAGCTGTACCGCGCCGACGGAGAGATTCCACAGATTCCAGTGGAGGACCTCGAGAAGCAGGGCATGCGACTCTTTAGCTATCTCCAACCCAACCAGGACATCTCGGAGTTGCCCGAGTTTGAGCGAGCCAAGCAGGCGGAGCTCACCATTCAGACTCTGTGCGACAACGCTCCCGACGATCCCAACAAGTGCGCCTTTCACACAAACCAGCTCAAGGAGTTGCACACGCGACTGCCGCTGGTCATGCTACTCATCAACACGCTCGACCAATTGCGCACCGTGCGCAAGCAAACGCGGTGGCTTGAGCGGACGCATCAGGTGCTCACGGGCGACGCCAACACGCGCCAAGAAAACGAGCGCATTCTCCAAATGAGTGGCGACACGCCGTTGCCGTTTCTAAAGGACCTGTGCGCCATGCCCGTCTCGGAGTGGCCGACGGATGCGCGCGTGAACGCGATGACCCGCAGGGCCGGCGTGACCGTCTTCGCGCTGCTCACAAAGCTGAGCCAAGACGGAGCGGTGTGGGACCGGATTCGCACAAGGGCCCTGGCGCTTCACCAGAACGATCCCGGGTTTGACGAACGCTACGAGGTCACCGATCCACAGCTGTTGCGGCTGCAAGAGGTCGGAAACACGCTCGTCGATTCCATGATGCTCGTGCTGAGAGAGAACAACCCCGATCGGCACCCGCTGAGCCACGCAATGCATCCGGCACTCTACCTCTTCCTGGACGCGTGGGCCGCACTCATCTACGAGGGGCGTCTCGAGGTCATCCAAAAGGCCATGAGCGAGTGGGCCAATCCCAGGTACGTTGGATCGGACGAGGCAGGGGAAGTGGGCGGGCTCACGTTTGCAGACGTGGAGAAGGCGGTGCACTACGCCTCTCCCGAATACCTTCAACGGTCACTGGATCAGCGCATGGGATACGACCTTGCGTCCACGAGTCGGCTCTTTGGATTGTCCAAGGTCACCGACCGCAGGTATGAGCCATTTCAGTATGCGCGCGAGATTATGATTGTCCATCAACTCCTCGGTCAACAAAAGGCGTTCCTGTACGACAACCAAGTCCTCCTATTTGGCAAGGACGATGTGCTCGGCAGGGCATGGGACGCCGACATGAAGGACCTTCGACTCGTTCAGACCACGGCCGACGCCCTTTCGCGCATCTTTCTCGCCACTGCGAGTGCGCCACGGAACACATTGAGCACCCAGTTGGGCGACCTTCTCGCTGGGGGGTTGAGCGATGCGGACCGCGCGACGTTTGGTACCGAACTCGGCGCGATGCGGGAGCGCCTGACCAATCTCCAGAGAACGAACCGGGAGGTGAAGGTGGCCCTTCCAGGGCGAGAGGACGAGCCCGAGCCCGAGGAGAGCGTGTCCGACACGATCGTTCTTGCCTTCCGGGCGGTCGAATCGCTCGCCGAGGACGGACAAGAGGCGGCGATAGATCGCACCAACCGACTGAATGCGGAGAGAGCGCGCGCGCACAAGGTGACGCTAATGGAGAAGCGGTTCAGAGCCATGTCCGCTGCGGCAAAAAGGATGCAGCCAGCAATCCGTGCACTCACCGTCACCGATTCAAGACTCAAGAGCGACCTCGACACGCTCGACGATGCGCCCGAACAAGCGGAGACTCGGGACGCGGTGCGCACGAATCTCGAACAGGTCCAAGCAAACCTCGCGGGGCTGCGCGCGCGCAACAAGACGCTCCAGTTGATTGGTGCGGTGATGGAGCGTTGCACGGCAAAGGGGCCCGGTGCTGTTGCGGCGCTCTACGACGCGCTCAGCGAGATCCGCTCAAGGGCGCAGCAAGACGCGCGCATCGCGCGCGCCCAAGCCGCAAACGCGCCCACACCCATTGTGGATGGCGGCGGCGCCGACGGTGCCGACGGTGCCGACGGTGCCGACGGTGCCGACGGTGGCCTTGGTGCCTTTGAGGACCTCTTCGGCATGCCCTTGGCGCCGGTCGCGCCCGAGGAAACCACCGAATCGCAAACACAGCAACAGTTGCAGAGAGCGCGGCAGCGTGCGGAAGACGAGGCCCGCGCAACCGATGTCCTCGCGTCTGTCGAGGTTGCCGAGGCAGAGGTACCCGTGGTCGGCAACGTGCTAGAGGACGCCGATGTTGCTCTTGGTGGCTACAGGGTGGACGACTTTGCACAGGCCGCGCAGGAAGTGGACGAGCTCACCCCAGAGGAACTCGAATCGCTGAGCAACGAATTGCGCGCCATGGGCTACTACACTCCAGACGCGCCCCAAATGTGGCCCCCAGCCTCGCCACCGATTGGATCACAACCGCCGTCGTTGCCACCCTCGCCGCCCGAACTCGGCATTGGACGGGCCGCATCCTTTGAGATTCCGGATGCACTCAAGCTGCCACCGTCCCTCATCAAGGACGCCAAGGAGGCTCCGGAGGATGCCGACAAAGCACTGGACTGGTTGGTCGAGAAGCTGCGCAACAAGACAAGGACGCCCGAGGAGTACGAGGCGTGGCTGCTCGAGCTCGCCGAGCAGCGGGGAAGGGAGGCCGCTGCGCAGTGGGACGGGGTGATTGCAACGCTGCAGGAGCAGCAGGCGGTCATGCGATCCTACGTTTCCGTAATGGGGCGGGCGATGCGCGCCGAGGAGGCCAAGGCAAAGCAGCTGCAGCGCGCCGTCGCGCACGTGCGCGCCTACTTGCTCCACCCCGAGTGGGTGGACGACGACCCCGAGGCGCACGCCGAGGAGGAGCGCGAGCAGCTCGAGCGCCTCAATGCCGCTCTGCGCCTCGTTCCCTACACGGACAATGGCATGAGCGCCAACGAGTACCGCGAGCGGATGCGGGGCATCGGCATCGATGACCCCGAGGCGTGCAACGATGGCAACGTCGACGACATCGATCCACGCGAGCTGCACGGCTGGAAGGGCCAGTACCGTCGGCACGTGGCCAACATGATTCGCGTGCGGCGCACGGCCGACGGCATGCGGTACCACCTCGACGCGCTGCCGCCCACGCCACGGCAGTGGTTGGAGAGCGCCGACGCGCGACGCGCTCCCGGTCCACCACGGGTGCCCGACCACAATTCCGAGGCCGAGGCAGAGGCCGCATCGCTGCAGGTGACGAGCCTGGCCCAGGGCGTCAAGGCCATCGTTGGACCCGAGGAGCGATGGGCCGGAAGGGCCTTTGGCCACACCGAAGAACTGGCCCACACCGAGAAGACGCTCAAGGCCCTCCTGCTTGCCGATCGCGCCTTTTTGACCGACCCCCATCGCTCGCTGTACGCCCCGTTTGCGTTTGACTTTGACGGGGTCGAGGCCTCCAACGTCATCAACGCGTAGGCTGCGCCATCCTTTAGTGTGCGTGTGTGTGTGCGTGTGTGTGTGCGTGTGCGTGTGTGTGAGCGCAACATTCTTGCGGAGCGTGTGGTTGCGCGTGTGTGAATACAGACGTTTGGGGCACTTTTGCGCCTCTGTGCACCAAACGCGCTAACATGGGCCTCACACGTTGCACGCCCCCGTCCTCGCCATTGATCGCTCCGCTGTTTTGGTCCGGCAACGCTTCGGGTGCTGCTGCCATGGCAGAAGCCGACTGTGCCTCCTCCTCGCAAAGCGCAGAGGAGGAGGCGCAGTCAACCACGTGGATGGATGAGGCGCTCGCTGCTGCGCACGAGATGGCGCGGCTGCGGCCGGGAGAGGACCACGGCATCCTGTCGCGTGCCTATTTTGCAAGGGAGCAGCTGCAACTCGTTCAGAAATACCAGCGCATCTGCGTACGACTCGAGCGCTACGGCGCCGAGCTATTGTCCAAGCGCACACCACTCGTGCCGGTGCATTTTCCAGTCACACCGCTTCCGAATACGCGCTTGTCCATGCAGGAAGGCATCACGCGCTCCCTTGTGCTCTTTTGCCGACAGCTGCACGAGGTGACGCTCGTCGTTGCGCATGACCGACTTGCGCCCATTGCGCCCGTGCCGATGACAAAGCTGGTGGCCTTTGTGCGAAGCGTGGCAAACGACTTGTGGGAAGGCATGCAGGCCATCACCAACCGGGAGGAAACGGTTCGCACCACGCGCGCGCGACTCGTGCGGGTCTGCACACAATTCGCCCGGGGGTGTGTGCGCGAGGAGCGCGTGGCGATCGACACCACCCGCTCCCAGTGCGATGCCTTGGCGTGCGCGCTGCGCGACTTTTTGGACAAGCGAATGCTCACCGAGCGTCAGATCAAGCGGCGCAAGGACGTGTACGCGGCACAAGCCAATATTCTGCGAACGTGGGTGCGTGGCCTCATACGACGCGGTCATGGCGGTGCGCTACAGGCCTTGCGAAGTAGCTACACATTCGTCAACGCAATGAAGGACTCGGCACAGTCGTCTTCAAAATGGTGGATTGCGGCGTCGGTTCAAAGTGTCGAAGAGGTGTTTAGGTGCATGCGCAGCGACAATCCTAAAGACGCCGAGCTCGTTGCGAATGACGACTGGATACTTACGGCTTACAATGGACTGTGTCGCGTTGGGGAGTGGCTGATGGCGCACGCGGTTGCCGAGGGCGACGAGTTGCGCTGGCTCGAGGAGCAGGACGAGGACGCGTCCTGCTGGTGCAGCACCCACATTGTTCGAGACACGCCCGAGGTGGCCATGACCGGACAGGCGCCGCTGCTGCAGGCGCCGGGGCACCTGGGCGTCTTTGCCACGGGGCGGCTGCGGTTGGCGGCGGCGCCACAACCGGCGGGGACCAGGTCCTCGCACGCAGAATTGGCAGGCGTGCGCATGGCGCGTTTGCTCGGCGCGTTGCTGCGCGAGGAGCACCTGATGCTCGACCGGCTCGGAAGCGACTATGCCAACCGCGTCGTCGTCTGCGAGTATTGCAAATACGAGCGTGCCGTGTTGAGCATAGAAGCCGAAACGCTTGTGCCATTGGGGCACCTCGTACGGGTGCCCTACGCGTCGACTATTCCCGATTTGGCGACGGCGCGCCAGGCGCAGGGCGAAGCGCACTCGTCGTAGCCTGATAAGTGGTTCGCCGCTAACTCTTTGCTAGCACACGCGTGTCTTCGCCGTTGTACTTTAGCCGTGACCGCGTTCGTCAAGAGGGTTGAGGTGATATGAGCGCGTCCATCCCCGCCGGCAACGACCCCTTCATTGGGGGCAGCAAAACGCCCAATGCGCCGCCCCCGGCGCTGGGCGGCTCGATCGCCCCCGCCCAGACCAATGTCGGCGATCCCATTGCCGGCGTCAACCCGGGCGCGCCGTTTTTCGCCCGCAACAATCGTGGGAGTAACATTGGCATCCCCTATGCGAGGTGCATTCGCCCGCCCCAGCGCGCTTGTGGGGATTCCCTCTCGCTGATCCCACGCCTTGCTCCGCAGGCTTTGCCCCCTCGGCGGCGAGCGCAACATGATGGGCCTCGGCCGGCCGCCATTGCCCGAGGGCGCCGAAAAGTCCACCACGGCGCTCCAAAAGGTGGTCACCGAGACCGACGACCTGCGCGCCACCAAGCTGGCCTTCATCCTCGGCCGACGCTCCTCTGAGAAGGCGGGCATCGGGAGTTCTGCCAACCTTCACGATGTTAACTCTGGCGACCCGCTCACCGGCTTCAACGAGGACGAGGGCGCGCTCGGGGGCAACAGCCTCTACGACTATGGCTTCCAGCTGGCCATCAACAGTGGCTACGCGCCGGGCGTGCCGGGCACGGAGCGCTTCCAGAAGCTGTGCTCGTTCGAGTACCTGCAGCGCTACTTTACCAATGTGCTCTGCAACAAGGGCATCAACCTCGGCACGGCGCTCGATGCGGATGGCCGTCAGCTCAACCCCTCGGGAGGCAACGAGGTATGGCAGTCGGGCATGATGCGTGTCGTCAACGCGGCCTCGGCGGCGCGCTACGCGCAGCGCGCCACCGCCACCAACGCTGGTGCCAATGCGGACCAGGTGGGACCGGAGATTGGCTCCGCTCTTCAGGGCGCCAGCATGCTCAACATGCCCGACCTGTGCACGCGCTTGGGCATGGCGGGGTCGGAGGCGACCAAGGCGCCGGTGATCCAGCAGGGCATCTTTGCGCGCGACCAGGGGCCCTTTTTGCGCGGCAAGGGCGTAGACACCGGCGTGCTCATGGGCACCCAGAGCGCTGCTCCCCAGACCCTTCCGGGTAGCACCACGGGCAAGGGCGTCGACCCCTTCCACGTCTCGCGCACCGCGGGCGACGAGCTGGCCTTTGCGCTGCTCGAGCGGCTCATGGAGTCGCGCGGCCTCACCGACTGGCGCCCCGATGGCATCGTGCTTTCGCTCGGCACGGACGACCCGAGCGACACGCTGAGCAACGAACAACTGCAGAGCCGTGACGGGCAGCTCTTCAACGTGAGGATTCAAGGCCCCGCGATTGGATCTTCCTGGACCGGAGACCCGTCGCTGGAGACCATGCCCCTCGACAAGGTCTTTGTCGTCATCGTCGCCGACTGCTGGTGGGGCAACACTCCGGCCGGTGCCATTGCCGACTTTCTCGCCAAGGTGGCGCCGGCCAACGGCACGCCCACGCAGCCAGGCATCGACTTGCTGCGCAAGTACCTCGCGGCGCGAGACGAGGAGCTCAGCGGCGACAACCTCGTGGAGAAGTCCACCCTCGGTGGCTTTGACGCAGCGGCCGCTGCGGCCATGACGGGCAACGAGGGTGCGCGCCTGTGCAACTTCCGCGTGCAGCTGGCCACCTCGTCGCAGATGATCAACTACTCGGGCCTGCGCTTTGGCCGCGACGGCAAGCAGGTGCTCGGCAACGAGCAGCAGACACGCGACCAGTTTGTGCGCGTGCCCAACCAGTCGCGCATGGGCCTGCGGCTCGGCACCAATGGCGGCGAGTACATTGTCGGGGGCTGGTGCATCGGCAACGTGCTCGACACGTCGGCGTCGCGAGGGGTCATGCCCGGCACGGGCTCGAGCATCGGCGTGCGCACGGCGCCCAACTCGATGGCGCTCAACATCAACGTGCAGATCGACTGGTGGGATCCGGACCGCATGTGGCGCTCCTTTATGAACAAGGAGTCCAAGGCGATCGTCAAGGACGCTGCCGGCGTACCCACGGGCGCCAGGGGTCCGGCCACCACGAGCATCGTGCCGCGGTACGTCAAGACTGTGGACGACGCCGCCATCACGGACATCAACAAGGTGCAGCTGACGCCAGCCGCCAAGGCTGCCATCGCCGACGCCGAGGCCGCTGCCGCCGCCGCCGCCGGACCGCCCTAAACCAGCACCACGAGGGCGCAATCGTCTCGCGGTGCAAGCGTCCGCGCGTGCACGAGGCTCTCTCCATGACCGAATGGTAGGGGGAACAATGGGGGATGGGCGCGTACGTGTGTGCGTGTGTGTGCGTGTGTGTGTGCGTGTGCGTGTAGACGTCCGTGTGCGCGCGTGCGCGCGTGTCTCGGTTTTTTTGAGAGAATCCGGGTGCATTCAAGCGCGACCGATGGGCCTGCTGGATAAAGTATTCCCCGTCCGCAACGTAGCAGAGCGTGACTGACACCGTCCCGCTAACCCTTGAGTCCGCAGCCGCGTGCACCCGTTTCAGTCGTCGACCGACCACCCCTCGTCCGGACAATGTCGAACATGAATGCGTCCATGGCCTTTTCCCAATTCCAGTCGGTGCAGGGACCTACGGATTCGCGCCTCAGGCACACCGAGCTCGAGGGCTACCAGCCCGTGTCGCGCATTGGCGAGGTTGTGATCAATAGCTTCGTCGACTCGTACGAGTTTGCCCAGCTTCCGGAGGCCGTCAAGGCGGAGAAGCTGGACAATGGCGCCGGGACCGCCACTGGCACCGAGGTCGAGTTCAAGCCCCACTTCCACGAGTGGGCCACCGTGCTGCCTGGCATGATCTGCCTCTCGCGCAAGGCGCGCAACGCCACCTTCCGCAACTATGTCGCCGCCGAGACCGCGACGCCCGTCATCGGCTGCTGCGCGTGCCTCACCAATGACGACGCCAAGAACTTCTACTTTGCCGGCGTGTGCCGATCCAAGACCGTCCGGCCCATCGACGACGGCGTCGGCCCGCAGACGGACGAGTTCTTCACCCTGGCCATCGGCGGCATGGTCACCATGCTCAACAACTCCAAGACGCCCGTCTTCCCCGGCGACATGCTCGAGTGGTGCTTCTACAACGAGAAGAACATGGACGGCGGCCGCGCGGCCAAGCGGACCAAGGGCAACCCTCGACGCATCGCCGTCAAGGTTGCCTCGCCGACGTCGGAGCGCGTCATCGGCCGCTGCCTCAGCTTTGCAAAGCCCATGGACACCTTCGACCTGCTGCTCAAGTCGTGCTAGAGCAGCAGGACGCGCGGCGTGCGCGGCGGACGTGTGTGACGGTAGGGGGTCGGTGTTGTTGGGTGTGCGACGAGGAGTGGCGAGTTTGTGTGTGTGGGGTTGTTGGGTGTGAGTGTGTCACCAATAATAAACCAAACCACCGAATAACAAAGCGTACAACTGCACACAGTAAACAACGCGCTTCAATGTCGATCCGTGCCACCAACCCTACAACGCCAAACGCATCGGACGACCGCTTGCGTCTTGTGCTGGAGACGGGCCTGCGCCTCGCAGCACCGCAAGCAGAAAACGTGCCCACGGCCGCAAAAGAGAACCGCGCAACCGGCGAGGTGACGTTGACCAAGAGGGAGTGGGAAAAGCTGAAAAGGACCATCGAGAAAAAGGGAGGGAGACTCCCGACGGTTGATGCCAGCGACGACGATGAGGAGCAGGAGGCGCGGCCGCGCATGCCCTCGGCACTGGAGCTGCTTTTGAGGCCGTCGGGACCACTGCCGGTGACGTCTCCCGACTACTCGCCGACGTCTCCCAGCTACTCGCCGACCTCGCCCAACTACGCCATGCCCGATGCGGACGGTGGCCCAAGCGACGCCACGTGGTACACGTGGACCAACAACCTCTCGAACACCGATGCAATGGAAACCATGGAGTGGCACTTTTGGCTCAGGGGCGACAGCTTCAGTATGCACGTGCTCTCCAACTACGTGCGCACCGCCCTTCGGGCTCGGATGAAGGCGATCATGCCGTCAATGTTTACGTCGGTGCCTGGGGAGACGGCGTACGTCCTGGCGCCGGGGAATCTCAAGATTCCGACCAGTGGCTTTCCCCTCACCGACCTTGTCGACAACATCGGACAGAATGCGCTGACGATCCGGGTCGCAGAGCGCGAGAGCTATGCACGTGATTCGACAAGGGAACTGGCATTCACGCTGGTCCAATGCCACTTGCGGATCGAGCACTGGCTGGGTGAGGAGCTGCTCAGGGTCGGGCTTCTCGGAAGCCGCGCCATCCCCGACCGCGGCGACGCCTTGAACACTCTTTCCAGACGCATGGGATCGGCACTTGGGATCCGTCATCTCTACGTGTCTCTCAACCCGACCCCTGGCCGCTGGCAACAGAGCACACTCTTCGACAACCCACTGACGCCAAGCATGAGAGAAACCGAATACGATGACCAATGGGGGAGGGCCGAATTCCCAATGGAGGCCTGGCTCGAAGGCGCACGCGTGTACCACAGTAGGGATGTGGGTTTTTAAAAGAGACGCACACACACACACACACACACACACACGCGCGCGCGCGTTTACGACCACCACCCGCGCGCCACCCCCGCCACAAAATTGTCCCGCGTCACCGTGCACGTGCGCGCGAGCTCCGAGATGCACGCCGCGTCCGGCTCCTCCTCGTCAAAGGGCGTCTTGTACAGGTGGCGGTACACGTCGCGCTCCGTGGGCACCGCGAGCACCTTGGGGTTGGCCTTGGCCGGCAAGTTGAGGATGCGCCGCGAGGGCGCCGTCATGCACGTGTGCGCAAAGGGAAAGGTCCACATGTTGCCATACCCATTCTGCGTGGCCGTTTGCTTCAACAGGCGAATCGTCGTCTTGGCATTGTGGATTGCGAGCCTGGAACCGTAGTCTGTGAGTCGTTTGAGCAGTTGCATCAGGGTGAGGATCTCGCGGCTTGGGGAATCGCCCGAAGCTCTCAGATCGCGGTAGTGGATGCCGTGCAGCTTGAAGGCTTTCACCGAAATCTTGGTAGAGGGAGGGATGCGCCAAAGGACGTCGTAGGACACGGTTGGAACACCCCCGTCACCAAAGCCCTTGACGACGGCTTGCAACACGCAGTCGCTCTGAGAGACACCCGTGGAGTGCACGGCCAGCACGCAGAGGCGCGTGGCCCGTTCGCGCGCCTCCTCCTGGGCATGGTACGCGAGACTATTGGTCTCCTCTGACGCAATCGCAGCGGCAAAGGACTCGTCCATGTCGTCCACTCCGTCGCCGTAGATGTCGTCCGTGGGCGGAGAGTCGAGAGGGTCGGTGTAAAACGGCACGGCAGCGGCGTCGACCAAAATCGATTGCGTGATGGTTTCGAGTGGGCCAAGCGCTTCGTGCGCTTCGAGCGTGGTGGTGGTGGTGGTTGGTATGGTCGGTATGGCCGCCAGCGGCACGTGCCCAAACGAAGGCGGGCGCACGCGCGTGCCCGCGGGCGTCACCACCGTGCGCGGCACCATGCGGCAGCAGTCCTTGGTGCACGTGCGCGGATCGTGCAGCAGCGCCGTTGGCTCCAGGGGCGCGTCGAGCCCAAGCGCGTAAAACCCCATGCACGCGGTACGGATACAGCCTCGCTAAATCTGCCAGCGTGTGCACAACACCTTCCGCAAGACACCGAATTATTTTTATTCCTTGGGTTGCCGGTTGCGATGCCAGCCCCGTCTTCTCAGCAGTCGGCGTTTCGGTGGTCCTTTGGACACGGCGCAGCAACCGAAGAGCGCCGTGCGCTGGTTTCGCAACCACCCCTTGTCGCGGCCTCGCCCTGTGCACTCGCGCGCTTCCACCTGAAACCGGCCACGGTGACCATTGGCGCGCGACGGGCGGGTGGTGGCAACTATGCGTGCCTCGCAACAGCCAACAATGGCGCCGCGTACAGTGGCGACGAGAGCGGCGACGAGGAGGATGGCGCCGTGCTTCCCCAACACGGATGCCGTCGCTGCTGCCTCTTTTTCTGCATTCTAGTGCTGATGGCGGGCGGCACGGGTCTCGTGCTGCGCTTTCTCCTCGCGCGCGACGGCCACCCTTCTTCACCAGCGGCCAAACTGGCCGCCAGGGGACGCGCGCCGTCAAAGCCGCCACTGCGAGGGCCCAAGACGATCCTCGCAAAATCCACCGCCACGCCACGCGTCGTCGAGGCGGTAGTGCCGCCAAGGGTCGCATTGGGCGATGAGTTTCCCAAGTCGGACGCTTCGCCGGGAAACAGCGAGCTTCCGGTAACGGTGCGGCACTCGGTGCCCTATTGGGACGTGCACGGATCGCACCCGCCGCCACCTCCGTCGCGGTACTCTCCGCCATGGCCGCCATGGCCACCCGCGCCAAATCCTCCGCCCGAGCCGTCGCCACCACCACCCCGACCCGATTCCCCAAACCCGCCCAACCCGCCCAATCCTCCCCCTCCCCCTCCCCCGCCTCGCCCGCCGCCGCCACTCTTCATGGACCCGGGCCCGCCCAACCGACCGAGTCCACCCAGCCCGCCACTCTTCATGGAGCCGGACCCGCCGAGTCCGTCGCCGCCCCTGCCGCTGCGCGAGCCGGGGCTCCTGACCATCCCGGCCGCCGCCGCCCGGGCGGCGGCGGTGGCGCGCAACACCAAGCGCCACGAGAGGAATCACACACGGTGAGAAAACTGCGTAAACGTGTGAATACAATTAAAACTGGCACGTTATAGTCCTGTTGGGCCCCCGGAGGAGGGCGAGGGTGGGTGATTGGTCCAGTGCTCGGTGATCTGCAACGCCTGGAGCCACGGCTTGGGCAGGTGGTAGCTGCTCGCCGTGAGGAGCGTGCGCTCCAGGTGCCGCATCTCGTGCGCGTCGTCAAGTTCCGGCAAGGCCTGCGCCAAGCTGCGTCTCTGCTGCTGCAACCGTCGTCGGCCTTCGGCGTTCATCCGCGCGGCGCTGCGCCCGCAGTCGGCGCAGTCGGTGCCTTGTAAGCACGGCACGAGGTCGGTGCGCCCGCAGCCGCTGTGCAGGCCCGTGCTCAGGTTGACGTGGTGCGACGCGCAGTTGGGCCCACCGAAGATGACGTAGTAGTCGCCCTCGGGGATGGACGTGTTCACGGCCGGAAGTCCATCTTCGCACAAACCATTGTGGCGTAATTGGTTGTCCTGCGGCGAGACGCGCGGCCACTCCCACAGCATCAAATCCACGCCATCCGAGGTGTCGTCGTAGAGGTAAAAGTGGTACGAGGCCACCGCCGAGCTCCAAGTGGCATTCTCAAACGGCGAGCACGTGTCGTCGGAGCCGTCGGCGGCGCAGACGTCGCCCTCGGGCGGTGGCGCGGGCGGCGAGGGCGGCGGCGGCGAAAAGTCGACGAGCGTCGGCGCGGTGAAGCTCTCCACCGTGACGCCGAGGGCGCTCTGCGTGCGCTGTGGGTCGGCAAAGAGTGTGTTGACGTCGGTAACCAGCGCCGCGCTGAGCGCTTCGGGAACGACGATGGTGACGCTCACCAGGATGGACGCCGCCTGCGCGGTGACGATGACGTCCGACGCGCTGACGTTGAGCTCGGCCGCGAGCGAGGCCCCGAAGGCCGCCGTGTCAAAGGACTCGACCGTGCCGGAGGCGACAAAGGAGGTCATGAGCATGCGGCTGGCCGGGCACGACGTCGGGTTGGTCGTCTTGACTGAGCAACCGTAGGCTGAGCTGGGATTTGTCGTGTCCGGGTTGACGTCCACATCTCCGATTTCGGACGAGTCGGGCGAATTGTCGCAGTTGGGCCGGATCCAAAGCTCGCACCGCTTCTTTAGGGTGGCGTGTATGTAGACCTCGTAGGCCCGACACGGGTCCCAACTGCGGCAGAGATCGTGACACTCTGCGTTCGTGACACTCTCCGAAGTGTCGCCGCTGTAGTCTTCAAGAATTTGGAAAAAGATGGTGTCGGAGGGGTAACCCGTGGGGTAGACCACAGTTGGACGCACCTGGCCACCGTGATCCCGCCAGTTGGGCCTCGAACCCGAGTAAAAGCCGTTGTTTGCAGACTCCGTATTCGTGTTGAAGTTGTAGTGACGACAGCCTCCAAACTCCAGCGGTCCCATTGGATCGGGCGCATCGGGAGACGGAGGCGCCGCAGGCGGCGGCAGCGAGGGCGCGGGAGAAGGCGGCGAGGGCGACGGCGGTGGTGGCGAGGGCGACGGCGGTGGTGGCGAGGGCGACGGCGGTGGTGGCGAGGGCGGGCTGGGCGGCTCCGAAGGCGGCTGGTCGCCGCAATTCGGGTATTCGCTCGGTGCGCCATGTGAGGTTTTTGCATCTGCAACGTGGCTGAGCTTGATGTAGCAAGCATTGTCGTCAGCGTTTCCGGTGCCCACCATGACGACACCGTCGTTTGTGTCGTCGCCTTCCGAGTCGTACCAGATTTCACACCTCCCAGAACTGGTTGTGAATTCGAAGGCATCACAGTCGCCGTCTCCGTCGCATAAATCGTAACATTCTTGGTACGTTTTTCTGCCTCCATTCACGTTGTCCTTGTACAGGGTAAAGTGTGTATCCGCCGATCCACACGTGGAGCACCCCTGCACCCATTTACAGTTGCCGCCCGGCGAATCCGCGTGGCTGCAACTGCTCGTGCGACAGCCGAATCCGCTGCTGCCTTGGACACCGACACACTGTGTGTTGAACACTGGCGGTGGCGAGGGTGGCGGCGGCGAGGGCGGCGACGGCGGCGGCGGCGGCGGCGGCGGCGGCGTCTGCGGCGTGGGCGGCGGCGCGGGCGGTGCCGGATCGCAATTCGGCCAGTTGCTCGGAAAGGAGCCGGGCTTGCCTGAAATGTGCGTCAGCTTGAGGAAGCACTTGTTGCCGTTGCTGTACCCGCCGACGCGCACCATCCCGTCTCCGGCACCACCCGTCTGGCTGGAACTCTTCCAGATCTCGCAACGCCTATCGTCGCCCGTCTCGTAGGCGATACAGTCGGCGTCATCGTAGCAGAGGTCGTGGCATTCCGCTTCCGTCTTTTCGTTGCCATTCTCGTGCCTGTACACCTCAAAGTTCTTGTCCAGCCCTGGTGCCGTGGGTGGACTGAAGGCCTGGCCCTTGGAACTGACAAAGCTGCACGACGCGCTGTAGGGATCGGTCTCGTTGCAAGCGTCGGTGCGGCACGCAAAGTTGTTTGTGCACTCGCGGTTGAAGCGCTCCGGAGGCGGCGGCGCCTGCGGCGGCGCGGGCGGCAAAAAGGGGCTCTTGCGATAGCACGTGTGGGTTGCGGTGTTGCTTCCGCTGTAACCTGGCCCGTTTGCCGCATCGAATAGCCGACAGCGCATCGCGGCCACACCGGTGGCACCGACGGCGGGTCCGGACACCGTGGTTGCATAATCCGCGGGGTAGAAGCCGCGACCTTGCAGCGAAAAGTCAAACCCGGTGCATCCGGGCGTGAGCAAGCACTTGGCCCGACAGGCGTGCTCGTTTCCACTCATCGCCCATTCGCCGTCGGTGTCTGTGTCCGAGTAGGTAACTGTCGCACTTCCATCACACTCGCCATCGCCGACGTGGACAAACGTATAGTCCAAGTCGGCCCGTGTGCCTCCGCACAGGACCGGGTGCACCATACTGGTAAAGTCGATGGCGCGGTACATGGCGCGGTACCCGTTATAGTTGGGGTGCAACGTATCGGGTCCATCGTTCCAACGCTCATAGTCGGCTCCGTCGCCACGAGTGCAGTTCTCGCACCCGAGCCACATGGCACATTCGGCTTCGGACGCGGATGGCTTTGGAGGGTCATACGTCGGGCTTTCCGGGTAGCAATTCGAAACGTCGTGCAGCAGTCGCGCGTACGCGATCCCCGAGATGCCCAAGCTATTGGACAGTCCGGCGATCGTTCCAGCGTCGCCATTGGTCCCTCCAAATTCATCGTCGATCTGAAAGGTGGCCTGCTGCTTGGGTCCCCAGAAGCCGCCCGTGTACACGCCGCCCACGATTGTGGGAACGGAGTATTTGGAAATGTTGCCGATCAATTGGAGGATTCCGCTGCGAAAGGTGTCTACGACGCCTTCGGTGTCAGCTTCGGTGTTCTCAACATTTGTCAATCCCTCGTTTCCGAGCGACAGCCCAATCCACACAAAGCGGGGCTTCGACGCGTCCCATTCCTCGATTGGATCCGATCCACTGCAACAGTTGCCTCCACCGTAACACTTCCACCCGTTTTTCGCCTTGTTTTCGGGACACATGCCACCAGTGCCGACGACTGGGTCGCACACGCAGGTGCGAAAGGTGTCGTCGACATTTGGCTGCAGGGCGCGACCGTGTTCGAGCAAGTCCCAAAGCGGTTTGCCTCGTCCCGGGTCGGTCGTGTCTAGAAAAGCCGCCGTATTTGACCCACCAAAGCCGATTCGTTCAACGGCCTCAAGCCCGTAGATGTTGATGAGCGCATCACCAAGCATTTCTGTGTAGCCATCGTAATTGGTGCCCCCGGCATCGTTTGCTCCCCAGCCCGCGACCACGCTGCTGCCGATGAGGATGGCCCACCCGTTGCCGGCGCTGGTGGCGCCATTGCCATCGGTGCACGAGGGGTGAAATGGCGGTGGCGAGGGCGGCGGTGCGGGCGGCGGCGAGGGGGGTGGCGGCGTG
>Ga0209602_1000212_pt1 | contig 56861 bp, 51 predicted proteins | sample COGITO_mtgs_1205_3_FD_184810 | JGI IMG/M metagenome (GOLD analysis project Ga0209602, IMG submission 184810) | Pelagic marine microbial communities from North Sea - COGITO_mtgs_120524 (SPAdes) (version 2) | ecosystem: Environmental > Aquatic > Marine > Epipelagic ...
GGGGCTAGACACCTCGGCAATACTTGGGTTTACGAACTCGCTGTTGGATGTGATAAAACGAGAACGCCCCGACCACTTAGCGGTGTGTTTTGACAAGGGCGGCAGTAAAGATCGTGTTGAACTGTTTAAGGACTATAAAGCCAATAGAGATGCTACGCCGGATGGCATTAAGGTGGCTGTGCCCTACATCCATAAAATTCTAGAAGCCATGAACATTCCAGCCATTGTAAAGGAAGGCTTTGAAGCGGATGATATTATTGGAACACTGGCAAAAAAAGCTGAAAAGGAAGGTTTCAAAACCTTTATGGTGACGCCTGACAAAGATTTTGCACAGTTGGTAAGTGAAAATATTTTCATGTACCGTCCCATGTTTGGCGGGGGCTATGAAACCTGGGGAGTAGAAGAAATAAAAGCAAAATTTGAGATTGAAGACCCGCTGCAAGTCATTGATTTTCTTGGGATGAAGGGCGATGCCTCTGATAATATTCCTGGACTTCCTGGCGTGGGCGATAAAACGGCAAAAAAACTACTTACTCAGTATGGAAGTATGGAAAACCTTTTGGCCAATACCCATGAACTCAAAGGCAAGATGAAAGAAAAAATAGAAGCCAATGCCGAACTTGGACTTTTATCCAAAAAACTAGCCACCATATTGCTGGATGTACCTGTAGAATTTGATGCGAAAAGCTGTGAATTAGGCGCTCCAGATTCTGAAAAAGTTGCTGAAATTTTTCAAGACTTAGAGTTCAGACGTTTAATTGATAATTTCAATAAAACATTTTCAGTCAAAAACACTGAAGAAGTAACGAGCCCCGCCGAACCTGCTCCTTCAACCCCTAAAAAGGCTGCTATTGCTACAACTACACAAGCAGGGGCTGGACAGTTTTCACTGTTTGGTGGTGAGGAACCAGAGGTCCCTATGATAGCTCAAAACTACGGAAGAGAAACGGCCGCTACGACCACTCACTTTTATCAAAATGTGGTAGGCGACTTAGGATTAAAATTATTTATCAAGCAGCTAATGAATCAGACATCTGTCTGTTTTGACACTGAAACAACAGGCCTTAATCCACTCAATGCCGAACTCGTAGGCATCTCCTTTTCATGGGAAGCACACAAAGGGTTTTATATCCCATTTCCCGAAAATTTTGAAGAAGCACAAGCATTAATAGAATCATTCAGACCCTTTTTTGAATCCACTGATATTGAAAAAATTGGACAGAATTTAAAATATGACCTGAAAGTATTACACAAATATAAGATAGATGTCAAGGGCCCTTTATTTGATACCATGATTGCGCATTATCTAATCAATGCTGATATGCGTCATAATATGGAGGTATTGGCAGAAACCTACTTGAACTACTCGCCTATTTCTATCGTCGATTTAATTGGGAAAAAAGGAAAGAACCAACTTTCAATGCGAGATGTGTCACTTGAAAAATTGACCGAGTACGCTGTTGAAGATGCGGATATTACGTTTCAACTGGCTAGTCATTTCAAAAAAGAATTGACAGACGCAGAAACGTTAAAGTTATTTAATGACATTGAAATTCCGTTAGTGAAGGTACTAGCGTCTATGGAACTAGAAGGCATCAAATTAGACACTGAGTTTTTAAAATCACTGTCTACAGACCTTAATAGTGATATTGCATCTCTTGAAACTAAAATATACGAAGCAGCAGGAGAAACGTTTAATATTGCGTCGCCTAAGCAGTTAGGAGTGATTTTGTTTGAAAAATTAAAGCTAGTAGACAAGCCTAAAAAAACAAAAACGGGCCAGTATAGCACCGCTGAAGATGTATTGTCCTATTTAGCAAAAGACCACGAAATTATTCAACATATACTAGAGTATCGAGGACTTGCTAAGCTTAAAAGCACTTATGTAGATGCACTTCCCGAGCAGGTATTAGAGAGTACGGGACACATCCATACCGAGTACATGCAAACCGTTGCATCCACAGGGCGCTTGAGTAGTACGAATCCAAATCTTCAAAACATACCAATTCGAACTGAAAGAGGGCGTCAGGTGAGAAAAGCATTTGTACCGAGAAATGAAGAGTACACCCTACTGGCTGCCGATTATTCGCAAATTGAATTGCGTGTCATTGCCGCCATGAGCCAAGAAGAAACCATGATTGAGGCGTTTAAAAACGGCGAAGATATTCATGCGTCCACCGCTTCGAAAGTCTTTAACGTACCTTTGGATGAAGTGACTCGAGAGCAGCGTGGGAATGCGAAGACCGTGAACTTTGGGATTATTTATGGGGTCTCCGCTTTTGGGCTAAGCAATCAAACAGACTTAAGCCGGACGGAAGCAAAAGAACTAATTGAAACCTATTACGAAACCTATCCAAAGCTTAGAAAATACATGAGTTCACAGGTAGACTTTGCTAGAGATCATGGCTATGTGACAACCTTATCCAACCGACGTCGTTACCTAAAAGATATCAACTCGCAAAACGCCATTGTAAGAGGTGCTGCCGAACGAAATGCGGTCAATGCGCCTATTCAAGGCAGTGCAGCGGATGTGATTAAAATTGCGATGATTAACATCTATAATAAGCTAGAGGAAGGCGGCTTTAAAACCAAAATGTTGTTGCAAGTTCATGATGAATTGGTCTTTGATGTTTATAAGCCAGAACTACAAACAATGAAAGTACTGATTAAAGAACAGATGGAGAACGCATATACCTTAAGCGTTCCTTTAGATGTTGAAATGGATATGGGTAAGAATTGGCTTGAGGCCCATTAAATTTAGAGCTCTAAAGCGTTTTTGTGTTAACTTGTTTTGGGACTGCACAGTGCTATTTAAAAGTCACTCCTTTTGGTTGTGGCTTTTTTTTTGATTCTGAACTGTTAAAATTTCAGTTTTGTTGGAAGGATTCAATTTATTTAAGTAGGTTTATACTTGATTTAAACCTCCAAGTCTAAATCTTCATAAGCAAATTAACCATTTGTAAGCAATTATTTTATTTGAATTTTATAAAGACAAAACTGGTTCAATACATGCTGTATTTGGATGTATTGAACCAGTTTAAACAAAAATATAATGGAAATATAAACCACTAGTGGTTTATATCCACTAGTTGTAGCCAATTAGAAACAAAAATGAGTAAGGTCAAAAACAGAAATAAATTAAAAAGTAAGTTAGCAAAAATCGAAATGGTATTTTAAGATACACAAATCTGAAATGAATCGTTTTGAATAAATCAGTGCAAATTTGTAAAAAGAAATAAAAAACGAGATGAAAATATTTATTCTGATAAATTCTATAGTGTTTTTGCTTTATGGAATTGGCTTTATGTTCTTCACTGAAACATTAAGTCTTTATGTTATAGACACAGTACCAAATACAAAATCAGGTTTAATAGATATGAGAGCAACATACGGTGGAATGTCTATAGGATTTGCACTGTTATTATACTTAACAAGCCAAGATTCAAAGATATTCGTATTGGGTGTAAAGTCTATAATTTTAATTGTTGGAGGAATGGCATTGGGGAGATTTACAGGAATAATAAAAGAAGGCTCTCCAAATACCTTGATGTATATCTATTTATTACTTGAAGTACTTGTTGTGTTAATAGGAGTAAAATTATTAGCCAAATCATACAAAATTTCTAATCCAACAAGTTCATAATAAACTGTGCCCGATTAAAATAGATATGTCAAGTAGGAATAAAAGCTTCATTTAGAGAATCTCTGGCTACAACAAAGTGTATGATGTTCATTGCCAGGAAAAGCTGGCAACGCTATATACACATGACCGTTGCACAATCCACCTAAAGGTGAACCCAAATGGCTACGTGCTTCGCACTCCCACCCTTTGGGATTGTGCAATATCGCCGCGCTCTACCAAATTGCGGTGGGCGTAGGAATTAAGACAATAACTAGCAATCACCTTGAGGTGGTATCGAACTAAAAAGTGCATATCAAGTCGTTATACCGCAATTTGATAACGTTCTCTTGTCTTTTTAATGAATCGCATTAAAATGCTTCCATTTAAAACCCAGAACGTCACTGCGTATAGCGCGGCGTTATAAAGCATTAAAAAAAATAAATTTAACCTTTAAAGTTCCAAGGCTTTTTTAACATCGGCATCCATCAAAAATTCTTGTGGATTTTCAAGTGCTTCTTTAACTGCAACTAAAAATCCAACCGATTCTTTTCCGTCAATGATTCGATGGTCATAGGATAAGGCAACATACATAATAGGACGAATAACAACTTCGCCATTAAGGGCTACAGGACGTTCTACAATGTTGTGCATTCCAAGAATGGCACTTTGAGGAGGGTTAATTATAGGCGTTGAAAGCATGCTTCCAAATACGCCCCCATTAGTTATAGTAAAGGTTCCTCCGGTCATTTCATCCACAGTGATTTGTCCATCACGGGCAAGAATTGCCAAACGCTTCACTTCCGATTCTACGCCTCTAAACGTTAAATCTTCCGCATTTCTAATCACGGGAACCATAAGTCCTTTTGGTCCTGAAACGGCGATGCTAATGTCACAGAAATCATAGGAAACCATTTCTTTTCCATCGATCATAGAGTTGACCGAAGGGAATAATTTTAATGCACGCACCACGGCGAGCGTAAAGAAACTCATAAACCCAAGGCCTACACCATGCTTTTCTTTAAAGGTCTCTTTGTATTGTTTTCTCAATTCGAAAATTGGAGACATGTCAACTTCATTGAAGGTCGTTAACATCGCAGTTTCATTTTTGACAGCCACCAAACGTTCCGCTACTTTTCGACGTAACATAGAAAGTTTAGAACGTGACACACCACGCCCTTGTATATTAGTTTGTTTACCCATTGCTGGAACAGCCTTGACAGCATCTTCTTTAGTAATGCGACCATCTTTGCCAGTGCCGGAGATGGCGGTAGCTTCGATCCCTTTTTCAGAGAGTATTTTTTTTGCTGCAGGGCTTGCGGATCCCGTAGCATAGGTGGTATTTGCTGCTACTTCAACTTTTGGTGTTACAGCAACTTCTGGGGTTGGCGCTGCTGCGTTGGCAGCCTCTCCCCCTTCTGGTTTTGCTGCAGATGTATTAATAAGACAAACAACCGCTCCAACTTCAACAGCATCTCCAACCTCCGCCTTAAAAGTCACAGTCCCACTGGCTTCAGCTGGCAACTCTAAGGTTGCTTTATCACTATCAACTTCTGCAATAGCTTGGTCTTTTTCTACATAATCTCCTTCTTGAACTAACCATTCTGCAATCTCTACTTCTGTGATTGATTCGCCTGGTGAAGGCACTTTCATTTCTAAAATCATTGTGTGTTTATTTTAGTTTTTTTCTTTGATTGTCTTTTGTTTTATCAAAAACAAAATTTACAACTTCTTGGTGTCTCTTTTTAGAACGCGTAGCACTCCCCGCAGCAGGTGCACTGTAACTTCTTCTTGAAGCGACTCTCCAGTTTTTAGCCTGCTCTAAATGCATTAGCATATGGGCATAAGCCCCCATGTTTCTAGGCTCTTCCTGTGCCCAAACAACATCTTCTGCATTTGTGTATTTTGATATAACCGCTTCAATTTCACTTTCGGGTAATGGAAATAATTGCTCTATACGAACCAGGGCTATATCTGTTCTTTCTAGTTTCTCTTGTGCTTCTAACAAATCATAATAAAATTTACCGGTCACAAACACTAGTGTTTTAACGGCAGTGGCCTTTGCAGTTGCATCATCAATTAGCATTTGAAAGCTTCCATTTGCAAATTCGTCGACGGTAGAGACTACTTTTGGATGCCGCAGTAAACTTTTAGGCGTAAATACAATTAAGGGTTTTCTGTAACCCGCTTTTAGTTGACGTCGCAATAAATGATACATATTTGCTGGCGTAGTACAATCTGCAATAAACATATTGTCTTTTCCACAAAGCTGTAAATACCGTTCCATACGTCCAGAGGAGTGTTCTGCTCCTTGGCCTTCATAGCCGTGTGGCAACAACATTACAATGCCGTTTGGCGTTTTCCACTTATCCTCACCACATGAAATGTACTGATCAATCATGATTTGTGCCCCATTACTAAAATCGCCAAACTGAGCTTCCCAGACCGTAAGGGTGTTGGGGCTCGCCATGGCATAGCCATAGTCAAATCCTACAACCCCATATTCAGACAGCAAGGAATTATAAATATTAAATTTCCCCTGGTTTGGACTTATATTGTTGAGAAGAACCACTTCTTCTTCACTGTCTTCAACTTTAACAACTGCATGACGGTGAGAAAACGTACCTCGCTCTACATCTTGTCCCGAAATACGAACATTGAAGCCTTCTTCTAAAAGAGAGCCGAATGCAAGATGTTCTGCCATCGACCAATCAAGTTTGTTTGTTTCAAACATTTGCTTACGAGCTTCTATTAGACGAGAAATCTTTCGTATAAATTTTTTGTCTTTTGGCAGTGAGGATATGACATCACTTATCAACGCTAATTTTTCTTTAGAATAACTGGTGTCAACTGTTAACCTCATCTTGATTGCCTTAGCCCTTGGGAATCCTTCCCAAGCCTTTTGCATAAACGGTGTAATAACTGTTTTATCTTCTTTTCTAGACGTAACTAATTCTGTTTCTAGGGATGCCTTATAATCCTTCTCAAGTTTAGAAACATAATTAGAATCTATGACTCCTTCTTCAATTAACTTTTGAGCGTAAATATCACGAGGATTACTATGGCTTGCTATAGCTTTATATAACTTTGGCTGCGTAAATCTTGGCTCATCGCCTTCATTATGCCCGTACTTTCTGTAACCTAATAAATCTATAAATACATCACGTTTAAACTGCATTCTGAAATCCAATGCAAATATAATAGCATGAACAACGGACTCGGCATCATCAGCATTGACATGTAAAACAGGGGACAACGTCACTTTTGCTACATCTGTACAATAGGTTGAAGAACGCGCATCCAAATAGTTTGTAGTAAATCCAATTTGATTATTTACCACAATATGAATAGTTCCATTGGTTTTATAACCTTCCAATTGAGCCATTTGAACCACCTCATAAACAAGTCCTTGCCCTGCTATTGCGGCGTCACCATGCACTACTATTGGCAATACTTTACTCGCGTCTTCTGGTTGGATTGCATCTTGCTTAGCACGTGTAATCCCTTCGACTACGGCTCCTACCGTCTCTAAGTGAGATGGGTTTGGAGCGATACTTAAATTAATTCGATTTCCGTTATCCGTCAATCGATCACTCGTCCAACCAAGGTGGTATTTAACATCGCCATCAAAAACCTCTTCTTCATAGTCTTTTCCGTCAAATTCACTAAAAATATCACTTGCAGATTTACCAAATATATTTGTTAATGTACTGAGTCGACCTCTGTGAGCCATTCCCATTATAAACTCTTTTACCCCATAGGATGCTGCTTTTTCAATGAGCGCATCAACCGCTGGGATTAAAGATTCGTTCCCTTCTAAAGAAAAGCGTTTTTGACCCACATATTTAGTGTGTAAAAAAGTTTCAAACGACACAGCATCGTTAAGCTTTTTGAGAATATGTTTTTTTTCATCGGGGCTAAACCTGCCGTGATTATCATTTTTATTAAGCTTTTCCTGTATCCACTGACGCTCAATTGGCTTTCGGATATACATGTACTCAACTCCAATCGCATCACAATAGATAGCCTCTAGATGTTCTATAATAACTCGTAGGCTTTGTGGACCTATTCCAATGACTTCTCCAGCGTTAAAGATACTGTCTAAGTCTGTTGAGGACAATCCAAAGTTTTCTAGTCCCAAAGAGGGTTGGTATTTTCTACGATCTCTTACAGGGTTTGTTTTGGTAAATAAGTGTCCACGGGTTCGATACCCATCAATCAACTTTATAACCTGAAATTCTTTCTGTACTTGCTCAGGAATTTGAGTGCTAACTCCTTCAACGATTTCCCCTGAAGTCCCATAGCTTTCACTTCCAAAGTCATAGCCTTGAAAAAAAGCTTTCCAGCTTGGTTCTACACTATCAGGGTCTTGCTGATATTGTTCGTACATATCTGCAAAATAAGCAGTGTGAGCGGCGTTTAGAAAAGAATACTTATTCATGAATTGGAAATTCTATTTTTTTATTAAAAAAATATAAACAAAAATACGATTTTTCACAAAACAGCTAAGTGAAAAGGAGATAAATATGAATAAATTTTGATGTAATTATATATTCATGGGCATTATACGTCCCTAGTCATGAGGTTGGTTCCGAAGTCTTTGAGTATTTGCTTGTTTGAACTGGAGATGTTGATGGTCTCTAAAATATCAAATGCAGCTTTAGTATAAGAAGAAATAGCTGCTTTGGTGGCATGATTTGATTCTGAGCGCACAAATAAGTCTAATGCTTTAGAAACTTTATTCTCGGGCTGTATGACACTGTTTTGGAAAAGCTGAATTAATTCAGCTCTAACCTCTGGAGTCCCATTTTCAATCGCTTTTAAAAATAAATACGTTTTTTTGTTTTCTAAGATGTCTCCCCCTACCTGTTTACCAAATGTTTCTGGATTTCCAAAAGCGTCTAAATAATCATCTTGAAGTTGGAAAGCTATTCCTAGGTTTTTTCCAAACTCATAGCATCGGTTCTGGTCTTCGATGGCTGCATTAGCGACAATAGCGCCCATTTTCATAGCAGCTCCTACTAATACCGCTGTTTTGTATTCAATCATTTTTAAATACTCCGGAATAGAAACTTCCAGTCGAGTTTCAAAGTCAATATCATATTGCTGTCCCTCGCAAACCTCCAAGGCCGTTTTGCTGAATAGCTTCGCTAACTCTCTAAAGGTTTCTGGTGGATAATTTTCAAAAAGCTGATAGGCCCTAATAAGCATCGCATCACCTGATAATATCCCTGTATTTAAATCCCATTTTTCATGCACGGTTTCTTGACCTCTACGCAAAGGAGCTGCGTCCATAATATCGTCGTGAATCAAAGAAAAGTTATGAAAAACCTCAACTGCCAAAGCAGCATCCATGGCCCGACTAACTTCGCCTCCAAAACACGCTGTTGTCATGAGGGTCAAAACAGGCCGTAAGCGCTTGCCGCCAAGATTAAGAATATACTCAATAGGTTGATAAAGATTTTTAGGCTCCCTTTCAGTATTGTAGTCATTAAGAAATTCTAAAAATTGTTCTTGATACGTTTTAATCGCTTTCATAAGGCAAAAATAAGAGAATTCTAACAACTATTTTACAAAGCGAAACTATTAAATGTTAAAAATCTGTAAAACTTTGGAAACTTTAAGTGTTTTTAAAGTTTCCTGCCGTATATTTGCATCCAATTATGAGAGAAAAAATTATAAAAAAAGCAGAGGAATTGTTTTTGACACTGGGGTTTAAGAGCATCACAATGGATGACATTGCCAATGCAATGGGGATTTCTAAAAAAACTATTTACGCTCACTTTACCAACAAAACAGAGCTTGTAGAGGTTGTTACTTTTGAAGCTCTAAATCAAATACACCTAGGGATCGACAAAATAAGAGAAACCTCAACAAATCCAATTGAGGAGCTGTATCAAACCAAGATGTTTATAATGACCTACTTGAAAAATGAAAAAGTGTCTCCGCAGTTTCAGTTAAAGAAATACTATCCAAAAATATATGACTTGCTTAATATTAAGCAATTTGAAAAAATGAATTCTTGCGTAATGGACAGCCTTAAAAAAGGGGTTGACACTGGTTTATTTAGGGTGGAAATTAATTTGGAGTTTATTTCTAGAATGTACTTTAGCGGCATGAACGGAATTCGTGATATTACTGTTTTCCCAGATGCTCTTTTTGATAAACACTATATTTTTGAAAGCTATCTCGAATACCATTTACGGGCTATTGTTACAGAAGAAGGCCTCAATTTATTAAATAACTACCTAAACCCAAATACCCCTAACAATGTTGTATAAATTTATTATTTGCTGGCTTTTTATCGCTTCGCTATATGCTCAAGAAAACATACAGACTTTTACATTACAAGAGGCTGTAGAGTTTGCAATTAAAAACAATAGAGTTAGCCAAAATGCAGAACGCGATGTGAAAATTGCAGTGCAAACAATACGAGAAACAAGAGCTTCAGGGCTGCCACAAATCAATGCGAATATTAGTTACAATAACTGGCTAGAACAACAGGTATCACTTATTCCTTCTGAGTTTTTTGGGGGAGCACCCGGGCAATTTGCAGAAGTTACTTTTGGCACAAAACAAACTATGAATAGTTCTGTAACAGTTAAACAAAAACTATTTGACGGCTCATATTTAGTGGCGCTACAAGCCGCAAAAGTGTTTCTTAAAATTTCTAAAAACAGCAAAGAAAAAACGGTTAACGAAATACGCAAAATGGCAATCTACTCATACGGAAATGTGCTCTTAGCTGAAGCAAATTGGGAAATTGTAAATTCAAATATAACATTACTGGAGAAGAACGTCTGGGAGCTTTCGAAGGTCTATGAAAATGGTCTTATTGAAGAAGAAAGTTTGCAACAACTGCAACTAACCTTATCGGGATTAAAAAGCAATCAACAGTATACTAAGCGACTTAAAAATATTGCTTACAAAATATTTAATAATACCCTTGGGCTTGATCTTGATACTTCGGTTGTACTAACAGATCGCTTGGAAGACTTAGTTGTGTACTATTCTAAAATTAACCCTTTTCAAGCTAATAACGACATCAAAGAAGTCATTGATTATAAAATTGCTTTGAATTCCGTAAGATCAAATGAACTTTTATTGATGTTAGAAAAAAGCAAATCACTTCCAACGTTAAATGCATTTATAAACGGAAGTTATTCAGGAAACAATCAGCGCTTTTCTTTTTTAGAAAACTCGCAAAAATGGTTTGGCGCCTCTATGGTTGGAGTGAGTTTAGACATCCCCATTTTTAGCTCATTTAAACGAAGTGCCTCCACTCAAAAAGCTCGGCTAAATTTAGAAAAATCAAAGGAAGATTTAGATGGCACCGCCAATAAGGTAAAACTAGAAATCAATATAGCAACGAGTGATTACGAGTTTGCTGTAGAAGATTATGAGATCAAAAAAAACGCTCTCGATCTTTCAAAAAACATAGCAACTAAAAATGAAATTAAGTTCTTAGAAGGCTTAACAACTAGTTTTGACTTGTCTCAAGCACAGAGGCAATTGTACATTGCTCAACAAGATTACCTACAATCCATGCTAAATATTATACTAAAACGAATTGACTTAGAGACCATCACAAATACATCCCTTAACAACTAAACAATGAAATATAATACACCCTCAATGAAATCTATTTTCTTCATAGGCCTTTTGTCCTTGGGAATGTCATGCAATACAGCGGCTACAGAGCCTAAATCACTTACTGACTTAAAAATAAAAAAAACAGCACTGCTGGATCAACTAAATGAAATTAGTAATGAGTTGAAGTCTGTTGAAAGCGCCATATCGACCTTAGACACTTTAAAAAGACTAATGACTGTGACTTCATTTAAGGCAGAAGAAAAAGAGTTTAACCACTACATTGAAGTTCAGGGTATTGTAAAGGCAGATAAAACAATTGGATTACGTGCTGAGATGGGTGGTACCATAACCGCTATATTAATTAAACAAGGTCAGCGAGTTTCTAAGGGGCAAATTTTAGCAACCTTAGAGAGCTCGGTTATAGATAACTCGGTTTTACAGTTGACAACTCAACTTAATTTGGCCACAACAACCTATGAGCGACAAGCACGTTTATGGGACCAAAAAATTGGAAGTGAAATCCAGTTTCTGCAATCAAAAGCACAAAAAGAAGGGCTAGAGAACAGCTTGAACAGTTTAAAAGCACAGGCACATAAAATGAAAATAATTGCCCCATTTTCTGGGATAATCGATCAAGTTTTCGCAAAAACCGGAGAGCTAATATCACCACAAACTCCGTTTTTAAGGCTGGTAAATCTTGATAACGTCTACATAGAAAGTGAAATTACAGAAACCTATCTAAAAGCTATTACTAAAGGCACTAAAGCGTTAGTACACTTCAACTCTATTAACACAACTATAGAAGCCTCAATCACGCAGGTTGGAAACTTCATTAATCCGAACAATCGAAGCTTTAAAACACGTATTGATATCAAAAACACTAATAATGACCTAAAAGCAAACTTACTAGCTAATATTAAAATCAACGATTTTAATGCTTCTGGAATTGTAATCCCTTCAAAATTTATTCAACAAGATCGGAATGGAAATACGTTTGTATACGTTCTTGAAGCAGAAGAAAATTCCCTTAAAGTTGTAAAGACCTATGTTAAAGAAGCCAATTCCTATAACAACTTCTCCTATATTTCTGAAGGCCTTGACAGCAAGTCTAACCTAGTTGGAAAAGGGGCTCGACTTGTTGAAAATGGTGAAATCGTAAAACTTGTAGACTAAGAAATTATGAACTCAAATAAAATAAAAGAATTTAAAATTTCTTCGTGGGCTATTTCCAATAGAATAACAGTAGCCGTAATTACTTTCATTATTATATTGGGAGGACTACTTTCTTACAATGGAATGGCAAGAGAAAACTTCCCGGAAATTATTATTCCGCAAATTTACGTAGCAACCCCTTACCCAGGAAATTCAGCATTAGACGTTGAAAAACTAATCACCAAACGATTAGAAAAAGAAATAAACTCAATAACTGGAGTTGATGAAATTACGTCTAACTCAATCCAAGGATATTCTAGTATTGTAGTTAAATTTAACTTTGATTACACCCCTGCTGAGGCACTTCAAAAAGTAAAGGACAAAATTGATGTCGCCATGGCTGACCCTGATTTCCCAAAAGACCTTCAGTCAGAGCCAAGTGTCACAGAAATGAATTTTAGCGAACGAATTCCTATAATGAATATTAATTTATCTGGGGAGTTTTCTATGGATCAGTTAAAGGAATATGCTGAATACTTAGAAGATGAAATTGAAGAGCTTTCTGAAATATCTAGTGTTGATATTAGAGGAGTTCAAGAGAAAGAACTTGAAATAGCTGTCGATTTATATAAAATGGAAGCTTCTATGATTAGCTTCAGAGATATAGAGGATGCTGTTAAGTTTGAAAACATGAGTGTTACTGGGGGGGATATCCTAGAAAATGGTATTCGTAGAACGGTTAGGGTCACAGGTGAATTCGAGGATCCTCTAAGTGTTAGGGATCTTATTGTAAAGCAAGAAAAAGGAAATATTGTTTACCTAAGAGACATTGCTGATGTCTCGTTCAAAGAGCAGGAAAAAGAAAGTTTTGCAAGAGAGTATATGCAACCAGTCGTAATGCTAGATGTAAAAAAAAGAGGGGGTCAAAACCTTTTAAAAGCGTCTGCTAAGATTGATGAGATCATTGAAATAGCACAAAAAAATGTATTCCCTAAGAGTTTAATCATTTCTAAGACTAATGATCAATCAAACGAAACGCGCACCATGGTGTCTGACCTTGAAAACAGCATTATTTTAGGCATCATATTAGTGGTTACAGTGCTGTATTTCTTTCTAGGGTTTCGCAATGCTTTATTTGTTGGAATTGCGATTCCGTTATCTATGTTTTTATCGTTTACCATTTTAGGTTTTATGGGTGTTACTCTTAATACAATGGTTTTGTTTTCTTTGGTTATCGCCTTAGGGATGCTGGTTGATAACGGAATTGTAGTGGTTGAAAACGTGTATAGATTAATGGATGAGGGCTACCCAAGGATTCAGGCAGCAAAACTTGGTGTTGGGGAGGTTGCTATGCCAATTATTGCATCAACTGCCACCACTTTAGCGGCCTTTTTTCCTTTGATTTTATGGGAGGGTATTATGGGTGAATTCATGAAGTGGCTTCCAATTACCCTTATCATCGTGTTAAGTTCTTCCCTTTTCGTCGCACTGATTATTAACCCAATGCTAATTTCAGTTTATATGAAAGTGATGCCTAAAGAGGTCTCTAAAGTTACTTTTATTACAAAGCTAGAAAGCTTATATGCGCGTTTTTTAAACTATGCATTGAAGGGCAGAAAACCTATTGGAATCGTTGTTGGTACATTTGGGTTGTTATTTCTAGCCGTATTACTAATGTTTACATTTCCTCCAAAAATATTGTTTTTTCCAAATACAGATGCTAAACAAGTATTTGTATATGTAGAGTACCCTATAGGAACCGATATTGAACAAACCAATATTATTTCGATGGAGATTGAGAAGGACATTGAAACTTACTTAAAAAAATATGAGGTAAATGGAGAAAAATTTTTAATCACATCTGTAATAGGACAGGTTGGAGAGGGGACTGCAGATCCGAGTCGTGGTCAAGAGGGAGGTAAAACTCCAAATAAGGCGCGAATTACCATTGATTTTGTAAAGTTTCAGGAACGTCAGGGTGTTAGCTCTGAAACGGTGCTCAAAGAAGTCCGCGAATTACTACAGGGGTATCCAGGAGTGAGTATTGTTGTTGACAAACCTTCTGATGGACCGCCAACAGGACCACCGATAAATATTGAAGTAAAAGGAGATGATTATGAGCTTATTTTACAAACTTCAAATGACTTAAGGGCCTTTATAAACACGTCCAATATTGGGGGGATTGAAGAGCTTAAATTAGATGTTGACCAAAGCAAGCCTGAAATGATTGTTGCTATTGACCGTCAAAAAGCGAGGCGACTTGGAGTCTCAACAGGGCAGATTGGAATGAATTTGAGAACGGCTTTATATGGAAAGGAAATATCAACTTATAAAGACGCCAAAGATGATTATCCTATAAACCTGAGGCTGAAAGAGGAGATGCGTTATAATAAATATGCCCTATTGAATCAAAAAATAACGTTTAGAAATCAAAGTAGTGGACAAATAAAACAGGTGCCCATTTCTGCCGTTGCTACGACTGAAAACCAAACTGCCTTCAGTTCAATTAAGCGAATTGACTTGGACAGAGTGGTGACTGTATACTCAAATGTGTTAGGTGACTACAACGCAACAGAAGTGAATAATAAAATTAGAGAAATTACTGAAAAATTTGAAATCCCTAAAAATATAACAATTAGTTTTACTGGGGAGCAAGAAGAACAGGCCAAGGAAATGGCATTCCTTAGTAAGGCGCTTTTAATTGCGGTTCTTTTAATTTTCTTAATTCTGGTTGCACAATTCAATTCTGCAACAACCCCTATTATCATTTCTATATCTGTATTTCTTAGTTTGATTGGGGTGTTGTTTGGCCTCTTATTGTTTAGGATGGATTTTGTAGTTCTAATGACTATGATTGGGGTTATTTCACTCGCTGGGATTGTCGTTAACAATGCTATTGTTTTGATTGATTACATTGATCTTACTATTGTTCGAAAACGTCGCGAATTAGGTCTTGAGGAAAGCGAAAAACTAACCCCTAACTTACTTGTTGAGTGTGTGATTGAAGGTGGTAAAACGCGCTTAAGACCTGTTATATTAACAGCAATCACAACTATCTTAGGGCTGCTACCTTTGGCACTTGGAATAAATATTAATTTCAGAACACTGATTACCGAGCTAAATCCTAACTTTTACATAGGGGGAGAAAATGTCGCGTTTTGGGGCCCAATGGGTTGGGCTATTGTCTTTGGACTCACATTCGCCACCTTTTTAACACTGGTGGTTGTTCCTATCTTGTTTTACTTAATCAACAAATTGAAAACAAAAAAGGTCAAAGTCACTTCCTAAGGCTATTGGTTTTAATTTTTTAAATGTTAAATTTGCTCAACTAATTTAGTCATATGTACAGAAGTCATCATTGCGGGCAATTAAGAGCCTCAAATATTAACGAAGAAGTGACACTTTCAGGGTGGGTGCAAAAATCTCGTGACAAAGGATTTGTTATCTGGGTCGATTTAAGAGACCGGTATGGAATTACACAACTTATCTTTGATGCAGAGCGCACGCCGGAAGCAATGGTAAACATGGCTAAAAGCTTAGGGCGTGAATTTGTTATTCAAGTAACGGGTACCGTCATTGAGCGTACTTCAAAAAATCCTAACTTAGAAACTGGAGACATCGAAATTCTTGTCTCTAAACTAACGGTTTTAAATGAAGCTAAGGTGCCGCCTTTTACTATAGAAGACCAAACCGATGGAGGTGAAGAACTTCGTATGAAGTACCGCTATTTAGATATTCGACGAAACCCCGTTAAAAACAATTTGATTTTTAGACATAAAGTGACGCAGGAAGTTCGCTCGTATCTGTCTTCTCAAGAATTTATAGAAGTTGAAACACCTTACTTGATAAAATCAACTCCAGAAGGGGCTCGTGATTTTGTGGTGCCAAGCCGAATGAATGAAGGTCAGTTTTATGCCCTTCCTCAATCGCCTCAAACCTTTAAACAATTATTAATGGTTGGCGGCATGGATAAATACTTTCAGATTGTAAAGTGTTTTAGAGATGAAGATTTAAGAGCCGATCGACAGCCTGAATTTACTCAGATTGATTGTGAAATGGCCTTTGTAAATCAAGAAGATATACTAAACATTTTTGAAGGCTTAACTAGGCATCTTATTAAGTCTATTCATGGAAAAGACATTAGCTCTTTCCCTAGAATAACCTATGATGATGCATTACAAACCTACGGAAACGACAAGCCAGACATTCGATTTGGAATGAAGTTTGGAGAACTAAATGCCGTAGCTCAACATAAAGATTTTGGAGTTTTCAATTCTGCTGAATTAGTGGTTGGTATTGCAGTACCTGGTGGAAATAGCTTTACTCGAAAAGAAATTGATGGCATCATCAATTGGCTCAAACGGCCTCAAGTTGGTGCTTTAGGAATGATATACTCACGTTGTAATGACGACGGCACCTACAAGTCTTCGGTAGATAAATTTTATGATCAAGAAGACTTGGCGCAGTGGGCTCAGGTAACTGGAGCGCAAGCCGGTGACTTAGTTTGTGTGCTTTCTGGCCCTACCGATAAAGTAAGAACACAATTAAGCGCCTTACGTATGGAACTCGCTGAACGCTTAGGTCTTCGAAACCCTAAGGAGTTTGCACCGCTTTGGGTTACAGACTTTCCATTACTTGAATGGGATGAAGACAGCAAGCGCTTCCATGCAATGCACCATCCATTTACAGCCCCAAAACCCGATCAAATTAAATTACTAGATAGCGATCCAGGTGCTGTAAAAGCAAACGCCTATGACTTGGTTTTGAATGGAAATGAAATTGGAGGGGGATCTATTCGTATCCACGACAAGGCAACCCAAGAATTGATGTTTAACCATCTTGGCTTTACGCCTGAAGAAGCAAAAGAGCAGTTTGGATTTTTAATGAATGCCTTTGAATACGGTGCGCCACCGCACGGAGGTTTGGCCTTTGGCCTGGACCGTTTAGTGGCAATTCTAGGAGGACAAGAAACTATTAGAGATTTCATCGCATTTCCAAAAAACAACTCTGGACGCGATGTGATGATTGATGCACCATCAGCAATTGATGCAACACAATTAAATGAGTTACACCTAAAGGTAGACCTAAAATAAATTTATTCTCAAAAATGAAATACTTGATTTGGTCCTTATTTATTATGACAATGGTCAGTATGTTAATTGGACTTACTGTTGAATTACCTTACTCAAACAAATTAATTGGATTTGGAGTGATTGGATTATGTGCAGTTGTCTTTCCATTATTTTCGTACTACCGCTGGAAAGATAAAAAGATGGCAGATTATATGCTAACTCCAGAAAATTTAGAAAAAATGCGTGAATTTAATGACTCTAAGAAAACGTAAGTTAGTTCAATTTTCGTTTTTCACTAAAAAAACGCTTTAGTAGCTGAGAGGCTTCATCTGCTAAAACCCCCCCACGTATCATTGTTTTAGGATGCAACTTGGTTCCCATTACCCCACAGCCTCTTTGCTCATCTTTGGCCCCGTAGATAATGGTTGCTATTTGACTCCAAAACAGTGCACCAGCACACATTTGGCAAGGTTCAAGTGTCACATACAAAGCACATTTATGTAAATACTTACCTCCTAAAAAGTTGGATGCAGCTGTGATGGCTTGCATTTCTGCGTGGGCAGTGACATCTGTAAGAAGCTCGGTAAGATTATGAGCTCTTGCAATAATTCTATTCTCAACAACAATCACAGCACCTACAGGAACTTCCCCTTTATCAAAAGCAACCTCAGCTTCCTGAAGGGCCTTTCTCATAAAATAATCATCATCAAAAATAGCGTCCATAAGTCAAAAATACGATTTCAATCTTGTACTTTTGTTATGGAATGAAAAATTTACTCGAACATATAAACTCCACAGAAGATTTACGTCAGCTTTCCGCCGAGGAATTGCCTCTATTAGCAAAAAACCTGAGGCAATTTATCATTGAAGTGGTAGCGAGCAAGGAAGGCCACTTAGGAGCCAGTCTTGGAGTGGTCGAGCTTACCATCGCTTTGCACTATGTCTATGACACTCCTAAAGATTTATTAGTTTGGGATGTAGGCCATCAAGCCTATGGGCATAAAATTTTAACCGGACGAAAATCTGAGTTCCACACAAACCGACAATTTAAAGGCTTGAGTGGATTTCCAAAAAGGGACGAAAGCGAATACGATACTTTTGGGACTGGGCACTCTTCAACCTCCATTTCTGCAGCCTTAGGAATGGCGATCGCTTCCCAGTTAAAGGGAGAAAACAAACAGCACATCGCCGTTATTGGCGATGCGTCTATAGCTAGTGGAATGGCATTTGAAGGACTTAACCATGCCGGTGTAACCTCAGCGAATCTATTAGTTGTTTTAAATGATAATGCGATTGGGATTGACCCAAGTGTAGGGGCGTTAAAGCAGTATCTAACCAATGTAAAAAAAGGCACTCAAAAACAAGATAATATATTTGAAGCCCTCAATTTTGAATATTCCGGACCTATTGACGGACATGATCTCAAAGCACTTATCTCTGAACTAAAACGACTGAAGTCGATTGACGGCCCTAAATTTCTTCATGTCATTACTACCAAAGGCAAAGGCTTGAGGCAGGCTGAAAATGATCAAGTTAAATACCATGCGCCCGGAAAATTTGATGCTGAAACAGGTGATATATTTACTAAAAACAATGAGAATCTTCCTCCTAAATACCAAGACGTTTTTGGATTAACACTCGTAGAATTGGCAATGTCTAATAAGGCGATTGTAGGCATCACACCGGCAATGCCTACTGGCAGTTCTCTCAAATATATGATGGATGCAATTCCCGAACGAGCATTTGATGTAGGTATTGCAGAGCAACATGCCGTGACCATGGCTGCGGGGATGGCAACTCAAGGGCTTATTCCTTTTTGTAACATCTACTCAACGTTCTTGCAACGTGCCTACGATCAAGTCATTCATGATGTTGCACTTCAAAATTTACCTGTTATTTTTTGTATTGATCGCGCTGGATTGGTAGGGGAAGATGGCGCTACACATCATGGAGTTTTTGACCTCGCTTACCTAAGGTGTATTCCAAACTTCATCATCGTTGCTCCAAGAAATGAGATAGAGTTAAGAAATATTATGTACACCGCACAGAAAGGATTGGAGCATCCGATCGCTATTAGATACCCAAGAGGCAGAGGCGTCACACCTCGTTGGAAATCGCCGTTTGAAGCTATTGAAATTGGAACCGGGGTTCAATTAAAGCAAGGAGAGGGTCTCGCTGTTTTAAGCGTTGGGGCCATTTCTAATAAGGTAACAGAAGCCATCCGTGGAATCGATTGTGGACACTACGATATGCGTTTTATAAAACCTTTAGATGAATCATTATTGCATACTATTTTTAAAACCCATTCAACACTCATAACGATTGAAGATGGGGTTGAAAATGGAGGATTTGGAAGTGCGATTTTAGAGTTTGCCGCTACTAACAACTACAAAAATGATGTGATTGTCAAAGGAATACCTGATGAGTTTATTGAGCACGGAGACATTGACACGCTTAAGCATCACCTAGGGATTAGCGTTTCTGAGCTTCACATATTAATTAAGAGTCTAAAAAGCTAGGCCTTTGATTTTCTTATAGGTTAACACCGCTTTTTTATCAGAGAACAAAGAAACAAAATAGCAAACGTTCATCACCCTAGTGTAAAGGCTGTCGTTAAGAATATCTACCTCTTTTGGTAAAAGCCTTAATAAAAGTTTATCATAACTAGAGGGGGTGTTGTTATAGTTGTTGTTAACTGATAAAATAAACCGATCAAGAAGTTGATTTAAGATTTCAAATCCAGAAATCTCTTTGTCTATGACCTCATCGGCATTGTATATTTTTTCAATACTCAGTTTAATAATATCATTAATTTGCGCTTGATATTTACTTTTATCAAGAATAGAAATATGAAATTCTCCCTCAAGAATCTCTTTTTCATTCGCCATAAATATCGCTACAGCATCCTCTATCAAAGTGCTAATCGCAAGAGCTCTTAAATAGCTAACTCGTTCTTTTGTAGAATACAACGCATTATACTTTGTAGTATTAATGGTATGCCTTACTAAATTTATTAAATACTCTAATGCATAATCTTCTTCGATGAGTCCAAGGTTAATTCCATCTTCAAAATCGATAATTGTATAGCAAATATCATCTGCAGCTTCTACTAAAAAAGCTAATGGGTGTCTTGAATACTGCGCATTTTGATCACTAAGGTTTTTCATTCCTAACTCGTCAGCAAGTTCTAGAAATCCGCTTTTTTCGGTTTGAAAAAAACCATATTTTTTGGAAGCTATATTAGAATTTGGTTTAACTGGAAGGGATTCTTTAGGATATTTAGTAAAAGCGCCTAGTGTTGCATAGCTTAACCTTAAGCCGCCTTTAGACCCTTGCTTATCTTGAGTCAAGACTTTAAAGCCATTGGCATTTCCTTCAAAGTCACATAAGTCTTGATATTCTTTAGGGGTCATCTTAGCTTTAAACTGTTGGCCTATTCCATTTTTAAAATAGTGGCCTATTGCTTTTTCTCCAGAGTGGCCAAAAGGAGGATTACCAATGTCGTGAGCAAGCGCAGCTGCCGCAACAATAGCGCCAAAATCATTGGACTTATAACCATGAATTTCTTTTAGATAGGGATGCTTTTCTAAAACCTTAACCCCTACCCTTCTTCCTAATGAACGAGCTACCACACTCACTTCTAGACTGTGTGTTAGTCGGGTATGCACAAAATCTGTCGATGACAGCGGCACCACCTGTGTTTTGTCTTGAAGACTTCGAAACTCGGGTGAAAAAATAATGCGGTCGTAATCAACATCAAACCCTAAACGGGTTTCGTCCTGTTCATTTCTAAGCCGTTTATTCGTGTCGCCATGGCGTTTTAACGAGAGTAATTGTTCCCAATTCATAGTATCTGATATTAACCTGCAAGATACTCATTTCAATGTTAATTAAATGTATCTAAAATTCGTGATTATAATAGGAACGCTAACGTTTTGTTAATGGTTTTGTAAAAGTGATGTAACCTTAATAAAGACCTTATGCTGTTAATTTGTGCTAACAATAATTAACTAGAATATTAATAAAAATTAAAATGAAAAAAACAATTTTTACTTTATCAGCAATTGTAGCACTTGCGTTTACTGGATGTATGAACGATGAAGCGCCGCCAATCCTTCAGGATACTGATAACCAAGTCAATTCAGGAGACAATACCGTGTCCGTTTCTGGAATGATTTCTGAAAGCACAACTTGGACAAATAACACTATTTACGTACTTAACCAAAAAGTCGTGGTGTCAAGTGGGGTTGTACTCACAATACAAGCTGGAACGATTATTAAGGGGACGGAAGGAACAGGGTCGTTGGCTTCAGCACTTATAGTCGCCAAAGGTGGAAAATTAAACGCTACAGGTACGGCGACAGAGCCTATAATTTTCACATCAATAAATGATAATATAACGGTTGGACAAACTTCCGGAACAAATTTAGACGAGACAAACTCTGGACTTTGGGGAGGTTTAATTGTACTAGGAAACGCACCTTGTTCATTTTCTGGAGATGTTGAAGTTCTGCAAATTGAAGGGATTCCTGCCGATGATACTTTTGGGCTATACGGAGGATCGGATGCTGCAGATGACTCTGGGGTGTACCAATATATCTCCATTCGTCATGGAGGGGCATTAATTGGGGAAGGAAATGAGATCAATGGATTGACACTAGGAGGTGTGGGTTCTGGGACAGTGATAGAAAATATCGAAGTTGTTGGAAATGTAGATGATGGAATTGAGTTTTTTGGCGGGACTGTCAATGCTTCAAACTTATTAATTTGGGCACAAGGCGACGATGCACTTGATATTGACCAAGCTTACTCAGGAACGATAAATAATGCCGTCGTTATTTTAGGCGCAAATTCTGACCACGCATTTGAGATTGACGGTCCTGAGGGCGCAGCAACAGGCTCTTTTACTTTAAACAATGTCACTATCATTGGGAACTCAGTAACTGAAGATGGAGAATATGCTGACTACCGCTCAGGTGCTATGGGGTCTACTGAGAATATTTACGCTTATGGATTTAAAGAGACCTCAGACGTTGAATTAGACAATGATGGAGTTGCAACAAACTACAATAACGGACTATTAACTTTTGGAGCTTGGGAAATTGTATTGCCTTCAGGAGTTTCAGATGTAGCGTCAATTTTTGTAAATAAGGCAAGTGCCGTTGAAGTAAGTGGATTTGGTTCTACGGCAACAGCTGTAACAGAAGGAGTAAATACAGTGGGGGCTACGACTTCATTGTTGAGTTGGACATACGCAAACTCTAAAGCAGGTTTAGGATTCTAATTAGAGCTAAAACTAAAAAATAATTAATAACAATTGCTTGCGCTTAATTGCAGGCAATTGTTTGGTGTTTAAACACATACTATGAAAAACTACAGACTAATAACACTATTACTAACCGCTTTTGTTGCACTACAACTCACAGCACAATCTGGAAAAATTGTTGGAACTATTACAGATGGCGATTATAACGAGCCAATGGCCTTTGCCAATGTATTGATTAAAAACACTACTACGGGAACAACTTCAGATTTTGACGGCAAGTACCAACTTGAGGTGGAGGAAGGAAATTATGCCATCATATTTTCTTATATTGGATATCAAACAATCGAAATATCGGATATAGTAGTTGCGGGGAATTCCGATGTCATTGTCGATGTTACTCTTAATACAAATTCATTAGAAGCAGTTGTTATTACCACTACAATAAGAAAAAATACAGAGTCTGCTGTTTTAGACTTACAAAAAAAATCGATTACACTGTTGGATGGACTTTCAGCACAAAGCATTAAAAGTAGTGGAGCTGGTAACATTGCAAGTGCCGTGAAAAGTGTGCCGGGTGTTTCAATTCAAGGAGGGAAGTATGTGTTTGTAAGAGGCTTAGGAGATCGCTATACTAAATCCATCCTTAATGGTGTAGATATTCCGGGGTTAGACCCAGACAGAAACACAATTCAAATGGATGTATTTCCGACAAATATTTTAGAAAATGTGATTGTTATTAAATCCGCTGCTGCTGAATACCCTGCAGACTTTACAGGTGGAGTTATCAATATTGTTACAAAAGATTACCCAAGTAAGGGGTCCTATGGGTTTTCATTAGGAACTTCCTATAACCCTAATATGCATTTAAATTCAGAGTACTTAAGCTACACTGGAAGTCGCACCGATTGGCTGGGCTTTGATAATGGCATGAGAAAAAGACCTGTAAATAGGTATCAGCCAATTCCAGGAACCTTTGCAAACTCATCGCTTTTAACTTCACTAACAGGCGCTTTTAACAAAGAACTAACCGCAAAAAGAACAGATAGCGGCGTCAATTACGACTTTGGATTCTCCGCTGGAAATCAATATATTATTGGAGACGATAAACTAGGATATCAACTGTCCTTTTCTTATAAGAACAAAACGGAATTCTATGATAATAGAGTAGACGGAACCTATATGAGAGATCAAAACGACCCCTCTAACAATGCGCTTTTAGCCACCCGTACAACGCAAGGAGAGGTTGGAGTGAATTCTGTATTATTAAACCTTCTGACTGGAATAGTTTATAAGCGAAAGTATTCAAAATATAAATTTAATTTTCTTCATATACAAAATGGAGAGAGCACAGCTGGAAAATACGAGCAACTACTCGCACAAGCAGGTGGAGGAAGTGGTTTTGAACCGATTACTAAGGATGCTTTGCTTTACACAGAAAGATCCATAACAAATCTATTATTAGGAGGGAAACATTCATTTAGAAATAGTGACTGGAAAATAGACTGGAAGCTATCTCCTTCACTTTCTAGAGTCTATGATAAAGATCACCGAGTCACGCCGTTAAGAGTGACTCAGGAGGGGAGCTATGTTATTAGTCCTAGTGCCTCAAGCTTTCCGATTCGGATATGGAGAACTCTTGAAGAAGTTAATTTAGTAGGAAAAGTAGATGTAAACAAAAAATACACACTTTTCAATAGGGCCGCAAAAGTGAAGTTTGGAGGGAGTTATGCTTTTAAATTTAGAGATTTTAAAATTGACGACTACACCTTTACAATTACTGACCCATTAACTGGCTTGTCGGTAGAAAACGGAAATGCAGATACACTCTTATCAAATGAAAATTTATGGACGCCAGAATCGGGGAGTGGAACGCATTTAGTAACTGGAGATCGTTTTGAACAGGCCAATGCCTATCAAGGTGAACAACGAATTAGTGCTGTATATGCCTCTAATGAGTTTGGTGTGACAGAAAAATTAAAAGCAGTACTAGGTATTAGAGCTGAATTATTTCAGACCTATTATACAGGTCAAAACCAAGCAGCAACAGAAGTCTATAACAGTGCTAAAATCATAGATAAGTTAGATCTATTTCCATCAGCTAATGTTATATATAGTTTGACAGATGAAGAAAATTTAAGGGGGTCTTATTCAAGAACAACGGCACGTCCATCATTTAAAGAAGCTTCTAAGAGTCAAATTTTTGATGCGATTACTAACCGTTTATTTATTGGAAATATTGACCTAACCCCGACATACATTAATAACTTTGATCTACGTTATGAACGCTTTGGTGAAGGAAGTGAAATGTTTGCTATTAGTGCCTTTTATAAAGACTTTACAGATCCTATTGAATTGACTTTTTATGAATCTGCTCCAGATCAAATTACCCCTAAAAATCTTGGATCAGCGAAAGTTTATGGAGTGGAATTCGAGTTTAGAAAATCATTAGGCTTTATATTAGATAGCTTTAAAAATTTAAAGTTTAACATCAATGGCTCCTATATTAACTCAGAGCTCACTATGAACATAGACGAGTTTAATAGACGAGTTTTAGCGGCTAGAGATGGAGAATCGATAGCAAATACAAGAGACTTACAGGGTCAATCACCATACCTTATTAATACAGGGTTAAACTATAAAAGTACAGATTTAGGACTTCAAACAGGTTTGTTTTTTAATGTCCAAGGTAAAACCTTAGAAGTAGTAGGAACTGGAATTGTTCCAGATGTATACACAAAGCCTTTTAGCAGTCTAAACTTTACGTTCAACAAAAGTTTTGGTGAAGATAAAAAATCAATAATTGCTGTTAAGGTATCTAATATCCTTAACAGTAAAAGAGAAAGTGTTTACGAATCTTACAAGAGTTCGGCTAAAACATTTTCAAGTTACCAGCCGGGTACAGAAATTTCTGTAGGCTATTCATATTCATTTTAATTAAATTAGTCACTTAACTACAAATAAAAAAGCACCCTAAATGGGTGCTTTTTTTATTTGATATATGCAATAACTATTTCATGGTTATTGCTAACTCAGATTTATTGTTCCATTCATTTACACTAGTAATTTTTGAATCTACAAAATCAACTTCCTTTAAAGAGTTTTTACTCCAAAAAAACCATTTGCCAGTTTTCACTCCATTATTATAGTAGCCTTGAGCTAATTTATTTCCGTTAAAATCATAACTCGTCCAAAGTCCCTCTAAGGTCCCACTCTTATTAAAGGCTCCTTCTTGTTGAATGGCTCCATTTTCATGAAAATAGGTAGCAAACGTAAGATCCCCTTTAGATTCTATTTCTGGAAGATTTGAATTCTGTGCGTAAGCGATTGTTCCAATAAAAACAAGCGCAATAAGTATATTTTTTTTCATTATAAATTGTATTATGATATAAAATTACAAAAATATTTACACAAAATATACATTTAGTTTACATTAATTTAACATTGGATTTTTTTTATTCTAAACAAGGTCAATTGAATCTGTATGTTATCTCAAGATTAAAAAATAAGATTTTCACAGTTCTAAGATGAGGTTATATTAATAATTACTTAATAGTAAGCTTACATTTGGATCATACTAATTTGCGACATTTGAAATGTCTTAGACAAACAATTAGTGTCATTATTATATATTAGTTTTTGTCGACTTCAAAAATGATGACTTCTGATAAGCTGCCCTTGGCCAGGCAGCTTTTTTTATTCAATCTTAACTTTAAAGAAACACTAAGGTAACATTTGTTTTAGTTATTTGTAATCGACAAAAACTAATAATATATGATACTCAGAAGCTTAAGCTTAGCAATAGCTCTTATTACGTTAACGACTACGTACTCTCAAGAAATAAATGCTCCTAAATTTGGAAAAGGACTCTTTAACCTTGTAGGTCAGGACAGTACTTGGACCATGAAAGTTGGTTTAAGAGCGCAGCTCTTAGGTAGTTCAACTTGGGAAGAAAACAATGGAAATGAAATAAGTTTTCTAACAAGAAGATCTCGTTTAAAATTTGATGGTTACGCCTATTCTCCTAAATTAAAATATAAAATTGAATTAGGCCTCTCTAACAGAGATCTTTCAGGAGCTTCACAATACACTAGTAACGCTCCAAGGTATATTTTAGACGCCGTTCTTCAGTGGAATTTTTATCAAAATTTTGAGCTTTGGTTTGGTCAAACAAAACTACCTGGAAACAGAGAGCGTGTAATCTCTTCTGGAAACTTGCAACAAGTAGATCGATCGTTATTAAACAGTCGTTTTACAATCGATCGTGATTTTGGATTTCAGCTTAGACACCATTTTAACTTAACGAATACTTTTGTTGTAAAAGAGATTTTTTCTTTAGCACAAGGAGAGGGTAGAAACATCACAACAGGAAATTTAGGCGGGCATCAATATACAGGTCGGATAGAGCTCCTTCCCTTTGGTGATTTTGCAAGTAAAGGAGATTACACAGGAGGTGATTTGAAACGAGAGAAAAAGCCAAAATTAGCAATCGGTTTTAGTTACGACCACAATAACAATGCGGTTAAGACCCGAAGCAACCAAGGGTCATACATGACAATTGATGGTGTTGAAGATGCTTATTTCGAAACCAATATCAATACCGTTTTTTTAGACGCTATGTTTAAATATAATGGCATTTCGTTAATGGCTGAATATTCGGATAGAACTGCTTCTGATGCGTTCGCAAAAAACAGTGACGGCTCCCTAACAGGCGACGAGGTTCAAGTTGGGAAAGGGCTGAATTTACAAATGGGTTATCTTTTTAACAATGATATTGAACTTTCTGGTAGGTACACTCATATTGAATTGGACAAGAGCATTACAGGTAAAAATCCTGAAAGTCAATACACCCTAGGACTTTCAAAGTATATCGTTGGACATAAGCTAAAAGTTCAAACCGATATTAGCCATTTAGAAATTGAAGGAAGTAACAACAAATTAATGTTCCGCCTTCAAGTTGATTTTCATTTTTAAAACATAACAGTACCTTAACCTTACAAACAGAAAATCTTAAGAGATTTGCGCAATAACACAAACTAAATTATGGAAAATATTTATTTATATATGATTGTTGCTTTAGCCTTCTTGGCTATCGCTGACTTAGTTGTAGGGATTAGTAATGATGCGGTGAATTTTTTAAATTCTGCCATTGGTTCTAAAGCGATTTCTTTTAGAACAATTATGATAGTCGCTAGTGTTGGAGTTGCTATTGGTGCAATTTTTTCGAGTGGGATGATGGAAGTAGCTCGAAAGGGGATTTTTAACCCTGGTGAATTTATGTTTAGTGAGATCATGATTATTTTCATGGCCGTCATGATTACTGATATTTTACTTCTAGACATCTTTAATTCTTTGGGGATGCCTACCTCAACAACCGTTTCTATTGTATTTGAGCTCTTAGGAGCAGCAGTGGCAATGGCTTTAATTAAAATTGCAGCTAATGGCGGAGATTTCAGTGAAGTTGTTAATTATATTAATACGTCCAAAGCCTCTCAAATTATTTTCGGTATTTTGCTTTCGGTCGTGGTCGCCTTTTCAATAGGGGCCATTGTACAGTGGGTCTCTAGGCTCTTGTTATCATATGAATTTCAAAAAAAGGCAAATTGGGTGGGTGCCCTATTTAGTGGAGTTGCACTGACTGCTATTACCTACTTTATCTTTATGAAAGGGTTAAAAGGAACTTCATACGCAAAGCAATCTTTTGATATTCTTGGTGGCGGAACCATGAAAGACTTCCTAGAAAACCAAGTATTTTATATTGTATTAGTTAGTTCTATACTTTGGTCATTATTATCTTATGTATTAATTGTTTTTGCAAAAACAAACATCTATAAATTAATTATTATTGTAGGAACTTTCGCTTTAGCACTGGCCTTTGCTGGTAATGATTTAGTTAATTTTATTGGGGTACCGGTGGCAGCATTTAATGCCTACACAGAATGGTCCGCATCTGGACTTTCTGCAATGGAATTTCCAATGGACGTATTAGCCTCTAAAGTTCCAACAAATAACTGGTTATTATTTGGAGCAGGAATGGTCATGGTTGCGACTTTATGGTTTTCAACAAAAGCCAAGAACGTGGTTAAAACCTCTTTGGATCTTTCAAGTCAAGGGGATACAAAAGAGCGCTTTCAGCCAAATTTCTTATCACGTGGATTTGTGCGATTTGCAATGGGGGCTTCAAAAGTAAGTTCATTTATATTACCAACTTCGTGGCAAGATAAAATTGAACAGCAATTTGAACAACCCGTTATAAAGCTAACAAATAACAAAGTTCATGAGTTACCTGCTTTTGACTTGGTCAGAGCAGCTGTAAACCTTATGGTAGCTGCCGTTTTAATATCAATTGCAACGTCTTACAAACTACCCCTATCGACCACTTATGTGACTTTTATGGTCGCTATGGGAACTTCGCTAGCAGATAGGGCTTGGGGTGCAGAAAGTGCCGTATATCGTGTTGCAGGGGTTATTAATGTGATTGGAGGTTGGTTCCTAACAGCGCTTAGCGCCTTTAGCGCCGCAGCTTTGGTTGCTTATTTATTAAATCTGAATGTAGAGGTCATGTTTCCAATCCTACTTTTAGCTGCAATCACATTACTTATTAGAAGTTCAATTGTTCATAGAAAAAAAACCAAAGAGATGGCGTCAGAGGACCGCTTGACAAAAACAGAAAGTAGTTCTGTTCAAGGCGTTATTACTGAAAGTGCTGCAAATATTGCAAACGTGCTTAAGCGAGGTAAAAAAATCTATGCTTCTGCTTTTACTGGGCTTTCACAACAAGATTTAGAGGCACTTAAGAAGAATAAAAAACAAATCGTTAAACTTTCTGACGAAGTAGATGAATTAAGGGATAATATCTTTTACTTTATAAAAAACTTAGATGAATCTAGTATTGGAGCGAGTAATTTCTACATACTTGTTTTAGGCTATCTACAAGACATGACGCAGTCACTTACATACATAACTAAAGTAAGTCATAAGCACGTTAACAATAATCACAAAAAACTAAAGTTCAATCAAATTAAAGAACTTAGTCAAATTAATGATTCTATAGAAACCTTATTTTCAGAAGCAATAGAAGCGTTTAATTCTCAATCTTTTGAGAAAATAAATTCTATAATTGAACAAAAAAATGAGATTGCTGCCGTTCTTAAATCTAATATAGAAATACAAGTTAAGCGAACACGTACTGAGGAATCAAGTCCTAAGAATACAACGCTTTATTTTAGTCTATTGTTAGAGACAAAAGATTTGTTAAACGCTACGACTAGTTTGTTAGAAGAGTATCACGAGGCTTATGACAGCAGTGTTAAGCCTGCTACTATCAGTGAAGAGAGTGAGTAATGCACATACTATTGTATAAAAAAAGCACCTAATTTATATTAGGTGCTTTTTTTATTATTGAATGGTTTTGAATCAAGAACCGCACATTAGACAGTCGTCTCCTTCTGCTTCTTTTGCTTGTTGAACCAAAGCCTTCATTTCTTCTGCACTCATAGGCTCTACGTCTACAGCAGTTTCTTGAGAAAATGTAGCAGCAGTGTTAGCGGCTTTTTCTTGTTGCTTTTCGAGAACAGCAGTATCTGTTTCAATAGCAGCTACTTCTACCGATGCAGGTTCGGGTGCTTCCTTCATCTTGTTGTCTAAAGTGAATTTAATCGCATCAACAGCACTTTTTGTTCTTAGGTAGTACATCCCTGTTTTTAATCCACTCTTCCATGCATAGAAATGCATAGACGTTAATTTAGCCATAGTTGCACCTTCCATGAATAAGTTTAGAGATTGTGACTGATCTATGAAATAACCTCGCTGACGCGACATGTCTATGATATCTTTCATGCTTAATTCCCAAACTGTTTTATACAATTCTTTAATGTCTTGAGGAATGGCATCTACATGTTGAATAGACCCATTCGCACGCATGATATCTTGCTTCAAGCCTTCATTCCATAGTCCTAGCTCAACAAGATCTTCTAATAAGTGCTTATTAACAACAATGAACTCCCCTGACAATACACGACGGGTATAGATGTTTGAGGTATAAGGCTCAAAACATTCATTATTTCCAAGAATTTGAGACGTACTTGCCGTAGGCATTGGTGCTACTAAAAGTGAGTTTCGAACACCATTCTTGAGAACTTCTTTACGAAGCTGTCCCCAATCCCAAAGACCACTTAACTCTTCATCTTTAAGCCCCCATAAATTGTGTTGGAATTTCCCTTCACTTATTGGAGACCCTTCATAGCTTTGATATGGACCATCTTCAGTTGCTTCTTCCATAGAAGAGGTTACAGCTGCAAAATAAATAGTTTCAAAAATATCCTGGTTCAATTGCTTTGCTTCATCACTAGTAAAAGGAAGTCTTAATGCAATAAATGCATCAGCTAAACCTTGAACTCCTATACCGATTGGACGGTGTCTCATATTGGAGTTTTCAGCCTCAATTACTGGGTAGTAATTTCGATCAATTACTTTATTAAGGTTTCGAGTTACCCGTTTTGTAATTTTGTATAATTCCTGATGATCAAATGCGCCATCTTTAATAAACATTGGGAGCGCAATAGATGCTAAATTACAAACAGCAACTTCATCGGGGGATGTATACTCAATTATTTCTGTACATAAATTAGACGAACGAATGGTTCCTAAGTTTTGTTGATTAGATTTACGGTTTGCGGCATCTTTGTAGAGCATGTATGGGGTTCCAGTCTCAATTTGAGACTCCGTTATTTTTTCCCACAACTCTCTTGCTTTGATTGTTTTTCTTCCTTTACCTCTTGCTTCATAATCTAGGTACAAGGCTTCAAACTCTTCACTATGGGTGTCTGGCAAACCTGGGCACTCATTGGGGCACATTAAAGTCCATTCAGCATCTTCCTGAACTCGTTTCATAAACAAGTCTGGAATCCACATGGCATAAAATAAATCCCTTGCACGCATTTCTTCTTTTCCATGATTTTTCTTTAAATCAAGAAAATCAAAGACATCAGCATGCCATGGTTCTAAGTAAATCGCAAAGCTTCCTTTACGCTTTCCACCTCCTTGGTCGACATAACGAGCCGTATCGTTAAATACACGAAGCATTGGAACAATACCATTACTAGTCCCGTTAGTTCCTGCAATGTAGCTTCCAGTCGCTCTAATATTATGCATAGCTAATCCAATTCCTCCAGCGGATTGAGATATTTTAGCCGTTTGTTTCAAAGTGTCATAGATGCCATCAATACTGTCATCTTTTGCAGTCAATAAAAAGCAAGACGACATTTGAGGTTTTGGTGTACCAGCGTTAAATAACGTCGGAGTTGCATGCGTAAAATACTTTTTAGACATGAGTTCGTAAGTCTCAATAGCTGAGTCTAAATCATTTAAATGAATTCCAATAGAGACGCGCATTAACATATGCTGTGGACGTTCTGCGATAATTCCATTTAATTTTAAAAGATACGAACGCTCTAACGTTTTGAATCCGAAGTAGTCATAACCAAAATCTCGGTTATAAATAATTGTAGAGTCAAGTTTGTCTTTGTTTTCTGAGATTACTTTATAAACCTCATCAGAAAGTAAAGGGGCGTCCTTTCCTGTCCTTGGATTTACGTATGTGTATAAATCGTGCATGACTTCGCTAAAAGTCTTCTTAGTGTTTTTGTGTAGATTTGAGACTGATATACGTGCAGCAAGGCGAGCATAATCAGGGTGGGCTGTGGTCATGGTCGCAGCCACTTCTGCTGCCAAGTTATCTAATTCACTGGTAGTAACCCCGTCATATAGTCCTTCTATAACGCGCATGGCTACTTTTAAAGGATCTACCAATTCATTTAAACCATAGCAAAGTTTTTTAACCCTTGCCGTGATTTTATCAAACATGATTTCTTCTTTTCTGCCATCTCTTTTTAGTACGTACATTTTTTTAATCTTTTTTACTTTTTTGATGCTACTTCAAAAAAGCGGTTAGTTAGTTAGCCTAGTGATATTTGGGTTCCCCCAAATGCTTGGTTGTTATATGTTTTAACCCGTTAGTTAGGAGGTTAAAAGTTTGGTTGTAAGCGATTTTAATCTGTTTTGAGTTCGTGTTCTAGTGGGTAATTCCTAGAACTCAGAATCGAAACTATATTTATTGGTGTCTTCTTCTTTGTTTAGAACCCCAGCTTTTTGATATTCAGAAACTCTTTTTTCAAAGAAATTCGTCTTTCCCTGAAGTGATATCATATCCATAAAATCAAATGGATTTGCTGTATTGTATTCTTTTTCACAATCTAATTCTTGTAACAAGCGATCGGTTACAAACTCTAAGTACTGAGACATCAATATAGAGTTCATTCCAATCAAACTAGCTGGCAGTGACTCTGTAATAAATTCTCTTTCTATATTTAACGCATCTAATAATATTTCTCTAATACGTTCTTTAGGGACTTTATTTATCAGGTGTTTGTTGTGTAGGTGAACTGCAAAGTCAGCGTGTACGCCTTCATCTCTTGATATCAACTCATTAGAGAATGTCAATCCAGGCATTAGGCCACGTTTTTTAAGCCAAAATATAGAACAGAATGCACCTGAAAAGAAAATACCTTCAACCGCTGCAAACGCGATAAGGCGTTCGGCAAAACTTGGAGAATCAATCCATTTCAATGCCCAGTCTGCTTTTTTCTTAATCGCAGGAAAGTTTTCGATAGCATTAAACAGCTTGTCTTTTTCTACCTCATCCTTAACGTAAGTATCTATCAAAAGTGAATACGTTTCACTATGAATGTTTTCCATCATGATTTGGAATCCGTAGAAAAACTTAGCTTCACTGTATTGAACTTCATTGACGAAGTTCTCAGCTAAATTTTCGTTTACAATTCCGTCACTAGCCGCAAAAAAAGCAAGGATGTGCTTGATGAAATAACGTTCGTCATCATTAAGCTTTGTACTCCAATCGGTTAGATCTTGATGTAGATCAATTTCTTCAGCAGTCCAAAAACTAGCTTCTGATTTTTTATACCACTCCCATATATCGTGGTGTTGGATTGGGAAAATAACAAATCTATCTTTGTTTGGCTGTAAAATTGGTTCTACTTGTGACATGTTTTGGAAAAATATTTAAAATTTTGAAATAAATCACCACACTATTGTGCGGTTAACAAAGGTTCAAAATTGTTGCCTGAAATGAAAGTCATTTTTATAAACATTGCCTGTAAGTTTTTAACAACGAGTAAGTTTTTTCCTACGCAAATAAAAAGGCATAGATGTCGTAAAATACTGTTTGTTAGTCTTTTAACCAATCGCTCTCTCTTACGGTAAAAGAATGGGTTTTATACCAAAAAAAAAGGGGATTTATTTTAGGCTTATTAAATTAGTAAAAAAACATAAGCATCTTTGGCTGTTAAACAAATGAGGGATGGAATTCAAAGGCTCCAACTTTATTATTATTTATAGGTTGCTGCTACTTTTTCTAACTCGGCGTACCAATCCTCTCCAAACTTTCTAATTAGTGCCTCTTTTACAAATTTATAAACAGGGACTTGAAGCTCTTGTCCTAACGTACAGGCAGCGTCACAAATATGCCAGTGATTGTAGTTAACGGCAGAAAACTCACTGTAATCTTTAACACGAATAGGGTATAAATGGCAGGATACTGGTTTTTTCCAGGTCACATCTCCTTGATTATATGCTTCTTCAATAGCACACAGAGCCGTCTGCTTTTCGTCAAAAATTACATAGGCACAGTCAGCTCCATTAACCAAAGGAGTTTCGAGCTCACCATCTTCAGCTACAACGTGGGTGCCTTGAGCTTCAATTGCAGCAATACCTTCTTTGCGCAAGTAAGGTTTTATGACAGGGTAAATGTCTTTCAAAATGTCCGCTTCTGAAGCTTCAAGGGGAGCTCCAGAGTCTCCGTCCACACAACAAGCCCCCTTGCATGCGCTAAGATTGCAAATAAAATCTTTCTCAATAATATCTTCTGAGACTATGGTTTTTCCTAATTGAAACATGTCCCAAATATACTATTAATTGTAAACATTCATAACGAAAATAATCGCTCAAAATAAACTTGTAAATATAATTATTTATTAGACCTTTGTAGAGATATAATATTTAATGATGAGCTTCGATTTTAAAGAGATTTTAACGACATTTATGGTGCTTTTTGCGGTAATTGATATTGTTGGAAACATTCCAATCATTATTGATCTTCGTAAAAAGGCAGGACATATTCAAAGTGGAAAAGCTTCAGTTATTGCAGGAGCTATCATGATTGTATTTTTGTTTTTGGGAGAAAGTATTTTAACACTTATCGGAATTGACGTACATTCTTTTGCGATCGCTGGGGCTTTTATTTTATTTTTTATTGCCCTAGAAATGATTCTTGGAATTACTCTGTACAAGCAGGAAGAAGGCGCCAACATGAATGCGTCTGTTTTTCCTTTAGCATTTCCTTTAATTGCTGGACCTGGGAGTCTCACGACACTATTGTCTTTAAAATCTGAGTTTAATACAGAAAATATCATCATTGCTGTGGTTGTGAACGTACTTGTCATTTTCCTAGTCCTCAAGACTTCCTCTAGAATAGAGCGAATGATTGGTCAAAATGGAATAAATATTATTCGAAAAGTATTCGGAGTTGTTTTACTGGCAATCGCTGTCAAACTATTTACCTCTAATATTAAATTTTTATTATAAATATGCGACTATTGACTTATTTATTATCTGTGTTAGCCATTGCTATTATTGTTTTTAATCTCTCGATAATAAATACTTCTGCACCCTTTGAAAATGAAAGCTATACTGCAATTATTACCGCTTTGGCCGGGGGTTGTGCAATTCTTATACTTACGATACTTAGAGTCGTTAAAAAAATAGATCGAACCGTAAAAGAAAAGTCTTAATCTAAAAATTTACAAAGACTCTAGTTCAATTACTTTATTCAAAATTGGATCAATTTTGAGTAGTACTTTTGCAGCGGCACTGTCTCCAAAAAGTTGCTTTGTAAAGGCAGATTTCAAAAGTACTTTTAAGGCTGCTTCAAAAGATATACCTTCGGGGACTTCAATATCAGCAGTCGCATTCAAATAGCTAAGGAATTGTTGATAAATCTCGTTTGATATATCAAACTCCTTTAAAAATTGTGATTCAGATACCGATTTGTAACGCCCACGATGTTTGTCTAGTTGTTCAAAAACAAAGAAATCTATAACACCCGTTCCTTTTAGAAACTCAAACAGGGTGCTATTATAAATTGGGTCATAGGGTGAATAAATATCTGGAATTATACCCCCACCGCCGTACACGACCTTTCCTTTAGGCGTTATATACTTAAGACTGTCTTGACTAAATTCAGAATCTGTCTGATCTTTGTTTCTATCTTCCAATCGCTTATAGTACGAGTTGTAATAAGCTTCTGACCCACCAACATATGAGCGTTGTATTGATCTGCCTGTGGGAGTGTAATATCTTGCTGTGGTAAGTCTAATTGCACTCCCATCACCCAAGGCCATTTCTTGCTGAACTAATCCTTTTCCAAATGAACGTCGACCTATGATAGTTCCCTTATCGTTATCTTGAAGTGCTCCTGCTATAATTTCACTTGCAGAAGCTGAGTTTTCATTAATTAACACATAAACCTCCGCGTTTTCAAAGCGCCCTTTTTCGCTGGCATAGCTTTCAATAAGCTGTTCAGACTTGTTTTTTGTGAATAGGATAAGCTTACCTGCTTCTAAAAACTCATCTGCCATTTGCTCGGCGATTTGCAGAAACCCTCCAGGGTTGTCACGCAAATCTAACACTAGATTTATAGCGCCTTTTAAAATCAAGTGCTCAATTCCGTTTTCAAACTCTAAATAAGTACTTTCAGCAAAGCGATTAACTTTAATATAGCCAAGGGTTGGGCTCATCATAAAAAAGGCGTCTACACTTTTAATGGGGACTTCGGAACGAATGACCTCAAAGGTTAGCAAGCTATCTATATTTGCTCGCTTTATTTGCAATCTAACTTTTGAGTTTTTGGGACCTCTTAATTTTTGTATCACTTTGTCTTGGCTCCAAAAGGGTCCGTGAATTGTGTCGTTGTCTGCCATCAAAATACGATCGCCTGCCTCAATCCCAGCACGAAAACTTGGCCCGCCCTTAATGGCACGAATAACAGAAATTGTGTCTTTATAATCATAAAAATGAACACCTATCCCGATGAAACCGCCCTTCATGTTTTCGTTTACAGAAGCGATATCTTGTTTAGAAATATACGTAGAATGAGGGTCTAAGTTTTGTAAAATATTATTAATAACTCCTTCCACTATACTGTCAGTGTTAACCGCGTCCACGTAGTCATCGTTTAGATAGTCGATAAGACGGTTTAATTTTAATTTACTGTTGTTTTGTGAATTGGTATAGAATGCGGTCGAACCAGCACTTAATTTGGTGCCTATATAAATCCCCACAGCCAATAATACTGCTATGAAAAAGGGACTATTCTTGGGGTTTAGTAAAGCCAAATTAAAGCGTTAGTAGTTCGACTTGAATACCTGCTTTTTCTAAAAATTCAACCCCTGATATATCTTTATAGGCTGCGCTATAAACTACCCTAGTAATTCCTGCTTGGTGTATTAATTTACTACAACTTTGGCAGGGAGATAAAGTGATATAGAGGGTGGATCCTTGGCAGGATTGGGTAGAGGCTGCAACCTTTAATATCGCATTAGCTTCTGCGTGTAACACATACCATTTTGTATACCCTTCATCATCTTCACAAAAATTCTCAAAACCTGTTGGAGTTCCATTGTATCCATCCGATATAATCATTCGATCTTTAACAATAATAGCACCGACTTGCTTACGCTTGCAATACGATAGCTTGCCCCATTCTGATGCCATTCTTAGGTAGGCTTGATCGTACTTGAGTTGCTTTTGTGTCGTCATAATTAATAATAGGGTTTAATCGCAGTAACGAATATATAAGCTAGAAATTTTAAATACAAATAATGCTTAATAAAATAGTGAGCTATTAAGAATTAATGGAAGCATTAGACCTATCACAACTGCCGAAAGAACCATTATCCAGTCACGAATAGAGAATCTAAAAATTGTTTGTCCCAGGAAGCCAAAAAACAACACACAAAAAACAATTACAAACTGCCCTAGTTCCAGTCCAAAAGCAAACTCTATGATGGACAATAAGGTGCTCTCGTCTGATCGGACCACAGACACAAATGCATTGGCAAATCCTAAACCGTGAATGAGACCAAAAAATAAAACCAAACAAACTATAATTACAGGATTAGAGTGCTTAGATGATTTGCCTGCTGAAAATACGTTATACAAGGCCATAAGGATAATCGTGAACGGAATAAGCCATTCTACTACATTCACTTTTAGGTTTATTATACCATAAACCCCCAAAAGCAAACTAAGGGTGTGGCCTAAAGTAAAAAAAGAAACAAGTATCAGTAGTCGTTTCCAGTCCTTAAAGACATAAGGGACCGATAGAACCACCAAAAACAGTATATGATCATAACTACTAAAGCTCACGATGTGGTAAAGTCCAAATTCTAAAAATTTTAAAAAGCTATCTATCATTTTTTATATCTTATTTGTTCCAAAGTTAGTAAAATTATTTTGACAATTATTTGTAATTTGGAGGGGATAGTGCTTCAAAAGCTTCCAGTCCACAGTCTAAAAAACTTTTATAATCTTGTTCGTCTGGAGTATAACCAACCGGAGGATTTAATAGTGTCTTCCCATCTGGGCTTAATAGCGCATAATAGGGCTGAGAGTTCGATTGAAAAAACTGGGTTTGAAAATGCGCCCATTTGTGTCCGTAGTTTTCTAAGACTCGTGTACCACCTCCTAGGCGATTGACCGTTAGTTTTTGAGCCTCGGGCAGCTCTTTTTTATCGTCTACGTAAAGAGAAATTAATACATAGTCATTTATAAAATATGATTTGATGGCTGATTTAGGCCAAACATGTTCTTCCATTTTTCGGCAATTCACACAAGCATACCCAGTAAAATCGAGTAAAATAGGCTTATTAACCTTTTGTGCATAAGCAACGCCTTCTTTTAAATCCTTGAAGCAGTCAAAATTATTTGGGCAATCATTGGGAAACAAAAAGCTATAGCCTACGGGGGGAGCAAGACCACTCAACAAGGTTAATGGAGTAAAGGTCTCGGTCTCTTTATTTACTCTAAACCCTGACGCTAAATATATTACAAATGCTAAGACAAGAACTCCTGAACTAATTCTAAAAAACGATATTTTTTTTAGGGGAGAATCATGCGGGAATTTTACCTTTCCAAAAATATAAAGGGCAAGACCTGCAAAGACTACGATCCAAATCCCTAAAAAGACTTCTATTGTAATTAAACCCCAGTGTTTTACTAAGTCAGCATTTGAAAGAAATTTAAAAGCAAGAGCGAGTTCAAGAAACCCTAAAACAACTTTGGTTGTGTTTAGCCACCCACCGGATTTTGGAAGTGCTTTGAGCATATTTGGAAACATCGCAAACAGCGCAAAAGGCAGGCCAAGTGCCACTCCAAAACCTCCCATACCAGCTGTGAGTTGCCATGCGCCTCCTTCAGCAGATAGAGAGCCGGCTAATAGCGATCCTAGAATTGGTCCAGTACACGAAAAAGAAACGATTGACAAGGTAAGTGCCATGAAAAAGATCCCCAGAACCCCTCCTATTCCCTCTCCTCTAGTGGTAGAGTTTGTCCATTTAGATGGCAAGGTAAGCTCATAGTATCCAAAAAAAGAAAATGAAAAAAATATGAATATTATAAAGAAAAAAACGTTCAGCCAAACATTTGTGGAGATCTCGTTTAATATATCGGGGTTAACGGAATCTAATAAATGAAAAGGAATGCTTAAAACTAGATAAACTAATACAATAAAAAAACCATACAAAATAGCTTTTGAAATGCCACTTTTGTCATTGCCACTGCCTCCTTTTTTTGTAAAAAAGCTAACTGTTAAGGGAATCATTGGAAAGACACAAGGGGTTAATAAAGCTAAAAGACCGCCTAGAAAACCCAGTCCAAAAATTTGCCAAAGAGAGTTGTTAGAGGTTTGTATATCTTGTGATAAAGAGGTGGTTTGAACGCTGCAATTAGTGGCTGCTTTTTGAATCGCATTTTGCGTCATACCGTATAAAGCCATATTGGCGTTTCCTGAAGCCTGTGAGTTCGAAATAGAGGTGGCCCCAACAATTGAGAACCCTGACTCGGACGTATATTCAAAAGTAAAAGGGTTATCAGGCTTGTAGATACACTTGCTGTCGTCACAGGTCATGTAATCAATATTTCCATTTAGCTTAAATGCTGGAGAGGTAGTGCGGATTCTTTGTTTAAAAACAGCACTGTCGTAAAACTTTGAAACCTCCATTTCAAACACTGGATCTAATTGTGTGACTTTATTTGAGTCTGATTCTACTACGGTTTCAACTAATTCAAATGCGTCAGATTGCTCAAATGAAAAAATCGTTGGTAAAGGACCTCCTTCTTCAACAAATTGCGAGTAAAGCGACCAATGAAAGTCAATTTCAGCTCTAAAAACAAGTTCGTATTCCGTATCTGAAATCTTTTCAGAACCAAATTCCCAATTCACAGGGTTTATAATTTGCGAAAAGCTTACCAGGCTTATAAAAAAAAGTAAAACCGTCGTTAATTTTTTCATTTGTAGATTAATATTAATTGATGCAAATTAACGAAAATTTAAGTTGTATCATTATAAGAGGATGTTAATGTTAATGAGTATGGTAAAACAAAAAACCCACCTAAAGATAGGTGGGTTTTAATAAGTATAAAGATTAACCTGTTATTCTTTTGGCAAACTTCTTGCGTATTGAGTTGCTCTAGAAATCTTACCGTCTTTGTTAAAGTAGAACCACTCTACAAGTTCTTTTTCCCAAACAGTACCATCGGCAAGAACTCTTCTCTCTCTAGAAAAAACAGTAACTCCTGATTCGGTATCAGTATTTTGGATTTTTAATGGAACAATTGAATATACTTCCCAAGATTGCTCTTTAAAGCTATTAAAAAGGCTGACCCACAAATCTTCATTTAAAATCATTTTAGTTCCTTCAGAGTCTAAAAACTCAGCCCCAACAGCAAATGCTTCGCTACAGGCCGCGGCATCTTTGTTGTTATAATCGGCAACTAATTTTTCAATAGCCTCGACTTCTCCCCTGTTAGAAAAAACTAACGGACGTCCTGAATATTCTGAAGTTCCATCACCAATAAACTTTCCGCCATAATTTAATCCAAAATTACTTTCTTTCAAGCGGTTAGACCATTGTGCAAATCCGGTTACTTTATTTTCTTTATCAACCGTAAAAATCTCCATTAGGTTTAGATTTTCTTTAGAACCGTCTGTGAAATTTCTGTCTTCAGTAGACCAAGCCAATACCATGGTGTTTTCAGACCCTTCCATTTTTACTGGAATAATCATATAAGGTTTCATGGTAATCGTTTCCATAGAACCTAACCATTTGGCCCAGTTAAGAGACTGAGTCGAAAATTTTTCTGTATAGTTTGTCAAAAGGGCCTCGGAATCTTTGGCGCTATAATCATTTGCTATTTTAAGGACTGTAGTAACTGATTCGTCACTTCCAATACTAAATGATTTACCGTTATTATCTCCATCTCCAAGAAAAACACCTGCAGATTGGGCACTAACAAATAAGCAACTACAAAATGTTAATGTGTAAATTAATTTTTTCATGTTCGTTTTATTAAATTGGTTTATAAATACTTGCAATCTGCAATTTAATAAAAAGAAGCGAAGCTGTAAAATTATACAGATAAAATCTGATTTCTGTGTTTGAGGTAAGTAGATTGAGCTGTTTTGATAAATTCTTCAGTAGAAACCCCTTGAATATCTATAAAAAATTTCTGACCTATAGGTCCAAAATCTTTTTTTAGGTTTCGTTTACTCCAGCACATCATTTCAAACATAATTGGATACATATCAATTCCTTTATTTGTGAGATAATAGATTTTTGTTTTATTATCGTTAGGTAATTTGGTCACCTCCAATAGTCTGTGATTAATCAAAAACTCCAACCTATTAGTCAAAATATTTGAAGCAATCTTTTCAGAAGATTTCATAAACTCTGTGAATGTCATTTTGCCTAGAAATAAATCTCTAACAATAATTAGAGACCACTTGTCTCCAATAATATCTAAGATATTAACCAATGGGCAATCCGATCTATTTGTTTTCATCCGAAAAAAGGTTATTTGTATTCGACAAAAATATTGTCTTTATTTAGAATTACAAGTCTTTTAACAAATATTTACGCAAAAAAAGGAGGGCTTTGCCCTCCTTTTTTAAAAATAACTGAATAATTACTAAAACGTGTGAAAATTAATTCTTTTCATTGTTTTTAATATTTATAATACTACTAGTTCATCATTCCTGAAGAAAGCTGCGGCATTAATTGAAGTGTTTCTGTTTTTTCTCCGTACATCTCCAAGGAGGCATCAAAGTTTCTAATATCCTCATCCCATGATCCCCAACCAAATAGTTTATTATAGTCTTCTTCCCATGTAGTTTCACTTGATTTCACAACTTGTTCGTAGCTAGAGAACCCTGTTACTCTTACGAATTGATTTTTGCTACCCCCACTTACTAGTCTAAGTAAAATAGTATGAACATCCATCTCTCTTAACTCCATTATTTCGGTAACTCTTGTCATTAGCCTTCTAAAGTGTAAGATTTTATCTGCTTTAACCTCATATACCGTTCTCGTGATATATTTTGCTGGAATGGAAGTTGCAGGATCAAAGTTATACGACCCATTGCTGAGGCGTTGCCATCTTTTCTGCCCTTGCTCATTGGCAATATACTTGCCAACATTGTCATCCCAATAAGCCGCCTCAACAGAACGATCTAAATCATAATGTGCTGGTTTTTTATTTGCCTCGACACGTTCATAGGTGCCACTAAATGGACCGGTAACGACTTTGTATGTGAAAATCCCTAACTCAGGAGTTGAATTAAACGTTTTTGTTTTAAGTGCAACTGCAGCTTCAAACTTTTGAACTTTATCTGCTTTTGGGGTAAAACGCCAGGTATTCCAATATTCGCGATTCGAATTACGTTGCCCAAAAACAACCGTTGAAAGGCATAAAGTTAAGATAATAATTAATTGTTTTTTCATGGTAATAATCGTTTGTGGTTAATTATAAGTGATTCTATTTGTAATTACTACTGCCTTTCAGTTTTAAACGCTTAATAGTTTGTTGTAAAGCTAAAATAAACAAGTCAAATATTTACTTATCAAATATAATTAATAGTTTTTAAATGCAATTAATAGTTTGTCTAAAAGACAATAAAAAGACCTAATTAATCATAGATAAATAGACTTAAAGCTTCATTAAATGTAAAAATTGAACTTTGATTTCAATACAAAGCAGCTACAAGCCCTATTTTTTTTAATTTTCCTTAAATTCACAACATGAAAAAAATTACTATCCTGATTCACTGTAAAGACCAGCCTGGAATTATTGCAGCTGTCACAAATTTCATTGCCTCAAAAAAAGGTAATATCGTGTATATTGATCAACATGTAGACCAAGAACAGCAGGTGTTTTTTATGCGTTTGGAGGGCGAATTTAAGAAAGCGTCTTACAATAACTCGGACTTTAAGTCTGAATTTGAAAAAACCCTAGCCTCCAATTTTAAAATGAATTGGGAGTTATATACTGCAGCCTACAGACCTAAGATGGCCTTATTTGTTTCTAAATATGACCATTGTTTATATGATATCTTAGGGCGCTATAAGTCTGGCGAATTGACTTTGGACATTCCCTTGATTGTGAGCAATCATTTAGAACTAAAACCAATAGCTGATAGTTTTGACATTCCTTTTTATCACGTCCCTGTAAGCAAGGCAACCGCTGTGGAGGCAGAAAGAAAACACCTAGCGCTTTTGTCAGAACATCAAATTGATTTCATTGTATTAGCACGCTATATGCAAATCATCCCTGAGGGAATTATAAATAAATATCCCCACAAAATAATAAATATACACCACTCCTTTCTTCCAGCATTTGTAGGTGCAAAACCCTACCACTCAGCCTACAAGAGGGGTGTTAAGATCATTGGAGCCACTTCACATTACGTAACGGCCGAACTAGATGCTGGACCTATTATCGAGCAAGATGTAACTCGAGTGTCACACACGCATTCTATTAATGACTTAGTTTCAAAAGGACGCGATTTAGAAAAAATAGTCCTTTCAACGGGGATCAAATTACATCTCGACCGTAAAGTGATGGTTTACAATAATAAAACAGTTATCTTTTCTTAGAAAATTTTATTTACAACAAATACTATGAAACAAAATACAGCCCCTACAATTCAAGTAACTGCATCAGGAAAAGTGGTGGTTACAAATGCAAAAGATATTGTTCTATTAGATAGTGAGGGAAACCCCATCGCTAAACGAAATAGATTTACACTATGCAACTGTGGTAAAACCCTAGACAGACCATTTTGTGACGGCGCACACAAAGAGTAATTTTTTGTGAAAAATCATAAAAAAGCCTTCACAATAAATTTGTGAAGGCTTTTTTTATATGTAAGATTAAAGCTTACAACGCTAAGGTTTACTGTCTAGTCAAGGTAGACGAATCATCATCATCATCTGTAGAGCTAATTTCAAGTGTGTTTTGATCTACAAAAGAATAATTCAAAACTTCATCACCTTCATTGTCTGTATCGCTTACTGTAATAATTTGAGTATCATTTGAGGTCCAAGTAAAATTATCACTAAAAATGTCATCTTCGCTCCAAACAACGTCTATTGAACCTGTAGCATTAGAATTAAGAACGAGAGTTAACTGACCCTGAGAGTTGTCTTCTGTATCTGTTACAGTACCTGACCATGTTCCAATTAAGCTATAGGTTGTTTCGTCTATACAACTACCATCATCAGTATTGGCATTAGCATCATAATTAATGGAAGTTGGATCTGTGCAACCTAATATGATTGAAGAATTATCATCATCACCGCCACATGAAAATGCTAAAAAGGCAAAAACAAAAATTAATTGTTTCATAATCTATAAAGTTTAAATGGTTAGTTGGCAATATATGGAAAATTTAATAATTGAGTTATATTAGAGTATTAGACGTTTTTTGTTTTAATTATGTCACCAACCTGAAAAGCGTATACAAAAAAGCCTTCACAATTTTCTGTGAAGGCTTTTTAAATTACTTTAATTTATTTAATTACTTGATCTCATCAGCTGCGAGGACCCGTTCAGTTACATAAAACATTTGAACTTTCCCATTTGAAATAAGGGCATCATGAACTTGACCCAATTTAACTTCTTTGCCATCAACTGTTAATGTCAACTCATGTCCTGAAGTCACATATTGACGTAATTCGCCTTTTTGATTGGTGAACTCATTTTCAATTAAGTAACCCGTTTTCCATTTTGGGTCTGCATCTGCAAACCAACTAGTTAAAAATGCTATGTGGGCTTCAGTTCCTTCAATAACCTGTCCATTTGGCGCATATGCTTTGAAGCCTTCCTCAGCATTTAAACTTTTAATTGTTTCTAAGTCACGTTCGTTATGAGCTTTAATGTAGGTTTGCCAAATCACTAAATTTGACATATCACCAGTGTATAATGGCGTTTGAGATCCGTCATCTTCTATTTCATAGCCAATAGCCTTAGGGGTATTAACCTCTATCTTAGTTGTTGTGTTGCATGAAATTAATACGGCCGTAATTAATAAAGTGAAAATTGAATTTTTCATAATGTTAAATTGATTTAATTATTGTTTTGTTATAAGTTTTTTGGTAATAGCTATGGTCTTAAGTTGTTTTATGCAATTTAAACATAAATTATATAAAATCTTAAAAAAAGTTAATATTTTGAAACGGTTTTTGTACTCATACGCAGATCAGTTTGGAGGCAAAAACCTCTAGGTTTCCGGAAAACACTTCTGCATTTTGAGGTCAAAGACATTGTTATTATAAAATCAACCCTTAATTATTTTACCAAAAGGGGATGTCATCTAAATTCCATCTGTATCCAAAGTTTAAAATTCCTCTTGAAAAACTATCGGAAGGATTCATCGGATTATATTCAAGGGACACGATCCAATAACCATTTTCATCGCCAAAAAAACTGGCTTGTCCATAAATGTTAAATGGGAAAGGCCTTATACCAACTACAACTTTAGTGTTATTAAATTTCTTACCTATACCTAATTTACCCGTTACAAGGGTTGGTAATGCAAAACCAACTTCGAATTCAAAAATTAGATTATTTTCATTTGTGTATGATTCACCCCAAAGAACTGAGGTTCCTGGAAAAGGATAATCCATACCATGTAGGAAAGCCACCCCAAAATTCCATTCCACAAAAGATTCATTAAGCACACTATTGGTCGCTTCCTGTGCAGAAGTGGTTCCTATTAAAAAAAAGGAAAGACTAAGTAATAGAATTAGTTTTTTCATAATTAATTTGATTGTAATTCAAATGTAAGAAACATATACTGACCCTAATAGGGTTTTCTGTAGCTGTTTAAACTTTACATTTTTTTATGAGATAAAGACTACGTATGAAAATTTCAATAAAAGCATTTATAATAGTAGAGTCGAAGGAATACGAGGTATTTTTACTTTAAGTTGTTCTTGAAATTAGTATATTTATGGCATGACTCGTTTAAACTAATCACTATGATTCCAGAAAAAATTGCATTTATTTTAATTTTAGCTTTCTTTTTAATTGTATTTATTCAAAGTGGGGCTGACAAGATCATGGATTATAAAGGTAACTTAAGCTTTTTGAACAATTTATTAGAGGGTGTTTTTTCACAACCCCTAATTGCCCTTTCTTTAATTTCAGTTACTGTTTTGGAATTAACTTCTGGCATACTATGTCTAGTCGGAATTGCTGAAGCTATTTTTAACGCCTCTTATTTTATTGGACTACTGGGGCTAACTGTAGGATCTATAGCGCTACTAATTCTTTTATTTGGTCAGCGCATTTCTAAAAACTACGATGGCGCAAAGACAATCACTATTTATTTTATTTTAGCAATGATGGGTATTTTATTAGCTTAATTTCTTTACGTGGTTTAGAAATATCTGAATTAAAAGAAGAAGATCTGACTATATTCGGTTTAGGTTGTTTTGAAAGTGATAGTAAATAAAATTATAATATATTTTAACTAAAGAATCTAAGAAACTCTTCAACGTCTAATGTTCTTGGAACTAGATCAGTAGGAATGCTTTTTTTACTAAATTTAGGTTAATATATAAGCATAAAAAAAGCCCTTACATCTCTGTAAAGGCTTTATAACTGGCTCCCCCTATTATTCAAAGTTGCAGCACAATTTCTTCTTTTGACGATCCACTCGCCCTGGACGATATACATCTCTCCTTACCGAATAATACTTAAGTAACGAGTGTAAACTTCCTCTAATATTGAAGGAGGTGTTTCGATGACTCCTTGGTTACTGATTTGTGGTTAACGTGTTTGTGTATGATTAGTTGCGAGTTTTAGCAATTAATTATACACGTTGTTGCCATTAGTTTTTTATCTCTTAAACCTATTAATTACTTTCTTTATAAATTCCGAAATAATATTGATGTCCTTTTTTATTGAATCTTTTTCAAATTGACTGACGTTATTTCTTTTCATTTTAGCCCAGTTTAATTTCAAAGTAGCTATGTCTGAATTAATCGAATCTTTCTCGAATTGACTTACTTTACTTTTAAACTCATTTATGAGCTGTGATACTTGAATATTAATTTTTTCGGATTGAGGCTGTTCATTCCAAGTATTTTTTAATTCTTGCCAAATATTTTTCTGTTCACTATTCCACATATTATTATATTTTATTAGTTATACAATCCAATAGGATTTTTTTAATTCTTTTCATTTTTACTGCAATATGATTTTCTGTTAATCCGGTTATTTCAGCAATTTCTTTATACTTCAATTCTTCCAAATAAAGTATAATGATTGATTTATTTTCATTGTTTAATTTTGAGATGCAAGAACTCAAAGCAATATACTTTTCTTGTTGATTATTCTCAATAGGAATAACTAAAGGAATGAATTGAATAGATTCTAATTGAAGTGCCTTGTTATAAGTTTTCTCTGATTTTTGTTTTGAGCGAAGACATATATTTAGTGTAATTCTGTAAATCCAAGTGTCAATACTCGAATTGCCTTTAAAAGTTGGAAGAGATTTCCAAATTGCAAAGATTACTTCTTGGAAAAGATCTTGAGGTTCTAAAGGAGAAACTGCATAGATTTTACAAATTCTATAAATTTTAGCTTTATTATTTTCAAGTAGCTGTTCAAATGTTTCTTTCATTGTTTTTATCTGTCTCTGTTATTCTCTACTTATTTAGTGACAAGAGTTTTCGAAATATGACAGATTTTTGAATTTATTTACGGATTTTCTTTAATTACTGGCAACTCGTTATATGGATTACAAACGTCCTGTTTATAGATCTGTTTTTACGGATACCAGGATCTTTGTTCTCGTTTATTTTAATTCAAATATAATGAAACATACAATAAAGAGATTTGTAAAACTCGTCAATTGAACCTACAAAACTCATTTCTTGATTGTGGTATTAGTTCTTCGGATTTCAATGAAATGAAAATCAGGATTGAATCTGAATTAAATGACAAACAGATTAAGTTGGAACGGTTGAAGTCCACGAAGAGTCCTTTCAAGGTATATCTAAACAAAACTCTTCCTATGATTGAAAACTTAAGCGTCTACTGGGATAAGGCGGATGGAAAGACCAAACAAAAGATTCTTGGTTGCATCTTTACCGAAAAATTCGAAAATTTTGATTTCGAGAGTTGCAACAACATTTTCACTCCGGAGATCGAATCTATTATGTTGGCCAGTAAGGTTTTGAAAGGTATTAAAAAAAAGAAAGAGGTCAAAAATGACCTCTTGTCTAATATGGCTCCTCCTCTTAGGCTCGAACTAAGGACCCTCTGATTAACAGTCAGATGCTCTAACCACACAAAAACTTGATTTTTAGACACTTAAGAACAGATAATATTAATGTCTGTCAAAAGTGTGTCAAAAATGAGTGTAAAATATCCAAAAGTAAAGTCTGATAATAAGCAACGTTTCTATGTAGTTTTCTATCTCAATGGCAAACGCTATAGGTTGTTTAATGGTTCAAAAATCAATTATAACCTCTATCCAAATTCGTATCCTATTGGTAAGCGTTTTGAAGTAGCTCAATTGTTAGCTGCTGAGGTGTTTAAATTCATAACAAGTGGCTTAAGTATTCAAGAGCCCTTAAAGGTTATTAATAAGTCAGATTTAGAGTATTTTAAGTTAGCATTAGACGCTAAACTGCAAGGAGACTATTCAGACAAATACAAATCAATGCTGAGGTTTGTATATGATAGTTTCACAGCTAAACCTACTGATGGAAACATCACTTCTAACGACGTTAAATCTTATCTAAATCACTATGCTTTAGGAGTGTCTTATAACACCATTAAAAGACATCTAAGTGTGCTTATAAATGAAGCAAGGAACATAGGAATGAACAGCAATCCTATGGAGGGTATTAAAGCAAAGAAAACTAAGGCTAAACTACATAAGCCTTACAATGATATAAACCTCATACTTGAGGAGATAAAGTTGTTTAATGACAACCTGTATTTATGCTGTATAATGACCTACGGATGTCTGCTTAGACCTCATCGTGAAATAAGGGAGCTTAAGTGGTCTGACTTTAGTGATGACTTGGGCTATATTCATTTGTCTGGTAATAGAAATAAGTCTGGCAAGAACAGAATAGTTCCTGTACCTATTTACATAAGAGAATTGCTTATTAAAGGACAACCTCAACATAATATATTTACAGACACAATAAGACCTTTAAATGAAGACTATTTTAAGACCCTTTGGGGTCGTTTTAAGAGGGTTTCTAAACTGCTTGAACAAGACCAAACATTATACTCATTTAGACATTCAGGAGCTATAGAAATCTTCAAGAGGACAGGCTCTATAACCAAGCTACAAAAAGCTATGGGGCATTCATCAATAAACGTATCTCTAACCTATTTACGTGGTTTAGAAATAGCTGAACTGAAAGAAGAAGATATGCCTATGGTTTAGTTTCTATTGTTTCTGAATATCCTTACAGCTTCATAAGCACAAGCTAATGCGCCAATAATGCTTAATGAAATAATAATGGTTTTGTATTCGGATTCATCGGAAAGCATATAACCAAGAAGAACAAAGTTTAATGCAAGTAAAATTTGAGTAAGGGCTAATGCCTTCGGTTTTTTTTTCTTCATACTCCAAATATAAGAAATGTAAGTCTAACCTATTTACGTGGTTTAGAAATAGCTGAACTGAAAGAAGAAGATATGCCTGTGGTTTAGTTGCAGTCAGAGCTTAATCTCCAATATTGTCCTCCATTTTCAAATAGCATTGTACCCCCATCACATTCGAATGAAACTATCTCTTGTATTCCATCTATTATTAAAGTATATCCGTCATATGTATAAGAGCCTGTGCCTGGGATTCTATCTGAGCTATCTAATGAGTTCCAAAATGTATCAGTAGGATAGTCTCCATAGTATGTGTATATAGTTCCGTCTAAGTATTCATACATTGTGTTTGCATCTATCCTATTTTCAGATGGAGACCATAGCCATTTCCCCTCAACTGTATAGGCTGGTAATGGATTGCCTTCATCGTCACAGCTAAAAGCGAAAATTAATAAAGCGGAAAGAAGAAGAAGTTTTTTCATTATGGTGTACAGTTTGTGAAGTTAGGTTTTGATTTATTTGTTCATTATAATAAGCGTTAACTCAGCTCTTAAAACCCTTGCAAAGGATTAGGATTATCTTTTACAATAGAGTAATCTTTAACTGGTACTTCAACCCCTAATTCATCAACAATACTTACTTTAAAAGCAGCATAAGTTCCTTGTGGGTAAAAATAAACTGCGATCCGCTTATTGGGATGTAAATAAATACAACCTTTCTGTGGTTTACGATTATAGGGAGAAGTAGTCCATTTACCGCCAACATCTGAAATCCATCCCCAATCTTCCATTAAAGTATTATACCAATAACCCGAGTCAATATCAACTGTGTCATCTTGAAATACAGAATACGTAGAGCCATCGGATAGTTTACCACTAAAAGAAACATTTCCATTTATGAAAAGTTGAGAAGGACGTATTTGTTGCCCTACCCATTGTGGTGTGGTAGCAGTTGCTGTTTGGAAAGTAGCACAACTATTGAAGGTTATACCAATTACCATAAGCGACAGCAATAGAATTAATTTTTTCATTATTCACAAGGGGTTGAAATATTAGTTCGCGTAAATGATGTTAGACCATCAGTAGTTGATAACCATTCAATATTATTACCATTGTTGATTGCTGTTATTGTAATAGTATCTACATCTTCTATTTCTGAATCAATTTCCGCCCAATTAAACACAAAATTATTTTCTGAATTTGCGCTTACAGAAATATAACCTTCTTCATTACTAAACTCATAAATATTTACACATTCAATAATGGTATCATCTGTAACAATAGTTAAAAAATCTGACGCATCATTAAAAATAATATAACGCCAATCTCCTGTATCGTTAATTGACGCCCATTCATCACTTTCCCATACCACTCCATCATATCTTTCTAAAAAGGTTTCATCAGAATTGTTATCATTGTTATCATTTGAACCTTCATCACTTGAACAAGCGAAGATTAATAAAGCGGAGAGTAAGAGTAGTTTTTTCATAATAAATTAGTTTCCTTAAATATAGGTTTTATTTTGAAAGTAATAGGCTATAAAACCCTTTAAGTTATATAGGCTCTATAACCAAGCTACAGAAAGCTATGGGGCATTCATCTATAAATATAAGTCTAACCTACTTGAGAGGTTTAGAAATAGCTGAATTGAAAGAGGAGGATATGCCTATGGTTTAGGATTTATATACAAAAATCAATGCACTAATTACTGCAAGTGAAATTATTGAAACTGTATATATCCACCACTTTTTAGGCTTTTCTTTATTTATCTCACTACTAATAGTAGTCGTCGTTACCCAAAACAAAAAAGAGATTTCTCCAAGTGGCTCAAGGTCTGTTCCATTCCACTTGTATATAGCCGTAATAATCATTCCAACAATTCCTAAAAGAAAACCAACTATTCCTAAATATTTTTTAATCATTTTTTTCATATCCTCAATTTACAACATTTAGTTTTTACTTAAGCTATTAGAAGAAGGTAGCTATGGTTTAGTTTCTATTGTTTCTGTATATCCTTACAGCTTCATAAGTACAAGCTAATGCGCCAATAATACTTACTGAAATAATAATGGTTTTGTATTCGGATTCATCAGAAAGCATATAACCAAGAATAACAAAGTTTAATGCAAGTACGATTTGAGTAAGGGCTAATGCCTTCGGTTTTTTTTTCTTCATACTCCAAATATAAGAAATGTAAGTTTACCCTATTTACGTGGTTTAGAAATAGCTGAATTAAAAGAAGAAGATATGCCTATGGTTTAGATTTTTTATTAGCCCAAAGACCTGCAATAGCAATGATGGGCATAACAATTAGACCCCAATCATCACTTCCTTGATAAGCTTTATAAATCCCATATGCAAGGCCCCCAAGCAAAACAAAAAAGATGATTTTTTTCATACCACTAATTTACAACATTTAGTTTTTACTTAAACTATCTGAAGAAGATAGCTATGGTTTAGGGTTTGGCACTATTCAACTCTAGTGAGTGTGCCGGTCCACATAGACGTACTGACAATCTCATCCATATCAATGTTTCTGAACACTTCATAAAATTCTATATGAATTTCATTACCATCAAAAGTTCCTTCCCCGTAAGATTCAGCCCAAAAAATTATGGAGGGTGACTCACTATCATCGTATATTGGATAACTGTCATTATTAAAAATTGTAAAAACCTCTCCATCTAAAATGCCACAAAAATTAGCAAATCCCGTCCATCTCCATCCGTTAGCAAACTCATTAAACACAACAAAGTTTGAGGAGGAGCAGTTAGGCGCAAAAGGACTCATTTCCCAAGGATTACCAAAAGTGGGGTCGGTATTTTGCCAACTGGAAGCAATAGACATTGTATTGGATTCGTATGTAGAATCGTATGTACCATCAATATACATATCAACATCTCCATTAAAGACACCTAAATCATAGTTCCAATCAAAAGGGTCAGGAAGTCCATATAATCCACCACTATCGCTGCTACAAGCAAAGATTAATAAAGCGGAGAGTAATAATAGTTTTTTCATACCCCCAATTTACAAAATTTAGTTTTTACTTAAACTATCTGAAGATAGCTATGGTTTAGACACATTGAATTTAATTACCTTCTTTATTCCCATTCTTCAGGGTTTATAATAATTTCTTTAATCAAAGTGTTTTTATGAATATATCTCCAAACACTTATTATTTTCTTTTTTTGAGATATTTTATATCCTTTCTTTCCTTGAACTGACTTTAATTCTTTTTTTAATTGAAATTTGGATATATAATTCTCTACAACTGAAATACCTTCTTCAGAAACATCATAAATTTTTACAGCCTTTAAGTTATCTTCATTAATTGCCTTAACCCATACTATTCCATTATTAAAATCATAAGGTAAGACAGATTGAATATCTCTATTCATTTTATCAATTGTTTCTCCTCTAGTTAATTCTGAGTTACAAGAAATCATTGGAATAAACAGTAATAGTAGAATTAGCTTTTTCATAGTTTTTTTACAGCTTTTTCTCTGTTTTTATATGCTTCTTTAAAAGTCTTATTTATTTCAATTGCTTTGTCATAACATTCGATTGCTTCATTAAATTTACCGTTCCTGTATTCATTATTACCTTGTTTAAGGAAAGCAATTGCCTGATTTCTTTCACTAGTGCTAATAAGTCTAGATGGCTTAAAAGCCAAAATTAAAATTAAATTAATTGGGAAGGCTAATAAAAGCAAACGCAAACCCCACCATCTAGTGATTCCTGCGTCTACCATTCTTCTAAGGGCAACACAAAGCAAAGGAATTGTATTAAAAACAAACCAAATACCATAAATAAAATTAGTCCATTCAGGAAAATTATAATTATTACTCAAGAAAACAAAACCCAAACCTAAACCATATACAGTACAGAAGAAAGAAATAAACTCTGTTCTACTTGCCCCACCGTCAAGATTAGCGTAATTTTCTTTACTTATACACTTAAGGTATATTTCTTCAATATTAAATTCAGTATTCATACCCCCAATTTACAAAATTTAGTTTTTACTTAAACCATATGAAGAAGATATGCTTATGATATAAAAAAAGCGTCACTAAATTTAATTAATGACGCAAGTTATTAAGTCGTTGATTAAAGCTAAAGAACTTCTTTGACTTCAAGTTTAATTTTATTGGCAATGAAATCAAACTCACCTCTCCATTGCATTATTTTTCCATTTGTTAATGCATCATAACTATATCCAATAAATTTATCGCCCTCAGGACGTGTTACACCTTGAAGAGTTGCTTCTGTTATTCCTTCTGGTGTTTGAGACCAAGCGAATCCTGTAAACTCGCCTATTCCATTTGTGTTGTTTAACTTATTAGTAAAGTGCATTGTGATATTAACTCTGCCATAAGGTCCTGCTTCTCCAGAAGCTGTTATCTCATATTCTTGAGCACCTAAGGTTTTAGCTGATGTTATCTCAAAATTTGCTTGAAACTGTTGGCCCATTTCATTTTTCTGAGCAAACATTAGTGAAGATGAAATAAATAAAGCTAAGAATAATAATTTTTTCATTTTATTAGTTTTTTGGTTGTTGATTTAATCAAAATTATTAAAAATAATTGCAATAAGCAATTAAATAAATAAAAAACATAAGTATAACCTACTTAAGTGGTTTAGAAATAGCTGAATTGAAAGAAGAAGATATGCCTATGGTTTAGTTCTAAATACAATGGTCGACTTCGGGGTGGTTTTTAGTGTTTTTATAGTTAGCATCAAAAACACAATTTTCTTTCAATTTAAATATAGTTCCATCAGCATATTTAATTTCCACATTACCATCAATAAACTTGATTTGAGAAATATTTTTTAAAGCATATTTTTTCATACCCCCAATTTACAACATTTAGTTTTTACTTAAACTATCTATAATTTCGATTTGAAACTTTTGTTCTTCTTGTTGAGGTTCTTCTATTTGTGGTTTAGTAACTATGTAAGGTAATCCTAATTGTATTAGTTTTAGTCTTTCTGACTTTGTCATAGTCTCTAAATCTAATGAGTCTATAGCCTCACTTATTATACTAGATAGTTTGTCTTTAATCTTGCTAGTTAGTTTATTAGGAGTCCCTTTAGTTCTTCCTCCATACTTATTTCCTGTTGTGTTCATATCTATTTTAAACTACTTTTCTTAAACAACCGACCGAAGGTCGCTTTTGATATATATAACGGATTTATTGAACACATTTATCCTGTATTCAGAAATTAATTATTAAGAGTCAAGGAATAGTTTTTCACAAAACAGCTGTTTTATTAACAAAAACCTTCTCTGTTGTTCTCTGTTGGATAATTGTTCCAAACCGAATTTTATTGAAAATATAAACGTCAGTTTTAACATATGATTTGACGACCTTTAGCTCAGTAGCTTTGGAACAAAGCGTGTTGAGAAAACTGCTAAAAGCGAAAAGAACAGAAATGTCTGTCAAATGTCTGTCAGTTTTTAGTAAATTTAGACTGTTCTTTGAGATGTTTAGAAATTAAGTAAGAGATGGCTTTTAGAAGCTTTTCGAGACTGGTTAGAGAGTGAGAGCAACAAAAAAAAGCCCTTACATCTCTGTAAAGGCTTTATAACTGGCTCCTCCTCTTAGGCTCGAACTAAGGACCCTCTGATTAACAGTCAGATGCTCTAACCAACTGAGCTAAGGAGGAATGTTTTCGCTATTGCGAGCGCAAATATATAGTATTTTTTATTCTATACAAATACATTTTATAAATTATTTAGCCAAATATGGCTTTAAAAATATCATTCCCATTAGCAAACAACACCAAGGAGATTAAAAGAAAGAATCCAGCCGTTTGTGCATACTCCATAAACTTGTCGCTAGGCTTTCGCCCTGAGACCATTTCGTAGAGTAAAAACATCACATGACCGCCGTCTAGTGCAGGGATTGGCAATAGGTTCAACACTCCTAGCATAATCGATAGAAAAGCCGTGATGCCCCAAAAGGCTTCCCAACTCCAGGTTGCAGGAAAAATATCAAAAATAGCTTTGAAACCTCCAACCCCTTTATAGGCGCCTGTACTAGGTGAGAAAATAAGTTTTAGTTGCCCCCAATAAGAAGACATCTGTGAAGTGAAGCGATTAAACCCAACTCCTACACTCTCGCCAAACGTATATTCATTTTCTATAATTTTATAGTAACCCATTGTTTCGATAACAGAAGAACTAAGACTATTATAAATCCCAAATTTTCCGTTATCATCAATACGAAGTGTTTTTTCAAGTGTTTTACCGTCTCTTAAAATGGTAGCGCTTAATGTTTTACCTTTAGAATCTGATGCTAGGGCTGTAAATTCATCATAATATTTCAGTGACTTATTATCTAAGCCAGTCAATAGATCTCCTTGTTGTAAGTCTTGATTGCTATTTGGAGACGTTTCTAAGACCTTACCAACAATAAATGGCTCCCTGAGCTCAAAAAATGTGCGGTTATTACTGCTGCTTAATTGACCAAGAAAATCTTCAGGAAACTCTATTGTCATTGGTTTTCCGTCACGCTCAAAACTAACAAGCTGTGCTTCTAAAAGATGCTTTCTTAGGTCTGAAAATTTAACGATTTCGTGTTCATTAATCGCCGTTATATTATCGCCAGTCCTAAAACCTAACTCTGTAAATAACGGATTAGAAATCCAGTAACCGTCTGTAATACTTTGGACGTCAACATCCGAATCTCCATAAGAAAAAGCCATAAATATGTAAATCACTGCCGCTAATATAAAATTCACTGTGACTCCCCCAAGCATAATAATTAAGCGTTGCCAAGACGGCTTCGACCGAAATTCCCAGGGTTGTGGTTCCTGCGACATTTGCTCTGTATCCATGCTCTCATCAATCATTCCAGAGATTTTTACATAACCCCCAAGAGGCAACCAGCCAATAC
>Ga0209602_1000221_pt1 | contig 55705 bp, 57 predicted proteins | sample COGITO_mtgs_1205_3_FD_184810 | JGI IMG/M metagenome (GOLD analysis project Ga0209602, IMG submission 184810) | Pelagic marine microbial communities from North Sea - COGITO_mtgs_120524 (SPAdes) (version 2) | ecosystem: Environmental > Aquatic > Marine > Epipelagic ...
GGTAGCAAAATCATTTAACGCACTGGTCAGTGCCTCTAATGAGCCACGTACATCAGTTTTAACCACCAATGGTAGTTTGCTGACTTCACCTGATTCCATATCAGTGAACATATTTTCAAGCTTCGAAGCCTGTTGGCGTGAAAATCTTTCTTTACGCGCTTTATCTTGACGCTGCTGAGCAATCTCTTTAGCTTTTCTTTCATCGGCAACCACGAAAAACTCATCACCTGCTTGAGGTGGCTCGTCCAAGCCGAGAATTTCAACAGGAATCGATGGGCCAGCTTCAGCCGTTGGCTGTCTTGCATCATCATTTAATGCACGAATTTTACCAACACTTTCACCCGCTAGCATAAAGTCGCCTTTACGCAATGTTCCCTGCTGAACTAGTGCCGTTGCAACTACGCCACGACCCTTATCAATTCTGGATTCAACAACAACTCCACGGGCTGGAACATCTACTGGCGCTGAAAGCTCTAATAATTCCGCTTGAAGTAGAACCGCTTCTAGCAGCTCTTCAATACCATCACCTGAATGTGCTGAAACTTTAATAAACTGCGTATCGCCACCCCATTCTTCTGGAATAACATCCTTAGCGGCAAGCTCATTAGTCACACGCTCTGGATCAGCTCCATCTTTATCCATCTTGTTAATAGCAACCACAATAGGAACACCGGCTGCTTTCGCATGCTGAACGGCCTCTTCGGTTTGCGGCATTACACCATCATCAGCGGCCACTACAAGAATAACCACATCGGTACTCTGTGCACCTCTGGCTCGCATTGCAGTAAACGCTGCGTGACCCGGTGTATCTAAGAAGGTCACCATACCCTTGGGCGTGTCTACGTGATATGCACCAATATGCTGGGTAATACCACCAGCTTCACCTGAGGCAACTCGAGATTTTCTAATATAGTCCAACAGCGATGTCTTACCATGATCAACATGGCCCATTACAGTAACAACTGGTGCTCTAGGCTGCTGATCACTGTCTGTATTAAGATCTTCAAACTCCTGAGTCAACTGGTCTTCTAAGGTATCGTTAGCTGCGGCCTTAGGTTTATGACCTAATTCCTCAACCACTAGGAAGGCAGTTTCTTGGTCAATAACCTCATTAATGGATGCCATAACACCCATTTTCATAAGCTCTTTAACCACAGCGCCAGATTTTATAGACATCAACAGTGCTAAATCAGCCACGCTAATTTCATCAGGGACACCGACTTCAATAACTTTTTTATCAACAGGCTTTTTAAATACATGCTTGTTATCAACTTTAAGTACTGAAGAAAGGCCTGATTTTAGACGCGGGCCCTTGGATCTTTCTTCAGATCCGTCATCAAGTACAACGCGAGGCTTTTTCTTAGAACTTTTGAGCGATGGTTTTTTAGCGGCTTTTCTGCCAATTTTATCTTCATCGTCTTCGGAAACTGGCTTGGCGTGTCGTCGACCTTTTTCAGGTGCGGACTGCTCTGCAGCCTCTTCCTTTGCAGGCTTGGCTGGTTTAACGGCAGGCTTCTGTGTTGCCTCTTGCTCAGCAACTACGGTAGCTTCAGCCGCTTTTTTGGCTTCTTGATCAAGCCGCTCTTTCTCAGCTTCTTCAGCTTGCTTGGCTTCAACTTCAGCTGTACGTCTCTTTTCTATCGCAGACTGTCGCTTTTCTTCAATATCGTCAATGCCAGATCCAAACTCAACCTGAGGAGCAACCTGTTCAGTTCGCGCTTCTTGCTCGGCCTCAACCTTTGCCTGTGTTTCAAGCTCTTCATCACTGCGTTTGACGTAGGTACGTTTTTTCCGCACCTCAATATTAACGGTTTTCTTATTACCGGATTTAAGCGTGCTCATGGTTTTTCGGCGCAACACAATCTTCTTCGGCTCGCCTGACTTTTCACCGTGAAGACTTTTTAAGTAACCAAGAAGAACCTGCTTCTCTTCATCAGATACAGTGGCATCGGCTGAGGTATGACTCAACCCAGCTTCTTTCATCTGCAATAACAGACGATCCACAGAAGCCCCTACGGTTTTCGCTAATTCATTTACTGTCACTTCAGCCATTGTTTTCGCCTCTAAATTACGCCCGATGATTTATCTATTATTCAAACCAAGGTGCGCGAGCAGTCATAATTAATGACGCTGCTTTTTCTTCATTCATGCCTTCAACATCTAAAAGATCGTCAACTGCTTGTTCAGCAAGATCTTCCATAGTGATAATGCTTTTAGCCGCTAATTTAAGGGCCAGCTCATTATCCATACCTTCCATATTTAGAAGATCGTCTGCAGGCTTGCCATTGGTCAACTGCTCTTCACTGGCTAATGCCATAGTTAGAAGGGCATCTTTGGCTCGCGCTCTAAGCTCTTCAGCAATTTCTGCATCAAAACCTTCGATTGCACTCATTTCTTCAAGCGGAACATAGGCCACTTCTTCAACGCTAGTAAAGCCTTCTTCTACCAATACCGTTGCAACATCTTCTTCAACATCCAACGAACTCATTAATGTTTCTATTACACTAAATGATTCTGTCTGCTGTTTTTCTTGAGCGTCTTCAATGGTCATAACATTGATTGTCCATCCGGTAAGCTCTGAAGCTAAACGAACATTCTGACCACCCTTACCAATTGCTTGCGCAAGGTTTTCTTCATCCACTGCAACATCCATTGAATGACTGTCTTCATCAACAACTATCGACTCAACTTCAGCAGGTGCCATTGAATTGATAACAAGCTGTGCTGGGTTATCGTCCCATAGAACAATATCAACACGCTCATCATCTAAATCATTTGAAACTGCCTGAACACGCGCACCACGCATACCAACACAGGCACCAACAGGATCGATACGAGCATCTTTACTTCTTACAGCGATTTTAGAGCGCTGACCTGGGTCTCGAGCCGCACCTTTAATCTCAATCACGCCTTCAGCAATTTCAGGTACTTCAATTTGGAAAAGTTGAACTAGCATCTCTGGCGCCGCGCGGGAAACAAGCAGCTGTGGGCCACGATTCTCTTCACGAATACCTATAAGAATAACTCTAGTTCGGTCATTAATTCTGAATATTTCACGACCTACAAGATCTTCTCTTGGCAACAGGCCTTCGGCGTTGTCACCAAAATCAACTACAATATGATCACGAGTTACTTTTTTAACTGTACCGTTTAAAAGCTCACCTTCACGATCTTTAAATCGCTCAATAATAATATTTCTTTCAGCGTCTTTAACGCGCTGAACAATAACCTGCTTTGCAGTTTGAGCTGCAATTCGGCCAAAGGCTATATTATCAACTGGCTCCTCAAATACATCGCCAACTTTAAGCGTAGGATCTTTTTCCAACGCCTCTTCAGTTGTAAACTGAGTACCTAATTCGGCCATCTCGTCATCTGCTACCACATCCCAAAATCTAAATGACGAATAGTCACCTGACTCGCGATCGATCTCGACACGAATGTTCGCACCCTCTTCGTATCGCTTCTTGGTAGCCATAGCAAGTGCTTGCTCAATAGCTTCAAAAATAACACCCCTATCCACACCTTTTTCGTTGGATACGGCCTCAGCAACCATTAAAATTTCTTTATTCATTGATCAAACTCCACTGGCCTCAAAATTGAGGAACTAGGTTCGCTTTTTCTATACCTTCAACCGGAAACAGAAATTCATTATCTGCAACCACCACTACAATTTCATCACCTTCGATAGACCTCAACTGCCCTTTGAAGTTTCTTCGACCCTCATAGGGAAATCTTAATCGTAATGAAACTTGTTCGCCCAAATATCGAGCATAATGATCGAGCTCATAGAGCGGACGATCCATGCCAGGCGAGGAAACCTCAAGGGTATATTCACCTGAAATAACATCTTCAACATCAAGTATTGCACTAGCTTGACGGCTCACTTTTTCACAATCAGTGATATCAACACCATCTTCATCGCGGTCAATGAAAATTCTGAGAAGCTTCGTATTACCGCCCATCTGAAGTTCTACACCCCAGAGTTCGCAGCCCAGTGAGTCTACCACCGGCTTAAGCAACTGCTTTAGAACCTCACCACTCGACACAATACTCTCCGAAAAAAAAATGGGCATACAGCCCATTTATATCCATGTAAAGAAAAGCCCCAAAATGGGGCTCCTCGATTTGCGCCCTTGATGACGCTAATTTCTTGGCGGCCTAAAGGGTTGCGTCTATCTTCAACCAATTAGTTAGACAATCCTAGTCTAATTCTTCCACCATTTCCATTACAGCTTGGCATAGCAATTTATGCCCAACTAAAAATACTTGGTAGCGGGAGCTGGATTTGAACCAACGACCTTCGGGTTATGAGCCCGACGAGCTACCAGACTGCTCCATCCCGCAACTATATCATGATGTGTTGCCACACCACCCCCAGAAGGGACGCGCATTATAGGTACAGGGGTTGTTGAGGTCAACAAACTTCCCGCCCTATTACTATTTTATTTTCGGCTTTGCTGAATAAGCTCGTAAGCTTTACGAATTTCTTGAGTACGCTCCGTTGCTAACTTAATCATATCATCAGGCATACCCTGACCCATGAGCTTATCTGGGTGGTTTTCACTTAATAGCTTTCTGTAGGCTTTCTTAACCTCTGAATCGGTATTTTTGGCGCTGACGCCCAACGCTTTATAGGCGTCCTCTAGCTGGCTTGCGGAACTAGCTTCACCGGCACTGCCGGAGCCTTTAAATTGAGACTGGGCCATAATCATGGCGATGAGCCTTTCGAAAAGGGCTTTTGATACTCCCAGATACTGAGCAATACTTTGTAAAGCCTGACGCTCAGCTGGATGTAATTCCCCGTCAGCAAGGGCAAGGGCTATGAGATCATTTAGGAGCGACTGTTTTAGGTTATTCATACTTCCGCAGGTGCTTACAAACTGTTGCATCAAATCATCTAATACAAAATTTGAATTAGCGCCCACTTTAAATAACCCAATTGCCTGCTGGCGATGCTCCGCATTTAATCCCATACGTGACATTAAGGCCTCAGCCTGTGAAATTTCCTCCTCAGACACTCTGCCATCTGCCTTAGCCAAATAGCCTAATAGGGTAAATGTGGTTTCAAAGTAACAGGTGCCCACACGCTGTTGCTGCTGCGCGGAAAGTGGACGAGAAAACCCGCCAAGCCCTCGATCGAAGAAATGACCTATATAAAAGCCAATCATGGCACCAAAGAGACCAGCAACCTGCCAGCCCATAAAGGCAGCTATTATTTTAACCATCATAATATTTTCAATGCTCCTATTGATAAGTTATGGCGCAATTAATTCCATAATTTTTCCATCTGCTCGAGAGTTTTGCCTTTTGTTTCAGGCACTCGCCAGCAGACAAACAAAATAGCAAGGACGCAGATTAATGCAAATATAAAATAGGGTAAGGCGCCATTAAAGCCTTCAATATTTAAACGACTTTTATTTAAAATTGGGAAGCCATTAGTCACCAATGCGCTCGCCAGACACTGAATACCAATCACAATTGACATGGCCAGACCGCGCACATTATTTGGAAATATTTCTGCCAACATAACCCAAACCACCGGCCCCATTGACATCGCAAAAGAGCCTACAAAAATCATCACCCCAACAATGGAAATCATGCCGGTATGCTGAGTATAAATAGCCAAACCAAGTGCCATCAACCCAATAAACATACCCGCTGTACCCAGAAGCAAAAGTGGCTTCCTCCCCCAGCTATCAATAGTTTTAATTGCCACAAGAGTAAACAGTACATTAACTACCCCGACCCAAAGCTGTGGCTTTAATGCCTCTTCAGGACCATAATCCAAAGCCTGCTTGAAGATATCTGCACTATAAATCAATACCGCAACTATCCCGGTTGATTGCTGAAATAGTGCCAACATAATCCCAACAAATAACGCCAAAATAAGCCCTTTTCTGAACAACAGCTTTGCCGCCGGCATGGATGTTTCAGACAGAGAATCCTCAATTTCGTTGAGCTCTGACTCCACTTGATGAGTATTGGCTGTTAACTGAGTGATGACAGCCTTCGCCTGTTCACGCCTGCCGCGCAACATCAGCCATCTGGGACTATGAGGAACCCTGAAAAGTAGCCCTATAAATACTAGGGTCGGAATCAATGCGGACCAGAGCATCATCCGCCATCCATGATCAACCCAATTAAAACCTTGAGCACTCAATGCGTTGACAGTAAGGCTAATAATAAAAGGGAACAAAAAGCCAATCACCATAGCTAACTGATGAAAGGTCACCATTCTTCCTCGAATATTTGAGGGGGAAATTTCCGCTATGTACATGGGCGCAGTGGTGGCAATCATGCCAATTCCTAGACCTAAGATGATTCGATAACTGGCGAGCTCATTTAATGAGTCAGCAGCACCCGAGCCAATAGACGAAATTAAAAACATTAAGCCCGCCAACATTAGAGTGAACTTACGGCTAATCGCAGTGGTTAGATAACCCGCACTTATTGCACCCAGAAAACAACCATAGCCTGCACTACTTAAAGCCCAGCCCTGCTGTGACGGAGATAAATTGAAGTATTGGGTGAAGTACCATTGGGTGGTAGCCATAATGCTGGCGTCATAACCCATTAGAAAACCACCAATGGAGGCGATAAGGGTAATTTGAAGCACGCTGAGTTGAGTTCTGCCTGAGTGGTTATCAATGTCCATGGCGACTCTTCAACCTATTATTAAATGAACCTATTGTTATATGCCCTTGGATTTGTGAGAAAATCTTATAGCATTTGATGAAGCAATCTTTGCTAGACTGCTACCTGATATGGTGCCCAAGGCCGGACTTGAACCGGCACGGCTTTCGCCACTACCCCCTCAAGATAGCGTGTCTACCAATTCCACCACTTGGGCAATATTTGTGCGTATGTTACGAGGTTTTAGTCTTCAACAACCGGAAGCTGATCGTCAGATGTTGCATCAATTTCAGGAATTGTGCTCTCAACGGCTTCAGTTTGCACCTGCTTAAGTACAGGAAGATCAATATCACCGACTACTGTGCTATTTTTGGCAACAATTGCCAAGCTAACACTGGTAACAAAAAATACTGTAGCCAAAAGTGCTGTAGCCTTACTAAAGAAGTTCCATCCACCAGAACTACCAAAAACAGTCTGTGAAGCACCAGCTCCAAAAGAGGCTCCTGCTTCAGCACCCTTACCTTGCTGAATTAAAATTAAGCCAATCAGGGCCACGGCAACTACAAAGTGAAAAATTAAAATTATTTGTTCCATTACTTTTGCTCGACTATTTGTTGTGCAATATTGATAAAATGTTCTGCCTCTAATGAGGCCCCTCCCACCAAACCACCATCTAGGTCGGGTTGGGCAAATAACGCTGCTGCATTATCGGCATTAATACTACCGCCATACAGAATCTGCGTGTCAGTTCCACCCGAACCCAACTCGGCTCGAATAAAACTATGTACCTGTTGTGCCTGCTCTGGTGTTGCTGTTTCACCTGTGCCCACAGCCCAAACCGGCTCATAGGCAACAATGGCATCACAAACAACTTCAAGACCTACCACATCAACCACTGCATCTAACTGTGATTTGATGACCTGTAACTCTCGACCCTGCTGTCTTTGCTCAAGGGTTTCACCCACACAGAGTATGGGAACCAAACCACTTCGCTTGGCGGCAGCAAATTTTTCCGCCACTAATTCGTTACTTTCCGAACAATAAGTTCGGCGTTCTGAATGACCTACTAGCACATGACTACAACCAATATCAGATAGCATTTTACCTGATATTTCACCAGTGTAGGCACCCTCTGAATGATGGCTGATATTTTGCGCACCAATGGCAATATTTCTCGCTGCCAATAATTCAGTCACCACAGCAGGGATACACACATAGGGTGGGAAAACTATTAATTCCGGGTAATCCCCTGAGCTATTAGCCAAGTCCGCGGCCAGTTTTGCAGCGGTCTTTGCTGTTCCATGCATTTTCCAATTGCCTGCCAGTAGCGGCTTTGCCATCCTCAGCTCTCCTCTATGGAGGTGTTATTCCAAACGGGTGCGAATGCTACCCGACTAGGGGTTAATATACAACCGACAAACTCAGTTATAAGACTTAATTAACCTGCTGTTTTACCACATCTGCAATTTGCTTCACTAAAACATTGACTAGCTGAGAATCTTCGCCCTCAACCATCACTCTAATAACAGGCTCGGTCCCTGAGGGGCGAAGTAATACACGCCCTCGCCCTGCTAGCTGGCTTTCCGCTTCAGCTACCGCTGAATCAACCTGCGAGTTATTACTAATATCTATCTTTTTAGGCAACCTGACATTAATCATTGTCTGTGGAAATTTACTCATTCCAGCTTTTAGTTCCGCCAGGGATTTGCCACTTTCAATTAATGCGCGCATCACCTGAAGCGCAGACACAATACCGTCCCCTGTAGTGTTAAGTTCGCCACATAAAATATGACCCGAACTTTCACCCCCTAGAATCCACTGATTGGCTTTTAGAGCCTCGACCACGTAACGATCGCCGACTTTACTGCGCACAAAGGGGATATCCATGTCTCTCAAGGCTAATTCTAATCCCAGGTTGCTCATCTGAGTGCCAACAACGCCCTCGCAGCCTCCGATGGAGTGACGATGCTGGGCAATAATAAATAGTAACTCATCGCCATCGACAATTTCGCCAGAGCCATCGACAAATAACACCCTGTCGCCATCACCATCAAGAGCAATACCTACATCAGCCTGCTCCGATTCAACTAATTCTTGGAGTGCCTGCATATGGGTAGAACCACAGTCACGATTAATATTGAAACCGTCTGGAGCATTACCAATAGTAACAACCGATGCACCTAGCTCTTTAAAAACCCGCGGCGCGGTGTTATAGGTTGCGCCATGGGCACAATCCAGTGCCACTTTGACACCCGACAAATTAAAACCGAGAGGCAATGTACCTTTACAAAATTCAATATATCGGCCTGAGGCATCGTTAATTCGACGTGCCTTTCCAAGATGATCCGAATCATTGGTCACCAATGGCTGATCAATCAAGGCTTCTATTTCAAGTTCCACTTCGTCGGGCAGCTTAAAACCGTCTGCAGCGAAAAATTTGATTCCGTTATCTTCTACCGGATTATGAGAGGCGCTAATCACAATACCCGCTGCCGCTCTAAAAGTACGCGTGAGATAGGCAATTGCAGGCGTCGGCATTGGACCCAAAAGATCCACATCAACACCAGCTGCTATTAAGCCCGCTTCCAATGCAGACTCAAACATATAGCCAGATACTCTGGTGTCTTTTCCGATAATTACACGATTTTTCTTACCGCCAGCATGTTTGGTCAGCACCTTTCCTGCCGCCCATCCCATTTTAAGAATAAAATCTGCTGTGATCGGGTGCTCACCGACCCTACCGCGTACACCGTCTGTTCCAAAATATTTGCGTTTCATGGGTTGTTCAAAACCTTATTTTTTTGTTGCTTGCCAAATATTAAGCGCCTGCTTCGTTTCTTTTACATCGTGAACACGAAGAATTGCCGAACCACCTGCGCCATAAATTGCCTGCGCTGCTAATAATGCCATTGTAACACTTCCAATCAATCTATCATTCACATCTGCATCAAGTATTTGGCCAATCATGGATTTTCGCGAAAGGCCCACCAAAATTGGATGAGACTCTTTTGCCATTGTCGACAACCCATTAAATAGACTGAGATTGTGAGCCAGAGTTTTGCCAAAACCAAAACCTGGGTCTAATAGTATTTGATCTGCCTGCATACCTAAGTTTAGGCACTGTTGCCTGCGCTCGCCGAGAAACTCTAATACTTCAGCGAGAACATCTCGATACTCTGGATTGTCCTGCATATTTTTTGGCTGATTTTGCATATGCATCAAGCAAACTGGCAGCCCAGTCTCAACAGCGGCGTCTAATGCTCCCTCTCGACCAAGCGCTCTAACATCATTAATGATATGTGCACCGGCACTGGCGGCCTCTTTCATGACTTCAGGAGTACTGGTATCTATCGAAAAAACACTATCAAAGTTTGCTGTCAGACTATTTAAGACAGGAATAACCCGATCAAGTTCCTGTTGCACTGAAACTGGCTTTGCGCCAGGGCGTGTGGACTCTCCCCCTAAATCAATGATATCTGCCCCGTCATCAATCATTTTTGAGACAGTGGTCAGTACTTTAACGGGATCAACCTGCGCCTGAGAAAAAACATTGCCGCCATCTGAAAATGAATCTGGCGTTATATTAAGTACACCCATTACAGCGGGTTTTGAAAGGTTGAGGATTTTAGAGCCACATTGCAGGCGTTTTTGAGATGTTTTGATTTTATTCATGGAACAAACAATAACACCAAGCCCTTTAAAAGGCTTGGTGCTTTTTTGATTTGACTAAAGATCCTCTACAGGACCCCCAATATTTGGGTCTTTTGGCGCCTGCTTTGATTTGGCTGAACCACCCGATGACCCTGAATCATTGTCTTCCCATTGATGCGGTGGACGAACCTTACGTCTCGCCATTAAGTCATCTACCTGATCTGCATCAATCGTCTCATATTCCATTAGCGCATCTTTCATGGCCTCTAAAATATCACGATTATCTTCGAGTAATTTTTGCGCGGTACTGTAAGCATTATTAAGAATATCGCGCACTTCTTGATCAATTTCTCTTGAGGTATCTTCAGAGTAATGGGTATTACCCCCACCCAGACCTTGAGATTCATCTTCTCCGTACAGAATTGGGCCCATTTTTTCCGTGAGACCCCATTTGGTCACCATATTTCTGGCCAACTGGGTTGCTCGCTCAATATCATTAGAAGCCCCAGTGGTTACACCATCAATACCACCAATCATTTCTTCGGCAATTCGACCGCCAAATAAGCTACACAACATACTTATGAGCTGGCGACGGCTTGAGCTGTATTTATCCTCCTCGGGTAAATACTGTGTCACGCCCAAGGCACGACCACGCGGAATAATTGACACCTTGTGGACTGGATCATGCTCTGGAACCAGTCGACCAATAATGGCATGACCGGCTTCATGGTAGGCAGTATTCATTTTTTCTTTCTGGGACATCACCATAGAACGTCTTTCGGCGCCCATCATGATTTTGTCACGGGCTTTTTCAAACTCTTCCATAGTCACTAGACGACGGTTGGCACGAGCAGAAAATAATGCAGCTTCATTCACTAAGTTGGCGAGATCAGCACCAGAGAAACCTGGGGTCCCTCGCGCTAGAATGCCGAGATCAATGGCTTCATCAAGAGGTACTTTACGTGCATGTACTTTGAGAATTTGCTCACGACCACGAATATCAGGAAGGCTAACGTATACCTGACGATCAAAGCGTCCGGGACGTAATAGGGCTTTATCCAAAACATCTGGACGGTTAGTTGCGGCAATAACAATCACACCCTCATTACCTTCGAAGCCATCCATTTCGACCAGTAACTGATTTAATGTTTGTTCGCGTTCGTCATTACCGCCACCATAGCCACCGCCACGATGCCGGCCTACAGCGTCAATTTCATCAATGAAGATAATGCAGGGCGACTGTTTTTTAGCCTGCTCGAACATATCGCGAACCCGCGAAGCACCTACACCCACAAACATTTCCACGAAATCCGAGCCCGAAATCGAGAAGAAAGGCACCTTGGCCTCACCGGCAATGGCTTTGGCTAATAATGTTTTACCTGTGCCCGGAGGGCCCACCATTAAAACACCTTTAGGGATACGGCCACCAAGTCGCTGGAACTTGCTTGGATCGCTTAAAAACTCGACCAGCTCACTGACATCTTCTTTGGCTTCATCCACACCAGCCACATCAGAAAAGGTAGTTTTTATTTGATCGCCGGTGAGTAATTTAGCCTTGCTTTTACCGAAACTCATTGGGCCGCCACGGCCACCGCCGCCGCCTTGCATCTGACGCATAAAGAACATGAAGATTGCAAGAATCAACAGAATAGGAAATGCCGCTATTAGTAGCTGAGAGAAAACACTGGGGGTTTCTGGCATTTCACCGATAATTTGCACATTGTGGTTGACCAGATCCTTAATAAGTCCATCATCTTTAATAGCAGGAGGAATCACAGTAGTGAATTGGCTACCGTCCACGCGCTTGCCTTCGATGGTTAAACCGTTATTGACCACACTGGCCACGCGATCAGTTTGCACCTCAAGAATAAATTCTGAATAACTGAGATTATTCACCTCAGTTTTAGGTGTAAAACTATTGAAAACTGACATTAAAATACCTGCCAGTACGATCCAAATTACTATATTTTTCACAAAATCATTCAAACCATGATCCTCATCAGTTTTTCTTTAGACCCTTTGCGACTAAGTAGACCTCTCGGGACTTTGAACGCGATGCATCGGGCTTTTTTAGGCTCACAACATTAAACACTGTTCTAGTATTACGCACAAATTCGTCAAATCCCTCACCTTGGAACAATTTTGCTATAAATATTCCATCGTCGGTCATTACCTGTCGCACTAAATCAACAGCTAATTCAGCTAAATAAATCATTGCAGGCTGATCAACTGCCTTCATACCTGTTAAGTTGGGGGCCATATCTGAAATTACAAGGTCTACAGGACGATTTCCTATCTCACCGAGTAATTGATTGAGAATTTTTTCTTCCGTAAAGTCGCCCTGAATAAAGCTCACACCGGCTACAGGATCCATGGGTAGTATATCTACTGCTACAACACAGCCCTTATGACCTACTAATTTTGTAGCAACCTGAGACCAGCCGCCAGGCGCAGAGCCTAAATCAACTACCACCATACCGGGCTTTATATAGCGCCCTTTTTCTACAATTTCTAGAAGTTTATAGCTCGCTCTCGAACGATAACCGTCGAGTTGAGATTGCTTTACATAGGGATCTTTTACATGTTGTTTGATCCAAGTACGATTTTTTGATTTCGCCATAAACTGATTTTCGGTAAAATAGAGTCTTAATTAATTTGAGCATTGTACTATGACAACTTCCTCCGCGGATAAGAAATATTTACGCGCCCTTGGGCATCAACTAAAACCTGTGGTTACTGTAGCTGGAAATGGCTTATCAGAAAACGTAATTACAGAAATTGATCGCGCGCTTAGCGATCATGAATTAATAAAAATTAAACTCGCGGTAGGTGATCGAGAGGCTAAAAAGACCGTTATTACAGATTTGTGTACACAGACTAAGTCTCAACTTATTCAGTCTATTGGTCATATGATCCTGTTATTTAGAAAAGCGGATAAACCAAACCCTAAGCTGTCTAATCTGCTAAGAAAGTAGTAGTTTGGTATTAGCACTAACTTATTCTTGACCCTGAGTCATTAATGCATCTTTAATAGTGAGTCAAAAGGTTAGGCTAATAACAGCGTTTCGCTAGGGAGGGTTCTGTGGCAAGCAAACAAGTTCTATCTAAGATGATTGATTTTGTCTGGCTTCCTGTAGTCACGGGATTGGCGGTTGCAGCCCTGCTGTTATTATTCTTGCCTGAGTTACGCAGTTTTGGCGGCCCAACCTCGCAGATGGGTAATTTTTCTACCGCAGAATGGCTTGGCCCTGTGTCATACTCTAATGCTGTGAAAAAAGCAGCGCCATCGGTGGTTAATATTTACACCAAAACCACTGTCAAACGAAGTAATCACCTTCCCTTAAAACACCCATTTTTCAAGCGCCTTAAAAAACAGCAATCAGACCGAGTGCAAGGCTCTTTGGGCTCGGGAGTGATTATGGACAGTGCTGGTTTTATCGTGACCAGCCTCCATGTTGTAGACAGCGTCGATGAAATCTTAATTCTTCTTTATGATGGCAGGGAATTACCCGCCACCATGGTGGGCACTGATCCTGAAACTGACCTTGCTGTGCTAAAAATTGATGCTGAAAGCCTACAAAATATTAGCGTCGGAAACCCTGACCAAATTGAAATTGGTGATGTTGTTTTAGCTATCGGCAATCCCTTTGGCATGGGCCAGACTGTCACCCAAGGCATCATCAGTGCCACTCAGCGCAACGGTCTCAATTTAACTATTTTAGAAAATTATATCCAAACCGATGCGGATATTAATCCCGGGAATTCTGGCGGTGCACTGATCGATGCGAGGGGCAACTTGCTAGGTATCAATACTGCGGTGTTAAACAATGAAAACTCTGAGGGTATTGGTTTTGCTATTCCTGCCAATGAAGTGCAGAAAGTGTTAACCCATATTATCGATCATGGTCGAGTTATTCGAGGCTGGCTGGGCGTAGAGGCGATTGACATTACTCCGGCTGTAGCCACTCAGCTGTCATTGAATTTTACCACGGGACTATTAGTCACTGCGGTTGTTAAAGAGGGGCCAACCCATATTGCAGGTGTATTGCCTGGTGATATTGTCACCTCAATTGACGGGATCTCAGTGACCGATCGCCATCGCAGCATTAATCAAATAACCGAAATATTTCCCGGGCAACCCATAGCCCTCGTCATAAAACGCGGTACAGAGTTTTTGGAAATTACAGCCACTGCCGGCGAGCGACCACCGTTAAATTAAACCTAAAGAATCTTCTGCAAATTATCAATTAACAGATTATTTTGATGTTCTGTACCTATAGTCACTCTGAGATATTGATCAATTCTTGGTTTTGAGAAGTGACGGACGATAATACCCTGTTCTCGCAACAGCAGAGCTAGATCTTCAGCTGACTTCTGTCTGTGGCGGGCTAAAACGAAGTTTGCTGTGGAGGGTAATACATCAAAATTCATGGTTTCTAGTTGGCTTGTGACACGCTCACGCTCAGATATTACTTTTTGACGGCTATCTTCAAAGTGCGCTTTGTCGTCAAACGCAGCAACCGCTGCTGCAACTTGCAGATGTCCTAGTGGATAGGAATTAAAGCTATTTTTAATTCGATTAAGCCCCTCGATCAGATGCTGAGACCCAAGTGCGTAACCCACTCGCATGCCTGCTAGGGAACGTGATTTTGACATAGTCTGAACCACCAGCAGGTTTTCATATTGATTAATCAGTGCCGCAGCAGTTTGACCACCAAAATCAATGTAGGCTTCATCCACCACTACCACCGAATCTGTATTTTTCTCTAAGAGCTGCTCAATACACTCTAACCCGAGCAGCATGCCCGTAGGCGCATTGGGGTTAGGAAAAATAATACCCCCATTAGGTTGCTGATAATTTTCTACATTAATAGAAAAATCTTTTTCTAGGGGTATTTTTTTATAGTCAATAGCATACAACTGGCAAAAAACGGGATAAAAGCTATAGCTAATATCTGGGAATAATAGAGGGCCTTTTTGACCATGATTTAGTAAGCCATTAAATACATGTGCCAACACCTCGTCAGATCCATTGCCCACAAAAACCTGTGATGCAATTAAATTAAAATTATCTGCAATTTTTTGCTTAAGGTCTTCAGACTCAGGGGGTGGATACAGTCGTAAACGATCATCTGCCGCTGCAGTTATCGCTTTGATAACTGATGGCGATGGCCCATAGGGGTTTTCATTGGTATTTAATTTGGTGATATTACTTATCTGCGGCTGCTCACCCGGACTATAGGGTTCGAGATCTTTTACAAAGTCACTCCAGTAGCTGCTCATAGTAATGGCCCTAAGCGGTTATTTTTTAATTCGGTATTCTGCCGATCGGGCGTGGGCTGTTAGCGCCTCACCTCTACCCAAAACGGAAGCAATTTTTCCTAATTCTGACGCGCCCTCAGGCGAGCAATGAATCAGTGATGTGCGTTTCTGAAAATCATACACACTTAATGGCGATGAAAATCGAGCAGTGGCAGATGTTGGTAATACATGACTGGGGCCCGCCGAATAATCTCCTAAGGCCTCAGCTGTATAGCGTCCCATAAAAATAGCACCTGCATGACGCAGATCTGAAAGCCATAATTCAGGGTCTTCAACCGATAGCTCTAAGTGCTCTGGCGCAATGCGATTACTCAACATCACGGCTTCTTTTTGATCAGCCACTTCAATCAATGCACCACGATTAGCTAATGATTCGGCAATAATGTCTTTGCGCTCCATATCTGGCAACAGCTTTGCGATACTTTGATATACCGCATCTAAATGCTTTTTGTCCCAGCTAAGTAAAATCGCCTGAGCATTCTCATCGTGTTCGGCCTGAGAGAAAAGATCCATAGCGATCCAATCTGGATCTGTTTTGCCATCACATATAATGAGAATTTCTGTCGGACCCGCCACCATATCCAGACCCACAGCACCAAACACCATTCGCTTGGCTGTAGCGACATAAATATTGCCCGGCCCAACAATCTTATCCACCTGAGGGATAGTTTCTGTTCCATAGGCCATAGCGGCCACTGCCTGAGCACCGCCAATGGTAAAAACTTTATCAACCCCAGCAATAGCGGCTGCAGCAAGCACAATGGGGCTTAACTCATCCTCTGGTGCTGGCACTGCCATAATAATTTCTTCTACACCGGCAATTTTTGCGGGTATACAGCTCATCAAAACAGAAGAGGGATAGCTGGCTTTACCGCCAGGAACATACAGCCCTACTCTGTCTAGGGGTGTGACTCGCTGGCCTAAAATTGTGCCGTCAGACTCTTGATACTGCCATGACTCATGGGACTGATGTCTGTGGTATTCAGTAATCCTTTCTGCCGCGGCTTCAAGCGCTTCACGAGTTTCAGTGTCGATTGATTCTAGGGCTTGCTGGATTTCTTCGGAGGACACGCAAAAGTCTTCTGCGGCTTTTAATGTACGACGATCAAATTGATTGCTGCATTCAACTAGAGCCTGATCACCCTTGGATCTTACCTGCTGAATAATATCTGCTACGCGGGATTCTACAGTTTCATCAGAAACAGTATCCCAAGCCACTAGCTTATCTAAAGTAGGAATAAAGTCTCCGTCAGACGTGGCTAGCCTTTTGATCAAAGGTTTACTCATGATTATGAACTCACTGCCGCTTCTAATGCCGATAAAATACCTTTAATTTCTGGGAATTTTGTCTTCATTGAAGCCTTATTAACAATGACTCTTGAACTGATTTCGGTAATCATTTCTCGCGCCTCAAGTCCATTGGCCTTGAGGGTATTTCCTGTGTCCACAATATCGACAATTTCATCGGCTAAATCCATGATTGGTGCAAGCTCCATAGCACCATACAGTTTAATCAGATCAATTTGTCTGCCTTGCTGGGCATAATATTCTCGTGCCACTTTGGTATATTTGGTGGCCACACGAAGTTTTCCATCAGCGGGCTGATAGCCCACCGGGGCAGCTGTCATTAACCTGCATCGCGCGATACCTAGATCTAGCGGCTCGTAATAACCATCACCTTGATGTTCTAGTAATCCATCTTTACCTGCAATACCTATATCCGCCTTACCAAACTGTACATAGGTGGGCACATCAGAGCCCCTGAGTATCAGAATTCTGATATTTTCTTGATTGGTTGGAAATAGTAGCTTGCGGCTAGTGAATACATCGTCCACAGGCTCAAGACCGATTTTTTTCAAAAGCGGGAGAGTCTCTTTCAAAATGCGACCCTTTGTAAGGGCAATGGTAATTTGCGTCATAGGTCTTAACTATCTCGTATTTACTAAGATGGAACTCGGCGTATTCTAGCACCCAACTGGCTTAATTTCTCTTCAATGCATTCATATCCTCGGTCGATATGATAAATATGGTCTACGGCAGTTTCACCCGATGCGACCATTCCTGCAATCACTAGGGCAGCGGATGCACGCAGATCGGATGCTATAACTGGCGCGCCGGTCAAACCTTCAACCCCTGAAACCACTGCAGTATTGCCTTCTACGACAATATTGGCACCCATTCGGTTTAGCTCTTGCACCTGCATATGACGATTTTCAAAAATTGTTTCGGTGATTCTACCGGAACCCTCAGCCACCGCATTCACAACACTAAGCTGTGCTTGCATATCTGTGGGAAACCCTGGATGAGGTGCAGTTTTAATATTAACTGCTTTGGGTCTTTTACCCTGCATATCGAGCTGTACCCAATCCTCGCCCTGGGTAATCACTGCGCCTGTTTCTTTTAATTTCAAAAGTACCGCTTCGAGGGAAGCTGGATCAGCTTTAGTGACCTTAACTTTGCCACAGGTTGCCGCAGCCGCCGCCAAAAAGGTCCCCGTTTCGATTCGGTCGGGCATCACAGTATATTCACCACCCGCCATGCTTTTCACACCATGAATAGTGAGTGTATCTGTTCCATAACCCTCAACCTTGGCACCCCAAGCATTCATACACCGAGCTAGATCGACTATTTCCGGCTCGCGTGCGGCATTTTCAATAACCGTTGTACCCTCTGCCAATGCAGCTGCCATCATTAAATTTTCTGTGGCGCCAACAGACACTATATCCATCAATATATGAGCCCCTTTAAGCCGTCCATTAGAGCGCGCTTTAATATAGCCTTGGTCTACCTCAATCTCTGCACCCATTGCTTCCAAGCCCTTTAAATGCAAATCCACAGGCCGGCTTCCTATGGCGCAGCCACCCGGGAATGAAACATTGGCTTCACCATGCTTGGCTAATAGTGGCCCCAGAACTAAAATGGATGCACGCATTGTTTTTACTAAATCATAGGGCGCGGTAACTGAACTCAACGTACCGGCTTCTATGGAGATTTGCATGCCATCATCAATACTAACTTTAACCCCTAAGGCTCCTAGTAAAGCAATGGTGGTGGTAATATCTTGAAGGTGGGGCAAATTGGCAACAGTCACTTTATTTTCAGTTAACAGTGTTGCAAATAAAATGGGAAGAGCTGCATTTTTAGACCCTGAAATCCAAATTTCACCTTGAAGCTGGGTTCCACCCTTGATAATCAGTTTATCCATTAAAGGTTCCTTCAATTGACTTAAGCAATTTGCTGCCATTCTTCATTAGTAAATGTTTTCATATTAACTGCGTGAATAACACCAGAGGCTATTTGTTCCTGTAAGGCAGCATAAACCACCTGTTGGCGCTGAACCGTTCTCTTGCCCTCAAAAATTTTACCCACAGCGATAATATTAACGTGACTGCCATCGACTTCAACGCGAATCTCGCAATCTGGCAGTTGTTTTTCAAGAAGGTCTTTCACATCTTGTGCATTCATTGAGTTATTCCCTATGCTTCGAATTAATCTATGTCTGATGTCCAACCAGTGATCACTGTATCTATGTCACCCGATGATTTTTGTGCTGCCTGAAGAAATTGATTGCGAAAAATGTCACGTAAATTAATCCCACTAATCGACATATTAATCACCATCCATTCGCCCGTCTTTTTACGCGCCATGGAATACTTTAAGGAGAACACATTGCCCGAACTGCGAATTTCTTGCTTTACTACAAGCGTTCTTTGACCGTTTTTTAATGGCTTTTGTTCCACTAATACAATTTTTTGATCTTTATAGTTAATCAGCCCGCGACTGTAGGTTTCAATTAACCCCTGACGAAAAATTTGCGCAAAAAGTGCAGTTTGCTGTTGTGTTGCCATCGCCTTGTATGGCCCCATGACTTTTTTAGCGATATAGCGAAAGTCCACCAAGCCATCCATCAACCCTGAAATGGCTTCGAAATACTGCTTTTCATTTTTGGGATAATCTTTTTGATGAGCGCCAATAATCCCAACCAACTGCTGAGAGACAGCTTCAATTTTTTGATAGGGGTCCTCGATATTTTGCGAAAGGCTTGGCATAGCAAGCAATAGCAGAATCAGCGCAAAAAAAATGCGGCGGCTATATTTGAAAAAGTTCATTCATCTTATCCGTTTTAAAGCAAAATTGAGCAGGCTTATGTTAAATTTTCTACTGACATCTTGGATCGCGCACTATACCATTCTCAACCTATTGAATAAACAATGCAAAAAGCATACTGGCCAGTTAATGATGACATTATTTTTACCACTAGGCGCACTTATTTTAGGCATGCTTGGTCTTGTTTGGGGTGCAGATAGATTTGTGTCTGGAAGTTCAAGTATCGCGCGCTCTATTGGCGTTTCGTCGCTAGTGATTGGCTTAACCATTGTTTCTATAGGCACTTCCGCACCAGAAATTATCGTTTCTCTTAATGCTGCGCTGCGTGAATCCACTGAACTTGCGGTAGGTAATGCCCTGGGGTCAAACCTAGCCAATATGGGGTTAGTGCTTGGCGCTACACTCCTTATTGCATCGATCCCTGTGAAAAAAGACCTACTTCGAGAAGAGGGCTTAATACTTTTAATCGTCACTGGGCTTGCTGGCCTGTGCCTGTATAACAACTATCTCGGACGATTTGAAAGCATTTTTCTTATTTTCTTGACAGCACCACTGCTGATTTTTGCTATTAAATACTATCGATCTAAACCTAATAAAACAGATAAAAGTATTGATAATGCAGAAACAATATCCAAAAAACAGGCATTTTTTAGCTTTATTATCGGTTTGGCTGTGCTGTTGGGTGGTGCAGAACTTACCGTCTGGAGCGCTAAGTCTATTGCTATTTCCATGGGCATCAGTGAATTAGTGATTGGCTTAACCATAGTCGCTATTGGCACTAGCTTACCTGAACTTGCGGCCTCCGTGGTTAGCGCACTGCGTGGTCATCATGATATTGCCGTAGGTAATATCATTGGCTCTAACCTATTTAACATTTTATTGGTTATGGGCGCAGCGGGCGCTATATCACCTATTGAATTAAGCGCTTTTGTATTTAGTCGAGACTATATTGCAATGGCATTGATGACCTTACTGGTGCTCGCGCTCATCGTTCTGGCTTTACGTTCTCGTCCAGACGATGCTCAGCTTTCTAGAAAAGCTGGCATCATTCTTTTAAGTGCCTATGTGTTGTATTACATTGTCTTGTGGTTATCTAGCAAGGGCGCCTGACTCTGGACACCAAACCAAGCTTTTGCTCTATAATGGGCAACTAATGCACAAAAAATAGTTAATCATTATGTCAAACCAACAGTTTATTTCATCAGGACAGCGCACTGTGGCCATGGAGACTCAGGCAGTAAATGATCTCCATGATAGAGTTGATGGGTCATTTGTTATCGCCTGTGAAACCCTATTGGCCTGCGAAGGTCGAGTTATTGTTACTGGCATGGGAAAATCTGGCCATATTGGTAATAAAATTGCTGCCACCTTGGCGAGTACGGGTACACCTGCATTCTTTGTCCACCCGGGGGAAGCCAGTCATGGCGATCTGGGTATGATTACTAAAAACGATGTGGTTCTTGCACTTTCTAATTCTGGTAACACTGCCGAAGTAATCACCCTTTTACCGCTCATAAAGCGTCTTGGCATTCCATTGGTTAGCATGACTGGAGATACAAATTCAGCCCTAGCGCAAGCAGCTGTTGCAAATCTTGATGTGGGTATTGCCGAAGAAGCCTGCCCCTTAAACCTAGCACCAACCACCAGTACCACGGTAACACTTGTTATGGGTGACGCACTGGCTATTGCCTTACTTGAATCTCGTGGTTTCAGCGCTGAAGATTTTGCCTTTTCGCATCCAGGTGGCGCTCTTGGAAGAAAACTTTTATTGCGGGTTAGCGATATCATGCACGCCGATAACGAGGTGCCGCGAGTAACCCCAGAAACTCCTTTGCACAACGCTCTGTTAGAAATGACCGAAAAAGGGTTTGGGATGACCACCATAACCAATACTCAAGGGGAATTATTGGGCGTCTTCACTGATGGAGATTTAAGAAGAATTATTGATTCTAAAGCTGACCTTAGCTCCGTCAATATGAGTCAGGTAATGACTGAAAACCCGAAAACAGTTAACCATGATATGCTCGCAGCAGAAGCATTGACTATAATGGAAAAGGCGAGTATCACTGCTGTTGTTGTGGAGGACACTAGCAATCACCCGATTGGCGTTCTGCACATGCATGATATTCTTCGAGCCGGAGTCATATAATGAAAGAGAATTATCCCTTAGCAGTTATAAAAGCTGCACAAAAAATTAGGCTGGTTTTGCTTGATGTGGATGGTGTACTCACTGATGGTAAGCTTTACTACGGCAACAGTGGTGAAGAACTAAAAGCCTTTGATATCCAGGATGGTTTGGGTATTAAACTGTTACAGCGTGGCGGAATTAAGGTAGGGATTATTACCGGTCGCAGCTCAACGCTTTTAAAGCGGCGTGCTGAAGAGCTCGCTATAGAGCCGCTTGTTCAGGGGCGAGAAGATAAATTAACTGCGCTTAACGAACTCCTCGATAACATGGATGTCTCACTAGATGAAATCGCCTTTATGGGCGATGACCTTCCTGATCTGGCGGTCATTCGTCGGGTAGGCCTTGGCATTACACCTGCTAACGGAAATACCCAGCTCGTTAGCCAGGCACTTTGGCAGACCGTGAAAGTGGGTGGTAATGGCGCCGTTAGAGAGGCTGCAGAACTTATTCTTGAAGCTCAAGGAAAACTAAAGCCCTTGCTAGAAACCTATCAATGATTAAGCAGTTCTTTTTCATGGTATGTCTCATCTTGGTGACTGGTAGCATGCTGCTTATTTGGGATAGTCCACCTGAATCTTTTTTGCGCCCAGAGGCTAATATAGTGAATAGGCTGCCAAGCGCTGACACCTATATGACCAATATTGAAACACTTATATTTTCATCTGATGGATCGAAAAAATACTCATTAAAAGCCTCTGAAATGTCTGTATTTTCCGATCAGGCAGAAGTAAGACTAACAAAACCTGAATTTATGGCCCTAGAAATTGGCAACCAACGCAGTGAAATCAATGTCTCTGCCAGCCAAGGGTTAATCACTAAAAGCTCTCAGGCTATCCAGTTTATGGGAGACGTGAAGGCAGACTGGCAAGCGCATAAAGGCGCGACCGTCTTGACTGCGGGAACATTGACTTATTTAGTTAAAGACGACAGTGCGTCAGCAGCCAATGGCATCCAATTAAACACACCCAATAGCTCAATTAGTGGTGAGTCATTTACAGCTGATTTTCAAACTGAATTACTGAGAATTGAATCTGGGGTGCGAGCAACATATGATGCTATTTAAAGCTTTCTTGTCTTTTTGCCTTGCATGCTGCTTTTCAGTAAAGGCATTTAGCGCAGATGATGCTCAAGCTATATTCATAGAATCGGACGCTGCAGAAAGAAACGAAAAAACCGGCCTGACGCAATATATGGGTAATGTTTCAATCCGCCAAGGTTCGCTGGCAATTAATGCCAGTAAGGTCGAATTATTCTATCAAGATGATCGTGTAAGTCGCATTCTTAGCACGGGAAATCCTGCAAGCTACCAGCAAAATAATCTCTCTGGGAAAATTTTGGCCCGCGCAGAAACCATTGAATTTTTACCTGAATTAGACGAAATTCAGCTTAAAACCAATGCCTCATTATCCAAAGATGGCACGCTTATCACAGGCGACAGTATCCATTATGATATTGCTAATGAAACATGGCGGGCAAAAGGGGACGATCGAAGCAATCAGAAGCGTATACAGCTTGTAATTCCCCCGCTTGAGAAGATTGATAAACCCTCTCCAGTTATTATGGAAGACAAAGAGAATACGGAAAAATTAAAATGAGCATGTTAAGCGCAAATCATTTATCTAAAAGTTATGCCAAACGCCCTGTTGTAAAAGATGTTTCTTTTTCTGTCAATCAGGGCGAAGTTGTTGGTCTTTTAGGGCCAAATGGCGCAGGTAAAACCACCTGTTTTTATATGACTACTGGGTTAGTAAAACAGGATGGTGGACAGATTATTTTAGATGGTGAAGATATCACTGAATCCCCGATGCATGGCAGAGCCAGAAAAGGGCTAGGCTACCTTCCACAAGAGCCTTCAATTTTTAGAAAACTCAGTGTAAGAGATAATATTTTAGCTATATTGGAAACACGTAAAGACTTAAGTCATTCTCAGCGCCAACAAAAATTAGAAAGCCTGCTCAATGAATTCCATATCACACACTTGACAGAATCTGACGGCATGAGCCTCTCTGGCGGTGAGCGACGAAGAGTAGAAATTGCTCGCGCATTGGCAGCTGACCCTAAATTTATTCTTTTAGATGAACCCTTTGCTGGTGTTGACCCCATATCAGTTAACGATATTAAAGGCATTATTCGCCATCTAAGCGACAAGGGTATTGGCGTATTAATTACTGATCATAACGTGCGTGAAACACTGGATATCTGTACGCGCGCCTATATTATTGGTGAGGGTCATGTCATCGCAGAGGGCACAACAGAACATATTCTTTCCGACCAAAAGGTCAGAAAAACTTACTTAGGTGACGATTTCACCATGTGATTAAAGGCGTTTTTTCGCTAATATCATTAATTAAAAATAACTATGAAAATTGAAAAATAATTATGCGGCAAGGCCTTCAGCTAAAGTTTAGCCAACAGCTAAAAATGACTCCGCAACTGCAGCAAGCTATAAAATTGCTACAGCTATCTACGCTTGATCTGCAACAAGAGATAATCGAACAGCTCTACAACAATCCTCTTCTTGAATCCGATGAGGAGAACGCCTTAAATGAACCAAGTACAAAGGATTCCAGCAGCAATAAGGATGTGGATCTAAGTAATGATTCTGATCTTTACATGAAGGCTCAAGATGCCTCAGAGCCCTCATCGACCGAGCATGATGGTGACTCTCAATGGGAAAAGCCTAATTCTGAAGAGCTAATCTCCGATAGTTGGAACGATGTTGCCAACACCACTACTAAAACCGTCTCCAGTGATAATGACTTTAATTTTGACTCCGTCTATCAGGTCACAGAATCCCTTCAGGATCATCTTCGCTGGCAGCTTAATTTGGTCAATTTTTCAAACAGAGATAAAGCCATTGCTGAGGCCTATGTGGACTCGGTAGATGACAATGGGTTTATTGCAAAGGATCTTCAAGGCATAACCTCTTATATAGATAATGAAAACTCTGAAGAACCCTTGCAAGAGGATGAACTCATTGCTGTACTCAAACGCCTACAGCAATTTGATCCTCCTGGAATTTTTGCGCGAGATTTAAAGGAATGCTTATCCATTCAATTGAATCAGCTGAGTGATGAAACCGAATCGTTATCTGCTGCTAAGAGGTTAGTTGATAATTTTTTAGAGAATATTGCCAGCACTGATCTGGCTCGGCTTGCGAAAATAAGCCAGCTCGAAAAGTCTGAGGTTCAGCAGGCATTGGAGTTAATTCGTTCGCTGAATCCGCGGCCAGGAGAGTCTCTTACACCTGATGAAACTGAATATATCGTGCCTGACGTATTTGTGGAAAAATATAAAGACTCATGGCGTATTCGGTTAAATGATAGCAATATCCCCAAACTTCGCATCAATGAACTTTATAGCGACTTAATCAAGCGAGCTGATGACAGTACAGAAAATCAATTTCTGAAAAAAAATCTCAATGAAGCACGCTGGTTTTTACGAAGCTTAGAAAGCCGTAATGAAACCCTTATTCAAGTCACTAATGCCATTATTGATTTTCAGCAGGGATTTTTAAACCATGGTCCAGTTGCCATGAAGCCTTTAGTTTTGTCTGAGATAGCCGAGCAACTTGATCTTCACGAATCAACCATTTCTAGGGTGACTACTAAAAAGTATATGGCCACACCGCAGGGAATCTTTGAACTTAAATATTTCTTTTCGAGTCATGTTGGCACTGCTGACGGAGGGGAGTGTTCATCGACTGCCGTTTGCGCTATCCTAAAATTACTGATTGCTGCAGAAACGCCATCAAAGCCATTGAGCGACAACAAACTCACCACTCTGTTAGCCGATCAAGGAATTCAAGTCGCTAGACGTACCGTTGCGAAATATCGTGAAAGTATGAATATACCCTCGTCTAGCAACAGAAAAAGATTTGAAAATAATGCGTAAATAAGGAGAAGCGTATGCAAATGACCATTAGCGGACATCATTTAGATATAACTGACCCCATTAGGGATTATGTTACCGCCAAGTTATCCAAGTTAGAACGTCACTATGATCATATCAACAGTACGGCTGTTATTTTAAGCGTCGATAAATTGACGCAAAAGGCCGAGGCTACAATACATGTCTCTGGCGGTGAACTATTCGCCAATTCTGAGCATCAGGACCTTTATGCAGCCATTGACGCGCTAAGCGATAAATTAGATAGGCAATTAATTAAATATAAAGAAAAACATAGAGATCATTAAATTAACACATGAAAATTTCTGATGTGCTCAGCCCAGAATTAACGCGTTGCGCTTTTTCTGGGCGGAGTAAAAAACGTATTATCGAAGCACTCTCCCAGCTACTTGCCAAACATCTAAATGGTGAGCATGAGCTATCTGAGCGATTATTTGATAACTTTGTTGCCCGTGAGAAACTTGGCAGCACCGGACTTGGTAAAGGCGTGGCTATCCCCCATTGTCGCACATCAGGCGTTAAGAAAATTCATGGCTGTCTAGTCAAACTCACCCACCCTGTGGATTTTGATGCCATTGATGATCAACCAGTAGATTTAATTTTTGCCTTAGTAGTGCCTGAAGAAAAAAATGATGAACATCTAAGCACATTGGCTAGAATTGCCTCTATTATGCAAAACGATGATTATCGTGAAAGACTCAGAAACTGCTCAGAGGATGCAATACTCTATAACACCGTTCTAGAACTTGAACGCGGGAAAAATCTATGAGACTTGTGGTTATTAGCGGACATTCTGGATCTGGCAAAACCTCCGCGCTTAATATTCTTGAAGACGTAGGATTTACCTGTATAGATAATCTACCCTCGAGTTTATTACCCGAGTTAATTAATCAGCTTAAACCCAACAATAACCCAGAAGAATTACTTTTAGCTGTCGGTATAGATGCACGAAACCTAGTGGGCGATCTTAATAATTTCCCCAAGATTCTTACTACCATTGAAGATTCTGGAATTGCTGTTGATGTTATTTTTCTTAAAGCCCATCGCACCGATCTACTTCGCCGCTATTCAGAAACACGCCGTAAACATCCATTAAGCAATGAGACTATCGGGCTCAAAGAGGCAATCGACAGGGAGGAAAGTATTATTTCCCCCATCGCCAAAATTGCCAATTTAACCATTGATACCTCTAGCCTGACACTGCATCAGCTCAGAGATTTAGTGAAAAATACCGTTGTGCCAAATAATCAACAGCAGATGTCTATCCTGTTTGAAAGCTTTGGTTTCAAGGAACGTATACCCAATGGTTCTGATTTTGTCTTTGATGTTCGCTGCTTACCCAATCCCTATTGGAAAACAGAGTTACGCACTCAGACGGGTAACGATGATGGCGTGATAACTTTCCTAGAAAGTCAGGTAGATGTTGCCTCAATGCTAGCGGACATCATTGGTTATTTGACACGCTGGATTCCCAAATTTCAGGATAACAATCGTAGCTATTTAACTATCTCAATTGGCTGTACCGGTGGACAGCACCGTTCGGTTTATATTGCCAATCGACTGCATGAGCACTTCTCAAAACAATACAATTTGGTTCAAGTGATTCATAAAGAACTTGCCAGTAACTAAGGTTAAATTCACCCTATGATTAGTCGTAATTTACCTATCATCAATGAACTTGGACTGCATGCTCGCGCCGCAACCAAGCTGGCCGCGTTAGCCGGACGATACGAATCAAGTATAAAAACTGGCGTTGGCCACCCTCTAGTGGATGCTAAAAGTATTATGTCACTGCTATTGCTTGCTGCCAGTCAAGGCACTGAACTCATTTTTGAATTTGATGGACCCGATGAATCTGAGGCCTGTGAAACCATAGCAGCGCTTCTTGCTGACTATTTTGGTGAGGGACAATAGATTTGGCATTGGCAACCCAAAATTCGAGGCAAGGCAATACGTTTTAGGTTAAACTATCTTTTCATTGTTGCTTACTTAGGGCTATTGAAGGGAATAAGTGCATGACTCAAGCAACCGAACAAAATAATTTAATATCAAGATTAGATGGCGCCATTGATTCGGTGACGCTTAATCAGGTTAGACATACCCTAAATAATCTTTCCCCACCCGATATTGCCCATCAATTAGAAACTGCTCCCCCCAAATTTCGTCGTATTCTATGGGAGCTAGTTGACCCTGAAATTTCAGGGGAGGTTCTTCAAGAATTATCCGACGAAATCCAGCTTGAGTTTCTTGATGAAATGGATAGTGCTGAAGTTGCCTCTCTAACCGAGGGTCTGGATGTTGATGACATTGTTGATATCCTTCAGCAACTTCCCGATCGAGTAATCCCTGAAGTACTTCAGGCTATGTCCATACAGGATAGACAGCGTGTGGAGTCAGTGCTTACTTACGATGAAGATACCGCTGGCGGCTTGATGGATACTGAAGTTATTACGGTCCGTCCAGATATTACAGTGGATGTTGTACTACGGTACCTGCGTCGCTTTGAAGAGATACCTGAAATCACTGATAACCTTTTTGTGGTTAATCGCGACGATACCTTTGTGGGTAATTTACCCATCGGCTTACTTCTTACCTCGCCTCCAACAACCAGAGTAAGAGAGGTAATGAATACTGAGATACGTGCAATTCCCGTTGACCTGATCGACACCGAAGTATCTCAGCGATTCAAACGTCATGATTTAGTTTCAGCACCAGTAATAGATGATCAAAATCGACTGGTTGGCCGAATCACCATTGATGATGTACTGGACGTTATTGTTGAGGATGCAGATCATTCATTATTAGCGATGGCTGGACTCAGTGATACCGAGGACACTTTTTCTTCGATTGGAAAAACCGTGCCAAGGCGAGCGGTTTGGCTGGGCGTAAATCTGCTGACTGCATTATTAGCTTCAACAGCGATTAGTTTGTTCGAGCAGACATTGGACAAGCTTGTGGCACTAGCTATATTGATGCCCATAGTGGCTAGTATGGGCGGCGTAGCGGGAAGTCAAACACTGACTGTTGTTATTCGCGGTATGGCACTTGGTCAGATTGAGCGCGGAAACATCAGCTGGCTAGTTAGTAAAGAATTCGCAACCGGCGCCCTCAATGGTCTACTGTATGCACTTATTGTCGGCTGCGTAGTGTCACTCTGGTTTCAAGATGCCACTATGGCCCTGATTATTGGTCTAGCTATGGCCATAAACCTTATGGCAGCAGCGCTTTCAGGCACCCTATTACCCATCCTATTAAAATCCATCAACATTGACCCTGCGCTAGCTGGAACAGTGATATTAACCACAATAACTGATATCGTGGGCTTTATATCCTTTCTTGGCCTTGCCACAATATTTCTAACCTAATGACTGAATCCGATATTGAAATAGATGATCTTCCCAGTAGATCCCAGTTAAAACGTGACAGCCAAGAGTTACGAGATATGGGCGCGCAACTGGTTCAGATGCCAAACGCTCATCTTGATAAGATTGCTATGGATAGTACTCTTCTGGCGGCTATTAAAGAGGCAAGAAGACTCAAAAGCAATGATGCACGACGCAGACAGATCCAATATATTGGCAAACTCATGCGCAATATGGATTTAACAGAAATAAGACATTCTGTAGAAAAACTCAATCATCAATCACAGACATTTAGGCAGCATTTTGCCATGTTAGAGCAGTGGCGAGATCGACTTATTGATGAGGGCAATGACGCCATTGAAGAATTTTTAACAGCCTTTCCAAATGCCGATAGGCAGCAAATACGTAACCTTTCAAGGCAGGCAGGTCGTGAAAAAACCGGTTCTGCTAAAACTAAATTATTTAAGTACCTTAAGCAGATTTCTGATTAAGCCTATTGTCTAGTGCTTTACTCAGGTAAATCGGCGGCAAATATTTTATCCACTGAGACTTTAATATCATCCCAAGAGCCCTCGAGCTCATAGCTGATACTAGAGAGCCTATCTACCTGTTTCTCCACTAATTTACTGGTGACATAAACACCTAGGGCGGCTGGCAGACCTCCCGCGACGCCGGCCAACCAAGGTAGGTTTGTGGTGACGGGCAAGGTAGCAACCAATTGCGCATCAGCCGTCTCATCCAGCATATTAAAATCACCCGCTATGCTCATGCGCCCTGATGGCATTTTCATTTTTAGAGGCTGTTCCATACTTAATGTGCCACGATCAAAGCTGAGCGTTCCATTTAGGCGGTTATAAGCTAGATTCTTGCCTACAACATCAGAGAAATCTAACTTTAGACGGCGAAGCCAGTTTGCAAAATTAAACAGGGAAACCAATTTTAATGCTGTTCCTGCACCTCCAGAATCCTTATAAAAACTTCCCTCAGAAAGATTAAGCTTTAATTCACCCTCAAGATTTGTTTTGTTGACAGCCCAGGGAACATCTTGCCACATAATATCGGCATCTAGTCTCCCCGACTTACTATCAACCACAGAAGGCATATCCATGGTGTCAAAAAAATGCCCTATATTATCTAGGCCAATGGGGCCAACCAATTTACTCAAATGCTCCTCACCGTTATAGCCCCAGAAAAAATCTGTTGGCGCCTCGGAAACAAATGCCCCTGGGTTTAGTCCGAAAATATTCCCAGAAATGTTGTTAAATGACGCCCCTGATATTTCTGGCCTAACCTGAAATGATACCGAACCTAGATCTTTAGCCGCTAAAGATAGTTGGTCAACAGAGAAATCCACTGCTGTTATATTGCGTGGATCAATGGCTTGCTCCAAATTTTCTATGCTCTTTTGTAGCATCAGCTTTGATAAATTAACCTGAAGAACCCCAGTATTATTGACCGGCAAGATTACCTGACCAGCGGCTGTATCACTGTTAAAGACTATTTCAGTGTTTTTTCTTAGCGGCTTAATAGTAGCGCTAATATTTTCAAATCGAGTCCCAAAAATTTGCCAATGATCTAGATTAAGATCAAATTCAGTTTGCAACGAACTAGGGTTTTTATTGTTGGCTGAGAACAACTCTTTTACTGGCCTCCACTCATCAATATCAATGGTTGGAAGATTAGCGCCCAGAATAAACTGATTTGCCTTAGGGCTAATATCATCGCGATTATAGCTAATACTTCCACGCTCAAATTGACCCTGTTGATAAGAAATATCCGACACCCAAAGCTCTCCTAACCTAGATTCTAGCCTGCTTAATCTAGGGTTAAAATGGAGTCTCAGCTGCAATTCTTTTAAACTATTCTTGGGCTTGGAAAATGGTGCAGGCAAATTAATTGCTACGCCCTCGAGGTTGCTCGAAATATCTAAGCCAAACCCCTCCTTCGGATCACTGGATTTTTTGGCCAACAAAGCATTGATTTCAATAGTATCTGAAATGAACTCTTTCCAGGGTATATCAACAAATTTGTTTAAATTTTCAGGTATTACCTTGGTATTAAAACTGAGTTGTTGCCGGTTGTTATCTTTAAATAAACGAGCGCTTAAGGGCTGACCCCATAAGTTAGCCGCTAGACTATCTGAGACAATCCCCATGTTATCGGAAAACTCTATTTCTGCAGAAATGTTTCGGAGTGCAATAGGCGAGCCACTAATTTGCATGGCGCCATTATTAATCTTTGAGACAATTTGGTACTGAGGTATCGGTCTTTCTGAGAGCTGATTAGTTTTGACTGGAAGCTCTAAATGAACAAAGGTTTGTGTTTCACCAGAAAAACTCCAATCTTTCATAGAACCGAGATTTTTCTCCACGGGAGACTGGGCTAGAATATTGACCATTGCAGACAAATCAGCATCTAACTGTCCATCAACAATCCATCTTTTGTTGTCAGCTGGTTGATTATTCTCATACCGAATTGAAGTATTAGTCAAAAGGGCTTGCTCAATATCTGCTGACATAATTCTGCCACTGAAACCTGCGTCATCAACCAAAAATAGTCCATCGACCTGATTCAGTTGCGGCCATAGCGGGTTAAATTTAATGGTTGCAAGCTCTGTATTAAAGTGTAATTGCATGGTTCTAGATAAACGATCTTTCTTTGGTGGACCACTTCTAAACAGCAACCCAAACTCTGTTAGGTTGCCTGATTTAATAGAATTTTTTACCCAATCCGATGACTTCTGAGGCATTGTAAATGGCAGATATTTTTCCGTTAAACCAAGATTTAAATCTCGCGCACCAATCAACAAATTAAGTTCCGGTGTTCTATCATCACCCTGCCGAGGCTGCTCAATAGAAAATCTAACTTGGCTGTTCCCTGCTTCCATGCTTGTAGAAATAACATCACTGGTCACTACCAGCTGTTGAGCGGATTGCCAGTCAAAGTAAATTGTCCCCTTAGCTTGTTTTATTGAAAGATAGTCCTTATAGGATCTTGGAAATAATATTTCAAAACCGTCATTATCCGCTATATGAAAGAGCCCCTTTGACTGTTTTATTTCTAAATACCCATTAATATTTTTTAGCCCTGGGAACCCTTTATAAGGACTCATATTGCAGCTATCCAAGTTAGCGGCAACATAGAACCCCTGTTGATTTTTCCCCAGACTTAAGGACGAGAGGCTCCCCTCAGGATCCATAGCCAAAAGACGATCCCTCAGAGCAACAGGCATTATTTGGCCCTGACTCAATAAATCATTAAGCAATGAAAAGTCTATTGAGTTAAATGAAACATCAAATTCTTGCCCACTAGACCCTAACTGCTGGGTCAATAGCATATCAATAGGAGTAATAACTTTAGAACCCCAATCAAAACTGAGGCTTTGCAAGCTTGTACCCCAGTCGCTTCCTGGTTTATACCAACCCCTTAGCTGAGTTTTTAACTTGGATACTGACGGGATATCCTCAGCAATCCAATTGAGGGGGATTTTAGATAATTCAATATCACCCTGAAAATTTAATGCCAAGCCGGGCTGAATATCCAGCCAAATTTCACCCCCAGTTTTCACTTCGGAATGTCCCAGTGTATTGGCTAATTCCGGAATGAACGATTGAGTGAATGTTTTTAATGATTGCGTTAAATTGAGGGCCTCAAAATTTAAATAGCCCTTTGCATAAAAATCATCCCCATCCGCTGGGTCGCCATATGCCTCGAGAATAAACTTTGCTGGTAAACCGTCTTCTTGAAGACGCAAAGACATCTGAGACCGATGAAAATCAACATCATTTTCAATTAAAACCTGGTCACCATAAAGGCGAACTTTTCGACCCGAATATGAAGTCAAATTAAATACAATTGAATCAAGGCGAATTGACTGACTGTAAATGAAAGGCTTTAAAATAACCGCTAAGTTCTGATCCGACTCCCCTACAAAACCCTTTAAACGCCAATTTCCCTGTGCATTTTCCACCAAACTTAGCTCTAACTTTTCAACTGACAGATCACGCCAAATGGTTGTTTGTTGCTGAATGCTTTGAAGAATATCTAAATCTGCACGACCACGCTCCAGACGGAATACAGATTCTCCATCAATATCTAGCAGATCGACTGCTTGTAACTCAATAACTGGAAGAAGTTCTGGCCACTGGCCACTGATTGGACTTAATTCAACTTTCATCCCCGTAGAAGAACTAATCAATGTTTTTAGGGCAGGTCTAAGCTGGTCTAATTGACCAATGGATTGACGGCCAATAAAAATAATAACGATCATGCCAATAACCAACAAAATAGCGGCAAGAACTAGCCGTCGAGCTAGGGGCTTCAATTTACCGATTATCTTATTGCTTAAAAAACTCGTCATGTTGAAATAATATTAAATTCGTCGCAATGGGTTATATGCTGAGGATAGAGTTTAACACTACATTCTGCGATAGATTCATATTGCTTTATTTGAACGCTGTATTTTTTTTGAAGTTGCTCAATAACCGCTGGGGATGCATGTATTTCTAAAGCTTTAGCGGATGAACTAACTGCTTTTTTACTAAGCTGACGAAGTATTTCAAAAACCAAAGTTTCGTCCGACTTAATCACCCCCTTAGTACCGATTTTAATGGAGGGTGCACAGAGTGTTTGGCTTAAACTTCGACCTGTGCGCTTGCGCGCTATTTGCACTAATCCCAATGCAGTAAAATCTAAAATGGTCGGCTGAGCTTGATCTCTGGCAAAGGCTTCTTTTAATCGCCTAAGCACCTTAACCTCACTCGCTGCGTCTGCCATGTCAATAAAATCAATAATAATTATGCCCGATAAATTTCTAAGACAGATTTGTTTTACCGCAGTATCAACAGCTTCAAGGTTTACCTTTAAATAGGCTTTCTGATCATCCGTATCACCCAAGTACGAAGCGCTATTCACATCAATCACTGAAAGCGCTTCTGTTTCCTCAATCACCAATGTGCCACCGCAATCTAAGGCCACTTTTTGTTCTAAGGCCTCATTAATCTGAGGTTCTATATGATTGCGATCAAAGAGATCTTTTTGTTGATAATCTTGTGATAGTTCCACCGCTATATTTGAAGCATAATGTTGGGATAACTGGTTTAAAGCCTGATAAATTTCAGGGCAATCAACAGTTATTTTTAGAGGGTCTTTATTGATACTGTCTGTAATCAAGCGCTGGTAAATGGGTGGTGCTGTATGCAAAAGGACCGGACTTTTTTCCATCCTTTTTTCTGATAAATCATTCCATAGGTGATGCAGTAACTGCATATCAAAAAGGAGCTGTTGTTCGCTTAATCCCTCGGCAACTGAGCGTAAAATAAAATGTCCTGAAAACCCCTCTGGTGCAACAGCTGAAGAGGCAGCTAATTCAAAGAGTTCGGCAAGTCTGTCCCGCTCTGACACATCTTTAATCTGACGTGATATGGCCAGCTTTTTTCGACTCTGGCGATAAACTAAGCTATGAGATGGTATTGATACATCGGTTGTTAATACTGCTCCCTTATCTTTAATAGGATCCTTAACAACCTGCACTAAAAGGTTTTGACCTGAACTAAGAAATGACTCAATTTCTGTATTTTTTTTCGCTAGATGTAGATTATCAATATGCAAAATTGCTGAACGTTTATCGCCAATATCTAAAAAAGCGACCTGCATTCCGGGGATTACACGAATTACCTTTGCCTTATAAATATTCCCAACCAAGCTCTGTTGAGCGTCACGCTCAATCACAATCTGCTCGAGCAGGTTATTATCGAGCACAGCGACGCGGGTTTCCCCAGAGACTCTATTGATTAAAACTTCTTTAGACATAATTCAACTTTAGCTCAATAACAGGATCACAAAGCCCACTATATATTTTTATTTGATGCACCCCAAATAGGCACATTAAATGTTCGCAGTAATTGTGCAGTCTGCTCAATAGGAAGCCCCACCACACCACTAAAACTTCCGCTTATTTTTTCTACAAAAACAGCGCCCAAACCTTGAATAGCGTAGCCCCCAGCTTTATCTACAGGCTCACCCGTATTCCAATAGTCCAAGCACTCCTCGGGATCTAGCTCGCGGAACTTCACATCGGTTGCAGACAATTCTAATACGCAGCGCTGTTTATTTCCCATAGCGACCGCGGTAAGCACCTGATGAGTCTTTCCTGATAAAGCCGCAAGCATAGCCATACCCTCCTGCTGATTTTTAGGCTTTCCATATATTTTGTAGCCTAAAACTACCGAGGTGTCAGCGCCAAGAACAATCGTTGAACTGCCGGCGATGGAATTAATCACATGCTGGGTTTTTTCTTGTGCCATTCTCTGAACGTAGTCGACAGGGGACTCTTGCCGCATAGGTGTTTCATCTATATCGGCAGGAGCTATTTGGAAATCAACACCAATTTGTTGCAGAATTTCAGCTCTTCGGGGTGATGCAGACGCAAGAATCAATTTACTCATGACCAAATCACTCGGCTAAGGTAGTTACATTAAGGTTAATTTTGATGTGAGTAAAACTGACTCACTAGTTTATCTAGCGGTATCCAGCACAGAGCGGAAATAATACCTAGCCAGAAAACACCATCCAAAAATAAGGGTTTATCTAGCATAGAGTTCATCCCTGCCTCCATAAAGGCCACCATAATCACCAGCATAAACACCAAAACCACCCGCTGTATCAACTGAAGATAAACCACAACTCGATGAAAGAAAATTAATATTAGGCCGCTAATTGAAAATATCAGCACATGATAGCCAATGGCAGAACCCAAGACTAAATCAGTTAAAAGCCCAGTCAATGCCGCAAATTCAATACCATATCGTTCTGGAAAGTACAGCACCCAAGCGATCATTATCAATAGAAAAAAGTTGGGTTTTAAATGCAACCAACTTCCTGAAATAGGAAAAAACTGCAGCACCATTGCTACTAAAAGCATGGCTATCAAAGGCCGCAACGTATCATCGCTGTTCATTGACCGCCCGAATCATATCCCCATCTTTCAGGGTAAAAACTAACAAAAGATGTCTACTTCTATCTAACTTTGCAGAGGGCTTGAGCTTAATGTCCATGAATTTTTCACCAGGCTTCTGAATAATAGATGACACCGTGCCTACCGGATATCCCACAGGAAAACGTCCACCTAGCCCCGAGCTTACCAACTCATCTCCTTCTTGAATATCCACTGTCGGGGAGACAAACCTGAGTGACATTTGGTTATAGTCAGAACTGCCCTCAGCTACTGAGCGTAAGCCATTGCGCAGAACCTGAACGGGTAAGGCATGATTGAGATCAGTAATTAACAATACCTGGCTGTAGTTATCAAAAACCTCGATAACCTGGCCCATCAGCCCCTCTTCATCAAGCACAGGCTGACCCAAATAGACACCATCAACTTTACCGCGATTGACGGTTACAAAATGATTAGCCGGATTCGGGGATACACCAATCACCTCAGTGACTAATACACTTTGCATTAACAACTCTGTTGCATTGAGTAGTTGCCGCAGGCGCAAATTCTCAGCGGCTAATTCTGCACTTCGCTGTAGTTTTCCTAAAAGAATCAGTCGCTCTTTTTCAAGACTCACATTTTTTTGCTCTAACTGAGTTCTTGAGGTGGTATTCATAGATACCCAATCTTTTACTTGATAGGGAAAATTAGACAATATTTGAACAGGAATTATGACTTTTGAAACTTCAGTTTTTGAGATATCAAAAACTGAAGTATAAGTATCTAAAGTGAGAAGCAGGATACCGAATAGCACCGCGAAAAAGGTTTTCCGAACTGCCGAGGATGAATTAACAAAAACTTTTTTAATGAGCGCGCTCCAAAACTAAGTTCGACAGCAGGCAGTGTCTGCCTGCAAAGCCCTTAATACATAAGCATGCCCGAGCCTTTACCGCCCATAACTTCTAGTGCTTCTCCGCCACCACGAGCAACGCAGGTCAATGGCTCCTCAGCTAAGATCACCGGCAAACCAGTTTCTATCGCTAGCAGACGATCTAAATCCTTTAGGAGAGAACCACCGCCGGTTAGGACAATACCTGTTTCAGCGATATCAGAGGCGAGTTCAGGAGGAGACTGCTCTAAGACACGCTTAACTGCCTGAACAATCCCAGACAATGGCTCTTGCAGCGACTGCAAAATTTCATCGCTACTGAGTACAAAACTTTTAGGAACACCCTCAGCCAGATTGCGCCCTCTTACTTCAATTTCGCGCACTTCTTTTGACAGATAAGCTGTACCGATTTCCATCTTAATTCGCTCAGCAGTGCTATCACCAATAACGCTGCCATACTTACGGCGAACATAGTTACAGATAGACTCATCAAACCGGTCGCCACCAATGCGTACAGAATCAGAGAACACTACGCCGTTAAGTGACAAAATAGCAATTTCAGTAGTACCACCACCAATATCAACCACCATGGAGCCTACCGCTTCTTCCACCGGTAAACCTGCACCGATAGCCGCTGCCATGGGCTCTTCAATCAAAAATACTTCCCGTGCCCCAGCACTAAATGCAGATTCTTTAATAGCACGCTTTTCCACCTCTGTTGCAGTACAGGGTACGCAAATAAGAACACGAGGGCTGGGTGGGAAAAAACTTTCTGAGTGAACTTTTCTAATAAAATGCTGCAGCATTTTTTCAGTCACCTGAAAATCTGCAATCACACCGTCTTTTAGAGGACGAATCGCAGTAATATTTCCCGGCGTTCTTCCCAGCATACGCTTTGCATCCGTTCCTACCGCTTCAACCTTTTTCTCACCATATTGCTCTCTAATGGCAACCACCGAGGGCTCATTCAGCACAATGCCATGCTCACGCATGTAAATAAGGGTATTCGCAGTGCCTAAATCAATAGATAAATCACTGGAAAAAAGGCCTAAAATTCTCTTAAGTAACAACATTTTATCAATTCCATGGGTGTCGCATTTACGCGATCTATTAGCAAATGGTTATAAGCAGGAAACTATCAGGTCATTGCTTCGATAGCAAGTGCAAAAATAATCGTTTTTGACTACAAAAACGATTCATATGAGTCATTGTAGCAAGTTGGCCTAAAAAAAGTGGTTTTTAAAGCATTTCAGGTGTGATTTTCTTTATGCAAAACTAAACTCAATAAGCTTTATGTTGTAAACTAAGCCTTTGTGAAAATTGATAAAAAAGAACTCTTATGAGCATTGAAAAGCAAACCATTGAAAACTTAGCCACCTTGGCTCGTCTCGAGATCGACGATCAGCGTGTCGAGGAAATATCCCAGCGTCTTGGCAGCGTCTTGGAGTTGGTTGATCAACTTCAGGCAGCTGACACCAACAACCTTATGGATAACTCACATGCTCCACAGGCAACCCAGCGTCTAAGAGAAGATAAGGTCACAGAATCTGACCAAAGGGATGCATTTCAGGCTATTGCTCCCGATACTGAAGACGGCCTTTATTTAGTGCCAAAAGTCATCGATTAACCCTAAATTGCACGATCAAGCTGAGTATAGAATGCACAACTTCACAATTACCCAATTAATAGATGGCCTAAAAAATAGAGTTTTCTCTAGCACAGAGATCACCCAGCACTTTTTGTCGCGCATCAAAACATTAGATCCTGCCTTTAACAGTGTTATCACCCTGACTGAAGGTCAAGCCATTGAAGCGGCCAGATTGGCTGATCAACAACTGGCTAAAGGCGATTCAGCGCCACTTTGCGGCATCCCTGTGTTGCACAAGGATATCTTCTGCACTAACGGTGTTCGCACCAGCTGTGGCTCTAAAATGCTCGATAATTTTGTTCCGCCCTATGATGCAACGGTGGTAGAGAACTTTAAAAACAGCGGCGCAATCATGCTGGGTAAAACCAATATGGATGAGTTCGCTATGGGTTCATCCAATGAAACCAGTTTTTATGGACCAGTAAAAAACCCTTGGGCAACTAATTCGGTTCCTGGCGGTTCATCCGGTGGCTCAGCTGCGGCTATAGCTGCTCGCCTTGCACCCGGTGCCACCGCAACTGATACCGGCGGTTCAATTCGTCAGCCCGCTGCTTTATGTGGCATCACCGGACTAAAACCAACCTATGGTCGAGTTTCTCGTTGGGGCATGGTTGCCTTTGCTTCAAGTCTTGATCAGGCTGGTCCAATGGCAAGAACAGCCGAAGACTGCGCACTGCTTTTAAACTGTATGGCCAGTTATGATAACAAAGACTCTACCTGTGTTGATCGCCCAGTACCTAATTACAGCGCCAACTTGGGTGACTCAATTAAAGGCCTGCGCATTGGTATTCCTAAAGAGTATTTCTCTGAGGGTCTTAATGCAGGCACAGAAAAGGCCGTGCGTGAATCTCTGGCTGAATATGAAAAAATGGGTGCTGAACTGGTTGAAATCAGCCTACCCAACACGGGGCTATCGGTACCAGCCTACTATGTCATTGCGCCTGCTGAAGCCTCAGCTAACCTATCTCGCTTTGATGGCGTGAAATATGGTCATCGCTGTGACAACCCAAAAGATTTAGAAGATCTTTACCGCCGCACGCGAGCGGAGGGCTTTGGTGATGAAGTTCAAAGACGAATTCTTATCGGTACCTATTGTTTATCTGCCGGCTATTACGATGCCTACTATGGCAAAGCCCAGCAGGTAAGAGAACTTATTCGGCAAGATTTCACACAGGCATTTGAAAAAGTTGACCTTATTATGGGACCTACCTGTCCATCGCCAGCATTTGAATTTGGCTCTAAAGGTAATGATCCTGTCGCCATGTACCTAGAGGATATTTATACTATTTCTACCAATTTAGCCGGTCTGCCCGGCATGTCATTGCCCTGTGGCATGGTGGACAAAAAGCCTGTGGGACTACAAATCATTGGCAATTATTTTGACGAAGCCCGCATGTTAAATGCAGCTCATCAATTCCAGCAGGTGACTGATTGGCACACACAGGCACCCGAGGGAATTGAATCATGAACTGGGAAACTGTTATCGGCCTAGAGGTGCATGTTCAGCTCGCCACCAAAACCAAAATATTTTCAGCGGCAAGTACCGCATTTGGCGCTGAACCCAATACTCAGGCTTGCGCCATAGATTTAGCCATGCCGGGTACCCTGCCAGTAGTTAACCAGCAAGCTATTGATTACGCGGTGATGTTTGGCCTCGCCATTGATGCTGAAATTGGCAAAACCTCGGTTTTCGAGCGTAAAAACTATTTTTATCCCGATCTACCCAAGGGTTATCAAACCACTCAGCTCGAACAGCCTGTGGTTGGTCCGGGTACGGTGGATATTCAACTGGATAATGGTGAAACCAAGTCCGTTCGCATTCATCATGCTCACCTTGAGGAAGATGCCGGCAAATCACTTCATGAAGGTGACTTCAGGTCGGGTGTTTCAGGTATCGATTTAAACCGTGCCGGTACGCCGTTAATTGAAATTGTTTCTGAGCCTGACATGAGTAATGCACAGGAGGCCGTGGCCTTTGCTAAAAAACTGCATAGCATTGTGACCTCACTGGGTATCTGTGATGGCGAAATGTCTCAGGGCAGTATGCGTTTCGATGTCAATATTTCAGTTCGCCCTCAGGGTGAGGAAAAATTGGGAACCCGCACAGAAACCAAAAACTTAAATTCATTTAAGTTTATGGAAGATGCCATTCACTTAGAAGTTGAACGCCAAATAGATGTTCTAGAAGATGGCGGCGAAATCAAACAGGAAACGCGTCTATACAATGGTGAAACCAAGGTTGCACGCTCCATGCGCAGCAAAGAAGAAGCGAATGATTACCGCTACTTCCCCTGCCCGGATTTATTACCGGTTGTAATCAGCGACGAGCACGTTGAACAGCTGCGCTCAAAACTACCTGAATTACCCGATGCCAAGCAACAACGCTTTATCGAACAATACGACCTATCTGAATACGATGCCGGCGTTTTGAGTACCCATGCCACTATAGCCAATTACTTTGAACAGACGGCTACTCATTCAAAAAATGCCAAACTGACAGCCAACTGGGTTTCTGGTGAGTTAAGCGCAAGACTCAATGCTGAAAGCTTGAGTATAGGCCAAAGTCCAGTCTCTGCCGAACAACTTGCAGGCTTAATTGTTCGCATCGCTGACAACAGTATCAGTAGCAAAATGGCCAAGCAGGTATTTGATGGCATCTGGAATGGCGAAGGTGAAGCAGATCAAATTATTGAAAAACGCGGTCTTAAACAGGTATCTGATAGCGGTGCCCTCGAATCCATGGTGGCTGAAGTATTAGCTAGTAATCAGGCCATGGTTGATGACTACATTAACACTGCCCCTGATAAGCGTAAAAAGAAACTAGGCGGCTTTATGGGGCAGATAATGAAAGCGTCCAAGGGTCAGGCCAATCCTCAGCAGGTCAGCCAAATTTTGGCAAAAAAATTAGCTGAGCTACTTTAAGAATCAATGCAATCTTAAGAAATAATGTAACTTTAAGGAAAGTCATGTCATTAAAAAAAGATAAACAAAAAATTCTCGGCGAAGTATTTGATGATGAACGCGTTAAAAGCTTTCTTGAATATCTGGCGCCTGAGGGTGTCAGCCGTGATTTTCACCTTTTAGAAAAAGCCTATCGCGGCATGAATATCGATAACTTTATTAGCTTCATCGATTTCTTTAAGCAGGCTGGATACGACCTCAATGCAACCAATCCAGAGGGCTTGACCATAGTACAGATTATGAACCAGCACAGGCAGGGACTAGACTATGCTGCCGCGATGGTAACCGCTGGGGCTAGTCAGTGAAATTTGATCTGAGAACCTTTAACACAGTTCTCGGATATGGTCTGACCCGCATAGAAAAATTAGCTGGATTTAGCTTGAGAGATAGTCAGCTAGAGGCCATTTATAACTATCTTCCCATCAACGCCCAACTAGCCACTTCAGGTCAGCCTACTACAAACCAGTTCAACGCTATACAGCGCGCGGGTTATTCGATAATTATCAACCTAGCTCCAGCCAACGCAGAAAATGCTCTGCGAAATGAACCCGCTGTGGTAGCAAGCTTAGGCATGGACTATATCAATATACCCATCAAATTTAGTAATCCCAGTCAACAGGATTTTGAAAAATTTGTCTCACTGTTGCAAAGGTATAGTCATCAAAAAATCTGGGTGCACTGTACTGCTAATATGCGCGTTTCCTGCTTTATTTTTAAATATAGAACCGCTATCTTAGGTACCAATCCAAATCATGCACAGGCTAATCTTAGAAAAATTTGGCAACCGAATGCTGTATGGAAGCAATTCATCGCTAAACCAGTCAGCCACTAGCTAACGTAACTCAAAACCTAAACAAGGGGCACTATCATGAAATTTTTAGATAACTACCAAGAACAAGCCTATGCACTGCTTCGGATTACTGCTGGCTTTATGTTTTTGCTTCACGGCACGCAGAAGTTCTTTAACTTTCCACAACAGTATCCCTATGGTGAGTTAGGTTTTCTCTCAATAGCCGCGGGCAGTATTGAACTCATTGGTGGTGTACTAATTATTTTGGGGCTGACCACAAGAGGGGCCGCCTTTCTTTGCAGTGGCACCATGGCGGTGGCCTATTGGTTAGTGCATGGCACTAAATCATTCTACCCATTGGTTAATGGCGGTGAATTAGCAGCGCTCTATTGCTTTATTTTCTTGTTTATCGCCTGCAAGGGTTCGGGTATCTGGAGCATGGACAATAAATAATGTCCTCTGATTACTATGGCTCATAAGAAACTTAATCTTCCTGAGAAAACGTGCCCTGTTTGTGATCGCCCATTTGTTTGGCGAAAAAAATGGGAAAAGATCTGGGACCAGGTTAAGTATTGTTCAGAGCGATGTCGACGAAATCCGAAAAAATAGGTAACTCACAATAATGTCCAATAGCAGTCCACAAGTCATAGACACACTAATCATTGGTTCAGGCCTTGCCGGCTTGAGTGCCGCCAGCAGGCTAAGTGCGCAGGGATTGAGCGTTACTGTTATCGACAAGGGGCGCGGTGTGGGCGGTCGCCTTGCCGCCAGAAGAATAGGTGATGCTGTCTTTGATCATGGCGCACAATTTTTTACTGCTCGATCTGAACAATTTAAGACCTGTGTTAACCAATGGATAAAATCAGGCGTCGCTGAGCAGTGGTATCAAAGTTACCCCGGGCAACCCAACGGGCATCCTCGCTATCGGGGTGTCCCTACTATGGTATCGGTTGCTAAACATTTAGCCAAAGACCAGACAGTCATTCAGTCTACTAGAGCGCTCGAGCTTAACCATGACGGCTGTAATTGGATTGTAAAACTAGAGCCCGAAGAATCGATCATTGCTCGCTCAGTTATTATTACAAGCCCTGTACCTCAAACCTTAGACCTGCTCGATAAAGGTAACAGTCAATTAACTTCAGGGATTATTGAGCGGCTACAAAAGATTCAATACGAAAGCTGTATTGCTGTTATGGCTGTTCTAGATGCTCCCTCTTCTCTTGAAGACCCTGGTGCGTTAGCCATAGACGAGGGGCCAATTGCTTGGATTAGTGACAACCATAAAAAAGGCGCGTCGCCACTCCCCGCATTGACCATTCATGCCAGCGGTGAGTTTAGCCAAGCAAATTTTAATCGTGATCGTAACGAGGTCGGTAAAGAGCTTATCGAATTAGCCAGACCCCTTTTCGGCAGTGCCCCTGTGAGTGATTTTCAAGTTCATGGATGGCTATATAGCAAACCCACTACCACCGATGATGAGGCAAGCTTTTTATTAAGTGAGAGCCTTGAAATGCCACCGCTTGTGCTCGCGGGCGATGCCTTTGCGGGGCCTAGATTTGAGGGTGCTGTCATATCTGGATGGTCTGCTGCAGAACAAATTAAGGATGTATTATAACTTTAATAAATTAGAGGGAATTAGCTTATGACTGCAACCGAAACTGAATTAAGAATACAGTTAGCTGCTTGCTATAGAATCTTTGATTATATGGGTTGGTCAGAAATGATCTACAACCATATCACGGTGAAAATTCCCGGTGATGATGAGTACTTTTTAATTAACCCCTATGGCTTGCACTACTCAGAGGTTACAGCATCCAATCTAGTTAAAGTTGATATCCAAGGCAATAAAGTCGATGACAGTCCCTATGCAGTCAATCCAGCCGGCTTGGTTATTCATACGGCAATTCATGCCGCGCGACCAGACATCCACTGCATAGCGCATACCCATACTACTGAGGGCATGGCAGTCGCCTGTTCTCAAGAGGGTCTTAGAACCGATAATTTTTACTCTGCTCTGCTTAATAATCGCATTGCCTATCATGATTTTGAAGGCATTACGGTGATAGATGACGAAAAGCCTAGGCTCGTTAAAAGTCTCGCCGATAAAAATATCTTAATCCTGCGCAATCATGGGTTATTAGTTGGCGGACGATCCATTCCCGAGGCCTTTCAAACAATGTGGGGTTTACAGCGCGCTTGTGAAGTTCAGGTGGCTACTGATGCTAGCGGCAAAACCTCTATTCCTATTAATGATGAGGTGCTTGCCAAAACTGCACAGCTTTTGAATTTACAAGCTATGGGTGGACCTGCCGGGGGCTTAGAATTTGATGCGCTAACCCGAGTGATCGCAAAAATTGATCCTAGCTATAAAAAGTAACAGGCTGTTTTCTCAAACCATCGACTGCCTGTTAAAACAGTCGACGCATTAACCATTTGGGCATGATATTTAGTAGCCAAGCCACATAACGCCAGCGCTTAGTGATATAAATATGTCCCTTTTTATTGAGAATTCCGGTGACTAATTGGGACACCGCCTTTTCAACTGTGGACGTCCAAATAGGACTACCCTGCACCATGGGCGTATCCACAAAACCAGGTTCTACGGTGGTCACGGTGATAGGTAATTTTGAATATTCTGCTCTTGAGCGCATCCCATTAAAATAGCTTGATACAAAAGCTTTAGTAGCCGCATAAGTCGGCGCCATACCACCGGACATATGGGCCGCCACAGAGGAAATTCCCACCAGATGACCATTGCCCCGTTCACGAAAATAATTCATGGCCACCACCGTGAGCGCTGCAAAACCACGAATATTGACGTCTATCATCTCGCGCTCGATCGGCCAATCAAGTTGCTTTTCCTGCTGGCCCACCCCCGAGTTGAGAATAATAAGTTCAACATTACCCATTTTTTCAATGAGATCTGTTAACTGCTGCTGTGCCTGTTCAGCCTGAGATACGTCTGACTGCGCAATAAAGTGCTCCGCCGCAAGGCTACTAGAAAGCTGCTCTAGTTTTTCTAAGCGTCTGGCAACAAGCCCTAGTTGGTAGCCCTTTGCCGCTAGCTGAACCGCTAACTCATAGCCTATTCCAGAACTTGCCCCAACTATTATTGCCTGCTTCATGACCGTTCTCCGTTATTATTTATAGTTCTTGATTAAGTAATAATAGATTTTCAACCCGATTACCCGATAATAAACAACTTCTATCCACCCGCAGATACCCTAATAATTTCGCAAAATCATGACGTGTGTGGGCATATAATTTGGGCTGCTGAGAATTATTTGGCTGGTGATAAAGCGCATCAATTTTATTGATGCCATACTCTGAAAATACCATTTTCTGGCGCGTATTCAACTGGCCAATACTATGGGCTCTGGTTCGATTGTGAAAATGTGGGACTAATACCTCTAACAGGGCAATCATTGCCGGCGCACTCAGATAGCAAAAAATATCCCAAAATAAAATCACATCAAACTGAACATCTGCCTGTATATTAAGGCTACTTTTAAAAAGTGCCACTCGCTCAGCTTGGGAATATTCGGGGTCATTATACTGGTCCAGCTGTGAGTCTATCAGCCCGCAAAACTGCAATCGGCTTTTAGTTTGACCAAAAAAACTCACTGTATCCGGTGTCGCCATACCCATATCTAAAATTTTAAGGCGTTTGTCATCGGTTATTTGACTAAATAATGGTGCCAAAAGCGATGAGGAAATTAGCGTATTTTCAACGCTACCTTGGGGCTGATTCATTAACTGGGCTCCATAGCAGAGGCAGCAGAAACCGAAGATGCCGATTCTTCAATGCTAGTATCACTCGCAGAGTCGGTAGCAGCCGCTTCTTGCTCAATAGGGTCAATTTCTATTATCCCCTTATATTTCGCACCATTTTCTAACTCAACTCTAGCGGCTTGCAGATTGCCGACAATGGTTCCTGTTTTTGCAATAATGATTCTATCAGCCACCCTGATCTCACCAACTACCTTACCCTTAACCAATAAGTTTTTAGCGGTAATATCACCATCGGCGAGCCCATTAGAACCGATCACAACTGTATATTCCGCAGCTTGGATACTGCCTTTAAATTGACCCTCAAGACTTAGGTCATCTTGGCAGTTTAACTGGCCTACGATGGCAACAGCCTCAGCCACAATGGACTGTTGTTTTTCATTGACTGTAAGATCAAAGGATTGCTCAGAGATAGTGGGCGTCGGGGTCTTTTCCGAGCCGAATCGGTGATTAAATGAACGAACAAAATTGCCAACCTGTGCAACTAAATCTTTCATTAGACTTTCTTATTATTTGCCAAGTAATTAGAGGTTAATCCTAACAAGCTAGGGGGCATTCCTCCAGTAAAGAATGTTTTAATTAGAATGTAATTATTCCAACCCTAAAAAACCTCCTGACTGATGATGCCACAACTGAGCATAAACTCCCTGTGCCTCCATCAGCTGCTTGTGAGTGCCCTGTTCTATTATTTCACCCTGATCAAAAACGATAAGTCTATCCATGGCGGCTATAGTGGATAACCTATGCGCGATGGCAATAACCGTTTTGCCATCCATGAGTTGATACAAACTCTTTTGAATAGCTGATTCAATTTCAGAATCCAATGCCGATGTTGCCTCATCCATAATCAAAATAGGAGCATCTTTTAAGATCACTCTAGCAATTGCGACTCGTTGACGCTGTCCACCCGACAAAGAGACACCTCGCTCACCCACATGAGCGTCATAACCGACTCTTCCCTCAATATCTTTAAGCTCAAGAATAAATTCATGGGCTTCTGCGTTCTTAGCCGCCTCAATCATTTCCTCTTCTGTGGCATCGGGACGACCAAATAAAATATTTTCTCTTACCGATCGGTGCAGTAACGAGGTGTCTTGAGTTACCACAGCAATATTCTGTCTCAAGCTTTCTTGCTGTACTTTTTTAATCACCTGATCATCAATTGAAATACTGCCACTTTGGATATCATAAAAACGCAGCAGTAAATTAATTAAAGTAGACTTGCCTGCGCCACTCCTTCCCACAATACCTACGCGCTCGCCGGCACTCATGGTTAGGGATAAATCATCAAACACCGGTTTAGTTTTAATATTTTCATGATTTAAATAACTAAACTTAACCTGGTTAAACTCAATTTTCCCCGCAGTGACCTTAATCTCTGGCGCATCCTCTTCATCTAAAACTACCTGAGGAACTGACAAGGTGTTAATGCCATCTTGAACCGTGCCAAGGTTTTCAAATAAATTGCCAATTTCCCAGACAATCCAATGAGACATACCTGATAGCCTCAAGGCTAAACTAATCACCACCGCGATAGCCCCAGCAGTAATTGATGCCTCAATCCATAGGTAAATCCCTAAAGCCAAAGTACTAAATACCAACATCATATTGATAATCCACAAGCAGATGTTTAAACCCGTCACTAGGCGCATCTGCGGATGAACGGTATCTAAAAACTCTGTCATGCCCTCTTTAACGTATTGGGATTCACGACTGGAATGTGAAAATAATTTTAGGGTGACGATATTGGTGTAACTATCAACAATTCGTCCTGTCATAGTTGATCTTGAGTTTGCCTGAATCTGAGAGATATTTTTTAGCTTGGGCACAAAGAACATTTGCAGTGCAATGTATAGAACCAGCCAAACCAGTAGCGGCAAACAAAGCCTAAAATCAGCACTGGCCACTAGAATTAAGGTAGTAATAACATAGACAGTCACAAACAAAATCACGTCCAGCAATTTCATGACGGCTTCACGAACTGCCAGAGCGGTCTGCATGACCTTAGTTGCTATGCGCCCGCTAAATTCATTCTGAAAGAACCCATAGCTCTGATTCAGCAGGTAACGATGTGCCATCCAGCGCACCGACATTGGGAAGTTTCCCATTAATGTTTGATGCACCACCAAGGAATGAAGAGAAGCCAAAATGGGGATCACAACTAGAATTAGAATGGACATGGTTATAATAGATACCCATGAATCCTCAACAAAGGTTTGCGGATCGCTGGCGACAAGCCAGTCCACGACTTTTCCCAAAACACCAAATAATGAGGCCTCCGCGATAGCCACCAATGCGGTAAGCACAGCCATAAGCAACAACCATGGCTCTAATCCGGCAGTGTAATAACGACAGAACTGATAAATACCCTTGGGCGGTTGCCTGGGAAGGTCTTCTGGAAAGGGGTTAACTAATCGCTCAAAAAATCTAAACATACTCAAACCTGTCTATGACCGCGATTATTCGAAGTCTTCAAAAATTGCCTCTAGTGTAGCCTAAAGGCAGGATCGCGGGTTAAAAACCTACGCTATAGAATCCATAGGAGATTGCCAAACACTGTGCTTTTTCATGACCTGAGTAAAAAGCGGTGAGTCTAAAATTTCGCTCAACCATCGCTGAAGCCCCAAATGATTCGTCTGATCGAACCAATCCTTATCCACAAAAGCAAATTGCCTTATAAAAGGGAAGATAGCCATATCTGCTACACATATTTTATTGCCCAATAAATAGTGATGTTCGGTAAGATTTTTATCTAATTTAGAAATAAATTTTTCGGCCTGACCGCGGTAAGCTTCCTGTGACTGTTCAGGAAACCGATCCCAATATTTATACTTATCGAGCCAAGCTTTAAATGAATTATCATTTTCATCAATAAGTGTCTGTTGCTGTTGCTCTAAATCCAATGCAAGCCAATTATCCGGGTCTGACTGCTCAAGAGCCCAAGCCATTACCTCGATACTTTCATCAATAATTCGATTATCCAGCTGTAAAACCGGCACAGTTCCCTTAGGTGATATATGCGTCATCTCTGAGGGCTTATTAGCCAATGAGACTTCTCGTACCTCTAGGTTTATACTGGCATAAGCAATCGCCATACGCGCTCGAATTGCGTAAGGGCAACGCCTAAAAGAATATAAAATGGGTAACATCTAAATAATCCCTAATTAATGGGTGATAATAATAACAGTTGGTCTATTCACAAGGATCTTACCAATGGATGACAAATCTCTCGACATAATTTTATTCGGTGCAACCAGTTTTGTAGGACAAATAACTACAAAATATCTCTACGAGCATATTGGACTAGACAGTAATATTAAATGGGCAATCGCTGGGCGTTCAGAAAAAAAATTAAATCAGGTCAAAGCTGCGTTAGGTCCCGATGCCGATGCAATACCCGTATTGATAGCTGATAGCGCCGATACTGACAGCCTTAATCGCCTGTGCCAACAAACTCGGGTCATTCTTTCGACGGTAGGGCCCTATGCCCTGTATGGTGAACCCCTAATTAAAGCCTGTGTTTCACAGGGCATAGATTACTGTGACCTCACTGGTGAAGCCTACTGGATCAAAAAAATGCTCGACAAGCACGAGCTTGCGGCCCAAAAGTCGGGAGCAAGAATAATCAACTGCTGTGGCTTTGACTCCATACCTTCTGATCTTGGTGTTCATTTTCTACAACAAGTTAGCCAACAAGAAAATGGTCATAGTTTTAATCATGTGAAATTAAGAGTTAAGGCCATGAAAGGTGGTGTATCTGGCGGCACAGTTGCCAGCGGTATTGAAATGGCCAAAGCCGCCAAAAAAGACCCCTCACTGCGTCGCAATATGGGCAACCCTCATGTACTTTGCCGCCAATCTGACATAAAAAGTGCAAGACAGCCGCGCATTATAAAACCCACCTATGATCCTGATTTTAAGGCTTGGTCTGCGCCCTTTATTATGGAAGCTATTAATAGTCGCATTGTCCTGAGGACAAACAGCCTAAAACAAGATAGCACCACAGGTCACTTAATTTATGGCGAAGCTGTCTTAACCGGCAAGGGTTTAAAAGGTTATCTGCGCGCCGCAGTTATCACGCTGAGTTTGGGCGGCTTTGCAATTGCCACAAAATATAGATTTTTACGTTATTTAATTCAGCAGTTTGTTCTACCAAAGCCAGGCGAAGGCCCCAGCCCACAACAGCAACAAAAGGGCTTTTTTGATCTTCGCATCATAGGTAAAAAGGATCAAAAATCACTGATGGTTAAGGTTACTGGAGATAGGGATCCAGGGTATGGCTGTACCGCTAAAATGCTTGTTCAGTCAGGTCTCTGTATGGCTTACGATATTAGTAAAACGGATCTTCCCGGAGGTTTTTGGACCCCGGCCACCGCTATGGGTGACAAATTAATCACACGACTGACCGATTCAGCGGGTATGACTTTTGAAAAGATTGAGCGTTAAAAGATTGCTCGCTAAAACCTATAGGCAAAAAAAACCCGCGCCAGAAGCGCGGGGTTTTTCTGAGTGTAACAACTAATTACTCAGATGCTCTATCCTTAATAGCATTAAGGATTACAGCAAGAGCTGCTGCATTAACGATCGTGCTTAGATTTGCCATAATATCACTGATTGGACCACCTATTACTGGTAATGCTGCAGCCGCGCCAGACACTGTGCCTAATGCTACTGCGAATACAAGGAAATAGGTTCTATTGCTTTTATCTGCTTCATCTGCCATGTAACCACCAACTAAACCTAAAACGGCCATGACTAGCGCTGCTTCGGGAATCGCGGTGAAAGCGCCAACTACTGCAACTGCAATTGATAATAGACGTACTATTTTTAATGCACTCATGTTGTTACCCCATATATTTTTTATTAATTTAATTATTTTACATATGTATGCCTTTTTCGACACGAACCCACCCTATCACGATAAACAATGAAAAAAAACCTTTATTCAAATAACCAATTCGAGCATTTTTGATATAAAATTGCCGCATATTCGGTAGATTTAGCGGCATTTTTGATTAAATTATAATTTTACAGTCGTTATCTGCACCCCACACATTACAAAACAAGTTGATAACAAATTTATGGCTCAATACGTATACACAATGAATCAGGTGGGCAAAGTTGTTCCACCCAAACGTGAAATCCTTAAAGATATTTCTCTGTCCTTTTTCCCCGGCGCCAAAATTGGTGTTTTAGGCTTAAATGGCTCGGGTAAATCCACATTGCTAAAAATCATGGCGGGCTTAGATAACGATATCCTGGGTGAAGCGAGAGCCATGGCAGATATAAATATTGGCTATCTGCCGCAAGAACCTCAGCTTGATAGCGCTAAAGATGTACGCGGTAATGTTGAAGACGGTATGCGTGAAGCTATGGATGCACTCAAAGGGCTCGAACAGGTGTATATTGATTACGCCGAACCCGATGCCGACTTTGATGCTCTAGCCAAGAAACAGGCTAATTTTGAATCGGTGATTGATGCCTGGGATGCACATAATCTAGAACACACCCTAGATGTTGCTGCTGATGCCCTTCGCCTCCCCCCCTGGGATGCCAATATTGATAATTTATCCGGTGGTGAAAAACGCCGTGTTGCCCTTTGCCGCTTACTGCTTTCGCGCCCCGATATGCTGCTTCTCGATGAGCCCACCAACCACCTAGATGCTGAATCAGTTTTCTGGCTAGAAAAATTTCTCGAAAACTTTTCAGGTACCGTGGTTGCTGTTACTCACGATCGCTATTTCTTGGATAACGTTGCTGGCTGGATTTTAGAACTTGATCGCGGCCACGGTATTCCCCATGAAGGTAATTATTCTACCTGGCTTGAAAATAAGGAAAAACGTCTTGAAACTGAGGCCAAGCAGGAAGTTTCACGCCAGCGCGCACTCAAACAAGAATTAGAATGGGTGCGACAGAACCCTAAAGGGCGACAGGCAAAAAGTAAGGCGCGTCTTGCTCGCTTTGAAGAGCTGAATGCACAGGACTTTCAAACTCGCAATGAAACCAATGAGATCTATATAGCACCGGGTCAAAGACTGGGCGATAAGGTCATAGAGATCAATAAGGTTTGTAAATCCTACAATGATAAGGTTCTTATTGAAGATCTTTCCCTTTCCGTTCCCAAGGGGGCTATTGTCGGTATTATTGGCGGCAATGGTGCGGGTAAATCGACATTATTTCGCATGATTGCTGGCACTGAAACACCTGATAGCGGTTCCATTGACTTGGGTGAAACGGTTAAGGTGGCCTATGTAGAGCAGACCCGTGATGCGCTCAATGATAATCATAGCGTGTGGGAAGCCATCTCTGGCGGACTGGATACTTTAAAAATTGGCAACAATTACGAGGTCTCTTCAAGAGCCTATGTAGGTCGCTTTAACTTTAAGGGTACCGATCAGCAAAAACGTGTAGGAGAACTTTCTGGTGGTGAGCGTGGTCGACTTCATCTTGCCAATACCTTAAAACAGGGCGCTAATGTACTTCTCTTAGATGAACCCTCCAACGACCTCGATATCGAAACCTTGCGAGCTCTTGAAGAAGCTATTCTATCCTTTCCCGGCTGTGTATTAGTTATTTCCCACGATCGCTGGTTCCTCGACCGCGTTTCCACGCATATCTTGGCCTATGAGGACAGTGGCGATGTCACCTTCTTTGAGGGCAACTACACCGATTACCATGAGGATTTAATTAAACGTGAGGGTGCAAATGCGCAGCCCCAACGTGTAAGACACAAATCATTAAAAAATTAATTGCTGTGTTTTTCTTGTTAAAAAAAGCTTATCCAATCACTGAAATACCACGTCTAGCACCTGTTTGGTGCTAGACGATCTGGCTAAAATTATTCTTACTCTAGAAAATGCTCTTTTTTGGCACAAAAATTGCTTTAAATTACAGTTAAGTGGTTATATGTAGCTTACAGACCACCTAAAAGCACTGTTATAGTGCGTTTAGTGAACTAAATATTATAAATAGCACTACTTTGGTGCTGTACATACAGAGGAATAACAATGTTTCTACAGTCTAGCAACCTCCAACGAGGTGCGATCGCATTACTATTAACTTTATTATCCGCTCAGGCATTTGGGCAAGAGCTTAATGGTGCCAACACATCTTGGATCATGACTTCAACCGCCTTGGTTCTGTTTATGACCATTCCAGGCTTATCACTTTTTTATGCCGGCTTGGTTCGCTCTAAGAACGTTTTATCCGTTTTAATGCAGTGTTTTGCTATTACCTGTCTAGCCTCAATTATTTGGCTGGCATTTGGTTACAGTATTGCCTTTGGCGATGGCGGATCTTTCAATGCCTATTTCGGTAACCTAGATAATATTCTTATGGGTAACATCACCGAAGGTTCAATGGCTGGTGATATTCCAGAATCGGTATTTGCCATGTTCCAAATGACATTTGCGGTGATTACTCCAGCTCTTATTGTGGGTGCCTTTGCCGAAAGAATGCGTTTTAGCGCTATGCTAGTATTCAGTGGCCTTTGGTTAGTCGCTGTTTATGCGCCCATTACTCATTGGGTCTGGGGCGGCGGTTGGTTAGGCGAAATGGGTCTTCTAGATTTCGCTGGTGGTACTGTAGTTCACATCACAGCAGGTGTTGGTGCACTGGTTGCAGCACTGGTTATTGGTAACCGTAAAGGCTTTCCAACACAGGCAATGCCTCCACACAATCTTACTATGACCGTAACTGGTGCTGGTATGCTTTGGGTAGGTTGGTTTGGTTTTAACGGCGGTTCTGCCTTAGCAGCAAACGGCGATGCAGGGATGGCCATTCTTGTGACTCATATTTCAGCAGCAACAGGTTCATTAGCCTGGATGATGATGGAATGGATCAGACATGGTAAGCCTTCTGTACTTGGCATTGTAACTGGTATGGTTGCAGGTCTTGGTACTATCACGCCAGCTTCTGGCTTTGTTGGCCCGGGTGGCGCACTGGTTATCGGCTTTAGTGCTGGTATCGTTTGTTACTACGCGACTCAAGCGATCAAGCAGAAATTCAAAATCGATGATTCTCTTGATGTATTCCCTGTTCACGGCGTGGGCGGTATCTTAGGTACTATTCTTGCGGGTGTTTTTGCATCTGACGCTTTAGGCGTATTTAGTGGTCAAGGCTTCAATGAAGGCATGACAATGTCGAGCCAAGTTCAGGTTCAAATCGTGGGTGTTGTGGCAACTTTTGCCTATACTGCAATCATTACTTATTTACTCTTGAAACTTGTCGATAAACTGTTAGTATTACGGGTAGATGAAGAGCAGGAACTACAGGGCGTTGATCTTGTAGAGCACGATGAGAAGGGGTATGACCTATAAAAATAAGAAAAAAACGAATGTAACAACGCGGCCCATTAAAAAATAAAAAATATATTGGGCACTCAAAGCCGCTAACTTAGTTAGCGGCTTTTTTATGTCTAGGGGTTTTACTTAGATACCTTAAATCTTAGGGGCTTTAAATTTTAGGGGCTATTTTATTAGAAACTAATTTAGTAGCAGAGCGCGCCTGCTCTAGATGCTGACAGACCAATTCCGCGCCCTGTAAGATGCGATCAGAATGGCGCTGCAAAAGATCCGAGGGTATTGAATAGATTTGTTTGTTTTTCACCGCACTAAGACCTGACCACTTCTGCCAAATACCCAGATTCCACAAATCATTCTGATTAGCACCGCCGGAAATAATCACCTGCGGGTCCTTAGCTAGAACCGACTCCATATTGACATAGGGCACTAGCGCCACGGAATCTTCAAATACATTAACTCCTCCACAGAGCTCGATAATATCGGTCAGAATATGCTCCCCATTCAAGGTCATTAATGGGTCATTCCAAATTTGATAAAAGGTCCTCATCTTTTTTCGGGATGCAAAGGACAGATGCAACTGCTGTAATTTTTCAGCAAATATATCTGCCTGCTGATCCGCCTGTTTTGACTGGCCAGAGAGCTTCCCCATACGTTTATAAAGGGATGGAATATCTGCCATCGACTGAGTCTCAACCACAAAAACCAGTAGGCCCAACTCTTTTAATCGAGCAATAATTTTTTCGCCATTGCCTGATTGCCAGGCAATAACTAAATCCGGCTTAAGGGAAATAATTAATTCATAGTTTGCCGCCGCATGATTATTCACTCGAATAATGTCGTTAGCCGCGGGAGGGTAATTACTATATTCATCGGCACCGACAATCTTATTGCCTGCACCAATGTGAAATAATATTTCCGTGGTATTAGGGGAAAGGCTGATAATACGATTAGCCGCAGAATTTAAGCTAAGTTTGTCACCATTATCATCGATCACTTCAATAGCGGCATGGACCTGACAGCAGGCCAATAAGCCTACTAATAATAGGTATCGACTAAACATCAGGTAATCACCAGCGGTGTTTTCGACACAGGATGCTCAGCAATCACTGACTGCACATCAAATACCTGATGAATTAATTCTTTAGTGAGCACTTTTTCTGGGGTTCCCGATGCCTCAATGATGCCGCCGTTAACCACCACCAGATTATCCGCACAGCGC
>Ga0209602_1000222_pt1 | contig 55544 bp, 62 predicted proteins | sample COGITO_mtgs_1205_3_FD_184810 | JGI IMG/M metagenome (GOLD analysis project Ga0209602, IMG submission 184810) | Pelagic marine microbial communities from North Sea - COGITO_mtgs_120524 (SPAdes) (version 2) | ecosystem: Environmental > Aquatic > Marine > Epipelagic ...
GTCCCAAGTTATTTCAGAGCTATGCGTAGGGCAAGTTAAGTACCAACAGGCTGTACATGTTGAATATTATGTCCCTACTCATAAGCTATCTTCTCAGTTAGTGGACGATTTAAAAGCAGAATATAAAATTCATGCACAGCGTATCTCTAAAGAAGAAAGACCCAGTATTAATGTGTCAGTTGTCAAAGGCAGGCAGCAAAATAGTGAAGATGGTATACCTTTATGCAATAAAGCAGAGCAAGCAACTCAGCTTACCTCTGTTGGCCACCCTATAGCCTCCAGGCTCTGCAAAGACAAAAATAGTCAATGTGAATATTACACAAGCTGTGGCTACCAGAAACAATTCAGTCCACAAGTGGTTAATACAAGAGGTATTACCCTACCCGCCGTTACAGCTATGATCCACCAGCAATTGTTTCTAGAGCGTCACTCATTTCTACCTAAGCCAGATTTTGTAGTAATAGATGAATCTTTCTATCAAGCTGGGATAGAGAAAATAGAAATAGGACAAGAAGTAATCAATCTAATCACATCAGAAGGGAAGCCTAGTAATGTAATTAAAGCGTTAAGGGAATTTATATTAGACAGAAAGCCTCTACTTAAGTCCTTTCGTGATTTAGATATCTGTAGAGACGATTTACTTGAAGAAGCTAAACGACATAGCTTTCGAGAGTTAAATGGCATTACACCAGAACAAACGGGACAAGAGCAGAATAAATATCTTAGCTCTGCTCTCAAGTACCTTAAGTTTGATTACATACTAACAGCACTAGCTGATGAACTTGGAACGTACGAGAGAAATGATAGTTACTTGCTTAGTGTAGGTAGAGATAAAAGAAATAATACTGAACTCACTTTCATGAAACGAAAAGAGATTAATGTTCCCAATGGTGTTCCCATCCTTTTCATTGATGCTGATTTAAACGAAGAAGTAATTAAATTATTTAGACCAAATACAAAAGTCATCACAATACCTGTAGAGAGATTAGCGACTGTTCACCAGTTTGATAAAACACTGAGTAATTATTCAAGACAAAAAGACTCAGAGGTAGCTAAACAGATACATACTTTCCTTGATTTCTTTAAACACGATAAAAACACACTGATTGTTACCACTAAGCAATTACGTAATGAGTTAACAGAAGAAACTGATGAGCAAATTAAAAGCACCGGATTATATGGCAATGCCTCTATTAATCACTACGGTAACCTTCGAGGCTTAAATGACTTTAGCGACTTTAAAACAGTCATAGTTTTAGATAGAAGCCAGCCAAATAACCAACAGCTAGAACAAACTGCTAAAGCCTTATGGTTTGATGAAGCTAGTATCTCAACTCTAACTGATACTAACTATCCAAGACAGCAGCGTAGCTTAAGAATGAAGGATGGCTCTAATCAAGCTGTAGCAGTGAGTTATCATCCAGATAAATATGTACAGATTCTTCTAGAGATTAGCCGAGAGGCTGAGATTACCCAAGCATTAGATAGATTACGTCTACTTCGTGGTAATAAAGATAGGCAAGTTTTTATAGCTACTTCTATTCCTGTTGATGTAACCGTAGATTATTTATGGGATTGGAGACTCTTTCACAGGCTTCTTAAGTTATTAGAACAAAGTGAAGTTCTCCCGTTACACCCTGAGCATTTTCTTAAGGTATTTACTGAAGATAGTGTCAAAACTAAAGCAGGGGCTAAAGACTTAGTTGGAAATCTGAATAAGATGCTACCTCTAATAAGAATACTTATTAGGGACTACCTCTTATTCGGATATAAACACGTAGATTCCAGAAAATCAGCTAGGGCTCTTATTGCTAGTTCTGCCGCTAAACCTAAAGAAGTGTTAGAGCAGAATATTGGTGTAGAAGTAAAGTCCATAAAACTAATAGAGTAATCACAAATAAAGGGCATGAAGTAAATAATATAATTCAATGCAGGTAGTGTTTTAGAGTATCTTAAGTCTGGAGTAATTAATGTTATTAGTCATGTATTAGATTTGTTCTAATCTAGTTATGCATTCTTCTGGGTGAGTTTATAAATTATTACTACCCCCCTTCTAGAGTCATAGATAACTATCCTAGCTTCTTAGCTAAATCCTCTGCTCTAAGGTGAGTATATCTTTGAAGCATTTTTAAGTCACGGTGTCCACTTATTGAAGCCACTTCCATAACATTTAAACCCATTTCAAAGAACCTAGATATAGCTTCGTGTCTTAGATCATGGAATCTAAGGTTGTCTATATCAGCACGCCTACAAGCTCTCTTGAACGCCTGTGAGACACTATCAGCTTTAATATAAAACACTTCTCCAGTAATACTTCGTGGTAGCTTAGAAAGTAATTGTAAAACCCTACTTGTAAGAGGAATAGTTCGTGGAATATTTGTTTTTGTGTCTGGAATATGGAGAGTTTTACTACTCAGATTAATATGTGACCAGTCTAAGTTTATTATCTCTGAACGCCTCATACCCGTTTCAATAGCCAACTCAATAATAGATTGAACTTCTGGAGTTGAATTAAGGGCTATTTTTAGACGTTGTAATTCATCTGTATTCAACCTTCTATCTCTTCCATTAGGTAGTTTAGGGATTTTGACTGTTGGTATTTTTATACTCTCGTAGCCTTCCTCATCTCTCATCCATTTCATAGACCTCAGAATCATAGATAACTCATGTTTAACTGTTTGAGGGCTATGTGTTTCTAATCTTTTATTACGATAACTGACAAGGTGTTGAGAACTTAAAGAATCAATCCTGATGTTGCCAAGTCCTTTTATCGCATTATTAACATGCGGATATGAACGCTTATCATGAAAGATTCTCTTTAGCTTATAGGTTTCCAATGCTTCTTTGAGTGTCAGTGTGGAATCTTTAGTAAATTGACCTGACTCAATAGCTACTTCTGTAGATTTAGCCCATTTCTGAGCATGCGTTTTCTTGGTGAAGGTTTTAGAAATTGAAATGCCATTCATACGAACAAGCACTTGATATTTAGAATTACGTAAACGAATTGTCGCCATAACTGTGACCCCTGTGTGACAGGTTAATCTTAGTTATGTGAAAATGGTGCGCCCGACAGGACTCGAACCTGTTACCCTCGGCTTAGAAGGCCGATGCTCTATCCAGATGAGCTACGGGCGCATAATATCATAGCTCGAAGATGTATATTTTGAAGTGGTCGGGGCAGAGAGATTCGAACTCCCGACCCTCTGGTCCCAAACCAGATGCGCTACCAGACTGCGCTATGCCCCGACATTTCGAAGAACAGACATCCCCGAATAAAGGCGGAATAATACGCTGATGCCATACAACAGTCAATTCCTGAATGGATATTTTTTGCTGTCTAAGACACAACATGAGACCATAACTGGTTTTGATTGTCCGGAACTGTTTTATGACTGCCCAACTGCTCGATGGTAAAGCGATTGCTTCAGCGCTTAAACAAGACTTAAAAGCAGCAACAGCGCTTCGATTACAGGCAGGAAAACATCGCCCGGGTTTAGCCGTTGTGTTAATTGGTTCTGATCCGGCGTCGCAAGTTTATGTCGGAAGCAAACGGCGCAGTTGTGAGGAAATTGGTTTCAAGTCGGACTCTTATGATTTACCTGGAAATTGCCAAGAATCAGAGCTTCTCGCCTTAATTGAACAACTTAATCAAGATGTTGAGATTGATGGCATTTTAGTACAACTGCCATTACCAGCACATATTAACGCTGAAAATGTCATTGAACGTATTGCGCCTCATAAAGATGTTGACGGTTTTCACCCCTATAATATTGGCCGTTTAGCACAGCGTAACCCGCAGCTTCGTCCCTGTACCCCGAGAGGGATGATCACAATGCTCACTAAATCAGGCATTGAACTCAAAGGGCAAGAAGCCGTCGTCGTCGGCGCTTCAAATATTGTCGGTCGCCCAATGGCGCTAGAGTTCTTATTGGCTGGTTGTACTACCACCGTTTGTCACCGTATGACAAAAGATCTTGAATTCCATGTGCGTCGTGCTGATATTTTAGTGGTCGCCGTCGGCAAACCGCACTTTATTCCCGGTGATTGGATTAAAGAAGGTGCTGTTGTACTTGATGTCGGTATTAACCGCTTAGATAATGGCAAATTAGTCGGCGATGTAGAATTTGATGTCGCGAAAGAGAAGGCGGCTTGGATTAGTCCTGTCCCCGGGGGCGTGGGGCCAATGACCGTCGCGACATTATTAGAAAATACTTTTTATGCTGCGGAAAACCTGCATAAAAATTAAAACATAATTGCTAAGCTTTTCGCCAAGTTGTTTTACCTTCAGCATCTTCTAGCACAATACCCATTGTCGTCAATTCATCTCTGACTTGATCTGCTTTTGCCCAATCTTTGTCTGCTCTTGCTTGGTTTCTTTGTGTTATCAAGCTTTCTATTTGGACGGCATCATCATTATCGCCCGCTAAAAATGACGCTGCATTTTGTTGGAATAAACCCAATACACCACCAAATGATACTAGTAATCCTGCAAAATACTGTTGTTGCTCGACTTGCTTATCCTCTTGGGCTTTATTTAGCGCCTGCCTGACATCAGCCATCACCGATAAGGCTAAGGCGGTATTAAAGTCATCATCCATCGCAGCTTTAAAGCGCTTGCCGTATTCTTCATCTTGCTGCCAGCCCACTGTCTTATCGATATCAAGATCTCGCAACGCGCTATAAAATTTGGTTAACACATTTTTAGCTTGCTCAAGCTGCTCTTCTGAATAATTGAGCGGGCTGCGGTACTGGCTGGTTAAGATAAAATAACGGATCACTTCCGCTGCATATTTTTCTAACACTTCTCGGACGGTGAAGAAATTACCCGATGACTTGGACATTTTTTCATCGTCAATACGAACAAAACCATTGTGCATCCAATAATTAACCGACTGACAACCATGCGCGCCTTCTGATTGGGCTATTTCATTTTCATGATGTGGAAATTGTAAATCTTGACCTCCACCGTGAATATCAAACTGTTCTCCTAAGCAATGCGCTGACATCGCTGAACATTCGATATGCCAACCCGGACGGCCTCGACCCCATGGCGAATCCCATGCTGGCTCTTCTGGTTTTGCTGCTTTCCACAGTACAAAGTCCATTGGATCTTGTTTTGCTTCATTCACCGAAACACGCTCACCGGCACGTAGTTCATCGATATTCCGGCCAGATAATTTGCCATAACCCGGAAATTCACTGACATCGAAATAGACATCGCCATTATCTGCAGCGTAGGCTAAGCCTTTGGTGATTAAGGTTTCAATCATCGCCAACATTTCAGCAATGGCTTCGGTCGCTTTGGGTTCAGCACTCGGCCTTTCTATGCCCAGTGCATCGGCATCTTGATGCATCTCAGCAATAAACCGTTCAGTCAGTGCTTGAATCGTTTCTTTATTTTCATTGGCTCTGGCAATGATCTTATCGTCAATATCAGTGATATTTCGAATATAGGTGACATCGTAACCGCTGGCTTTAAGATAACGGCTCACTACATCGAAGACCACCATGACACGGGCATGTCCAACATGACAAAAGTCATAGACTGTCATACCGCAGACATAGAGTGATACTTTGCCTGGTTCGATGGGGACGAAACGTTCTTTTTGTTTTGTTAAACTATTATGTATTTGCAGCATGACGAATATTTTACGTGATGTTGGAACTTAAAAGTAGCTGAAACACTCCACTTAACTACTTATTTACACTATCATAGCGACTTTGTTATTAATCTCTGGATCCAAATTGTATGAAACACTTTTTTCGTTACTTGGCGCCACTGTTCTTCACCCTTTTTTCATTTACGGTTTATGCCGAAGGAGGCAATGCTTTGCCAAAAGTTAAACTCGCTACTTCTCATGGTGATATTGTCATCGAACTCAATGCCGATAAAGCACCCAATACCACCGCTAATTTTTTAAGCTATGTCGAAAGTGGCTTTTATGATGGCACTATTTTCCATCGGGTCATCAAAGACTTTATGGTACAAGGCGGTGGTTTTGACGAAAACTTTGATCAAAAAACCGTTAATGATCCTATTGAAAATGAAGCTAATAATGGCTTAACCAATGTCCGTGGTTCACTTGCTATGGCGAGAACCGGCGACCCACATTCAGCCACAGCACAATTCTTCATCAATACGGTTGATAATGACTTTTTAAACTTCCGCGGTGAAAATCGTGATGAGTGGGGCTATGCTGTCTTTGCTCAGGTTGTTGAAGGTATGGATATCGTTGATGAAATCCGAGCTATCAGTACCGGTTCACGTGCTGGTCACCAAGACGTGCCGACTGATGATGTCGTGATTCAAAACGCGACTGTTGTCGACTAATTTTGAATATTACGCCCCTTTTTAGCATTGCTATTTAAGGGGCTACTTTAATTTATGTCGACATTATTTATTTCAGATTTACATCTGAGTCCTGCTCAGCCCGAGTTGATTCAACTTACGGTCGATTTTTTAGTAGAACAAGCCCCTAACATTGACCAAATTTATATCCTCGGTGACCTATTTAATACCTGGTTAGGCGACGATATTGTGCCCGACAAATTTGAACCATTGGTTAATCAGTTACAGGCATTACATCAGGTTGGCATCAGCAGTTATCTGATGGTCGGAAATCGTGACTTTATGATGGGGAAAGCTTTCGCCACACGCTGTGGTATGACATTACTCACTGATCCGACTAAAATTAATTTAGCGGGTCATGACGTGTTGTTAATGCACGGCGATAGTTTATGTGTTGATGATGTCAGTTATCAACGATATCGACGTTGGAGTCGTAATCGTTTATTACAGTGGTGTTTCTTATTTTTATCAGCCAGTTACCGACAAGGTATCTCCGATAAAATTAAACAAAAAAGTCGTGAGCAGAAGCAACATAAAACGGCCATGATTATGGATGTCAGCCATGATGAGGTTAGCCGAGTGATGGAAAAATACCATGTCCAGTACTTACTTCATGGTCATACCCATCGTCCTGCAATCCATGACTTAGGCAATAGCACTTTCCGGATTGTTTTAGGTGATTGGCAACAGACCCCTAGCTTTATCTTATTTGATGGCTACCAGTTACAATTGTTTGATCAACGCAGCCCTGAGGCTGCGTCAACATTACGCTTGATTTAAGCTTTTTTATCTAAGATTTCTTTTAAACGTTTCGGCGGAATATAACCAGGGAGTAATTCACCCGACTCTAAAAATAGCGCTGGTGTTCCTGTCACGCCCAAACGACGCCCAGCTTCAAAATGCGATGCTACCGGATTTACACACGTTTCACTTTTAAGGCTACTACCCGATTTTGAATCCGTCATCGCTTGTTGGCGATCTTCCGCACACCATACATTCACCGCCTTATTAAAAGAATCAGTGTTCGGGCCTGAGCGCGGGAAAGCCATATAACGAATTTTAATACCCAGATCGTTATATTTTGACATTTGTTGATGTAACTTACGGCAGTAACCACAATCAATATCGGTAAAAACAGTCAATGTATGTTCTGTTTTTTTCGGTTCAAACACAATCATGTCATCTTCATTTAACGCCGCTAATGCTGTCTTTTTAATACCAGCTTGTTTTAACTCGGTAATATTTTGACGTGTCTCTAATGCAATGACTTCTCCTTGGAAGACATAACGCGCATCTTTAGAAAAATAAACGACTTGGCCATCTACCACCGCTTCAACAAAGCCCGTATTATCTAAAGGTGTCATACTTTCTACCACCATGCCGGGTAATAGCACCTCGAGTTTGGCTTTTAATGCCGCATCTGCATGTACAAGACCCGTCCATATGAATACGGCCAATAAGACCAGATAACGTTTTAACATTGTGGATCCTTTTTAATCTCTAAAATTATTAAACTGCAAGGGCATTTCTAAACTGTCATTACCCCTTAATAAAGCCATTACTTGTTGTAAATCATCTCGATTTTTACCTGTAACGCGGACGCTTTCTCCTTGTACCGCCACTTGCACTTTAATTTTGCTTTCTTTCACTAACTTGACGATTTTTCGAGATAAGTCTTTGTCGATACCTTCCCGTATTATGACGTCCTGCTTACGCATTTTTCCTTGCCCGACAGGATCTTTAATTTCTAAACAACTGACTTCTACTTTTCGTTTGACCAGTTTCAGCCGTAAAATATCCTGTAATTGATCTAATTGAAAATCGCTGTCAGCAAATAAGGTCAGCACTTTGCTTGCTTGTTCTACTTTGGCATCACTGCCTCGGAAATCAAAGCGGTTCGCCAGTTCTCGGTTTGTTTGATCAACGGCGTTAGTTATTTCATGTTGATCCACTTCAGAAACAATATCAAATGCCGGCATTATCTTTTCCTCTCATATTCCATAATTCCATAATTTTATCACTGCTAGGCCCTAGGGTGATGATCGGCATGAAGAGATTTTAGCCTTTCGCGTGCAACATGAGTATAAATTTGCGTGGTCGACAAGTCTGAATGCCCTAACAATAATTGCACGACACGTAGATCTGCACCGTGATTAAGCAAATGCGTCGCAAAAGCATGACGTAAAGTGTGAGGAGACAGATGCTTTTGGATCTCGGCTTGTTGTGCATATCGCTTAATCAAATACCAAAACGCTTGCCGTGTCATCGATTTACCGCGCCGAGTTGGAAACAGATCTTCGCTAACATGGCCTAATAATAAGAGCGGCCTCGCCTTTATGAGGTATTGCTGCAACCAATCTAATGCGACTTCGCCTAAGGGCACTAGGCGCTCTTTATTACCTTTGCCGACACAACGAATTAAGCCTTGACGCATATTCAATTGCTCTATGGTCAATGTCACTAATTCAGACACGCGTAAGCCCGTCGCATAAAGCACTTCCAACATGGTTCTATCACGTAAGCCTAAGTTCTGTTCAATATCTGGCTGCTCTAATAGTTTTTCGACCTCTTGCTCGGTCAATCCTTCCGGTAAAGGACGGCCTAACCGCGGTGATTCAATTTGTGTTGTCGGATCTGACTCACGTATTTCTTCTCTGCACAGATAGCGATAAAAGCGTCTTAAGCTTGATAATAAGCGTGCTTCACTGCGGGCTTTGCGACTTTCTCGTAAGCGCACACCCTGATAACGTAAAATATCATCACGCGTTGCGGTTGATAAAGTAATGTCGTCTTGGCTTAACCAAGCGGCAAAAGCCAATAAGTCGCGTTGGTAAGCTTCAACTGTATTTTTACTCAAGCCTGATTCTAACCACAAACTATCTAAAAAAGATTGTAAGTAAACCGGGAAATCAACGCCTTTACTCTCTTTCATGTGCCAATAGCCACTGTTTTATCGCAATCGCTTCACCATCAATTTTGCCCCCAAATCCCCCGATATTGTTACTCTTAACCACGCGGTGACACGGAATCACTAATAAATAAGGGTTAGCACGACACGCATTGCCGACAGCTCTTGCTGAGCTATTGAGTACCTTGGCTACTTCGCCGTAGCTTTGTGTCGTGCCCATCGGAATGGTTTGTAAATAGCGCCAAACCCGTCGCTGAAAATCTGTTCCTGTCTCAGGAAAGTCGATGGACCAATTATTATGGGCTTGTTTGCTATATTGGCAGAGTTGTTGGGTAATATCACTTAGTTGTGCAGGTATCCTAGCGGATGACGCTGTTATCGCTTGATGCTCAAAACTCATGGAAATACTTTGCAGCGTGTCCTGACTGATCACCAATAATAATTGTTTGATTGACCCGTAAGGTAGTGGCAGGACTATCTGTTGTGATTCTGTCATCATTGCATCATACCGAAAGTCGATTGAAATTACTGCCACAAAAAAGGGCGCAGCTGTTGACAGCTACGCCCTTCTCATTAAGCCAAGCACGCCTTATTTGGCGTACATTGAACTTAAGCTAGTTTTTCTTTAATACGTGCTGCTTTACCAGTCAATCCACGCAAGTAATATAATTTCGCGCGACGAACATCACCACGGCGAATCACTTCTATACTTGCAAGCGCTAAGCTATGTGTTTGGAAAACACGCTCAACACCTTCACCATTTGAAATTTTACGCACTGTGAAAGCTGAGTGAATACCACGATTGCGTTTTGCAATAACAACGCCTTCAAAGGCTTGCTCACGCTCACGGTCACCCTCTTTAATTTTCACTTTGACGACAACAGTATCACCTGAAGAAAATGCAGGAATGTCCTGTCTCATTTGTTCAGCATTTAGCTGCTCAATAATATTACTCATTGTTCTACTCCTAAATTCCTACTGCTCTTCTTGCCACTCGGCAATAAATTGTTCTAATAATACGGTCTGCTCATCATCCAGTGTCAGCACTGCTAACAAGTCAGGTCGCCTTAACCACGTTCGTCCTATCGACTGTTTAAGACGCCACTGTCGTATCGCCTTATGATCACCGCCTAATAACACGCTAGGCACAGTCTGATCTGCCAAATTTTCTGGTCGTGTGTAATGTGGGTGGTCTAATAGACCCGTCATAAAAGAATCTTGTTGTGCCGACTCTTCATCACCTAACACACCGGGTAATAACCTTGCTACGCCATCAACCATCACCATGGCGGCAAGCTCTCCCCCGCTGAGAACATAGTCACCTATTGACCATTCCTCATCTATCTCTTGTTCTATTAGACGTTCATCAATGCCTTCATAACGTCCTGCAACTAAAATCATTGCTTCTCTTGTTGCCAATTCTTGCAAACCTTGTTGATCTAATCGTCGACCTTGCGGCGACAACGCAATCACTTTCGTCTGCTGACCTAGCTGCTGTTTTGCAGCTTGGATAGCCTGTTGCAATGGCTCAATTTTCATCACCATGCCTGGGCCGCCACCATAAGGCCTATCATCTACTGTTTTATGCTTATCCTGCGTGAAATCACGTGGATTCCAGTAATTTAGCATTAACAAGTCATCCTTTACTGCCCGACCTGTTACACCATATTCCGTTATTGCATCAAACATCTTAGGAAACAATGACACTACACCAATGCGCATGCTCTTGTTACCTCAATAATCACTTTCCCAATCGACTTCAATAAACCCGCCATCTAAGTCAACTTTTTGAACGATCTCTTCCAATACAAATGGAATCAAACGCCGCGTCTTTTGTTCTTTGTCTTTCACCACCAGCACATCATGTGCACCGGTTTCCACAATGCTATCAACTTGGCCTAACACTACCTTATCCAAGTTAACCACTGTCAAACCGGTTAATTCTGACCAATAAAATTCGTCTAAATCATTCGGCTTTAATTGTGTTTTCTTTATGGCCAAAGCCGTGCCAATTAACGGTAAAACTTGCTCAGGATTCGTCACATTCTCTAATGCAATGACAATCCCTTTACCTTGTACACGCCCCTTGGACACTTTCGCTTCTACCCACTCGCCTTTCGCTGAAAGATAAAGTGGTGAATAACTTAATATATTTTTTCTGGGATCGGTGTATGAAAAGACTTTCATCCACCCTTTAATCCCAAAGACACCGGCAATTTTACCAACCGGGATAAATTCCTCGGAAGTGACCATGCCGATACCTTAAAACTTATCTATGCTGCTTTCTGCGCTTTTACAATCAAGCTCGCAACACGATCTGATGTCTGTGCGCCTAAACTGATCCAATGTGTAATACGTTCCAAATCTAAACGTAATGTTTCTTCTTGGCCTTGAGCCAATGGATTAAAGAAACCAACACGTTCGATGCAACGGCCATCACGTTTGTTACGTGAGTCAGCGACTACAACATTATAATAAGGGCGCTTCTTAGCACCACTGCGAGACATTCTAATTGTGACCATATTTCTGCCTGTTCAAAACGGGAGCGAAAAACAGAAACATTTTACGCACTTATCTTGCGTTTGAAAAGCTTAAGTTCGACTTGTTCTAAAAAGGCATACCGCCGCCTGATGGAAAACGTCCACCTAAACCACGTATCATCTTAGCCATGCCGCCCTTCTGACTCATTTTCTTCATCATTTTTTGCATTTGAGCAAACTGTTTTAACAAGCGGTTTACATCTTGAATTTGCATGCCACAACCCGCTGCAATGCGCTTTTTTCGTGATCCTTTGATAGTATCTGGCCGCTGACGTTCTTTAATCGTCATCGAATTAATAATAGCTTCCAGGCGACCTAACTCTTTGTCATTTACTTGTTGTTTGGCAGCAGCCGGGATATTTGCCATGCCGGGTAACTTGTCCATCATCGAACCAATGCCGCCCATATTGCCCATTTGGCGTAACTGATCACGGAAATCTTCTAGATCAAATTTTTTGCCTTTTTTCAGCTTATTGGCTAATTTCTCAGCTGAACCCTGATCCATTTTTTGTTGGGCTTCTTCCACCAACGATAAAACATCGCCCATGCCCAAAATACGAGATACCACCCGATCAGGGTGAAAAGGCTCTAATGCCGTTGTTTTTTCACCAACACCCATAAACTTGATGGGTTTGCCCGTAATGTGGCGAATTGACAGTGCTGCACCACCTCGGGCGTCACCATCTGTTTTGGTCAAAATCACACCAGTCAGTGGTAATGCTTGATTAAAGGCTTCTGCTGTCACTGCCGCATCTTGCCCGGTCATACTGTCAACAGTGAATAAGGTTTCAATCGGGTTGATCGCACTATGAATCTGTTTGATTTCAGCCATCATGTCGTCATCAATCGCTAAACGACCTGCGGTATCAATGATGACAACGTCGATAAATTTAAGTTTGGCCTCTGCCACCGCTGCTTTAGCAATATCGACTGGCTTTTGGCTAATGTCACTTGGGAAGAAGTTCGCTTCAACTTCACCGGCCAATGTTTTTAGTTGTTCGATAGCGGCAGGACGGTAGACGTCGGCACTGGCCACCATCACTGATTTTTTCTGATTTTCTTTTAGCCATCTAGCTAATTTAGCGACACTGGTTGTTTTACCTGCACCTTGTAAACCCGCCATTAAAATCACGGCCGGCGGTTGCATATTCAGGTTTAGCGATTCATTCGCATCACCCATCACCGCGACCAATTCATCATTAACCACTTTGATGAGCGCTTGGCCAGGGGTCAGGCTGCGTAGTACATCTTGGCCCATCGCACGTTCTTTCACACGATCTATAAACGATTTTACGACGGGTAGCGCCACGTCGGCTTCAAGTAATGCCATACGCACTTCACGGAGGCTATCTTTAATATTACTTTCTGTTAACCGGCCTTGGCCACGTAGCTTTTGTAATGTACTTCCTAAGCGATCGCTTAAACTATCAAACATGGTTCACCTTACTGTTCATCTATTTGGTATCAATAATACGTTATTGTCGATTATAACTGATATATTAGTGCGAGCATGATTACATCGTTTATCATGCTGGTATGACCCCTAATTTTACTGTGTGATATGGAACGCTGTTAATGGCTATTGCAAACTCTCTTGCCCTATTGCTCTACCTTGTTTGTAGTGTGGCCTTGATTCGCCATTTTGTTCAAGGTGGCAAAGCACATTCATTGGCTTTACCTGTCGGCTTGTTGACAGTACTCGCGCTGATTTTTCATGGTGCTGATATCTTCTTTACGATGCGCGCTGCCGGTGGCTGGGATGTCAGTTTATTTAGCACGATGACGATTGCCGCCTGGATCATGGCATTCATTGCCTATTTATTAGGCTTAAAAGGCAATGCTGCCCATCCCGGTATTTTGATTTACCCTCTGGTCGCTTTGACGCTGATCCTTAAATCAAGTATGCCTTCTACACCTACAGAAGGTCTGTCTTCTCCCGCCTTGGAATGGCATATTCTATTGTCTTTAACGGCGTATAGTTTGTTCACCTTAGCAGCCATACAGGCTGTTGTACTGGCGATTCAGGAACAACAGATACGTCAACGCCAATTGGCCGGCATCATGCGGCAAATGCCCCCTTTGCAATCGATGGAAACAAGCCTATTCCAATTGATTATCGGTGGTTTTATACTGCTGACAATTGGATTAATTACCGGGTTTATTTTCCTCGAGGATATTTTTGCTCAGCACCTTGTTCATAAAACAGTCCTATCACTGATCGCTTGGTGCGTCTTTGCCACCTTAATTTGGGGACGTTGGCAATATGGTTGGCGAGGAAAAACTGCCATAAAATGGACTTTGGTCGGGTTTTTATTTCTAGTTTTAGCTTATTTTGGTAGCAAATTCGTGTTTGAATTTATTTTGTCTCAACCATAGGCTCTTATAAAACACATCATGCTCGAAAGCACCTCGCTCACCCTATTATTCTTTACTCTATTCATTTTATTGATTTTTTCGGCCTTTTTCTCGAGCTCGGAAACCGCATTAATGTCTTTGAATCGTTATCGTTTGCGTCATTTAGAGCAAGAAGGTCACCCCGGCGCTATGCGCGCAAGCCAATTATTAAGCAGGCCTGACCGTCTTATTGGCCTCATTTTACTGGGTAATAACTTTGTTAATATTCTGGCATCGGCGATTGCGACGATTATTGGCGTTAAGTTATTCGGTGAAAACGGCATTGTTATCGCTACGTTTACACTCACTTTAATTATTCTGCTGTTTGCTGAAGTGACACCAAAAACTTTCGCAGCGCTACACCCTGAACGTATTGCTTTTCCAGCCAGCTTTGTGCTTAAACCACTGCTCGTTTTGCTTTACCCGCTAGTTTGGTTCACGAATCTGATTACTAATCAATTGCTCAATCTCTTCGGTATTAAACCCCAAGATGCCATGTCTGATGCTATCAATACCGAAGAATTAAGAATGGCGCTTAAAGAAGCTGGCGGTCTGATTCCAAAACGCCATAAAAGAATGCTTGTCAGTATTTTAGATTTGGAGCAAGTCACTGTCGACGACGTGATGGTACCGCGAAATGAAATTGACGGACTCGATATCGATGCACCTTTGTCAGAGATTATTAAACAATTGTCTTATTGCGATAATACGCGGTTGCCCGTCTATGAAACCAGTCTTGATAAGCTAATCGGAATCTTGCATGTGCGCAAGGCTTTACATCTGCTAGCACAAGATAATTTAACCATCGACACCCTTAATGGCATTATTAAATCGGCCTATTTTGTACCTGAAGGGACACCACTCAATACGCAGCTAATTCACTTTCAACGTAATAGACGCCGAACAGGCCTTGTTGTTGATGAATACGGCGATTTAATTGGTCTTATTACCTTAGAGGACATTTTCCGTGAAATTGTCGGTGAGTTTAATGATGCTCATTTAGACGAAGATAAGGATATTCACCCACAAGAAGATGGCAGCTACCTTATCAATGGCTCAGCCAATATCCGTGAAATCAACCGAAACAACCATTGGCAATTACCTACTGAGGGGCCAAAAACGATTAATGGCTTGATCATAGAGTATTTAGAAAGTATTCCAGAACCTAACGTGAGCTTGCGTATCGATCACTATGTTATTGAAATCATTCAAACATCTGAGAATGCGATTAAGACCGTCCGTATCCGTGATGATAATGTCGCTGGGGTTATCTCATAATGGCAATGCTTCGCATCAAGTTATGTGGCGTCAATAATATTGATATGGCAGCTTCGAGCTCTGTTTTAAAATTATCCGATTCACGCTTAACCAGTGAATGGCAGTTGAGCCAATCAGGACAAATTGATTTATTCATCTACGGTGTCGACACTGAAGAAGGCCGCTCAATGCTACGTGAGCATAAGCAAGGGGTCAGCGCCATTCTGACTCAAAAAAACCAATCTGAAACCCTCGCTAATTTCTTAATTAAAAAACCTATTAGGACCAAACAGCTAGCTGAGATACTCAATGCGGCAGAAGCTAAAATCGCCACGATTAAACCGGCTGACAAAACCATACCGCCTCCTCAGCCTCGCCCAAAGTAAGCCGTGAAAACGGACAAAAAGCCCAAATCAAACAAGTCAATTGAGACTCCAAAACTTAAACCAGCTAAAAAACCCTCTTTACTCGGTGCTTTATCTAAACACCTCTCGCGACGTAAATCACCGGCCTCTGGCTTACCGTCATTAACGCTTAGCACGCCTAGTCCTTTTATACCGAGAGCTGGTTAATGCTTTGGTTTTCAGCCGAGATGTTGACACCATTAAGTTAGAAATGTCTGATCCTACGGTATTCGAAGCCAAGATTAATCAGCTCAATGTTTTTTTAGAAGAATTGTCCTTAGGCTATAAAACCGTTGTTATGGCATCTTATCAGCAAGGTCTTCGGCCTAATCTAGATAACACCTTTTTATTTGCCATTATTCGCGCGGCTGAATTGATTAGTTTATTGACTACTAATGCCTTTCGTCATTACCGCAGTACACCCGCCGGCGCAATTCATGATTTGCATCAACTTTACCTCTACTGTGAAGCTGCTGAGGTACTGGACTCACAGGTTTCTCTGAAAATATCGGAGACTAAAAAGCCATTTATTCATTACTATAATCAGATTATGTTAACCGGCATTGCTGATCCCTATAGTTTAGCTAAATATGATGTTTTCAGACTCTTTAAACTTATGGGTAAAATGGCCGATAAAGTCACCATCATCCCGATGTCAAAGCACCAACAAAGTGCTGAACATAAGGCCATTATCGCGGGACATTTTTGCCTCGAATGCCACCGCGATCGCCTCGCTACTCCTCTTCACCTTGTTGACCAAGAAAATCGGCAATCCGCTGGAACACGCGTGCTTAACCCGCAAGGCGTATTATTTGCCATCGAACAAATTTTTGAAGCAGCAGCCAATACCACAACATTAGGTCGATACGACTTAGATATCCAATTATTAAAGAAAGTTATCCCGCAATTTAATGCCAGTTATCAACGACAGTATCAACGCCTAGCCCCGGTTACAAACCGACCCATTAGGCTTGCCAACGGATTTGATTCCATTCACCGCTGTTTGGCAAAATCTGGTGATGGACAAGCTACCGAATGGGTTATCGGAAATCAAGGGACGGCGGGGCTCATGGCTAAATGCCATAAATCAATACTTCCCGTTATCAATATAGGTGATTTCGTCGGTGTTTTTGAAACGAATCTTGCCCCTAGATTAGGGATAATTCGTTGGTTACGGATTGATCATAACGATATTGTACAAGTCGTCTTACAAATTCACCCTGGCCAGCCTGCAGCCTCTTCGCTAAGCCCTAAAGGGCAAACCATAGAAACAAAATGTCTCTATCTGCCACCCATTGCCGAAATTGAACAAGCAGAGACGATGATTGTTGGTAAAGGCGGCTATTCTCCAAATCGCACTTTTCGTGTCAAAGATGGTGAAAAAACCTATACAATAGTGACGAAAAAATTACTCAGTTACTCGCTCAACTATGAGCAATTTAATTATAAGGTGCTAAACGACTAAAGGCAGAACTAAGCTGTCGTCGCGTTTGTCACTAGAGAACACGATTTAGGGAAATTCGATCATGCGCCTCTTGTTAAAACTCATCGCTTTTATTGTTATCGCTGGGCTAATCGCACTGCCCTTTATCGTCGACCCTAATGACTACAAGCCACAAATTTCTGAACAAGTTGAAAAGGCCACTGGCCGAACACTGACCTTAGAAGGTGATATTGGTTTATCGGTCTTCCCCTGGATTGCACTTGAGTTAGGCCCCTTGTCATTAAGTAATGCTAAAGGCTTTAAAGCTGATCAATTTGCTAAGATTGATGGTGCTCAGATTCGTATCAAATTGATGCCGCTGCTTAAAAAAGAATTGGAGATGGATACGATCGTTTTAGACGGTCTCGTGCTTAACTTAGAAAAAAATAAAGCCGGTAAAACAAACTGGGATGACCTTGGTAATCAATCTGAGTCAGAGGCTGATGTTAAAGAATCAAATGCGGACGAACCTGCCGCAGGCTTGTCTGCACTGAGTATCGCTGGTGTCGAATTAACTAACGCAAATGTCATTTGGTCAGATAAAAGTACCGCGGCACATTACACGGTCGAAAATTTAAACTTAAAAACAGATCCTTTAACGCCAGGACAACCGACGGCTGTTGAGCTTGATTTTGACTTGGCCAATAGTGCACCTCAAATGGCCGCCAATATCAGCTTAGCATCTCAATTAACTGCAGATATGGACAACCAGTTGTTCACGTTGACCGACCTCACTTTTAAAACCAAAATGACAGGGCATGAGATGCCTGCTGTTGACCTCACTTTAACAACAGATCTTACGGCCGATGTTGCCAAACAACTGTATACATTAAAACTGTTAACAATCGACACAGTCGCATCAGGTGATAGCCTATCTTTACCAGAAATAACGCTATCATTGCGTGGTGATGTTTCTGCGAATTTAGAACAACAAACTGCCGATTTATCACAACTGTTAATTCAAATTCAAGATCTTGCCATTGAGAGTGATATTAAAGCGAAACAGATCTTATCTGACCAGCCTCAATTTTCCGGTCACCTCGCCGTTAAGCCATTTAATTTAAGACAGTTAGCCCAGCAACTCGCGGTTGAGATCCCCGTGATGGCTGATGCGAATACCTTAGAACTCGTTCAACTTAGTAGTCCACTCTCAGGCTCAACGGATCACATTAGTTTGGATGACTTGGCTTTAACGCTAGATCAAAGTCAATTAACAGGACAATTTGCAATCAAAGGCTTTGCTAAACCGGCACTCAAATTCAAATTAGTGCTCGATAGTATTGATGCTGACCTTTATATGCCGCCTGTTGAAAACGAATCCACAGTTGCTGCTTCGCCTGCAACAGCCAGTGCGGGCGCAGCTAATGAGCTACCGCTGGATACCCTTCGTGATTTAAATATAGCGGGTAGTCTTGATATTGGAAAACTAAAAATCAGTGGTACCCAAAGTGATAATATTCATATTAATATCAACGCTAAAGATGGCGTGGTCAAACTTCATCCAATGAGCGCCAACCTCTATGAAGGTCAATATAAAGGGAATGTTAACCTCGATGCGCGGGGGGAAAATCTCAAATTAGCGATTAACGAAAACTTAAGCAATATCCAAGCAGGTCCTTTACTGAAGGACCTGAACGGCGATGATAAAGTCTCTGGTCTTGTAAATGCCAAGGTGAAATTAGCCGGTCAAGGGAAAACAGTAGAACAGATAAAGCAGACACTATCAGGAAATGGTAATTTTGCCTTTACTGACGGCTCATTGAAAGGCATTAATATCGCTAGCAGTATTCGCAAAGCTAAAGCGGTATTAAAGGGCGAACCGGTGCCTAAATCAGATTCGGTTGTGAAAACAGATTTTTCTAGTTTTAAGGGAACCTTTAAAGCCAACAATGGCGTTATTAACAATCCGGACTTACTACTGATGTCGCCTTTGTTACGCGTGAATGGTGCAGGGACAGCTGATTTAAATAAAGAAGCCATTAATTATGGCTTAGAAGTCGGTATTGTTGGTTCGGCTGAAGGGCAACAAGGTAAAGACTTGTCTGAGCTCAAAGGTTTAATTGTGCCGGTTAAGATAACCGGTAGCTTTAATGACCCTAAACCCACTGTTGATTTGGCCACACTCTTTCGTGATAACGCGAAACAGAAGGTCAAAGATAAGGTCGCGGATAAGCTCAAGGATAAACTTGGTGGTGAGCTAGGTGGCCTTCTTGGTGGTGCTTTACTCGGTAATAAAAAACCTGATAGCGCTAATGAAGCAGTTGATGAGGCTGACAAAGCGCCTGCGAAATCAGCAGAAGATGAATTAAAAGATGCCATTGGCGGAAAGTTAAAAGGTTTATTTTAAACCCCGCTCTTTTTAGCCGGTTTCAATTTTGAGTATTCCTCCTTTTAGCACGCGCTTACTCGCCTGGTTTGATGATCATGGACGAAAGGATTTGCCGTGGCAGCATGACATTACGCCTTACCATGTTTGGTTATCAGAAATCATGCTACAACAAACGCAAGTCACGACGGTTATTGACTACTACACCCGATTTATTAGCAGCTATGCTGATGTTGCTGCACTTGCCGCCGCTGACTTAGATGACGTATTGGCCCTGTGGACAGGTTTAGGCTATTACGCACGCGCTCGCAACCTCCATAAAGCTGCGGGGATCATCATGGCAGAGTATCAAGGACAAATACCTGCTACATTAGAATCATTAATTGCGTTGCCCGGTATTGGCCGTTCGACAGCTGGCGCGATTATGGCGCTGGGTTATCACCAAAACTATCCCATTCTTGATGGCAATGTAAAACGCGTATTAACCCGATATGCTGCAATCTCTGGTTGGCCTGGTCAAAAAAATATTGAACAACAGTTGTGGCAATTTGCTGAACAATTACTACCCAAAAATCACATTGCGCATTATATTCAAGCGCAAATGGACTTAGGTGCAACAATTTGTACGCGCAGTAAGCCCCTTTGTTCGCAATGTCCACTCATCTCTGATTGTAAAGGTTTTGAGACTGGTAACCCGACTGTGTTTCCGACATCTAAGCCTAAAAAAATCATACCGTTGCGCCAAACCCACTGGCTTATCATCCAGTCCCAATCAGGGCTAATACACCTAGAACAAAGGCCTAACAAAGGAATCTGGGGCGGGCTATGGAGTTTCCCTGAGTTTGAAAGTTTAGATGCTGCCGTCGCCTTTTATCAACAGAATTTCGGTACTGTTCGAGATAATCTTATTCAGCAAAAACCTATTCGCCATATCTTTACGCACTACAAGCTGGACATTTTTCCATATCTGGTACACTCTTCTGTTTGCAGCCAATCGATAACCGACTTTGAAGGTTTGAATTGGCACACGAGAAACAATGCATTACGGCTCGGTTTACCCGCACCTGTTAAAGCATTTTTAAAGTTATTAGAATAAGAGCAAAATATGGCACGTCTTGTCCACTGCGTAAAATTAGGAAAGGAAGCTGAAGGTATGGATTTTCCTCCGTATCCCGGTGACTTGGGCAAGAAGATCTATGACTCCGTCTCTAAGGAAGCTTGGCAAATGTGGTTAAGCCAGCAAACCATGTTAATCAATGAATACCGATTATCATTAGCAGATTCTAAATCACAACAATTCCTTAAAGAAGAATTAGAGAAGTTTTTCTTCGGTGAGGGTTCAGCTCCACCTGCAGAGTTTGTAGTGGCTGAATAAATCTTAATTAACAAAACAACACAAGTACAGAGGTTAACATGGCAGAACAAGTAACAGGCACCGTTAAATGGTTTAACGACGAAAAAGGTTTCGGATTCATCGAGCAATCTGATGGCCCAGATGTATTCGTACACCACACAGCTATCCAAGCTGACGGCTTTAAATCTTTGAAAGAAGGTCAAGCTGTAACAATGGAAGTGACACAAGGACAAAAAGGTCCTCAAGCTGAGAACGTCGTTCCAGGCTAAAGCCACTTTTCATTGAAAAGAATATTGAAGCCGGTTACTTGTTAACCGGCTTTTTTATTGCTTAAATTTTAATGTTCCAAATCTCGTTCACCCTATTTTTTAGTTACGCGAATCAAAGTCAGAACCTAATGGCTATTCCACTAGTCTATAGGCATGGCATATCTGAACTAAATATGTTAATCAGAGTGAGCTTCGTAATTAACCGTAGTTTTTTTGATGGTTATTACTAAACTCAACCATTAAAATAGTGTTATGTGCAATGATATTTTCACTTAGCTTTTTTTGTTGGCCCTTTCAACTTATGAGACTATAAAAACAAAAGGACATTCTTAATGCCCCGCATCCGAACCCTTTCTGGTTTAGTGCTTTTAGCATCTATTTCTTATACTTCCAATGCAACAGCAGACTGGGGCTCTTTATTAAAAGATGCAACGACCACTGGATCTGAATTACTCTCTAACCAAGTTACATCCTCCAGTACTTCCTCATTAGATAACAACACGATCATATCGGGCTTAAAACAAGCCTTGGACATTGGCGCTCGTAATGCCATTGATAATGTTGGTCAAACCGATGGCTATTTGAGCAATGACCTTATTCGTATTCCTTTACCGCTCGCATTCGATAAAGTCAGTAGCCTGATGCGTAAAGTCGGGCTCTCTGGTCAAGCGGACCAATTTGAACAAAGTCTTAACCGTGCAGCTGAAAAAGCGGCGCCGGTAGCCACTAAGATTTTGGTCGATGCTATTCAGAACATGTCGATAGACGATGCGACAAAAGTTTTAAATGGGTCTGATAATGCAGCAACAGAATATTTTAAAACGCAAACCAGAGCTCAATTAACACAGTTATTTAAGCCTACAATTTCATCATCGCTTAATGAAGTTGGTTCTACTAAATATTACAATGACTTAAGCCAACAACTTGCCGCAGTACCTTTAATCGGTGAACAGGTCAATGTCGATCTGACTGATTATGTCACTCAGCAAGCTTTAGATGGTTTATTTGCAATTATCGCTTTGGAAGAAAAAAAGATTCGCGAGAATCCAGCAGCAAGAACAACAGAATTATTAAAACAAGTGTTTCATTAAACACACCATAAATACTAAAAATAAGTGAGCATATTATGGCCAACACGCAACATAAAATGAACCTGTCTAGTCAAGGTACAGCATTAAAATCTCTCTTCACGGGGTATTTGGTCGTTGTTGCCGTTGGCTATCTGATGGCTATCGTTCAAATCCAATTCACCCATGGTATGGCTGATGGAAAATTAGGACTATCAACTGATGATATTGTCTATAGTTACTACGGAAAGCGCTCTGGTTCAACTTTAGAGTCCAAGCTTAACGGTTCAATGAAATTAATGGCACCTGAAAAAGATCGTCTCAGAATCATTAATTGGGTTCATAAAGGTGCTAGCGAAAAAGCTTTTCATGATAAAGGTATCCGAAAAATAATGGATACCAATTGTATTGCTTGTCATAGCGCCGCCTCTGGTTTGCCCGTGCCAGACTTTACCAAATTCGAAAATGTAGCTGCAAAAGCAGAAACGGATACTGGCGCCAGCTTTTCATCATTAGCACGAGTATCACATATTCACTTATTTGGTATTTCCTTTATCTTTATGTTTGTCGGTCTGATTTTCAGTCTGGCATCAGGTATTCCTAAAGCACTTAAATCAACGGTTATTGTGATGCCTTATATCTTCTTATTGATTGATATTGCTTCATGGTGGCTGACTAAACTTAATCCCCATTTCGCATGGTTAGTCATTATTGGTGGCAGCACAATGGGCTTGTCTTTTGCCTTTATGTGGATCGTTTCTATGTATGAAATGTGGATTATGCCGCGCATCCATGAAGATGACCGTGACGCTTTACTCGATGAATAAGCCAACCCCCTAAAGTTAGCTTGTTTTATCTCCAACGGCTTAGTTCTTTCTCCCCAGAGGCTAAGCCGTTTTTTTATTTTCTGAAATAAGATCGTGTTAAACCGAAGACAACCGGGCTTAACAATAATAAGGCAATCAAATTGGGTATCGCCATCAAGGCATTCAGGGTATCAGCCACCAGCCAAATAAACTCTAAATCACTGACAGCCCCTAGTGGAACAGCCAGTATCCATAGAGCTCTGAATGGGATAACCGCTTTGGCACCCATTAAATACGTCACACACTTCTCACTGTAGATACTCCACCCTAAAATGGTGGTAAAAGCGAAGACTGTTAAACCTATGGTGACAACATAAGAACCTATTCCAGGCATAGCTGATTCAAAGGCCAATGACGATAAACTGGCCCCTGTTTCACCGCTCGTCCATACCCCTGACACTATGATCACCAATCCGGTCATCGAGCAGATGATAATGGTGTCAATAAATGTCCCCATCATGGCAATTGTGCCTTGTCGTACTGGGTTATTGGTCATTGCAGAAGCATGTGCAATTGGTGCACTGCCTAAGCCTGCTTCATTTGAAAAAATACCGCGTGCCACACCAAACCGAATAGCTGCCCAAACAGCTGCGCCTGCAAAACCGCCTGTTGCTGCAACCGGTGTGAAGGCATAGGTGAAGATCAAATCAAATGCCTGAGGGATTTGATCAACATGCATCATTAAAATGGTGGTTGCTGCGAGCACATAGCTGACTGCCATGATCGGTACTAAGCTACCCGCGACATGTGCTATGCGTTTTATACCGCCTAATAGCACCAGCCCGACTAAAATACCAATGGCAATGCCTGTCCATTCAAAGGGAATATCAAATTTACTATTCAGTGCATCCGCGACGGAATTCGCTTGAATGGTATTACCAATACCAAAGCCTGCCATCGCACCGAAGATAGCAAATGTCGTTCCTAACCATGCAAAGCGATGCCCTAAGCCATTTTTGATGTAATACATCGGCCCACCATTTTTATTGCCATTGGCATCCGTTTCGCGGTAATGAACAGCTAATACCGCTTCGGCATATTTGGTTGCCATACCCACTAATGCGGTCATCCACATCCAAAATAGTGCACCAGGGCCACCTAAAAATATGGCCGTCGCAACACCGGCGATATTACCGGTGCCAATGGTGGCTGATAAAGAGGTCATTAAGGCATTGAATGCAGAAATATCACCTTGGTTTGAATCTGATTCTCGACCTTGCCATAGCATTTTGCTGCCATAAGCTAATTTAAAGATCGGGATCAACTTCAAACCTAACATCAGATACAAACCGGTGCCAAAAATAAGCACGAGCATTGCTGGTCCCCATACAATGCCGTTGAGGAGTTTTATCCACTCTGTCAGGGTTGCCAGTATTTCCATCAATTTGTTCCTCTATTTATTTTAGCTATCTTACATAAATACCGTGTTAAATGACGCCACTGCCTTTAGGGTTATCTTTTAGCATTTGTTGATAGAACGTAACAAACTCAACCTGCCATTGCGCTTCTAGTTTCTCTAATGTCTGTGGATTGGGTGCCACCACACTCTTCGCCTGATTAAACGCCAACACAATCACATTGCGATGTTCTGGTAACGACACACAGACAGTCTGCCTGTCGAAGGCTTCCCTAATCGCCGCTAATTGCGTCATGAAACCCTGTTCACTTTCGACAATTAAGTTAATTGCAATATGGCCGGTGGTCGACAATGACTGGCGGCACCCCTTAAGGAAGGCGGGGGCAATAATCCAATCAGGTGAGGTATTACCGATTGTGATGGCGATATCCATCACAATCAAATCATAACGAACTTGGCAGTGCTGCACATAATCTCGAATATCAGCTTCGATCAACTGCCATCCGCCATTAATAAAATTTAAGTCACTGTATTTACTTGTTTATCTAAGTGCGTGCTTTATCTCGCCCCCACATTGGCCCCCACAAAAATCTTGGAACATACAGGTACTGTAGGGAAGATTGGGAATAGTAATATGCAGCAAATTATGCATATAGTACGCGGTCTATGGAAGATATTGGAAAATAAGTTATACGGACTGCCAATTGCCCTTATTCGGGCAATCAAAAAACCGCTGTGCGATATCAAGTACAACTGGCGACAAGTCCACGCCATCACCGATAACGTCTGGAAAGCGGTTCGCAAAATACCGTGCTGTCGAACCCCCACTCGTACCTGCCAACAATACCTTTTCGGGTACTTTGCTGTTAAATAATGCCCCTGACAGCATTGCTCTGGAAAAAGACTCCGGTAAAAAGTCGGGGCGAGCTAAATCGATTTCTGTCTGAATGAGTTCATCACCAAACTCCAACCAACGCAGCTCCGCTTGTTGCCAAACTTTAATCATCCTGCCATTTTCTTCAACTGAATAAACTAATTCAGCTTCTGCCATTAAGCGTTTTCCTGTTTCGCTTCTAATTGTTGCCAGCGATCGTATGCAAGTTCAAGCTCTTCCGTTAATTGGGCTAATTTATCCTGCACTGACGCCACTTTATCCTCGGACTGTTGATAGAATTCTGTCTGACTGATTTTGTCATGCAGTTCCACTTGTTTTAATTCCATCGTTTCGATTTGCTTAGGCAATGCCGTTAAATCTAACTGTTCTTGATAGGTTAAGCTCGATTTTTTACCACCTGATTTAATGGCTTTAGGTGCTGACTTCGGCTTATTTGGCGCTTCTTGCTGATCTAACTGACGCTGATGTACCCAATCATCATAGCCACCCACATACTCACGCACTTGATTATCATCATCAAACACAATGGTGCTGGTCGCTACATTGTTGAGGAATGCCCTGTCATGGCTGACCAGTAACAATGTGCCATGATAATTCATCAACAAATCTTCTAATAAATCCAAGGTTTCAGCATCTAAATCATTGGTCGGCTCATCCATCACCAATAAATTAGCGGGTTGGGTGAATAGCTTGGCTAATAATAAGCGATTTCGCTCACCTCCTGACAAAGCTTTAACCGGTGTTCTGGCCCGCTCTGGTGTGAAGAGAAAGTCCTGTAAATAGCCCATAATATGTTTGCGTGCACTACCAATTTCGACAAAATCACTGCCTTGGCCCACATTATCAACCACACTCGCTTCTTCATCGAGTTGGCTACGCAGTTGATCAAAATAAGCGACTTCTAGATTAGTACCCTGCGTCACTTCACCTTGTTCAGGTTTGTTCTTTCCTAATAAAATCGACAGTAAGGTACTCTTGCCACAGCCATTTGGCCCGATGACACCAATCCGATCACCACGTTGAATTAATGTCGTGAAGTCTGAGAATAAGGTGCGACCATCATAGCTTTGCATTAGGTCTTCGGCTTCGATGACTAATTTGCCGCTGCGCTGTGCGTCCTGCAACTGCATTTTGACGTTGCCTAGCTTTTCACGGCGTTGGCCACGTTCACGGCGCAATTGTTCTAAGGCCCTTACCCGGCCTTCATTACGGGTTCGACGGGCTTTAATACCTTGGCGGATCCAGACTTCTTCTTGTGCCAGCTTTTTATCGAATAAAGCATTTTGCGACTCTTCTTCAGCTAATAAAGCTTCTCGACGCTCAAGAAAGTTACGGTAATCACCCGGAAAACTGACTAAATTCCCACGATCTAACTGAACAATACGCGTTGCTAAGGATTGTAAAAATGTCCGATCATGAGTGATGAATAAAACCGTCCCGGCATAACTTTTCAGAAACTCCTCTAACCAGGTAATAGAGCTAATATCCAAATGGTTCGTCGGCTCATCCAGCAATAAAATGTCGGGGTCTTTCACCAAGGCTTGTGCCAATAACACCCGACGCTTCATCCCACCAGATAAGGCTGAAAACTCACTGTCAGCATCAAGCGATAAACGAGAAATAACACTTTCGACACGCTGTTCAACTGTCCAACCATCTGCCGCTTCTAGTTTATGTTGGGCTTTCTCGAGATCGGCTAATACCGCATCCGAATAATCGGTTTCAAGCCGATGTAAAACATGGTGATATTCAATTAGTAATGGTGCAACCTCACCTAGGCCTTGCGCTACAACGTCAAATACGGAGCCACCCGTACTGCCCGATACCTCTTGTTCGAGTCTGGCTATTTTTAAGTTTTGACCATTAATTTCACCCGCATCTGCTGTGATATCACCCGCAATCAGCTTCATCAAGGTTGATTTACCAGCGCCGTTACGGCCGACAAGACAAACCCGCTCGCCTCGATCGAGTTGAAAATCGACTTTATTTAATAAGTTTGGGCCGCCATAACTGACGGTGACTTGTTTTAATGACAATAAAGCCACATTGCTTCCTCGGTTTAATAAGCTCAACGCTTAGGTTTAAGTTTGTTGTGCTGCTAACTCTATGGCCTCACTTGCTTCTAACCATGCCATTTCGACCAACTCTAATTCTGATTTTGCTGCTGCTTGCTCAGCGAGTAACGCTTTCAACCTATCTTTTTCTGCCGCTTCATACAGGCTATTATCGACGAGTTTTTGCTCGACATCACCAATGACTTTTTGCAACGCATTCATCTCTTTCTCTGTTTTTTTAACTGTGTTTCGCAAGGGTTGTAAGCGCTGTCTCGCTTCAGCTGCTGCCTGTCTATCACCTTTTTTAGTATTGGCTGCAGACACTGACGTTTCACTTTTTTCAAGTTTATTCTTCAAGGGCTTATCTTTTACAAGCAGCCATTGGCGGTAATCATCCAAATCGCCGTCGAACACCTTGGCTTGGCCATCTGCTACCAGCCAAAGTTCATCTGCTACTGTCCGCAATAGATGTCTATCATGTGACACCACAATCAAAGCACCTTCAAAGTCTTGCAATGCCATCGTTAATGCCAACCGCATTTCTAGATCTAAGTGGTTGGTCGGTTCATCTAATAACAGTACCGCTGGCTTTTGATACACCAGTAAAGCCAAAACAAGTCGGGCTTTTTCACCGCCCGAAAATGGGCCCACAGGTGCGAGCGCATCATCGCCATGAAAGCCAAAGCCGCCGACAAAGTTTCGACATTCGCCCTCTGATGCCTTTGGGTCAAGTCGTTGTATATGTTTGACCGGGCTGTCATCCATATAAAGTTGTTCTAATTGATGCTGAGCAAAGTAAGCAATGCGTATGTCTTTGCCTTCTTTGCGCTTACCTTGTAGCGGTGGCAAGACACCCGCTATCAATTTAATGAGCGTCGATTTACCGGCACCATTGGGGCCTAATAACCCTATCCGGTCTCCCGGTGCGAGTGAGAGTTTAATTCCTGATAATAATGGCGTTTCGCCATAGCCCACGTCAATTTTATCCAAGCTCAACAAGGGCGTTGTTAACCGCGATGGCGTTAAAAAATGAAAATGAAATGGCGAATCGACATGGGCAGGTGCGATCAACTCCATCCGCTCTAATGCTTTGATACGACTTTGCGCTTGTCTGGCCTTAGTTGCTTGGGATTTAAAGCGCGTAACATAGCTACGGATATGGGCAACTTCACGTTGTTGCTTTTGATGCGCCGCTTGTTGATTAGCAAGATGCTCTGCTCTTGCCAATTCAAAAGCCGAATAATTACCGGTATAACTTTTAATACCTTGATGTTCGATATGACAGACTTGGGTAACAACCCGATCTAAAAAATCACGATCATGTGAAATCAGCACCAAAGTACCTTGATAGGTACGCAGCCATTCTTCTAACCAATATACCGCTTCTAAATCAAGATGATTGGTCGGCTCATCAAGCAGTAATAAGTCCGATCGGCACATTAAAGCTTGTGCCAAATTTAACCGCATCCGCCAGCCACCTGAGAAACTAGTGACGGGGTGAGACTCTTGCTCGGCCGTAAACCCTAGGCCATGCAATAACTTGCCGGCCCGACTGCGTGCCGTGTAGGCGTCAATGGCAGCCAACTGATCATGTAATTCGCTTTGCTGTGTACCATCGTGTTCTGCTTCGGCACTAACCAATGCCGTTTGCAATGTGACATATTCAGCGTCACCTTGTAATGCATAATCCAGTGCAGACATATCAACTGCCGGTGTTTCTTGTGCGACATGGGCCGTCACCCAATGCGGGGGAAACGACACGCTGCCATGATCGGCTTGTAGTTGATCTTGTAATAAAGCGAACAGGCTCGACTTCCCGGTGCCATTAGCGCCAGTTAAGCCGACTTTTTTACCGGGGTTAATGGTTAAATTAACCGATTCGAATAATAATCGGATGCCACGACGGACAGAAAGGTTTTGTAGCTTAATCATGGCGGGTATTGTACGCGAACATCAAGCTTTTCAGCTGATCAATATAAGTTGAGGTCATTGGCTCATTTCAACTATTAATGGCAAGGTGTAGTCAATTGCTAATATATAGCAATATTAAAGAGAGACCTTACCCCTTTAATAAAAATGGATTTAAACTAAGAAGGAACTTCTAGATAGACTCTGATCCTACAACATCTTCAACTACCTTCTGCCGGGAGTGATCTTCGCCGCAATGGCGACTTCACTAACAAAATACTCGTTTATACAAGGCGATTTACTTGTCGGAGCCTTTGTTTACTATTTTCTCGGGTTGATAATTAGCCGAATAGGCTCAGTTCTGGTTGAGCCGGTTCTGAAGAAAGTTGGATTTGTGGAATTCTCCTCATATCAAGACTACATATCTGCATCTAAAAAGGATGGATTATTCCCAACACTATCTGAGGCAAACAACATGTACAGAACGTTCGTCTCTCTCTTTCTATATCTATTGAGGGTCTATGACTGGATGGCATCCAAACTCCCAGTTTTTAAAGAATGGGAAATAGCAATCCTCGTCATTGGTCTTTTTGCTCTTTTTTTGCTGTCTTATAAAAAGCAAACTGCTTACATCTCTAAGCGAGTTAAACATAACCTATCAAAGGAGTGAGACATGACTGATTTTTTTGAAATTGATTTCTTGGATGTTGAATCTAAAAAAAGCGGCGACGCTGTACCAATGAGATACTCAATAAATGGAATACAGCGAATACACATCAGAGATGGGGGCTCAAGCCACAGGAGACAAACTCGTCGCTCATATAAACAAATATTATGGTGACCCGAGTTATATTGATTCAGCCGTTGTTACACATCCAGATGACGATCACGCGGGTGGGTTGAGAAAACTATTCGAAGAGTATGACGTCGGTGAACTCTAGATGCTCAGGCCATGGCTTTACGCCGATGAATTAATTGATCGATTTAGTAGATTTACCTCAGTCGAGAATCTAGCCAAGCGGTTACGAGAAATCTATCCAAACATTGCGGCCCTAGAAGATCTTGCTATTGAGTCTGGCACGGTAATTAAAGAGCCTTTCCAAGGACAACTTATTGACGAAATTCATGTGCTAGAGCCGTCCAAAACTCGCTACCTAGACCTAGTGGTTGAATCAGAAAAAACACCAGAAGCAATAAAGGCCGAGGAAGCATCATTGATGGAAGCGATGGGCGCTGCTGTACAAAAGTAGCGAACTTTATCAGGTCGACATGGGGTGAAGAAGTCTTTCCTGAAGAAGATACCAGTCCAGAAAACAATATGAGCGTAGTTCAATATGCCAAATTATGCGGAAAGCGGATATTGCTAACGGGTGATGCAGGCCGAGCAGCAATGATAGAGGCAGCTGAGTATGCTCCTTATGTTGGTTTGTCTCTTCCTGGTATAGATTGTATCCAAATCCCGCATCATGGCTCTAGACACAACGTATCAATGGAAGTCTTCGACAAATGGCTAGGGGAACGGCTAGACCAACAACCAAGCGGAGGATCCTTCAGCGCAATAGTTAGCGCATTAAAAGAAGATGGCCATCATCCAAGAAAATCAGTCGTCAGAGGTTTTATACATCGTGGGGCAAAGGTGATTACAACCGGAGGTTCTGACAAGCGTACTGGACATAATGCACCAGATCGCGAAGGCTGGGTATCAGTTGAACCTATGCCATACCCCGAAGATCAAGAAGACTAAATACTTAACAAGGGCGTAAACTCAGACGCATTTTTGTTTGCTACGCTCACTTCAGAAGGAAGGGAACAGATTTATTTTCCTTTTCGCCTTATGTGTACCCGATCATCGAAAATCAGTTTGGATTAAACGCGACGAGTGTTTGATTCATGACATCCCTGTCATTCACCATTCGGGTGCCAACCAGCGTCCAAATTTGTGGACAAGCAAAATAAATGAACGCCCTCGCGACAGTGAACTGTTAATCTGGCAATTGCCAATCGATAGCCGCCTTACCATTCTCAAACAAATACGCATTGGCCCGACTAAAATTCTGACAGCCAAAAAAACCACGGTATACTGATAATGGCGAAGGATGCGGTGCTTTTAAAATCAGATGTTTTTTATCATCAATCAACTTGCCTTTTTTCTGTGCATAACTGCCCCACAACATAAAGACGACGTTGTCACACTGTTCATTAACCGTACTGATGACTTTATCGGTAAATTGTTCCCAGCCTATGCCTTGGTGGGCATTAGCGTTTGAGTCTTCTACAGTTAACACCGCATTGAGTAATAACACACCTTGTTTGGCCCAGCTTTCTAGATAACCATGATTGGGGATTTCAATGCCGATATCTGTTGCAAGTTCTTTATAAATATTGACTAAGGAAGGCGGGACTTTTACACCGGGTTGGACAGAGAAGCATAGGCCATGGGCTTGACCCGGTTGGTGATAGGGATCTTGGCCTAAAATGACGACTTTAACTTCATCTAATGGTGTTGTTTCTAGGGCATGAAACCAATTTGAAACGTGCGGGTAAACAATCTTGTTTTGATCTCTTTCCGCTTGTAGAAATGCCTTTAAGGCTTGCATATAAGGTAATTCAAACTCTTGGGCTAGTTTTGCTTGCCAGCTTGGGGCATTGTCTAAGGCCATGGCTTTCTCTATCGATTCTTTGGGTTGATTATCACGCGGTTAAATAAGAATTTATTTTATCGTCATTTCGACTGCGAGAAAAACTTAATGCTTCATTGTAGGTCAATAATGAACGCTACCTTCTTTTTAGCCTTCAATTTGGTGCTATATGACTCAGTTAAAATACGCTCACTTCCCGATATTATTAATCATCGCTTTATCAGCGACTACCGCTATGGCTATTGAAGAAGCAAAATATGATGTTATTTCCAAGGACAATGATATTGAGGTTCGCGGTTACATAGCCCATATCGTGGCCGAAACGCTGGTTAATGGTGATATCGAAGAAGCAGGTAATCAAGCCTTTAAGCCCTTGTTTGATTATATCTCAGGGAATAATGCATCTCAATCAGACATTGCGATGACGGCGCCGGTTGGACAACAACCTTCTGGCGAAGCTATTGCTATGACGGCTCCCGTCGGTCAACAAAAGGCAGAATCTGGCTGGGCTGTTAGCTTTATGATGCCCGACTCGTACACCATCGACACTATACCGACACCTAATGATAAGCGTGTTGTGTTACGCCAAGTTGCCAGCCAAACGGTTGCAGCGATTCGTTATTCCGGTTTTTGGAGCGAATCTAACTATTTAGAACATAAAATAACATTAGAAAACTGGATTAAACAATCTCATTATGAAGCCAATGGCAAGGCCATTTGGGCCAGATATAATGCGCCCTTCACACCTTGGTTTTTGCGTCGTAATGAAGTGTTGATTCCAATCACAATCCCCTCAGCACCTTTGAGCTAATTATTACAAAATACTCACCTTTTACTAAAGCCAGAAAACTGTGACTTCTGACAAGTTTCGCCAACAATATACTTGATATGCTGTTATGCCAGCATTTCTACAGGCTAGATCATGAAGTTTTTCACTCTCTCATTATTATTGTTTAGCCTCCTCGCGAACTTAACAGCTTGCGGCGCATTGTTTCACCCTGAACGTAAAGGCCAAACGGGCGGACATATTGATCCCGGTGTTGTGGTACTTGATGGTATAGGGCTGCTGTTCTTTTTTATCCCTGGCGTCATCGCTTTTGCCGTTGATTTTAGTTATGGGACTATTTACTTACCCGGTGGTCGCAGGTCTTCCATAGATAACAATCAACTAGAAAGCCTGACCCAACACGGCCAAATCGATCTTGAAATGTTGACCTCACTCGTCCAAAAAAATGCTGGTAATGGTATTGCACTCAGCCATCAAGACCTCCACATAACGCCATTAGATACTATTGAGCGCTTACCCGAAGAATTTATATCACACCCTTCATCAAACCTCTTTTTACACTAGTCTTGATTTACTCACTTCATTAGATTTAGAATTAAACCGTACGGTTGAATTCACATCTCTGGAGGGAGTCTAGATGTCATTTATTACTAATCGTTTTCCTGATCAAAGTATTCACACCCGAATTGGCCGCAACTTTACTTTTGACCTCGATAATAATGCCGCCAGCAATTCGGTGTTTTTCTGTGAGACTGGGAATAATCAAACGCATACAGAAATTGGCAGTATTGAATTTTTAACCCGCTTAAAAGAATGCCAATATCGCCAGATTCTGATTTATATCCATGGCTTTTCTAATCTACCTGAGATGGTGTTTGAAGGTGCGAGCGAGTTTCAAAAGCTGTGTGATAATAAAAAACAATATGAAGTGCTGGTTATTCCCATTATCTGGCCTTGCGATAATGACTTAGGTATTGTGAAAGATTATTGGGATGATCAAAAAGCAGCTGACCAAAGTGCTTTTTCTTTCTCGCGAGTATTGGAGAAATTTTTAGCATGGCGCAGCTCCGAGAAATTTAACCCTGAGGAAGACCCGTGTCTTGAACGCATTAATGTTTTGGCACATTCTATGGGTAACCGAGTGCTAAGACAGACACTGTCGGCTTGGCATCAATATGATTTGCCGAAAGGCTTACCGATGTTATTCCGTAATACTTTTTTAGTGGCGGCTGATGTGGTTAATGAAACTTTGCATGGCGGTGAACCGGGTGAATTGATTTGTCATGCTTCTCGTAATGTTGTGGTTTACCATACTTCTGATGATTTGGCGCTTCAAGCCAGTAAGGCTTATAATCTGAAAAATAAAATTGCTTCTCGCCGCCTTGGTCATACCGGCCCTGAAGATATCGATAAAACACCTAAAAATGTTTATAGCATCGACTGTGATGACGTGAACAATAGTTACGATATGCCAAAAGGCCATTCCTATTTTCGCTCCGGTAAACGTAGTGGCACACCAGGAAAAGTCTTTAATCATATTTTTGACTGTTTAGAAGTTGGTCGTGTTTATCCCGAAGATGAATTCCGGCGTTCTTCCATTATTCGAGATTAAATCACCCCCAAAGTGGGGGATTGACGCTCATACAGGGGTGTGAAAGAGTTTTACCTGTCTTATTCATATTTCTTTGAATAAGGCATAAATGGATTTTGAGTAACATTGCTTAACTAAATGGACACGCCTTAATTTACGATTCAACCTTGTTATCTTTATTCGCATTCTGTGAAGCGAAAGCGGTGCTGCACGCATATCCATTGCTATAGATACACCTCATTTCTACGGAGAGATAAATGAATAACAATGATAGAAAGCACGCAGCACGCAGAATACGTCTTTCAGCAGCCGATATAGCTTATACGCGCGTTCAACCAGATCATATTGCCAATGGTTATGAACACAAATTTCGTTCAGTCACTGGAAACAAGCCTTCCTATTTGGCCAGTTTTACTAGGGGCATGCCTCATGATGATACAGGGCTTGTTTTAAACCCCGATGACTTCCAGCGATTTGTTAAAGGTATTGATAGTGGTGATCCACGTGACTTTATCGATACGCCTCTTGGCCCGATTGCTGGTACGCCTGGCAGTCCCATTTGGCGCTCTACCAAGGCAAAAAAACATAAAGCTAAAGTGCGTGCATGGGAAAGCCAAGGAGCGGGAAACACTTTTGACTTAGAAGGGCCTGATGCTCAAGCCGTTACGATGCCACCTGCTCCAGTTTTAGGGAGTAATGAGCTCATTGCGGAGATGGGAGAAATTTATGTTCAAGCCCTGCTAAGAGATTTTCCCTTCACTGATATCACCGATGAATCTGGCAAGGTACCTTGCAAACCCAGTTATGGTTCCAGTCGTCCATTAACCGTAAAAATTGCGCTTAAAGAAATCAATAAATTAGCGTGGTTTAAATCTGATGATTGCTGCTTGTTAGATACCAATAAGGCGAAACGTAAACGTGCGACGTTAACCGGACAAAATGCCTTTCGTGGTATCACTGCTGGCGACAATATTGCGCCTTATATCTCTCAGTTTCTGCTAGCGGGGAATAAAGGCATTAATGACATCGATGCCATTCATAAAGCTGACGATGGTTACATTGCCTATGGTGCGATTCGTGCTGACCAAAGAGTACGCCATGCCACGCCATGAGATGATCATATGACCAACTGGAAAGAATGGTTGGATGTTCAAGATGGTGCTAATTTAGGCGGTTTAGAAAGTTATATCTGTAAAAAGACCGAGGCCTATCGGTTTATTACGACACCGCGTGATTTGGCCACTTACGTCCATTACGATGCACTTTATAAAGCCTATCTAAATGCCTGTTTGATTCTTTTAGGTGAAGGTACACCCTTCGATCCAGACCTGCCTTTTCAACGGCCAGACTACATCGATCACCAGCAAAGCTTTGCCCATTTCGGGGGGCCTCATATTTTATCTTTGGTGACAGAAGTCGCAACACGTGCCTTGAAACCAGTTCGTTACCAGAAATTTAATATTCATCGTCGCATGCGGCCTGAAGTATTGGCTTCTAGGCTATCAAAACACAAGGAACTCGACGCCGCTGAACTCGACACCATGGTTGATGCACTCAAACCTATTCTAAGTTTGGTAGATAAGAAAAACCCTAAAGATACTTGTTTAAAACATGGAAATTATTTACTCCCCATGGCTTTTTGCGAGGGTTCCCCTATGCATCCTGCTTATGGCGCAGGACATGCCACTTTGGCCGGGGCGTGTGTCACAGTTCTTAAAGCTTTTTTTGATCATAAACATCCGCTTACGCTTGCCGGTAACGATACAACGGCATTTGTTCCTACTTCTGATGACTAAAAATTGGTTACAACGCTTGTGACAAACGGCACGTTAACCATTGAAGGTGAGCTCAATAAGCTCGCTTCTAATATTGCGATTGGGCCGGTGCACATTATTTCACAAATTATATTGAGTCTTTACGTATGGGAGAGAAAATTGCTCTGGGTATTCTTGAAGAGCAAAAATTAACCTATGGTGAAAACTTTTCTATGACCGTGCCATTATTTGATTGGGGCTCTATTATAATTTAATGTTCTAACCTTTATTCGTTTAGTCACCCACCTGCGTTTGGGTGGCTAAACGTTTATACCGGCACCCCCTTCCAAGACAAGCTATAATTTAACAGTACACTCACAGTTAATAATCATTCAGTATTTAGGTGTGGTTTTCCTGTCTCCCATTATTTAGGATTGCGCTTGGATCTCACGAAAGACCCTATTCCACATTTACTCAAAAAAATTGCCGTACCCGCGAGTATCGGCATGTTTTTTAATACGATGTATTACATTGTCGATAATTTCTATGCCGGTATGTTGTCATCAACCGCATTGGCTGGTATTTCATTGGCAGCACCGATTTACTTTATGGGTATTGCGGTATCGATTGGTGTCGGTCAAGGTACAAATGCCCTAGTCGGCAATGCCCGTGGCGACGGGCGGCAAGATATAGCTGAACAAATAGCGGGACAGGCACTTTCATTCGCGTGGTTGTCGGCTATTCTCATTGGCTTCATTGTTTTATTTTTTGCCTCTGATCTGTTTTCCCTTATGGGTGCTGAAGGCGCTTATCTCAACGATGCTTTAAGCTATTTGTCGATTATTTTTCCCACTTTGGCTTTTTCTGCTCACGCCATGGCGGCCAATGGTATTTTAAATTCATTGGGCGATACCACCAGCTTTCGAAATAGCTTGATTGTGGCTTTTCTAGCCAATATCGCACTCGATCCTTTATTGATGTTTGGTTTCGGCTGGGGTGTCTATGGCTTAGCTGTGGCCACCGCATTAACCCAATTAGGCAGTGCGGTTTATCTCACCTGGAAAGTCAAACGCAGTCAATTAGGCTATTGTTTAAACTGGCACCATTTAATCCCTAATTGGACACAATACAAGGCTTTGTTTAATCAATCCTTACCCGCCAGTACCAATATGTTCCTGATTGCCTTAGGGTCGATCATTGTCACCTCTGCTGTGGCCCGTTTCGGTGAAGATGCGGTTGCCGGCTTAGGCATTGCGCTACGCATTGAGCAATTAGTGCTGCTGCCCACCGTTGGCATTAATATCGCCGTGTTGTCTTTGGTCAGCGTTAACTATGGTGCGAGACAGTTTCAACGAATGGAAAAAGTCGCGGCCGACTCAATTAAAATAGGCACGGCCATGATGGTGTTGGGTGGCGTTTTGGTCTTCGTTTTTGCACGGCCGTTGATTTCTTTATTTACTGATGACCCCAATATCATTGAAACTGGCGTCGGTTATTTACGTGTTGAAGCCATTATTCTTCCAGCGTATGTGCTGTCCTTTGTATCAGGGGCGGTGTTGCAAGGAATGAAACAAGCGACTGTTCCGATGTACTTTAATCTCATCAGACAATTGGTGTTACCTTCGTTATTTATTGCCTTTGCACTGATTATTTTGGACACGGATATCTTCGGTATCTGGTGGTCTATTGCCATTGCCAGTTGGTTAACTGTCAGCTTACAGTTTGTCCATATGCACGGTCGAGTCAAGAAAGCAGTACAGTTTCAACAGGACGCTTAACATTTATTACTGCTTAAGCATAACAACGAGCAAGTAGTTACAATTTGGCTCGTTAACGAATACCAAAAAAGGTATTAAATTGTCTGCGTTGTTGTTGGGCTTGTTCTAACGTAATTAACTCAAACTTGATTTGTGTGCCCGCTTGCCTCTGCGCTAGCTTGGCTAGATCAAGTGACAGTACCGTGCCTATTTTTGGGTAACCGCCGATTGTTGGCCGGTCTTTTAATAAGATAATCGGTTGGCCGTCGGTAGTCATTTCAACACTGCCATAGGCAATGCCTTCTGACACCATTTTACTTGGGACATCCTGAACTGCTTGTCCATGAAGACGACAGCCTGTTCTATCTGATGCAGAGTTGATGACATATTGTTGGCCTAATACAGTGCCTTTTTGTTCTTGGGTAAATAATTCATACTGATAGCTTGGTATCAACCTCAAGATCAAGGGTTCCTGATAATCTGGCTTATAATAATAGGGTATCGCTCGCCTTGTTCTGGCCTCGATCGTCAGCGGTAAAGTTATTATCGACTCGCCTGCTTGAAGGGCTTGCCCCATCTGCTCACGTAAATTAACCGCCCGTGAGCCAAATTGTGGCTCAGTTTGAAAGCCACCTTTAACCGCTATCACGGCTCGTATCCCTGAACCTTGCCCCGCAGAATCACATCGTATTACCTGATCTTGTTTGATCAATAGTGTTTGCCAAAGCGGTATTGCCTTATCATCGATCGTAAAGCCCAAGTCAGCACCGGTTATGACGATTTCCATATCGTCTAATGCCTGCCATTCGCAGTTACCTATGGTGACTTCAGCGACGGCATCATTAACATGATTATCCAGTAGACGGTTTGCCCAGTGATAGGCATGTTCATCCGCCACACCTGATTGGCTTACTCCCCTGTCGGCATAGCCGTATCGTCCAGTATCTTGTACTGTTGCTACAAAGCCGGGCTTAATTATCCTAAAGCTCATATTTGACCGCCTAACGCCAAATATTCAGCCATTTCAATTGACCTAAAACGTACTTTATCGCCCAACTTAAAACGGTTGATATTGTCGGGATTAGTCAATGACAAGTCTAATGGTGTTCGGCCTATGATTTTCCAACCTCCTGACGAAGCAATCGGATAAACCGCTGTTTGATTATCGGCAATGCCAACACTGCCAGCCGGGACTTGTATTTTCGGTGTCGATAGTCGAGCCGTCACTAACCTTGGCTCTACTGTTCCTAAGTAAGCAAAAGCAGGGCTAAAACCAACGGCATGAACCCGATAATCACGTTCAGTGTGTAATTGAATCAAGGCGTCTAAATTCAGACTTTTTTCATGTAGATAACCTGCTAAATCTAACGCCACATCACTATCGTATAACACGGGTATCTCCACCACCTCAGTCTGACTCATTTTAATCATTATGGTGTTGGTTTCGATCAATTTTCTGATCTGATGACACAATGTATCATGGTCGATTTTGTCCAAGCGATATGACAACATCAAGCTGGTATATGACGGCACAACATCAATAATAACGTTAGCTAATTCTTGTTTTAACAAGGCGGTAAAAAAAGCAATGTCATCTATCTTGTGCTCAGATACCTGCTCACTGAGATAAATAATAATGGCATTTTCGCCAGCCATTTTAATCTCTAACACGCAGCCGCCTTAAGATGCTGTAATGCTATCACCGAGGGAGGATGATCGGAATGAAAGCAAATGGTGTCGATTTGCATCGCTGTCGATTCAGCTAATTGGTCGTATTGATCTACGATCTCTTGCGGTGTAGCAAGGACAGCACCTGGTTCTGAGCGTGGTGTTAAGTGGGTGCCTTGATATGCCCTATCGGCAAATGCTTCGAATTGAAGTGAGATGCCCTTTTTTGCTGCCTCAGTCTTCATGTGCTGTGTATTGATACCCGCTTGCACAATCAATTTTAAATCCTGCTTTGAGTTTTTAATCACCTCACACAATAATTCAAAAATATCATTTTGATGCATCATGTCGTGATACAAAGCGCCATGCGGCTTGATATAGTCTATTTTCACCTCATGTCGCTGGCATATATCATCTAATGTGTTCACTTGTCGTTGAATACTATCGAATAATGCCGTCAATGACATTGGCACGCTAATCCGGCCAAAGTTTACTTTATCTGGGTAACTTGGATGGGCGCCAATACTGACCTGATGCTGCTTTGCTAACTTAATTATTTTATCCATGCTGTCACTATCACCAACGTGTCCGCCACAGGCGATACTCGCTTGATTAATCAATGGCATGATTTGACCATCAGGGCTAGGGTCTAAACATTCGCCTAGGTCACAATTAATTAGTTTTCTCATCTTTTTCATATAAATTATTGTCATAAAAGTGATTTAGTCTAGAAAACATCTTTACTCGGCATTCTAAAACGTCGCTCGGTGTTCTAAGATGCCTTAGCCATGGAAATATTGTGGCTTTTACATTTTGGTATCTAATTTACTAAACAGGCTATGAATAGAAAAAAATCAACATTTTAATCCCTTCTTTGCTATTTCTGCTTGCACTGGCATTGAGTATTTTCGGCAGTAACCTCTTTAGTGATGGTTACGGTTTAAAACGGGATAAATTGGTCACAAGCCCCATTATAATGAGTACCAATGATGATTATGCCTCAATTGAATATTTGAATGGCCATACTACTTATCTCACTTTTGTGATTTAGCCATTGTGCTGGCAATTGTCCGTTTACGTTATCGCAATTTATTAAAATTGCCGCCGTTTTACCTGACGATACGCGCTTAATCTTCGTTTCTATCGATAATGAACGTGACAATATTGACCATTTGAAGACTTATTTAGCCAATATTGACCCTAGTATTATCGGCTGGCGTATTGCCGATGACTCACTACAATAGTTTGCAGAACAATTTAGTACCTACGTTAAAGTCAAAGCGGGTGATAAACCACAACATGGTTCAGCCATTCAGTTGATAGATAAAGAAGGACGTTGGGTCAACAACTTACCCTTATTTAAATTTAAACAAAGATGCTGTAGTAAAAGATTATTTAGATTTACAAAAAATGACACAAACACTTTAACTTTGAAACAGTCAGAATTCCCACGGAGGTACAGTAAATGACTGAGATTCAACAGACAATAAGCGGAAAACTAAGACTCGACTACGAACGTTCGGATCTTTAATATCTTATAGATCCTGTTAGCCCATATTCCATTTGCTTGGTTTATTGTTCCTATGGGTTATGGCAAGCATTTATTAGGTGGTATTCCTTCTTTGCTTGTCACGGCTGCTGCTCTTTTCACCTATATGACGATGAAAGGTACTTTGGCTTCTCGGATTATTTTATCGCTTTGTTTAATGGCTTATGCCACCATTTTCGTCACCCAACATCTTGGGCCAATTAAAATGAATTTCCATGTTTTTTGTCGTCTTTTCCTTGATGTTAATTTACCGTGATTGGCGACCTCTTGTTGCTGCAACAGGTTTAATTGGCGTTCATCATTTTATTTTATGTACTTCCAGCTTACCGGCGTTAAGTTTATGGGTGTACCGCTACAATTATTCGCTGAAAACTGTAACTGGGTGACTTTTATTATTCACTTTGCTTTTACCGGTATTGAAGTCGCGGCCTTGATTTTTTTTTGGTGCCACGATGCAAGAACAGTTTTTAATGAGTGCACGCTTTAACGCGAATGTCGCTTTAGCGGTCGAAACAAAGAACTTTGATGTGTAACTTGATACATCTATTATTCGCCTTGCTGAAGATAAGAAAGATGCTGAAAACATTAATGCTTTCTTCCATCTTGTTAATGACCTAGTCGTTGGTGTTCAATCGGCCAGTGAAACGATTAGTGCGAAAGCATCTAAAGTATTAAACACGTTGAAAGACACGACCAACGGCGTTAACGAACAACATACTGCGACAGGCATGGTTGCCACTGCAATGCATGAAATGACCACCACTGTTCAAGTCGTTGCTCAAAATACGATTCAAGCAGCGGAAGTTGCGGATACAGCTAATAAAGAAGCCGCTAGTGGTAGCGCAATTGTGACACAAGCCATTGAAAGTAATGAAACAATGTCACTCCGTATCAACAATGCCTCTACGGTTATTAATAAGCTTGATGCTGATAGTCAAGAAGTCGGCCAAGTCCTTGAAGTTATTACGGGCATTGCTGAACAAACTAATTGACTCGCACTTAATGCTGCGAGTGAAGCAGCACGAGCTGGTGAGCAAGATCGTGGCTTTGCGGTCGTTGCCGATGAAGTCCACACTCTAGCGTATCGGACACAACAATCAACGGAACAGATTCGTAGTATTGTTGAGCGTCTACAAAGTCAGGCTCAAGATGCTGTGACGGCTATTGATGCCAGTCACAAACAAACAGAAGAAAGTGTTCATCATGCAGCTCAAGCCGGCGATGCGTTAAACCGTATCTTAAACTCTGCTTCTGCCGTTAATGATATGAGTAATCAAATTGCGTCTGCAACTGAACAACAATCTGTCGTCACCGATGAAATTGGTAAGAACATTACCAATATCTCTACTGTAGCAGATAGTACATCGGAAACCGTCAATCAAGCGGTCAGTGCTGCCGATGAAATCAATAATGCGATTGATAGCTTACGCTCATTGATGGCGCAATTTAGACCTAAAACAGCTTAACCTCCCCCGACTGACCTTCCTTTGAAATGGTGTTAACGCGCCATTTCAGGGGAAAATCAGTTACCATAAGCACTCCTAACTTATTGGGTTTTGCGTTATGGCTTCAATCAAAAAAACCGATGCGCAATGGCGCGAACAACTCTCTGATGAACAATATCGTGTGACACGCCAAGCAGGCACTGAACCGCCCTTTTCTGGTGTTTATGTTGATCACCAGGATAAAGGTACCTACCGCTGTCTATGTTGCCAATACCCCCTCTTCTCATCTGATTCAAAATTCGACTCTGGCTGCGGCTGGCCCAGTTTTTCAGATCAATTGATCGCCAATAGAATCACTGAAATTTTTGATGATAGCCACGGTATGCGTCGTGTTGAAGTCCGTTGCCCTGAATGTGAAGCCCATTTGGGCCATGTCTTTAATGATGGCCCTGCGCCAACCAATTTGCGCTATTGTATTAATTCTGCATCCATTGATTTTGAAAACAAGCCTTAATGGTCAGTTCTAAAAGCACTTGGTTTGTTTATATTGTAGAGGCAGAAAACGGCCATTTTTACACAGGAATTACCACTGACTTAGTGCGCCGTTTTTCAGAACACAGAGGTAAACAAGCTGGCGCGCGGTTCTTTAACACTAGTCCTGCCAAACAAATGGTGTTTAATGAATCCCACCCTGATCGTAGTAGTGCCTCCAAACGGGAAGCCGCCATTAAGAAACTGTCCCGTAAGGCTAAAATAGTCCTCATCGAACAACAGTCAGACCATGTATAATGGCGGGTTTTGCTAAACCAAATTAAAGCATAACGCTCACTATCACAGGATCACCGCCTTGTTAACTACTGCAAACATCACCATGCAATTTGGTGCTAAACCCCTATTTGAAAACGTTTCCGTCAAGTTTGGCGGGGGCAACCGTTATGGCCTTATTGGTGCTAATGGTTGCGGTAAGTCGACCTTTATGAAGATCATTTCGGGCCAGTTAGATCCCACTTCTGGTAATGTCAGTTTCGATGTCAACGAAAGTTTCGCGGTTCTAAAGCAAGACCAGTTTGCATATGAAGATCAGCGTGTTATTGATGTCGTGATCATGGGCGACCCAGAATTATGGGAAGTCCACAAGGAACGTGACCGCATCTATAATTTGCCAGAAATGTCTGAAGAAGATGGCCTTAAAGTCGCTGAACTTGAAGGGCAATATGCTGAAATGGATGGCTACACGGCTGAATCTCGTGCTGGTGAATTGCTATTAGGCGTTGGTATCCCAACCGAGCAGCATTATGGACCTATGAGTGAAATCGCACCAGGTTGGAAATTGCGTATTCTTCTAACGCAAGTCTTATTTGCCGATCCCGATATTTTCTTGCTTGATGAGCCAACTAACCATTTGGATATTAATACTATTCGTTGGTTGGAAGACATCATTAACCAACGAAATGGCACGATGGTCATTATTTCCCATGATCGCCATTTCTTAAATAGCGTCTGTACCCATATGGCCGATATGGATTTTGGTGAATTACGCATTTACCCCGGTACTTATGATGAATATATGTTGGCATCGACTCAAGCCCGTGCCCAACAAATTTCTGATAATGCCAAGAAAAAAGCACAGATTGTTGAGTTACAAGACTTTGTACGCCGCTTTTCGGCCAACGCCTCTAAAGCAAAACAGGCGACATCTCGTGCTAAACAAATTGATAAAATTCAATTAGACGATATTAAACCTTCAAGCCGGATGAACCCATTTATTCGCTTCGAACAAGAAAAGAAACTGTTTAGAAATGCCCTTGAAGTTAATAAAATCAGCCAAGGTTATGATGACGAACCCGATTTATTCGAAGGTTTTAAGTTCATGGCTGAAGTCGGTGAACGTATTGCCATTCTTGGCCCTAACGGTATCGGTAAATCAACACTGGCTAAAACATTGGCAAATGAAATGCCACCCAGAACAGGTGAAGTAACGTGGTCAGAAAATGCCAATATTGGTTATTACGCACAAGATCATGAACGTTTTTTTGAAAATGATTTAACGCTATTTGGATGGATGCAACGATGGGGAAGACCATCAGATGATGAGCAAGTCATTCGTGCTGCATTGGGTCGTTTATTATTTTCAGGCACCATGATCGATAAAAAAGCATCTGTGTTATCGGGTGGTGAAAAAGGCCGGATGATGTTCGGTAAGTTATTATTACAAAAACCAAACATCCTTATCATGGATGAACCGACCAATCATATGGATATGGAATCCATTGAATCTTTGAACATGGCGCTTGAACAATATGACGGCACATTATTCTTCGTCAGTCATGATCGCGAATTCGTCTCTTCTTTGGCCACACGTATTTTTGATATGACCGAAACGGGTATTGTTGATTTTAGAGGTAGTTACGAGGAATATCTCGTCAGCCAAGGCATTAAATAAACCCGCAAAATTATTACGCCTCAATTCCCCTAATTTTTATGGGTATTGAGGCTTTATTCCTAGTTGATTCCATGCTACTTTATATTTTTCATTTGCAAAGAAGGTATATCGACCCCATGCCTAACCAACGCCGGCGTCCGTATTTCATCCTCTTTTTTAGTCTTCTCGCTTTTGTTTTAGCTTCTTTGCCCACCACCAGCTTTGCTGCTTCTTCTATTGAAATCAATATCGGTACTGATGAAACACTAAAACGGTTTCGTCAAGATGTGCCGGGGGGTAGTGCATTTTTAAGCCGTGCTAAAGGTATTTTAGTTTTCCCTAAAGTCTTAAAAGCAGGCTTTTTGATTGGGGGAGAATATGGTGAAGGTGCATTATTAATTAATGGCAGAACCCATGCTTATTACAATACCGCTGCTGCCTCAATAGGCTTGCAGGCCGGTGCGCAGTCAAAGTCTATTGTGCTGGTTTTTCTGACGGATGAAGCCTTGACCAAATTCCAGCAATTTGAAGGCTGGAAAGTCGGCGTTGATGGTTCGGTTGCCGTTGTAGAATGGGGTGCAGCTGAAGATATTAATACCCTCGATATTCATGATCCCATTATTGGTTTTGTATTTAGTAACAAAGGTCTGATGGTAAATCTAACCCTTGAAGGCTCTAAATTCACCAGAATCACCAAATAATCATACCCGAAGTTAATCTGAAAAAAGTGGTGGAATGGCGTGCAAACCGCTTACTTTAGGCTTATGGCTTTCAAAAAATAATTTAGCTACACTTTGTCCTTTACTCTTAACGTCGTAAATAAATAAACCAATAAAATAACGCTACAAATACACTACCACCCAAAATATTGCCTAATGTCACGGGTAATAAGTTTGTCATTAAGAAGCCGGATAGTGTCATATTCGTTAAATCGGTGCTGCTGCCAGCCGTGGCCACTAAGTCCGCCTGTTGCATGGCCACCAAACCGGCTGGAATAAAATACATATTAGCGACTGAATGCTCAAACCCCATGGCGACAAAGGCCGTGATCGGGAAAATGATTGCGACGACTTTATCAACAACGCTACGTCCAGCAAAACACAACCACACCGCCAAGCAAACCAAAATATTACACAAGACGCCTCTGCTAAAGGCTTCCAGCCAGCTTAAATTTACTTTAGCATTGGCGATTAATATTGCCTTGGCACCCACCGCGCCACTATCGATCGACCAATGATTACTCAGGTAAATCAGTACTAAAACGCCTAATGCACCAATGAAGTTACCCATATAAACAATCAACCAATTCTTCATCAATTGGCCGAAACTCACTTTGCCATCAACATAAGCCATCACAATTAAATTATTGCCCGTGAATAACTCTGCCCCTGCGACCACGACTAAAATAAGACCTAGGCAAAATACTAGCCCTCCAAGCAGGCGCATTAAACCGGCAGCAATACCACTGCTATCATAGGTCACCGCAGTAAAAAAGACGGCACCCAGCGCGATAAAAGCACCTGCTAAGATAGCGAGTGCAAGTATTCTTATAGGATCATTAGTACTTTTGCTAATCCCTGCCTTTTCGATTCTGGCAGCAATTTCTTTAGGTGTATATGCATCAACTGAAAAATTATCCATTGCGATAAGCCCATAATGACTTTATATAAACTCTATTCTGCCCTAATTAAACCTGCTTGAGCATAATGTTATATTAGAAATATTTAACAGACTGATTTAACTATATTTTATAGATATAATCGCGTATAGTTACTCGATTAAGTTCCCTCCCTTCATTAGCTTTGACTACAAAGCTGACTTTCACAGGTTTAACAATGTCAACAGAACAACCCACATCTACGCCCCTATTTTCTGAATTAGGGCTTGCTGCTCCGATCCTCAAAGCAGTCCAAGAAGCCGGTTATGAAACCCCTTCTCCAATCCAAGCTCAAAGTATCGCGCCATTACTAGAAGGCCGCGATTTATTAGGTCAAGCACAAACAGGTACCGGTAAGACTGCCGCCTTTGCTTTACCGCTTCTAAGTCGTATTAACGCTAAAGCCAAGTCACCACAAATGCTGGTGTTAGCGCCAACGCGTGAGCTTGCGATTCAAGTCGCTGAAGCAATCCAAACCTATGCACGTCATCTAAAAGGCCTCCATGTTTTACCCATCTATGGTGGTCAAAGCATGGGGATCCAATTGCGCCAACTACAGCGTAACCCACAAGTTATTGTTGGTACACCGGGACGTGTATTAGATCATATCCGTCGCGGCACATTAAAGTTAGGTGAACTACAATCTTTAGTCCTAGATGAAGCTGATGAAATGCTGCGTATGGGCTTTATTGATGATGTTGAAACTATCCTAAAAGAAACACCGGATGAACGTCAGGTTGCTTTATTTTCAGCCACCATGCCAGGTCCAGTTCATCGTGTAGCCAAACGTTATCTTAAAGATCCCATTGAGATTCGTATTGAAACAAAAACCTCAACCGTTGACACTATTAACCAACGTTATTGGCAAGTGACTGGCACGCATAAACTCGATGCTTTAACCCGCATACTTGAAGTCGAAGACTTCGATGCGATGATCATTTTTGTTCGTACAAAAAATGCCACTACTGAACTGGCTGAAAAATTGGAAGCCCGAGGTTATTCTAGTTCACCAATCAATGGTGATATGAACCAAGCCGCGCGTGAAAAAGCCATTGAACGGATGAAAAAAGGCAAACTTGATATTTTAGTCGCCACCGATGTCGCAGCGCGTGGTTTAGATATTGAGCGTATGAGCCATGTCGTGAACTATGATGTCCCTTACGATACCGAATCTTATGTCCACCGTATTGGTCGTACAGGCCGTGCTGGTAGAAAAGGTGAAGCCATTCTGTTTATTTCACCACGCGAAAAACGCATGTTATTTGCGATTGAAAAAGCAACGCGTCAGACCATTACTAAAATGCAATTGCCGAGCTCTGAAGATATTGCTGACCGTCGTGTCATGCAATTTAATCAACAATTGAGCGAAACGATTGAATCACAAGATTTAGCTTTCTTTCAAAATGTAATTAATGATTATCAACAGGAACACGAAGCTGATCCGCTAGAAGTCGCTGCTGCGCTAGCTTACTTGGTTCAGAAGAGTCGGCCGCTTAAACCGGTTAAACATGTCGAAGCCCGCCCTGCTCGTCGTGAACGTGAATCACGTAACGATAACAGTGATCGTCCTAGCAGACGTGAAGGAAAACCACCTCGTCGTACTAATGGTTCTGCAATCCGCGAAGCGGAAGCCGGTATGCAAACTTACCGTGTTGAAGTCGGCCGCGAACACGGTGCCGAAGTCAAAAACCTCGTCGGTGCGATTGCCAACGAAGCCGGCATTGATAGTAAAGATATTGGTCGAATTAGCCTACAAGATAATTACAGTACCATTGATTTGCCAGAAGGCATGCCAAAAGATTTATTCCAACAACTTCGTAAAGTCTGGGTCTGTAATAAACAACTAGAAATTAGTTTAATGAACCTCAATGCTCCAGAGCCACGCGAACAAGGTGATAACAGTGAACGTCCTCGTAAGGCTAGACGTTCGGGCAAACCTCGTACACGAGCTCGCGATAAAGCGAGACGTCCTAGCCAACGTCGTGAAGCGAAAAAAGATTAATCATAAAAAAAGCCCCTGAAAAGGGGCTTTTTTCAATCATCGTTTTGTTTTATTTACATACCAGCATTACTTAACACTATATTTACCACCGTCCAGACCGACAGCACGAAAACTATGGTTAAAATAATTGCTGCATAGAGATAAGGTTTAAAGCCCACTTTTTCGAGATAAACTCTGTCACGGTCAAAATTGGTCTTATTTGAGACGCCAAAAAAGGAGCAAAGTACGCTCCAAACAATTTGCGACATGGTTGGAGCTTTTTGTTCTATCATTTTATTTCTCACACTCATTAAAAATAGACCTTATCCCCCACATCAGACAATATCTAATAGCCACCAATATTATTGGACCACCATTTTACCAATTTATACCATTTTATTCCTTATCTTTTTTCTGCTTCTTTTTTTCTTTTTCTTATTTTTCTTACGTTCTTTCTTTATTTCATTGGCTTTATAAGCTGAAATATTATGCAAACCAAAGCCTTTAGCCATACTTTCGCTCATGTAAAAATCAGGTTCGTAATGGGTATCCTTGTCTTTCCAAACATAAAAATCAGGCTTTTCAATTCCCTCATATTCAACAATCATCACTGGACCGCCTGGCGTTTTACCATTGTTACTCACGTGAGTATCAATATGATCATGGTTCAACCATAAGCCTGGATTATCCATTCTGACTATCGCATCAAGTCGCGCACCCATCGGAATATCTATAACATCCGCCCAATAAGGGCTATCAGGGGGTAATCCATCTTTATGCGTCACCAACATATCGTGGCCATGGAGATGAAATTCCGTCTCTGACCCGGCGCCGAATAATCTAAACCTTACAACATCCCCTTCTTTGACTCGCAATGGTTGCGTCATAGGAAAAGACTTACCATTCATTGAGTAATAATCATGCTTTTCTGCAATATGAATCAAAAAAAATACCTATTACAATATTATTTTTTGTGAGTGAAACTATTAGGACTATTGCGCTTCTAAACCTTGATTATTGCACCTCAGACACTCTAAACTAGTCAAAAAATTTAGGACTAAAAATGAAATCAGGCTTCACCCTCGTCATCCTCTCTTTTATCTTGTTTCCAGCTGCTTTATGGGGGCTTGCTTGGTACTTTTCATCTGCTCACGTCGCCAACGAGTTTTGCCAAGGTGATTTTTCAGTTTTTCATGAACACGTCCGGTGCCAAAAACCCCATATCGCTTTGCTGATATCAACCGTCTCTGCCTTTATCAGCTTTTTCATGCTTGGTTTGGGTGCTAAAAATATTCGTCGGGCCAATAAAGAGAAGTAATAAGCCCTAAAGCATTATTTGGGTCTAACAGTATTGCTTATCACAGAAAAACACCTATCACTGACAGTGATATCACCAGAACAATAATCGGCAACTTCATGACACGTAATGTAAAGAACCCTAAGACCACGATCGCCATATCAAGCGGTTGAGAGACAGCACTGGTAAAAACAGGATCATATAAAGCTGACGCCAATAAGCCAACAACCGCAGCGTTAATAGCCGCTGCAGCCCCTGCTATTCTTGTGTTTTGTGCCAATGATGCCCAAGCACCTTGCAAGGCATAGATAAGCAATAAACCCGGTAAGAATATGCCCACTGTGGCTAATAATGCTCCTATTAAAGGCTGTTCAGGTGAGAGCTCCGCCCCTAAAAACGTCGCTAATGTAAACATCGGGCCCGGCACGGCTTGTGCTGCTGCATAACCCGTTAAGAATTGGTCATTTGTCATGGCATCACCAACAGTCTGCTGAAGCAATGGCAGCACAACATGACCACCGCCGAACACTAAACTACCTGCTTGATAGAAAATCGAAAATAATGCCGGTCCCACTAAGGGCAAGTCTAAAAATAAGGCAAAGAAAATAATCAGTGGAATCAGTTTTATAGTTGAATTGGCGCTATTCCATTCCCTTTGTTCTGATGTCGTCGCTAAGCTGGCCCCAATGATTGCTGACAACAGCAATAATGTCATTTGCGTCCAAAGATTGGGCAATGCCAAAAGACAAACTACCGATAGCACCATGAGTAAGATTGAAAGCCGATCTTTGCAAAAAGATTTAAACATACTCAAACTGGCATCGGCTACGACGATAACAGCCAGTAATTTCAACCCTTGCACGATACCGCCAAAAGTATTGCTGCTACTCGCATCAAGTGCGAATGTTGCCAACAAATACAGTAATATAAAGGACGGTAATGTGAAACCAAGAAAGGCCGCGAGGCCGCCAGCTAGCCCAGCGCGCTTCAAGCCAACGGCAAAACCAACTTGACTTGATCCGGGGCCGGGTAAGAATTGACTTAACGCCACCAGTTTTGCATAAGCATCTTGATCAAGCCATTTAAGCTTTTGCACAAAAGTAGTATGGAAATAGCCAATATGGGCTACAGGCCCACCAAAACTGATGCAGCCTAAAGCTAAGAAACGGTAAAATACTTCAAAAATACGTGCCATGTTTGGAGTCAGATCTATAATGTTTTCTAACTGTTTGGATCAGAAGCCCTACTTACCTTTTATTGGCTTTCTTTTCCTTTTTTTCAGCACGTTTTTCTTTCAACGTTTTTTCAGATTTCTTTTTAACTGCTTTTTTTGAATCTTGACCTTTAGACATCATTCTCTCCCTGCTATTCGTTAATAATTAAACGTACTTACCCAGATTGGAGCTCAGGCTATAGCAGTCTACCATGCGAAAACTTCCGTATATTATCTAAAAAGATTAACGCCCACGAATAAATAAATTACTTTATTTTTATATATTTAATCTGAAAGCATCAAATTAGCAGATTTCTTGCTCTTTATTGATGCTTTCTCTTTTTCAGGTGGTATTTCAGCTTCTGTACCCAAATGATAGGCTGCAAAACCAGCCATAACGACCTGATCCACTGCCATCCCAATAATTCGACCTGCAGTATTAGCTACGATGGGATATTCGGTATTGGTAATAGGATCAGACACTGTGCCCAAAAAATCGCCTTTTTTCACGCTATCACCCAGCTCGACTTGACTGAACAATATGCCCCCCTGCTCGGCGCGTAGCCAATAGGAATTGTAATATATCGTTTCAGGCTGCCCCCAAACAAACAACCGGGAAATCATTTTTTGTTTTTCCATCAAGCTATTTAAGCTTTTAACACCGGCTTTGATTTCATCTTCTTGTATACGTAACGATTCGCCCACTTCTAATGTGACGGCAACAATGCCAGCATCGACGGCAGCCGAACGTAACATGCCGGGATTGCCCACACTGTGCACCACTGCAATGCCATCAAAACCTCTAGTCAGACTTGCGACGTCCTCAATATGCATATCAGCCCGAAGTTGAGGCAAATTATTACGTCGAAATGAGCCTGTGTGAATATCGACCAACATATCGCAATTAACAATGACTTTTTGGAACAAAGAATAAGCCACCCGATCAGCAAGGCTACCTGTTGGCGTGCCTGGGAAATGGCGGTTCAAATCACGACGATCCGGCAGATAGCGGCTGCCCTGTTGGAAACCTTGCAGATTAACAATAGGAATACCAATCACGGCGCCCGATAATTCTTGCGGATCAAGATCATAAACCGTGCGACGTATAATCTCGATGCCATTTAACTCATCACCATGAATAGACGCTGTTAAACACAGCGTTGGCCCCGGGTGAGCACCATTTACCACCAGTACTGGCGTCGGTTGCGCTAAGCCTGTAATTTGAATACCTGAAGACCAAGCTAACCGTGTCGATGTATTCGGCAGCACTTCCGTATTAAATAACGTGATGCTGTCATTGGCCGGTTTTGTTGTTAGCGCTTCTGTTGCTGCTGGCACTGATGGTGTTGGCGTAGGAGTCACTTCTGGCTTTTCAACGAGTTCCTCGACCGACTTATTTTCTTCGATAATAGTCGGCGTAGGTGCAACCTCTTTTAGATCAATATTCGGTGCGATTTTTGTCGCTTTCTCGCTACTCGCACTCTTTTTGTCGCTATCAACTGATTTTTGTAATGTCTCATTGTGCTCCATAGAAGCATCAATATCTTCCACAGCTTCGTCATCCATCGATTCATCAATCCTCGATCCTTCATCATGTGATGCAGCGGAATCTTGTTCGGCAGCTTCTGCCAAGCCAGCATAGGCGGGCCTAACCAACAGAACGCCTAAAATAAGGCTGAACATCATTAATCTTAATAATGATGAAATAGAACGTGTCATAAGTTTCCTAGATATTTAAGACGGAGGTTACAGATTTTAAAATCTACATACCGACATTTTAAACACAACCACTGATTATTAAACAGAAGCGTACCTAATAATGAGCTGATTCCTTTTAGGCACCTTTGCTAAAAGATTTTTAATCATAACCCCATTTTTATTATTTCAACCAATCCTGTCTGCAATTGATTGAAATTCGTTAGAATGAGAAAATTTTCTTTTTATTGGTAGTCATTATGACCTTAAATATCACCGATCCCGCCATTATGTTCCCTGGCATTTCATTACTTTTTCTCGCCTATACCAACCGATATTTAGCCTTAGCCAGTGTGATTCGAACGCTCAATAAAGATCTCAAGAAACAAGACCAGAAAAATAGAATTGAACAAATCCAAAACCTGCACTTGCGAGTGAATTTAATCAAATACATGCAAGCTTTCGGTGTACTGTCGTTTTTATTCTGTGTTTTTGCCATGCTCTCGCTGTTTTGGCAACAGCAAAAAATAGGGGAAACCTGTTTTATCCTCAGTCTCGGCGCGATTGTGATCTCATTGCTGATTTCTATGGTTGAAATCCTTAAGTCCGGCCAATCACTCCAGATTGAAATAGATCGCACCAAACCCCGCGAAGCTTGGGAAAAATAAACTACCCAAGGCCCATGATTCTTCTTTAGCTTCTTCTTTAGTTCCTACTTTAGGTGGCTCTATATACTCTTCATTTTCTAATGATACTTTGGGCGGAGATGGTACCCAAGGTTTTAGCCTCTGTCCTGCTTCTTTATAAAAATGATGAACAGCAGATTCAAGTTGCTTAACAAATACTTGGCTTCCAGAAAATTTACCAGCCAAATCTATCTCATAGATCACCTCTAGATTTGTAAGTGTCGTATTACCAACGTTAGATTCTATAAAAGCACTATCCTCGTTTAATTTTGCGAGTTCGCACCTTGTTGATTCAGGTTTACCCGGCCTAATCGCATTTATAAAAAAATTATCCGTCGGTGTTCTAGACAGTTGCCTTAAAAGTCAGTTGACCCTAGCCTTCGATGACTTTTTATCTTTTGGTGCTATGAGTTTCATCGAAAACCTAATAATTCTTCCTCTTAAATCACATTCGACTTCAATATCTGAAGCTGCATTCTGTACTGTAATTGAACATGAAAGAAAATAATCACGTACAAACTTTTCGCAATCTTCTTTTAATCTCTTTTCCGGGTCAGTTCGATAACTGTTTTTTAGTTTAAGAACAACGTTACTTTCTGTCTCTCGAGACAATAATAAAAAAAGGTCTTTTTGCTCCTGGTGCCATGCTGAAACAGTATTTATAACTTCATCACTATTTTTGTTTAATACAGCTTTTGTTTTTGCTTTATTAACAACATCCTTCCACTCAGAGTTCATTTGCTCAAAATGACTAATACCTGACTTGCTACTTTCAAGAAACTCCAAAATCTCATTTAAAATGAATTTTTGATCTTGATCGGTAACCCCATCATTTTTATTCAAAAGCTGAAACTTAGTATTGATAAATGCCCATGACCAATGAAACTGTTTTACGTTCTTGCCTGTGACATTCTTAGGAAGCTTTATAAGGTTATGTGAAGGTACAGCTGCATATTGATTAGATATAGTAATTACTGCATCATTGTCATAAATTTTTGCCAGTTCAAAATACTTTGATACCTGCTCTTCTGTTTGTTTGTGATTACCGGTTTTTGCTTCTATCAAGGTTCTCCATTGCCTATTGCCTATCACCTGTTCCCAGAACTATGAGCCCATCTAGCCTCGCTTGATTTTTCTGATCACTTTTCTTTTTTTGCTTAAAATACTACTTCTACGTATGTCTCTATTTTCGTTGTATTTCTAACCTTCTTCCCAATAGAACCCAGTAATGAGACTTTTAATTCCTCTATTGATCTAAGCCCGGCTAAAAAACAGAGAGCGTTTTCTTTTCTCCGGCGCTATATGCGTACGTAGCAATGAGCCTTGCTATAGGTGCAGTTTCTAGATAATCAGGTATCGCCATTATTAGTCCCCTTAATAATTTTTTTCTGAAGACAAAAGCCCCAACTTAATATTTACATTGAGCCTTTTAATTAAAATAATGTAGTAATAAATAATCCTACATGCTCAATCTAATCATATATCCCTTTCTCTTACGATACCACCATGTAAAATAAGCCCATGCTAAATTTCATCTGGATCTTCTTTTTTGCTACGGCCTTTGTGGTGGCGTTAATCAAGCTATTGGCTTTTGCTGATACGCAGATCTTTGGTCAGATGATGACCGCAATGTTTAGTTTATCTAAAACCGCATTTGAAATTGCACTTGGACTAACCGGTGTTTTAGCCTTGTGGCTCGGGATTATGAAGATTGGTGAGCGTAGTGGTTTTATTCGCGTGCTAACAACCTGGCTTAGTCCGTTGTTTGTTCGTTTAATGCCAGAAGTGCCGAAGAACCACCCTGCTTTAGGGGCAATGGTGATGAATATGTCGGCCAATGCCTTGGGGTTGGATAATGCAGCGACGCCATTGGGTATTAAGGCGATGCAGGAGTTACAAAAACTCAACCCGTTTAAAGACACTGCCAGCAATGCCCAGATCTTATTTTTGGTGATTAATACGTCGGCGGTGA